>Ga0228535_1000047_pt1 | contig 360636 bp, 329 predicted proteins | sample SJ1metagenome_FD_168457 | JGI IMG/M metagenome (GOLD analysis project Ga0228535, IMG submission 168457) | Enriched culture of PCE-dechlorinating microbial communities from Ithaca, New York, USA - SJ1 | ecosystem: Engineered > Modeled > Simulated communities (microbial... > Unclassified... | reverse complement strand
GTTGCCGTCAGAAGAACCACAATCCCTGCCACCATCATCGTTCCCAGTGTCTTTTTCATGATCCGTCTCCTCTCTGAGGGTTTTTTGTTTCGTTTGACTTACTCTATTGCGAAAGGCGTGCCAGGGGGAACAAAGAACGGACGGGAGGATTTTATCTTATTGATATGAATGCATAATATTCTGAGGCAAGGTCTTTTGCGGCGGGTTGCGGATCCATCGAAACGGTGCTTCCGGTTGAATGGTTCTTTCAACCGGTTGAACGGAACGGAAAAGATGCCCGTCCGATGCCGCCCGTTCGGGTACCCTAACGGATCTCCGGATCGCCGATCCGGATCTTGTTTACGGATGGGCCGGCGGGAGGAGGAGATGCGAGCGCCGGGGTGGGAATCCTTTCCTTGACCGGGAAATAGGCCTCCAGTCCCGGAGACAAGGATTTCTTCTTTCCCTGTCCCCAGAGGCAGTTGAGCCGCGGATAGTTGTCGGGGTCGCTGACGTGGAGGCAGGACAACGTCAGGCTGTCCGGCTCTTCATCCTGAAAGAGCAGGATATCGGACTCCGCCACGGAGGTCTTCTCAAAGTTTCCCCGGAAGGCCGTCTCCTTTCCGTTCACGATTCTCGTGAGGCCGAGGCCGTCCCCGGAGACGGAAATTTTCGCGCGGCCCGTGTAGGATGCTCCATCATCGGGCATGCTCCCCACGATATCGTAGTCGCCTTCAAAGAATTCATATGGAGGACGACTCGATGGCGCGGCCCATGCGGAGAGCGCGACGAAAACAAAAACAATTGATAAAAGATTGATTTTCCACATGGAGTTTCCTCTGCCCATCGTTCAGGCTTCCCATCGTCCCCGGAATTCTTCCAGGGTAAGGCATTCCACGCCGATGTTCTTCATGTCCAGGATATTGGCATCACAGATGGCTCGGGTCTCCCCCGTCGTGGCATCCGTGATCAGCGTGACGGCGTAATCCAGGCTGACCGCATCATAGACGGTCGCCCGGATGCAGTTCGGGTACTGGAGGCCGCAGATGACGAGCCGGGTGATTCCCTTTCTCCGGAGAAGAAAATCCAGCTCCGTGCCCATAAAACCGCTGAACCGCCTCTTGACGATGACAGGCTCGTCCTCCTCCGGGGTCAAATCCTCCACGACTTCGGCCCCCCTTGTCCCCGCGACGGCAATTTTCCGGCCTTGCAGGAAATGGGGGAGCCGGAATGCTTCCATGTCGCTGCCGTCGGGGCGATAGTTCCGGGTCAGATGGACAACCAGACCGTTCCTGCGGCGGACAATATTCCGCAACTCCGCGACGACCTGGACGATCCCCTCGGCTCCGGGGATATGGCCGGGCGAATCGGGCATGACAAAATCGTTCTGCATGTCGATGATCAGAAGCGCGGTTTTCTGCTCGGGCATGTTCATCACTTGCAAAATAAAATCAGGTGATTGCCTTCAGTGCGGAGGGTTTTGCCGGACCAGGTTGTCCAGGATGAGCCCGAAGAAGCCCTCCGCTCCCGAGTCGTAATGCCACCCCAGGTGCAATGCACAGCGCCCGCAGCTGCAAAAGCGCCACCGGAATCCCGGAAACCAGGTGTATGCATGGGTGGGATTGCCGTGAAGAATGCAGTTCCAGGCTTTCGAGAAGCAACCGATGCGAAAGCGGTACCCCGCCGGGTTGTCGAAGGTGTGTTGAAAGCCGCCGTGCCAATGGATGCCGAATCTACAATCCGTGACCTCGTTGCCGCAGGCCCTGCAGCGCAGGGGATCCCACCGTTCTTCTTCCTCTTCCTCCCGGCTCAGAAACCGGACGTCCGCTTCACTTTCTCCCGACTCTTTCAGGAGAAGGAAGCTCCTGTGCCCGTCTGTATCCCTATGGCCCCTGGGGACTGTCCGTGTCTCCATTTCAGAACATCCCTTTCATGGGGGGAAGATACCGTTTCAGCGAACAAAAAAGAAGCTTTTTCGTCGGTGTCATTCCCATGGGCCGGGGCCGGTTGTCCCATGTGGGAAAGACATTTCATTCCGTTTTCGACCCGGATTGATTCTATGGGAGCGGGAGATTTTCGGAGGAGTGCCGCGCAGAAGAAACGGCTGCCTGGAACAGGGGGGAGGGGGCCGACAAAACTCCCGTCGGCCCCCTCCGGGGGGGATCAGTAATTCACGTTGGCAATGCCCTTGAGGCCTAAGATCTGCCGGGCCTCGTCCGGGGTCGCCGGCTCGATGCCGATTTCCTTGGTGACCCGGACCATCTTAGCCACCTGCTCGGCGTTGCTCTTGGCCATCCGGCCCTTCTCCAGCCAGAGGTTGTCCTCCAGGCCCACCCGGCAGTTCCCGCCCAACAGCAGCGACTGCGTGCAGATGGGAACCTGGGCCCGGCCGGCCACGCACACGGAGAACTCAAACTCGCCAATGTGTCGTTTCGCGTGCTCCACGAGGAACATCAGGTTCTCGGGGCTCGCCGAAAGCCCGCCCAGGATGCCCAGGACGAACTGGATGTAGACGGGCTTCTTGATATAGCCGGCCTGGATCAGGAAGGCCACGTTGTTCACCATGCCCGCGTCGTAGATCTCGAACTCGGGCTTCGTGTTATTTTCATTGAAGACCGCGCAGTACTCACGCAGGGTCTTGAAGGTATTGGTGAAGATGAAGTCTTCCGTCATGCCCAGCATGATCTTTTCCCACTCGTGCTTCCACTCCTTGTAGCGTGTCACCATCGGGAAGAGGCCCCAGTTCATGGACCCGGCGTTGCAGGAGGCCAGCTCGGGCTTGTATGCCGTAACCGGAGCGACCCGCTGTTCGAGGGTCATGCCGGCTCCACCGCCGGTGGTGATGCAGACGACGGCGTTGCAGCGGCTCTTGATGCTCGTGATGATTTCCTTCATCAGGTTGATGTCCGGGGAAGGAAGCCCGTTTTCCGGATTGCGGGCGTGAACGTGGACCACCGCTGCCCCCGCCTCGTAGGCTCGGACGGCCTCATCGGCGATCTGCTGGGGCGTGATGGGGAGGTAGTCCGACATGGTCGGGGTGTGGATGCTGCCCGTGATGGCGCAGGTAATGACCGCTTTTTCTTTCATGTTTTGAGACTCCTTTCCTTCATTTGCTGACTCTATGGCGCAAACGCTTCTACTCGGGCAGCTGCGTCAGTTGAAACAAGGACAGATTCCCGAATTCCGCCTTGTATTTTCCCTGTTCGATTCCCTTGACGGTGGATACGACCGTGTCGTTGATCGGCGTCGGCACGCCCGTCTTCCGGCCGTTTTCACAGACAACGCCGTTGATGGCGTCGATTTCCGTCTTCAGCCCCTTCTCGATATCCTGGAGCATGCTGGCCTTCAGAAGCCGGTGGGGGCCGAAGACCATCTTGTAGATCCCGGCGCGTGCCGCCATTTCGGCCTGGGTCTGGAAGGCCAGGATGTTCAGGTCTGCTCCCTGGATCTTCTCCAGGGTCACGCCCAACTTGCGGGTGACGGCGATGGTCTCGTTGCCGATCAGCGCAACACAGGCAAGTGCCTTTTCATTGTCGAGAACATCTCCGAATGTGCAGCCCAGGGAAGCGGACATGCCGCTCAGGGTGGCGTTGATGAGGAGTTTCGACCACCGGATGCCCGGCAGGTTGGTCGTGATCTCCGTCGGGCAGATCTTCTCCAGCACGGCCGCCACGGCCTTGGTTCGATCCTTGATCGTTCCGTCCAGTTCCCCCAGGTCCAGGGTCATCTTGTCCGATTCGGACGTCAGCTCCGACACGCCGGGGCGAAGCCAGGTGGCTCCCCAGCCGACAGCGCAGCCCATGACCTTTTCCCGCCCGACATGGGCCGCAACGGCTTCCTCGGGCACGCCGTTCTGGAGCGTACACACGATGCTGTCCTTGTGAAGATGCGGAACGAGGGCCTTCAGGGCCGACTCGTTGTATGTCTGCTTGACCAGGTACAGCACCAGGTCGTACGTGCCCGACATCGCGTCCGGCGTGATCGCCTTGACGGGTACGGTGAGGTCCATCTTGCCTGCAATGGTCGCTCCGTTCTTGTTCAGGGCCTCGACGTGCTCTTTGTTGGCGTCGATGAGAACGACGTCTCCCCCGTTCTTCGTAATCAGCGCCCCGGAGATGGTTCCCAGGGACCCTGCTCCCAGTATTGCCACTTTCATGTCGATACCTCGCGATCTCCTGCTTTTCGGCAGGCATGTTTCTCTGGATTGGTGGTTCCCGCATCCCTCCGCATCATCGATCGGGAGGATGTTCTGCCGTCCGCTGGAACGGCCTCCTGGGGCCGCCTGCCAGCGGCCCCGCGGAAGGCCGTTTCCCGGAGGCATTCTACCTTTTCCCGCTGTCTGCTCGCCGGGATCCGGCGGATGAACGGGCGGGATTGAATTCCGTTTTCCTTACAGCTTGCCGTGGAACCGGAGCAGGGCCAGCAGCCCGTCGTCCCGCCAGCGGGCGACTTCTTCGCTGGTCCGTCCCTGTTCCGCGGGCCGGTTGGCCATTTCCTGGAGTACGCCCTCATGGGCTGCGTCCAGCCAGTTCTCCGGCCATTTCTTCCAGTCCGCCATGTCTTCCCACCACCACTCAACGGTGGGTCCGATATGATGCATGACGCCTTTGAGACCGAAGGGGCCCCCGGCCAGATGGTAGATCATATTGGGCCCCATGAGCCCGTAACGGAGTCCGGGACCGAAGGTGACGCACTTGTCCACGTCCTCCACGGAGCATACACCGCGGACTACCAGGTCCACTGCTTCCCGGTAAAGGGCCACGGAGAGGCGGTTGGCGATGAACCCCAAAGCCTCCTTCCGGAGGACAACGGGCTCCTTGCCGAGGGCCTTGTAGAAGGCGACAGCGGTCTCGACGGCCGCCTCGGACGTCTTTTCCCCCTTTCCGATCTCCACGAGGGGAATCAGGTGGGGGGGGTTGTAGGGGTGAGCCCCGAGGCAGCGCTCCGGGTGGGCCGACCCCTTGGCGATCTCCGTGATCAGGAGACCCGACGTACTGGAGGCAAAGATCGCCTCCGCCGGGGCGTGGCGGTCCACCTCGGCCAGCAGGGCCTGTTTCACCTCGTATCGCTCCGGGGATGCCTCCTGGATGAACTGGACGTCCGCTACGGCCTCTGCAAGATCGGTCGTATATTTGGCGAGACCCATGGCGACATGGGCCTTGTCCGCCGTAAGGATGTTCCGCTTCACCAGGAAGTCGAAGCCCGCCGCGATCCGGTTCCGGGCGTTCTGCAGGGCCTCGTCGTTGATGTCGTAGATATGGACGGGGTAGCCCTTCCAAAGGAAATTCAGGGCCCAGCAGGACCCGATCATTCCCCCGCCGCCCAGTACGGCTGTTTTCTTGATGTCCTTGACGTTCATGATTTCCTCCGCGATCCGGCTCCTCTTAGTAGATCATGATGCCCAGGGGGATCACGATCAGGAGGGCGATGATCGTCGCTACGATGTGGCCCCACCAGATGTGCTTGTAGCCGTTCATATGGGTCAGACCGGTGACGGCCAGGAAGGTGATGACCACACCATTGTGCGGCAGCGCGTCAAAGCAGCCCGCCGACATGGTGGCAACCCGGTGAATCAGATCGGGGGAGAGGCCCAGGGCCAGGTATTTCGGCGCCAGGGTCTCCAGGATGATGCCCAGACCGCCGGAAGCCGAACCGGTGATGCCGGCCATCATGTTCGTGGCGATGGCCAGGGAGACGATGGGGTGCATCGGCAGGGTGAGGAGCCAGCCGGCGATGACCTTGAAGCCTGCCGTGGCCGCGATGGCCATTCCATAACCGACGTCCGCGCAGGTGTTCACGATGGGGATGACGGTGTTGACGGCGCCCTTGTTCAGGGTCTCCGGAAGGTTCTTGAAGTACTTCCAGAAGAAGACGATGCAGAAGGCAACGCCGCCAAGCAATGCCCATACGGCGTCGAGCTTGAAGGCATTCAGCATGATGACGACGACGACCATGGGAACGATGCTGAGCCACACGTTGGGAAGCTTTTCCATGGCGACCACTTCGCCGGCGACGACACCGACACCGCTCGGGGCCACGTAGCCTTCACCGCGCGCCTTGGCTTTCTTGAGCTGGTACTTGAAGTAGAAGACGTTGAAGGCTGCCACGACAATCGCGCCTAAGATGCCCAGCAGAGGGGCGGACATGGTGGACGAGGCCATGTACTTCGTAGGCATGATGTTCAGGATCTGGGGGGAACCGGGCATCATGGTCATGGTGATCGAGCCGATGCTGAAGGCATAGGGGATCACGAAGAGGTGCCATGGAAGGTCCAGTTCTTTGAAGATGGGACGACCGATGGGAATCAGGGCGAAGATGACGACGAAGAGGCTCACGCCGCCGTAGGTCAGGGCGACGCCGATCAGGGCGATGGCCATGACGCCGTTCATCGGGTTCCCCCGGCCGACGACCTTCAGGATCCCCTCGGCGATGGCCCGGGCGGCACCGCTGTCCTCCATGACCTTGCCGAAGAGGGATCCCATCAGGAAGATGAGGTAGAACTTCCCCGCGTAACTGACAAAGCCCTTCATGTATGGGCCTAACAGGGTGGGAAGAATGTCCAGGCCGGAAAAGACCGCGACAAAGACGACGGCCAGAGGGGCCAGGATGATGATGTGCCATCCCCGGAGGGCGAAGACTACGATGAAGGCCAGGGACAGTACGATACCAATGATACTGAGGGTACTTGGATCCATGTGCATCTCTCCTTTCTTTGAATTGCTCTGGCGTACGTTTTAGGAGAGATGTGCAGGAAAGAACAATGGGGGGCGACCCCCATTTCGGGGGGGCCGCCCCCCATTCTGTGATGGCTGGGGGAAGGGTCAGCCTTCCCAGAGGTCCGGGTCGGCGACGCCGATCTTGATGGCGTACTTCAGGAGTTCAAGCCGGTCGTGGATGCCCAGCTTGTTCATGACGCTGGTGCGGTGCTTCTCCACCGTCTTGGCACTGACGCACAGGATATCGGCAATGCGGGCAGTCGAGTTCCCCTCCACGACGAGACGGAAGACCTGCTGCTCCCGTTCCGTCAGGAGCTCATAACCCTTGGGGGCAGGGGTCTTTTCCCGGCTCCGTACGTAGCTGCCGATGACGTCCGCCCGGATCTTGGAGCTGAGAAAGTACTCTCCCCGATAGGCCGCCCGGATTGCCTCGATGATGTCCGAACTCGGTGACGCCTTCAGGACGTACCCGATGGCTCCGGAGGCCAGGGCCTGGTGGACATAGCTTTCCTTGGCGTGCATGGACAGGACGACCATCCGGGCGGAGGGCAGGGTCTCCCGGATCAGGCTGATCACGTCCAGGCCGCTGAGTCCGGGCATGCCGATGTCCAGTACGATGACGTCGGGATGATGGGTTTTCGCAAACTCCATGGCCTGGCAGCCGTCTTCGGCCTCACCGATGACCTCCATGTCGGGCTGCGCGTTGAGCAGCTGGCGCAGGCCTTCCCGGATGATCGCGTGATCGTCGGCAATCAGGATACGGATCTTTCTCATGCGGCGCCTCCCTCCTCGGGTATCTCCACCCGGACGGTTGTTCCCCGGCCGGGGGCGGAAGTGATATCGATGGTTCCGCCCAGGGATGCCACCCGTTCCTGCATGCTCAAAAGGCCGATCCCCCTGGGCCTTCCGCCGGGAAGGCCTTCCGCGGCCGTTTCGAATCCCAAACCGTCGTCCCGGATAACCAGAATCGTTTTCGGGTAGCTGTGGGTCAGGAGGATCTTTACGTTTTTCGCCTGGGCGTGCTTGGCGATATTGGTGAGGGACTCCTGGAAGATCCTGTACAGGACGATCTCGGCCGCTCCGCCGAGGCGGCGCTTGAATCCTGTAGCCTGGAACTGGATGTCCAGGCCCTCGCGATGGCTGAGGAAATCCTGGATATGCCATTCGAGGGTCGGAATGAGACCCATGTGATCCAGCAGGTCCGGCCTCAGGCGGGCAGTGGTCTTCCGGACCTGGTCGGCCAGTTGCTCCACCCGGCGTACAAGTGTCCGGCACCGCTCCTTCCTGTCTCCGCCGCTGTCACCGAGGGAGGTCTCCAGCGCCTCCAGGCCGAAATGCAGGGACGTGAGAGACTGGCCGAACTCGTCGTGGAGATCCGCCGCGAGACGCCGGCTTTCCTCTTCCATGACGTCGATCAGGCGCCGGGACAGGAGATGGATTTTCTCCTCTGCTTCCTTGCGGCTTGTGATGTCGATGACAATGGCCACGACGGCAGGCCTCCCCTGATAGATGGCGGGGCTGGCCCAGAGCTCGACCCAGATGATCGAACCATCCTTTTGGAGCGCCCGGAAGATGTACTGGGCAGGTGAGAAGGAGATTTTCTGGCGTTTGATCCCCCTCTTTTTTACCATGTCCCGATCCGCCGGATGAATCACTTCCCAGAACTGCCTGCCGATGATTTCGTCGGCGGAATCGTAACCCAGCATATCGACGAGCCGCTGGTTCACGTATTGGAAGATCCCGTTCTGATGAACGTTGATCCCGGCGATGGAGTTTTCCACTACGGTTCGATACTTCTCCTCGGACTCCTGGAGCTCTCGCTCGGCCCGTTTTCTGTCCGTCACGTCCACGACAAATCCCTCGTATCCCTCGGGTTCTCCCTGCTTGTTCCGCCGGATTGCCGAGGTGATGTGGACGTCGATGACGGTCCCGTCCTTCCGTCGCATCTCCGTTTCGAATTCCCGGACGGAACCGTGCCGGCCCATTACCTCCTTGAACCGGAGGCGGCTTTTCGGATCCGTATACAAGGACTTCGTCGAGTCGAGACCGATCATCTCTTCCCGGGAATCGTATCCGAGCATGCGGACACCCGCGTCGTTGATGTCGAGGATAATCCCGTCGAGGTCGGTCAGGTTGACCATGGCCGGAGAGCGTTCAAAAAGATGGCGGTACTTCCGTTCCGACTCGCGGAGGGCTTTCAGTTCCCGCCGGCAGGCCTTCAGCTTTTCTTCCAGCCCGGCAATCCGATCCTCTGCAGACGGCTCAATCGCAGAATTCATGACAAATGACCTTTCCTGTTTGTTGCATCCCGGGTCGAGGGGGTTTCATTCCCGCACCGCTCGCATTTTTCCTTGTGTCATACAATCGGGCCGAATCCGGGAACCGTTCACGCAAAGGATGGTTTATCGGATAGTGAATGTGCCCTCTCCGAAGGGTTTCCCGTCGACGAGAATGACGACCCGATATCTTCCGCCGGGCCATCGGCCGGGTTCATCCCACCCCCAGCTGTGGCTGACCCAGGCGGTCCTCCAGTCCTTGCGGACGGTGAATGGAAGCTCGGCCTCTCCACGGAGGTTTCCGTCCGGATTCAGGTATTGCCAGCGGAAGGTGTAGAGTCGATTGGTGTCCTGCCACAGGCCGTTCTCTATGTCTACCTGGCACCAGATATATCTGGACGAATCCCGCGGGAATTCCGATGCATAACGGCGCTCGTCCATGGGTACGTGGGTTGTCCCTCCCTCGTAGAAGCGGATTCCCAGCAGGTGGAGAGGAAGCGTGGCGGTGGTTTCGCTCTGGGGAGAGGCCGTGGCTGCCCGCTCGATGCCGGCGATCCACTCTTCCTTCCAGAAACCCGGTTTTGTCCGGACGACGATCCGGTCCCCGGGTCGAACCGTCCGGAAGAAGTCGACGGTGACGGAGACGCGGTCGGTCTCGCCCGGCTGCTGCCAGGAGGGGAAGGCAAGGTAGTATGTTCGGCTGTCCTTGTTCTTCGTGACGTAGCGGTCCGTCACGGGAACCTCCCGGGCCGTTTCGGTCCCCTGATCCAGGTATCCGTTCGTGACGACGGCTCCTCCGGTCAGGGCAAGCGGAAATCCTGCAAGGGACAGGATCAGCACGAAGAGAAAAATCCGGTGAGACGATGAGCGCCCCCGGATCCAGCGAAAGACGAGATAGAGAAAAACCAGTGCCGCGGGTGCGGAAACGGCCAGGGCATTGAAAATAAGACGGTTGCCGAGGGGTTCGTACTCGTTGAGCCCGACTCCCAGGCTGACGGCTCCTCCCAGGATGAGCATGCCGAGGAGCGAAAAAATCAGGACGAGGCTGACGGAAGATACGGGAGGCCTCGGAGCGCCCGGGAAGAGGGATGGCCCATAGGAGAGGGGGAGGCCTGCTTCGGCCAGTCCGACGGAAAGGGACACCAGGCCATCCAGGTATTGATCCGCCGGGACGGATGCAAAGTCATCCCCCCTGAACGGCGACAGGACGATCTGCAAGCCCTTTTTTTTGTCGAAGACGATTTCCCGGACGGGCAATGACAGGGTGAAAAGCTGGTCGATCTTCTGCCGCCGGGATGGATCCGCGAGGTAAGAAAGAAAGAGATCACCCCGGTCGGTATCGAAGAAGTAGGCCTTGTCGAAAGAAGGATCGCCCGTCCGGATCTCAGACACCAGACCGATTCGCTTCGCGAATCGGTCGTACCAGGCCTCTTTCCGGATTGTCAGTCGAGCCGGACAGGAAGTCTTGATCTGGATGGTCAGGGAAGGGGGGGTGTTCTTGGAGCCCATGAAATATCGACAGGTGAAGGGGATTCCGCCATGGAGACCTTCCAGGAGGTCTCCTGAAAAAAAGGATTTTCGGGTGATTCTGCCGTGGAGCTTCTCGGCCAGGGCCTGGAAGGCCTGGCGGCTTCCGGTAAGCTTTCGGCGATAGACAAACAGAAACCCGAGGAGGATGGTGAGGCCGATGAAGATTCCAAGTCCGGCGCCGATGAGGGTCTCGATCATGTTGTCTCCGGTCGCTTTGCCTGCCCGGCCGATCCGGATATTCTCCCTGGCCCCGGTATCGAGCAGGCATGTGTCGATTGCACAGGATCATAGGCGATGTGTTCCATGCCTGTCAAATCAAACGGGCCCGTCGGAAAAGGCAACGGAAAACGGAGCACGGATTCGGCGGGGTCGGACAAACACGCATCCATGGAAAGGAGATGCAGTATCGCAATTTCAGGGATCCTCCGATATTCATGTTCGGATTCTTTGATAGGAAATACGGTGAAAATATAGAAACGGCCCGCCCGCCACCGGTACCAACCTTCATTCATCTGTGACAGCGACAGGGTGCATGCCGTTCGGAAAGGAAGGATTCCAACCCATGGGAACATTTTCCTACAGCCATGAGGCCCTGGAGAATCTGCGGATTGCCGACACCGCAGTTCTCGATCCCCTGGTCGACATCGAGTCCGCTCGGAAGGCCCACCTGGCGAAGGACCATACCAAGCGGGACAAGAGGATGTCCCTGCAGGAGGCCATCGCCGGATTCGTTCAGGACGGCGACATCGCAACGGATTCGGGCTTCGCCTATGTGCGGACGCCGCATCAGGCATACTTCGAAATGATGCGGCAGGGAAAGAAGGGACTCCATTTCATCGGGTCCCCCAACACCAACCAGAGCTACCTGATCAACTACAGCGTATGCGCGTACTCCCACAATTCCTATATCGGTGCGGAGATGCGTGGAAGCGACCGGAACTATTCCCGACAGCTCCTGAACGGCAAGGTCACGATCCTCTCGGAATGGAGCCATGGATCCATGGCTCAGGGGTTCAAGGCGGCACAGCTCGGCTCCCCCGGCGTCTTCAGCAAGCAGCTCCTGGGATCGGACATCCTGAAGTACAATCCCTATGTGAAGACCATGCAGAACCCCATGCGGGCCGATTCCGACCCGGTGACCTTCATCCCCGCCCTGTATCCGGATGTGACGATCATCCATGTCCACGCCGCAGACAAGTATGGAAACGCCAGGATTTACGGACCGGCGGTGAACGATGTCGCCCTGGCGGCTTCGGCCCGCAAGGTCATCATCACGGCCGAAGAGATCGTTCCGGAAATGGATATCCGCTACAACAACCAGGGAGTGGTGATCCCCTTCGTGTACGTGGACGCTGTCGTCGAGCTGCCCTACGGTGCCGTTCCGGGGAACATGCCGGGCTGCTATTACTGGTCCCGTCAGTGGTGGGAGAAGTTCCTTCGCTGGAGCACGCTGTCTGACGAAAACATAAGGGAATTCCTTGACTACTGGGTAATGGACAGCAGGGATCCCTTCGACTTTGTGGAAAAGCTCGGCGGTGCCAAGTGGGTTGCCCTGTCCCGCCGGCTGACAAAGACAGCCGAATATAACAACGAGGACGATGGATATGATTTTTCCTACCGGTCTTACACACCCGGGAACGATCCCGGCATCTACTATTGAGGAAGGGGGATGTCATGGAAGCACGGAAGCCCGCTAATCCTCTGGAAATGATCGCATATGTTCTTTCGCTCCAGATCCGGGACCACCAGGTTGTCTATGTCGGAACAGGACTGCCCATGGTGGCGGCCATCCTGGCGAGAAAAACCCACGCACCCCACATCACCATGGTCTACGAGTCGGGCGGGCAGGATCCCATCCAGGGAGACATGCCGTGGTCCGTCGGGGATCCTTTCACGTGGCGGAAATCCGCGGTGATTCAGGAGATGGCCTATTCCTTCGCCCAGGCTTATAACGGTTATGTCGATATTGCCTTTCTGGGATTCGCCCAGGTCGACATGTACGGAAACGTAAACACCCATCAGATCGGGACGGATTTTCTCCATCCCAAGGTCCGCCTGACCGGTTCGGGGGGGAACAACGATCTGACTTCTCTCACGGAGAATATCGTTCTCGTGGGACTGCACACGCCGGACAAGTTCCCGCCCAGGGTTGACTTCATCACCAGCGTGGGGCATCTGAACGGTGGAGAGTCGAGGAAGGAAGCGGGGCTCCTGGGAAATGGGCCCGTGGCGGTGGTGACCAACGCCGGCGTCCTCGATTTTGAGCCCGTCACCAGGCGCATGCGAGTTCAATCCCTGCAACCCGGGATGACCTTCGAATTCGCACAGATGTGTACCGGGTTCGAGCTTCTGAAACCGGATGGTGAAATCCCGGCGACACCGGTGCCCGATCCGGATATCCTGGAGATTCTGCGGAACGAGGTGGATCCTCACGGCGTCTTCACGAAGATTCCCGGCCTGTAGAACCGGTGCTCCGAGGCCCTGAAAGTCTTGAATCCCCTTGACAGGGGTGACCATTGACGCTACAAGCGAAGCCTCTTGCCGTTGGGAATCAGGGATTCCCCGGGACAGGGAGGGAGCGCATGGAAAAGGTGCCGATCACCCGGGCCGGGTTCGAAAAGCTGAAGAGGGATCTGGAGCATCTGAGGAACGTGGATCTGCCGGAAAACGTCCGGGATATTGAAGTGGCCAGGGCGCACGGAGATCTTTCGGAAAACGCAGAATACAAATCAGCCAAGGAGCGTCAGGCTTTTATCCACGCGCGGATCAAGGAAGTGGAGCAAAATCTGGCCGCATGCCAGGTCATCGAAGTGAAGGCAGCCGCCGACGGCCGGGCTGTTTTCGGCTGCACCGTGGCCATCGACGACCTCAAGAGCGGCGAAACGACCGAATACCGTCTGGTCGGCCCCTTTGAATCGGATATCGCGGAGAACAAGATATCCGTGACCTCACCTATCGGTCGGGCCCTCATCAGCCGGAAAATCGGCGAGCAGATCCGGGTTCAGGTTCCGGGCGGGGTTCGGGAGATCGAGATCGCGGACATTTTCCTAGAGCCGGAAGAGTGATCGACGGCTCACATTTCATGAAATAAGAAAAGCCGGGAACATCCATTCCCGGCTTTTCTGCATTCGGATCCGGCCCCGAAGGGCCATACCGGCTCGTTTCAGTTTTTCTCCGCCACGCTCAGGCGGATCAGGGCCTTGTCCAGCGATGCCTTGGCCTTGTCATACTCGGGGTCTTCCTTGGGGAGCTTTGCCATCTTTTCCTCGGCGAGCTGCTTCGCCCTCTGGGCGCGCTCCTTGTCGATCATGTCCGACCGCTCGGCGCTTTCCACCAGAACCGTCACTTTTGTGGCCGTGACTTCCACGTAGCCGTCGGCAACGGCGAAGCTCCGCTTTTTCCCCTCCTGGGTGAGACTCAAGGCTCCGATGTCCACCCCGCTCAGGAGAGCAGCGTGCCCTTTCAGGACCCCGAACTCTCCCTCCGATCCGGGAACGGTGATTTCTTCCACTTTCCCGTTGAAGACCATCCGCTCGGGGGTGACAATTTCAACCATCAACTCATCAGCCATGGAATTATCCCTCAGACAGTTTCTTCGCCTTCTCGATCACTTCTTCAATGCCGCCGACCATATAGAAGGCCTGCTCAGGCAGGTCGTCGTGCTTTCCTTCCAGGATCTCCTTGAAACCGCGGACCGTATCCGCCACGGAGACGAACTTGCCGTCCGTACCGGTGAACTGGGCGGCCACGAAGAACGGCTGGGACAGGAAGCGCTGAATCTTCCGGGCCCGGCTGACCGTCAGCTTGTCTTCCTCCGACAGTTCGTCCATGCCGAGAATGGCAATGATGTCCTGCAGGTCCTTGTACTTCTGCAGGGTAACCTGGACGTTACGGGCCACCTGGTAATGTTCGAGGCCGAGGACGTTGGGGTCCAGGATGCGGGAGGTTGAGTCCAGCGGGTCCACGGCGGGGTAGATCCCCAGCTCTGCGATGGGACGGGACAGAACGACGGTTCCGTCGAGATGGGCGAAGGTGGTGGCCGGGGCCGGGTCCGTCAGGTCGTCGGCCGGAACGTACACGCACTGGACGGCGGTGATTGAACCCTTCGTCGTAGAGGTGATGCGCTCCTGGAGTTCCCCGAGGTCCGTGGCCAGGGTCGGCTGATAACCGACGGCCGAGGGCATGCGTCCCAGGAGGGCGGACACCTCGGAGCCTGCCTGGGTGAACCGGAAGATGTTATCGACGAAAAGAAGCACGTCCTGGCCTTCCACATCGCGGAAGTACTCGGCCGCTGCCAGGGCCGTCAGGGCGACGCGCGCGCGGGCTCCCGGCGGTTCCGTCATCTGGCCGTAGATCAGGGCGGCCTGCTTGATAACGCCGGACTGCTTCATTTCCAGGTACAGGTCGTTTCCTTCGCGGGTTCGCTCGCCCACGCCTGCGAACACGGAGATGCCGCCGTGGTGCATGGCGATGTTGTGGATCATTTCCATCATGACGACGGTCTTGCCCACGCCGGCGCCGCCGAACATCCCCATCTTGCCGCCCCGGGGAAAGGGAACCAGAAGATCGATCACCTTGACACCCGTCTCGAGAACGTGAACCGAAGTATCCTGCTCAAGAAACGAGGGCGCTTCCCGGTGGATCGGGGCAAAATTTTTGCCCACGATCGGTCCGAGGCCGTCCACGGGTCGGCCGACCACGTTCATGATCCGCCCCAGGCATTCCTGGCCCACGGCTACGGTAATGGGAGCACCCGTATCCTTGACCTGCATACCCCGCACGAGTCCGTCGGTGATGTCCATGGCGATGCAGCGGACCACGTTGTCCCCCAGGTGCTGGGCGACCTCGACGATCAGGTTGTCCTCTTCGTCGTTGATCGCGGGGTTCGTGATGGTGATTGCGTTCATGATGGCTGGCAGCTTTCCCTCCTCGAACTCCACGTCAACCACCGGTCCGATGACCTGTACAATGGTTCCGATATTCATACCCATCTCCTTTGATAATGGTTGGCTTTATCGCTTATCCCTTGGCCAGGGCCTCGGTGCCGCCGACGATGTCCATCAGTTCGGCGGTGATGGCGGCCTGCCGGGCCTTGTTGTACTTGAGGGAAAGGCTGGTGATCAGCTCCTCGCAGTTCTTCGTGGCATTGTCCATGGCGGCCATCCGGGCGCCGTTCTCCCCGGCGCTCGTCTCTAGAAGTGCCCGGAAGAGAAGGACATGGACATACATCCGGAGCATCTTGTCCAGAAGGTACTCCTCGGAAGGTTCGTAAATGTAATCGAGCCTTTTTTCCGGTTCCACCTCTTCCTGCTGCCCGATGGTCGGGAGGGGGAAAAGGCGGACGACGGAGGGCCGCTGGACGGACACGTTCCGGAACTCGTTGTAGATCAGGTAGAGCTCGTCGTATTCTTCCGCCAGGAAGGGGGGGATGATGTCCTCGCCGATCTGCACGCCCAGGTTCATGGTGAAGCGGCCGAGCTGGTCCACCCACTCGCTGACGATCTTCTCTTTTTTCCGGAAGTAGTCCCTTCCCTTACGGCCGACGGATACCAGGGAGACTTCGGCTCCTTCCTGTCTCTTGGCGACGACGAACTTTTCCGTTGTCTTGATCAGGTTGGTGTTGAATCCACCGCAGAGACCACGGTCGGAGGTCATGACGATGATCCGGATCCGCTTGGCCGGACGAACCGCCAGGAGCGGATGCGAGGAGGCATCCACACGGAGAGCAAGGCTGCTCATGACGTCCATGAACTTGATGGCGTAGGGACGGAAATTATCCATCCGCAGCTGCGCCGATTTGAACTTGGAAGCGGCCACCATGTTCATGGCCTTGGTGATCTGCTTCGTCTTCTGGACGGCGGATATCTTGCGTTTGATGTCTTTTAATGCGGCCACGTCAACGGACTCCCTTTCTGTTTACGGATGCTTTGGTTCTCCCCCGAGGGATCAGGCGACGTAAACCGTATCAAACTCGGTGAGAATGTCCCGCATCTTCTTTTCCAGGTCGGGGCTGATGACCTGCTTCTCGTCGATTTCCTTCAGGACATCCGGATACTTGCTTTCGACGAAGCTCAGCATCTGCGGTTCGTAGTTTTTCAGTTTGTCTACATCGTACTTGTCCAGGAAGCCGCGCGTGCCGGCAAAGAGGATGGCGACCTGCATGCCGAGGGACATCGGCTGGAACTGGGGCTGTTTCAGGATTTCCACAAGCCGGACGCCGCGGTCGAGCTGCGCCTGGGTGGCCTTGTCCAGGTCGCTTCCGAACTGGGCGAAGGCCGCCAGTTCGCGGTACTGGGCAAGGTCGAGCTTCAGGGTTCCCGCCACCTGCTTCATGGCCTTGACCTGAGCGGCACCACCGACCCGGGACACCGAAAGGCCGACGTTGATGGCCGGGCGGATACCGGAGTAGAAGAGGCTCGGCTCCAGGTAGACCTGGCCGTCGGTAATGGAAATAACGTTCGTCGGAATGTAGGCGGACACGTCGCCGGCCTGGGTCTCGATGATCGGAAGGGCCGTGAGGGATCCGCTGCCGAGATCCTCGCTGACGCGGGCGGCTCGCTCCAAAAGACGCGAGTGGTTGTAGAAGATGTCACCGGGGAAGGCTTCCCGTCCGGGGGGGCGCCGCAGGAGCAGGGAGATCTGACGATAGGCGACCGCCTGCTTGGAAAGGTCATCGTAAATAATGAGGGCGTCCTGTTTGCGGTCCCGGAAATACTCGCCGATGCTGCATCCGGCGTAGGCGGCGATGTACTGCAGCGTGGCCGGGTCGCTGGCGCAGGCGGAGACGACACAGGTATAGGCCATGGCACCGTACTTGCGCAGGTTTTCCACCACCTGGGCGACGGTCGATTTCTTCTGCCCGATGGCCACGTAAATGCACTTCACGCCCGTGTCCTTCTGGCGAATGATCGCATCCACGCAGATGGCCGTTTTCCCGATCTGGCGGTCGCCGATGACCAACTCGCGCTGTCCGCGGCCGATGGGGGTCATGGCGTCGATGGCCTTGAGGCCCGTGTACATGGGCTGGTTGACCGGCTGGCGATGGATGACGCCGGGGGCGACCATCTCGATCCGGCGGAACTCCGTCGTTTCGATGGGGCCTTTACCGTCAATGGGAGCGCCCGTGCCGTCGATGACGCGGCCGAGGACGGCCTCGCCGACGGGGACCTGGGCGATTTTCCCGGTCCGCTTGACGATGTCTCCTTCCTTGATGTGGGTCACTTCACCGAGGACGGCCACACCGACATTGTCCCGTTCCAGGTTCAGCACCATGCCGAGAATTCCGCCGGGGAATTCCAAGAGCTCCATGGCCATGGCGTTCTGCACGCCATACACTCGGGCAATACCGTCTCCCACGGAGAGGACCGTGCCGGTTTCGCTGATATCCAGCTTCTTCTGGTAGTCCTTGATCTGCTTGGATATAATCTGACTGATTTCTTCTGCTTTGATGCTCTCCATGCCTTATATTTCCTCCCCTAAGAGATTCCTTATGTTGTTCAGCTGTGTCCGGACGCTCCCGTCATAGACCTTATCGCCCACTCGAACCACAAGGCCGGCCAGAAGGGAGGGATCCTCCGTGACGGTCATGTCCGCCTTCTTCTTTGTGGTCTCCTCCAACTGCTGGAGGAGGCTGGCCTGCTGTTCCGGACTCAGCGGATAAGCGGTCCGAACGGATACCTGGACCCGCATGAGGGCCTTGTCCATCATGTCCCGGTAACTGGCAACGATCTCGTCCAGAAGTCCGATCCGGCCCTTGTCCACCAGGAGGCCGAGGAAGTTGGCCGTCAGGGGGGACAGTTCGATCCGCTCGAGCAGATAGTCCATGATCTGCTTTTTCTCGACGTGATTGAAGACGGGATTGGCGAAGAATTCCTTGAGATCCTTGCTGGAGACCAGAACACCGGAGAAGCGGTTCAGGTCCTCGTAGAACGCCTCATACTTGTTTTCCTCGCCGGCGAGTTCGAAGAACGCCTTGGCATATCGCTTGGAAATCTCGCTGCCGATCAATGTTTGGTCACCACCTTGTCTAAGTAGTCCCGCACCATTTCATTGTGATCCTGGGCGGTGATGTTCTTTTTGAGGATCTCCTCGGCCATTTCCACGGCCAACTGTGCGGCTTCCAGTCGGAGCGCCGCGCTTCCCTTCAGGAACTCCTGCTCCATCCGGGCCTTCGTGTCTTCCTGTATTTTTTCAGCTGCCTTCTTTGCATCGGCGATGATCTTTTCCTTTTCCGCCTGTCCCTGGGTCTTGATCATATCGGAGATGCCGCTGATTTCGTCGGTCATCTTGGTCAGCCGGGATGAGTATTCCTCGTATTTCTTTCGGGCCTCGGCCTTCTGGGCCTCCGTTTCATCGATCTCCGCCTGGATTCCGGCCCGCCGTCCCACGAAGAATTCCTTGACCTTCTTGGCCAGGAGCCACCAGAGGAGGCCGACGAGGACCGAGAAGTTGATTACCTTGAACATGAATCCTTTCATGTCCACGCCGCCTTCTTCGCCGTGCTCTCCGCCGCCTGCAGCGAGAAGATCGGGCGACCAGGCGAGAATCAGGAGCCCCGCGAACGCCAGGGCGATGAACATTCCATGCGAGCGCATCGTTTCCGTGAACCGAACCTTCATTACTGGAGACTCCTTCCCAACACTTTCTCAGCGATCTCCAAGGACAGGCGCTGCGACTGGTTTTTCAGGACGCCCCGGGCCTCTTCGATCTCACGGTTCATTTTCCCTTGGAACTCTTCCATCATTTTCGGAATGACGCCCCGCACCGCGTCTACGATCTTCCGTGCCTCCTCGGCGCCTTCCTTCACATATTCGGCCTTCTGCTCCATGGCAGCCTGCTTGGCCTTGCGGACGGCCTCTTCGTACTCGGCCATCTTCTTCTCCACCGACTCGTGAAGAGTGCGTACCTCATCCCGGGCGCCGTCGAACTGCTGCTTGCGCTTTTCCATGATTCCGAGAATGGGTTTGTAGAGGAGAACGTTCAGGATGAAAATCAGGATGATGAAATTGACCAACTGGATCCAAAGGGTGTAGTCGATATCAATCACGGTGCCTTACCTCTCTTGAAGCATAAAAAAAGCCGAGTGGAGAAACGTCTGCACCCGGCTACTTTTTTCTTAACGATCTGGCGAGTCGATAATTTAAAGTAACGATCTCAACAGGCTTTACCCTGTATGCCATGTCCCCGAATACAGTCACCCAACACCCCTGCGTGAAAGCCCATGGTAGTAAAGCGCGGCTTTCTAATCATACATGGGAGGGCTTGTCAAGCAGTTTTTGCCTTGTCTGACTCGCGGTCAGCGTTCCGTCCTCCGGGGTGTATCATCTTGACACAATTGATCTTTCAGTCATCACCCGGGAGGCTGTCACCGGCCTGTTGCATCTGGCAGTGGCCGGTGAAAAACGCCCCCTCTTCGCAGACAAAAACGGCCGTGCGGATATCGCCCCGAAGGCTCCCTGTCGGAGTGATGTGGATCGATTCCCTCGCTTCGATGGACCCCAGAACTGTGCCGCCGATCCGAACCGACGGGGCTTCGATGTCGGCCTCGATCCGTGCCCCCTCTCCGATCACCAGCAAGCCGTCTCCGGTAATGTTGCCGGACACGTTGCCGTCGACCCGAATGGACCCGTGAAAGGCGAGTTTCCCCTGAAAGGACGAGCCGCTGCCCAGAAATGCCCGGATTTCATCTGCTTTCTTTTTCCCGAACATGGTCCCTCCTGCCGATGATATGGAGTCCCGACCCCGGATTGACGGGGGAATCTCTCCGGCCGCGGTCAGGGCTGGAGGATGTAGCGACGGACGCTGATATTCAGAAGCAGTCCCACGGCGGTCATCATCACCACCAGGGAGGAGCCCCCGTAACTGAAGAAGGGAAGGGGTATTCCCACCACGGGGAGGAGCCCCAGTACCATGCCGATGTTGATGAACACCTCCCAGAAGAGAAACATCGCGATCCCGAAAGCAATCATCATTCCCGCGAAGTCCCGGGCATGGCGTGCGATTTTGACTGCCCAGAGGATCAAGGCCAGGAAGAGCATCACCAGCACCAGACCGCCCAGGAAGCCCCACTCCTCGGCGAATACGGAGAAGATGAAGTCCGTCTGCTGTTCCGGAAGGAATTTGAGCTGGGTCTGGGTCCCCTTCAGGAATCCTTTCCCGAGAAGGCCGCCGGAACCGATGGCGATCATGGACTGGAGGATATGATAGCCCGTTCCCAGCGGATCCTGGTCCGGGTTCAGGAACGTCAGGAGACGCTGTTTCTGGTAGTCTTTCAGAAAAAACCAGGCTGCCGGAAGCAGGGTCAGGAACCCCGCGGCTGCCAGCAGGACGGACTTGAGCCGTACGCCGACAAAAAAGATCATCGAGACGAAGATGATCAGGAGCATCAGGGCGGTTCCCAGGTCAGGCTGCTTGAGAATGATGAAGAAAGGGAGGAAAACGATCAGGAACGGGACCGCCAGTTCCCGGAGGCGGTAGGGTCGCGGAAGGCGGTGTTCGTCAAGGTATCGGGCCAGCACCAGGATAAGAGTCAGTTTCATCATCTCCGACGGCTGAAACGAGAATCCGCCCAGATTGATCCACCGTTGAGAACCCTTGACAGCGGTGCCGAGAATGAAAACGGCGACCAGAAGAGCAATGGAGACCCCGTAGATGACGTAGGCATGGCGGGCAATAAACCGATAGTCCACGGAGAAGGCGATGAACATGGCAAGGACGCCAATGGCCAGCGACTGCATCTGCTTGATATAGAGCGACGTATGACGGGCGTCGGCCAGGCTGTAGCCCGTGCTGTAAATGTTCATGAGCCCGATGGCACAGATGATCAGAACCATGCCGAACAGCGTCCAGTCAAAATTGAGCAGGAGCCGGCGATCGACCTTCATGGCTCCTCCTCCTTCCGGGCTGGCTCCGGCCGGATGGCAGCCAGGGAAGGCTTGACCCGGGGAGGCGTATCCGGACGGGCGGTCTGTTCCTTTCCGGGCTGGTTTTTCTGCTCGAAATACGCGTCGATCACCCTGCGGGCGACAGGAGCGGCCGCCGAGCCTCCGTGTCCGGCGTTTTCCGCGATGACGGCGACGACGATTTCCGGGTTCTCATGGGGAGCGAAGCAGACAAACAGGGCATGGTCACGGAATCGGCCGGAGTAGCTTTTGGCCTTCCCGTCCGAGGCATATCCCACGACCTGGGCGGTGCCTGTCTTCCCGGCCACGTCGGCTTCCTTCCGGCGGAGCGCCCCACCGGTTCCGCCCGGTTCGTTCACGACCCCCCAGAGGGCATCCCGGAGCAGAAGACGGTTCTTTTCGCTGATTGGAAGCACGCTTTTTTTCTCAGGCGGAAAGGCCTGGACGACCTTTCCGTCGATGGATTCGATCTGGCGGACGACACGGGGACGCCACACGGTACCCCCGTTGGCCAGGGCGCCGTAGGCCAGGGCAAGCTGCAGCGGTGTTGCGGTGTTGTAACCCTGGCCGATTGCAATGGAGATGGTCTCTCCCGGTTGCCAGGGGGTCTTGAAGCGGGCAAGCTTCCAGTCCCTCGTCGGGATCGTGCCGCCCTTTTCCCGCGGCAGGTCAATGCCGGTGATCTCACCGAAGCCGAAGGCGCGGGCATACTGGGCGATCTTGTCTACTCCGAGGAGCTTACCGAGGTTGTAGAAATAGACGTCGCAGGACGAGACGATGGCCCGGTGGAGCGATACGCTGCCGTGGCCGTGCTTCTGCCAGCAGCGGAACGTCCGGTTTCCCAGGGTGAAGGATCCGTTGCAGTGGAAAGCGGTATCCGGGGTGATAAGCCCCTCCTCGAGGGCCGCCGCGGCGACGACGAGCTTGTAGGTGGAACCCGGCGGATACTGTCCGGAGATGGCCCGGTTCTCGAGGGGGTGAGCCGGATCCTGGCTCAGCCTTTTCCAGTCCCTGGCGGAAATCCCTCCCCGAAAGAGGTTCGGATCGAAGGACGGGGAGCTGACCAGGGCCAGCACGGCTCCGTCGCGGGGGTCCAGGGCTACCACCGCCCCCGGTTTTCCCTCCAGGGCGTTCCAGGCGGCCTCCTGGAGTACGGAATCGACATTCAGGATGACATTGTGCCCCGCGATGGGCGAGATCCGGCCCAGGATCCGGACTTCCTTGCCCACCACGTTCACCACCACGTTTTCGGCTCCGTTCGTTCCTCTGAGAGGGCTGTCCAGGTACCTCTCAACGCCGAATTTGCCGACCATGTCGCCGCTGGCGTAGCGCATCCCGTCCCTCTCCAGGTCTTCCGGGCTGATTTCCCCCATGTACCCGATGAGATGCGCCATCTTTTCCTCCTGGAGATACTGGCGGACCGGCACGACATCGGAGACCATTCCCGGCAACTCCAGGGCATGGGCCTCCACGAGGGCCAGTTTTTCGCGGCTGATGTTTCGTTCGATCCTCAGCGGCTCCACGGAGCGGGTCTTCCGGATCTCCAGGATCTCTTCCGGATAGGGGAGGGAGCGCTCCCTGCAGAGAGCGGCGAAGCGGTGCGTTACATCCCTGACGTTTCCCGCCCGCTGGGGATGAAACAGAATATCGAAGGCGGCCTGATTGTCCACCAGCACCGTGCGGTTTCTGTCGAGGATAACGCCCCGAACGGCCCGGATGGTGCGGTTGCGCAGGCTGTTGCTTTCGGAGCGCTGGAACAGCTCGCTTCCTTTGATTACCTGAAGGTGCCACATCCGCACCACGAGGACCGAAAGGGCGCAGACGACAATCAGGAGCAGCAGCCGGAACCGTTTATGGAATTCGGCGGAGTCATGGCCATTGAGCCGGTTGTGCCGACCTGCCATTCCCGTATCCCTCCAGTCGGCGGCAGAGTTGGAACAACATCGGGGAGAGCCCGCTGAGGATGCACGCCTGGGGTAGATAGATCTTCAGTCCCGTAACGAGGACGTTCATTCCATATATTATATAGTAGGCGGAAACAAGGATGATTCCCTCGGCCAGAACGGACAGGAAGGTGACAAAGACCAGGAAAAAGGTCTTTGTGGAATAGACCCGGGCGGAGACGGAAGAAAGGGTGAAGAAGATGATTCCGTAAGACAGGATATAGAGGCCCGGAAAGGGGGCGATCAGGGTGTCCATGAAGTAGCCCATCAGAAAGGTCGAAACGGCCCCCCTGCCGGTCTCCATGAACAGGGCCGCATAGATCACCCCGATGGTCGTGAGCTCCAGGCTGAGCCTCTCGGCCGTGAAGAGCTCCACGATGGACGTCTGCAGAATGACGAGGCCCAGGGCCAGCGGCGGAAGGACAAGGTAACGGGTCATTTCTTCTGTTTGTAGTCCAGGATCAGGACTTCTTCCAGTCGGTTGAAATCAGACGCCGGAGCAATGTCGATCTTCTGGAACAGGCTGTCCGCTTTTTTGTCGAAGGCGGTGACCGAGCCCAGGACGAGCCCCTTGGGATAAAGGCCGGACAGGCCGGAGGTGAGCAGGACGTCTCCTGCCTGAACGTCCTCCAGATTGGATATGTATTTCAGGCGTCCGCCTCCGGAGCCGTTGCCCTGGAGAATGCCTTCCGCACGGGTCCTCTGGATCAGGGCGTCGATGTTGCTTTTTTCGTCCGTGATCAGAAGGACCTTGGATATGTTCGGGGAAGCCTCGATGACGCGCCCCACCACTCCCCTGCTGGAGAGAACGGGTTGCCCCGGCCGGACGCCGCGGGTTGTTCCCCTGTCCAGGAGGATGGTCTTGAAGAGGGATGCCTGGCTCTTGTCGATGACCCTCGCCGCCATGGCCGGGATTTTCAATTCCTGCTGCAGGGACAACAGGGCTTGGAGTCTCTGAGCCTCCAGATACCCTTCCCGGTAGCGATTCAGTTCCGTGGTCAGCGCATCGATTTTTTTCCCCAGTGCCCGGTTCTCCTGCCGAAGACCGATCAGGTGCAGGTAGTCCGTCCATGTGTCGCGCAGGGCGTGAAAGGATGCCGTCAGGGCGGACTGAACGGGGCCGGTGATCTCCAGGACGGCGATGCGAATCGGTCCCGGACGTTCGGAGTACCGGAGATGGTAGGAGATCATCGCCAGCGTCAGCAGGAGAAAGACGGCCAGGATGATCAGGTTCTTTTTTCGTTTCGATGCGCTCATGTCCATCCCACGATCACGGCGGAATGGAAGTGCCTTGCATCGCATAAGCCGGTTCATTCCGGTCAGGATGCGAAGAACAGATCCCGTCTCGATTCCGGTGGAAGGGAAAGATAATGCCCGGGAAAGCCGTCCGTTGCCTGTGGCAGGAAGTGATGGCTGCGTTTTCGAGCTGACCCGGAAACCGGACCGGGACGCGTATCGACTTCAAGAAGGCTCCAGCCGTCACGGGACACGAATTTGCCGGGAAGCCGCCGCCTACGGCTGGACGGCCACCTCCTTCAGAAGATTCATGTGATCCAGGGCCATGCCGGCGCCGCGGACAACCGTGGACAGGGGGTCCTCCGCCACCGTCACGGGCAGCCCCGTTTCCTCCTTGAGAAGGAGATCGAGGTTTCTCAGCAGGGCGCCGCCGCCGGTCAACGTGATACCGCGGTCCACGATATCTCCGGCCAGTTCGGGAGGTGCGTTTTCAAGGGCATCCTTGACGGCGTCCACAATGAGACTGATGGGTTCCATGATGGCTTCCCGGATTTCCTCCGAGTTCGCCTCGATGATCTTGGGGATCCCGGAGATCAGATCCCGGCCTTTTACGTCCACCTTGCGGATCTCGTTGTCCGGAAAGGCGGAGCCGATGGTGGTCTTGATGATTTCACCGGAGCGCTCCCCGATGAGCAGGCTGTATTTCCGTTTCAGGTACTGGACGATTTCCTCGTCGATCCGGTCTCCCGCGCACCGCACGGACTTGGAGTACACAATGCCGGCCAGGGAGATGACGGCCACTTCGGTTGTCCCACCGCCGATATCCACGACCATCGAACTGATGGGGTCCATGATGGGAAGCCCCGCGCCGATGGCGGCGGCCATGGGCTCTTCGATCAGGTAGACTTCCCGGGCTCCCGCCGATTCAACGGTCTCCCTGACGGCTCGCCTCTCCACCTGGGTGATGCCCGACGGGATGGAGACGATGATTCGGGGACGGATCAGCGTTCTGCGGTTGTGAACCCTCTGGATGAAATGCCGGAGCATGACCTCGGTAATGTCGAAGTCGGCGATAACCCCGTCCCGGAGGGGACGGACAGCCTCGATGTTCCCGGGGGTTCTGCCGAGCATTTTTTTCGCTTCCGCTCCGACCGCTAGAACCTTTTTGGTGCCCCGTGCATCGCGATGAACGGCCACGACGGACGGTTCGCTCAGAACGATGCCTTCTCCTTTTACATAGACCAGCGTATTCGCTGTGCCCAGGTCTATCGCCAGATCGTTGGAAAACTTCCCCAGAATGAAATCAAACAGCAAGGCAGGACCTCCTGGTTGTTTGCTTTGGAATAACGGACACTTATACCTGATATCCCGTAAGGACAGACCGTTATACTGTATTTCGACACCCGAATCAAACCATTTTTCAATTACTTTGGCATGGATCGCCTCTCCGGAACAATCCTCCGGAAGACGCGGTGAAACGGGACTTGCAACCGGGATTCCAGTTGTACATGGACGGTATACGGCAGGGATGCCTACGAATTTACCCTGATTGCATCAAGGCTCCCACAAAGATGCAACAATTGGTTTTTTCTTGAAAATTCTGTTGCCTGCGGGTCGTCCCTTGTGTATAAAAGCCCATCTCATGACGGGAGGGACCGGCATGCTCAACAAGGTGATGCTCATCGGACGGCTGGGAGCGGACCCGGAGGTTCGCTATACCCCGGATGGCGCCATGATCACGACGTTCCGGCTCGCAACGGACGAACAATGGAAGGACAAGAGCGGTGAAAAGGTCCAGCGGACCGAGTGGCACCGCATTGTCACTTTCGGCCGGCTGGCGGAAATCTGCGGAAACTATCTGAACAAGGGCAAGCTGGTTTACGTGGAAGGACGGATCCAGACGCGCTCCTGGGAAGACAAGGAAGGTCAGAAACGGTACATGACGGAGATCGTCGCCGCGAACATGCAGATGCTCGACGGGAGGGGCCAGGGGAAACCCGCGACGGGGGACGAACCTTCCTCCGGTGCGCCCGACGGCGGATATCCGGAAGACGACGTGCCGTTTTGAGGTGCGGAGGGGATTATTTCGGCTCGACCTTCTTGTTCTGGGGGGTCACATCGATTTCGTCGGGTTCCCGGGTTGCCTTCTTGAAGTTCCGGATCCCCTTTCCCAGGGCATTGCCGATTTCCGGAAGCTTGCCGGCGCCGAAGATGATCAGGATGATCACCAGGATGATCAGCAATTCTGGAATACCGATACCAAACATGATTCTTTGCTCCCTGTGGGGTTTTTCATCTCCATAGATCATCGCATGGAGGTTGTCAAACCTATCTTTCGAAGGCGTTTCAGGGAAGCCGAAGGTGTACGACCTGCCCCGGGGCCCCCAGGGGGCCCAGGGGTTTTCCCTGAAAGGTCAACTGGGTTCCCCCGGCGTTTCCCACATCGATGTCAAATGAGCGGGATGCCCGCCGCTCCAGCCTTTCCCCCGGCTTCAGCAGGACCTGGTACGGCTGGCTCTGGTCTTCGCTGAGGCGGATCCAGGTGTAATCCCGGGCCTCGATGAGGAGGGAGTATCCATCCGTCGCTGCGGGTGCGGGTGCTGGTGAAGCCGCGGGTGCAGAGGGCGGCCTGGGTTGGGGGGGCTCCTGAATGGCTGCCGGAGGCGGTGCCGGGGCGGATGCGGAAGGTTCGGGAGCCGCCGGTGGGGATCCCTGTGAGCCGGCAGGGGGCTGCTGTGTGGCCGGGGCGGGTGTTGCGGTTTCCGTTGGCTGGGCGGACGGGACCGACGGCGTGGACGGTGCCGGGACCGGCTCCCGGAGCATCAGAACGGCCGCCGCAATGATCAGGGCCAGCGCCAGGCAGGAAATCGTAACGATCCATTTCTTGAGGGACTTTTTTTTCGGTGGTATGAGTACCTCCTCCAGGGAGGGACCTTCGGACTCCGCCAGGAACCGGTTGTATCGCTCCAGCAGTTTGCCCTCATCGGCGCCGATCGACCTGGCATACGACCGGATAAAGGAGCGGGCGATAACCGGTGCCGGCAGTTTTCCGAAACGACCTGTTTCAATCGCTTCCAGGTTGATTACGGTGATCCGTGTGGCCTCGAAAATGTCCTTCAGCTGAATCCCCTGCGATTCCCTCAGGGATTTCAGGTCCTGGACAGGAAATGCCTGATCCGGTGCCGTGTTCCGGGTGGTTACGTCATCTTCCATGGCTGCCCCGTTTTGCCCCCAAGGATGAAATGATGGGGGACCTTACCATTCTCGGCAGTATCCATGCAACCGGAAATAGTAAAGATTCTGCTGTGAAGCGGTTTTCTTCAGCGGTCGGTGTCTCGATGCCGCAGAAGTGGAGTTGGAACGTACAATTCACGATGGGAGAGATGAAGAGCGATGGATTCCCCTGGTGCCTTCATGAAGGATGTTGCCCGGAAAGCCGGCGATTGGTTGAAGAAGAGACTCGGCGAAGAGCACACCGTTGACTACAAGGGCGTCATCAACATTGTCACGGAAGCGGATCGCCAGTCGGAGGAAATGATCGTATCGGCGATTCTCGACCGGTATCCGGACCACGACATCCTGGCGGAAGAGGCGGACAGAGTTCCCAAGGGGTCGCCATACCGGTGGATCATCGACCCTCTCGACGGGACGACGAACTATGCCCACGGCTATCCGGTGTTTTGTGTGTCCATTGCCCTCGAGGAAAACGGCATCGTCCGGCACGGCGTGGTTTACAATCCGATACTGGAGGAGATGTTTTACGCCTGCCGTGGTGAGGGGGCCTTTCTGAACGGACGCCCCCTACGCGTTTCCGGGACAAAGGACCTCTCCCGCAGCCTTCTTGCTACGGGATTTCCGTACGACATCCGGGACAATTCCGACAACAACATGAATTATTTTCAAGTAATGGCCAGAAGCGCACAGGCGGTCCGGCGGGCCGGATCGGCGGCGCTGGATATGGCCTATGTGGCGGCCGGCCGTTTCGACGGTTTCTGGGAGCTCCGCCTGATGCCCTGGGACACGGCGGCCGGGTGGCTCCTGGTGGTCGAGGCCGGCGGGCAGGTCACGAATCTCTCGGGGGCTCCCTTTTCGCTCAAAGCACCCCATATCCTCGCTTCGAACGGGCGGATTCACGAATCCATGATCGCTGCCCTCCGCCTTGCCCCCTCTCCAACCTGACCAGAAGGGCACGGCACGACAGCCTTATCCCTCTCTCGGGACGGTCTTCCCTTGACAATGCCGATACGGTGTTTATATTATCGCCAAAAGGTGTTAATGCGAACAATATTAAATGGTTGTCGTCTTTCCTCTGGCTGGGTGCGTGTGCTCGGTGTCCTGTATCATCAGGAAGGGAAGGCGACCAAACCGGAAAAGGAGGTTGTGGACATGTTCGGACCGGTCTGGAGATTTGGAAGAATCGTGGATCTCATGCCGGAGGTACAGCGCCTCCAGCGGGAAATGAACAGGCTGTTTTCGGGTGTCAGCCAGCCCTTCAGCCAGGATTTCCCGGCGATCAACGTCTGGAGCGGGGAGAATGAGATCGTTGTCTCCGCCGAGTTGCCGGGAGCGGATCCCGACGGCATGGATATCTCCGTTGTGGGGGAAAGCCTGACCCTCAGCGGTGGACGGAATCCGGAGACCCTGAAAGAGGGCGAGAATTACCATCGCCAGGAAAGGAGCAGCGGGCGCTTCAGTCGAACCCTGCAGTTGCCGTTCCGGGTGGATGCGGGAAACGTGGCTGCCCGTTATGAAAAGGGTATCCTCCACATAACCCTGCCGCGGGCAGAGGCGGACAAACCCAGAAAGATCAGCATCAAGGCGGAGTAGAAAGGGGGGACGACCAAGATGAAGGAACAGGAACTGCAGAAACAGACGGCTTCGAACCCGGTGGAAATGGAACGGACGAGAAACCGAAAGGTGTATGTTCCCCGGGTCGACATCTATGAGACAAAGGAGTCCATTGTGCTTCTGGCCGACATGCCGGGAGTGGACGAGAGTTCCGTGGACATCATGCTGGAAAAGAATGTGCTGACCATCAACGGAACGGTGGAGCCTGTCGCCTTTTCCGGGTACAACCTCGTGTATGCCGAATTCGATACGGGAGACTATCAGCGGGCTTTCACCCTTCCCGAGGAGATCGACCAGAACAGGATCGAGGCCACGGTGAAAAACGGTGTTCTCCGTCTCGTTCTCCAGAAGGCGGAGAAATCGAAGGCCAGGAAAATCGCCATCAAGGCGGAGTGAGAAAGGAGGTGGAAACCATGGCATTCCGAAGGTTGTTGCCATCTCTCTGGAGAGAGCATGCGGTTCCGGCCGGCCAGGAAGGAGATCATCCTTTTTCCGCTTTGCAGCAGGAAATGAACCGGGTTTTCGACGATTTCTTCCAGGGGACGGCTTTTGCCCCGTTTCCCGCTGCCGGCGGCCGCGCCGGAGGTTTCCATCCTTCCGTGGACGTGAAGGAGGGGGCGAAGGAGATCGTCGTCCATGCGGAGCTTCCCGGGATGGAGGAGAAGGACGTGGAGCTTTTCCTGGAGGAGTCGGCTCTCGTTCTCAAAGGCGAAAAGAAATTTGAAAAGGAAGACAAGGGCGAGGGTTACCATACCATCGAGCGGAGCTACGGGGCGTTTCAACGGGTCATTCCCCTGCCCCGGGAGATCGATCTGAACAAGGCCCAGGCCCGGTTCAAAAACGGCGTTCTGACGGTAACCCTGCCGAAACTGGAGCAGGCCAAGGCAAAGGGAAAGAAGATTTCCATCCAGTCGGCCTGATCGCGGAAACACGGGGCTTCGGCCGCCGTATTCAAAACTTCAATTCGTTTTCTGGAAGGAAAACAGCCGTAAAAAGAAGGGGGAGCGGATTTCAAGTCCGTTCCTCCTTCTTTCTTTTCCTTTCCTGCCAAGCCGGACCACCTTTTCCTTTGCAATCATCGCATCGGCGCGGGGGCGGCCGCCGTCGCGGACACTTTTCCGCACGGGCCGTTGAAAAACACCCGTCTGCTGCGTTTCCCTCATCCTTCGCCATTCGACGTACCGAAAAGGGTACGACTCATGGCTCAGGATTTCGGGGGCCTTGCATCCGGGCATTTTTGAACAGCCCGCTCGGGTACTGCCCGCCGTTTCGAGGGTGATGGCGCAGGGGGCTGCCACGGGGGCTCCCGCCGTCGCGAAAACGTTTCCGCTCTTTGCCTTCTGAAATCGAAGAGCCTGGGGTCCGGAAACGTTTTCCAATTGCTCCTCTGGGAACCCCCGGTCGCGCCCCCGCGAACATTGGTCGGGGAGAGGGGGCTTCCCGGAGCGCGAATAGCGGCTTTTTCGGGGCACCCTGCCGTCGCAGCGAAGCGCCCGCAAAGTCATCTGTCTGAGCGCCGCCAGGCGCGAGTTATGACTTTGCAGCGGAGCGAGACGATGCAGGGTCGAAAAAACGCTTCTGAGCGCGAGGGAAGTCCCTCTCCCACCTACCGGCCTCCCATCCGCGCCTGATTCTCTATAAAAAGAAGAAATAAAAGGAAGGGGGAGCGGATTCGAAATCCGCTCCCCTTCTTTTTTCCTGATGCGTGTCGGTGCCGGGGTTATCCCGTCAGGGATCCGCCACCAGTTTCACCAGGACCTGGCGTGTCCTCGGCCCGTCGAACTCGCAGAAGAAGACGGACTGCCACGTACCGAGCACAAGTTGCCCTCCTTCGATAATCACGGTTTCCGAGGCTCCGAAAAGCGAGGTCTTGATGTGGGCGTCCGAGTTCCCCTCCCGGTGGCGGTAGTGACCGTCGGCTGGAACGGTGCGTTCCATGGCGGCCGTAATGTCCCGCACGACGTCCGGATCGGCGTTCTCGTTGATCGTCACCGCCGCCGTCGTGTGGGGGACAAAAACGATGCAGATTCCCTGCCGGACACCCTGCTCCCGGACCAGAGACTGAATCGAATCGGTGATGTCGATCATCTGGATCCGCGCGGTGGACTTGACGCTGAGGGCTTTCATGGCTCCTCCGTTTCGCCGGATGCCGTGAGGGCGGTGTAGAGCCGGTGGCCGATGACAAGACCCCGATCGATGAAATCCGGTCCATAGAGGCGCCCGGTTTCCGTCCGGAAGGTCTCCCGGATTTTCCGGAGGCTGTCGAGTCCATGGAGAAAACGGGGAAGAACAACGTTCAGGGGGATTCGGCGCGGCGCGAGCATGGCCCAGAGGGTTTCCGTGAAATTGTCCGGTCCCCATCGGAACTTGTCGGCATCGTACAGGGCGTTCGAGATCAGCCGGGCCGCTTGATCTTCCGGTTCCTCGTGGGGCTGGAACGCTTCATGGTTCCGGATGGCCAGGGTGATGGCCCGGCGTTCCTCCTCGATGAGGGCGAACGGGCCGAGGACCCGAGCCGCCTCTTCCGCACCCCGCTGTGCGTGCTGCCGCTCCGTCCGCCGGATGTCGTGCAGGACGCCGGCGAGATGAGTCAGGAGGGTGATCCGCCGCAGTTCCTCATCTTCCCATGGCCGGCCGTCCTCCAGGAGGATGATGGCTCCTGCATCGACGGCGACTTTCTGCACGTGGGCCAGTCCGTGGCCGATCGGATCGTCCTGGCCGGCGATGATGCGGACCGCCTCCCTGGCCATGGTCTCGGAGGAGAACAGCTCCCTCGACAAATCGACGGCTCCTTCGCCTTCCCTGTAGAAGAGAGGGACGCCCGCCTCAGCGGCGAAACGCTCCGCCATCTCCCTTGCCTTCCGATACGGGTCTTCCAAAGCCGTCTTCCTCCCGCTTCACACCGGCCGGTCGCCGAAAATCGCGCGGCCGACCCGCACGATGGTTGCCCCTTCCTCCACGGCGATCCGGTAATCGTTGGTCATGCCCATGGAGAGCTCCTCCATGTGAACGTTCCCGATCCGTTCCCGGCGGATCGAATCCGCGAGATTCCGGAGGGTCGCGAAGTAGGGCCGCGCCTCCTCGGGATCGTCGAACCACGGTGGCATCGTCATCAGTCCCCGGATAGACAGGCCGGGCAATTCCGCGATCGATCGCACAAGCGCCAAGGCATCCCGGGCGGGGACGCCGCTCTTCGATGCCTCGCCGCTCACGCTGACCTCCACGAGGATCTTTAGGATCGTCCCCTGGGCGGCGGCCCGTCGGTCGAGTTCGCGGGCCAGGTCGACCCGGTCCACCGAATGAATCAGGTCGAAGAGCCGCACGGCGTACTTTGCCTTGTTCGTCTGCAGGTGCCCGATGAAATGCCACGGCAGCGGCCTGCCCAGAAGTTCGATCTTGCGCCGGGCCTCTTGGACGTAGTTCTCCCCGATGAGGTCCACGCCCGCCGCGATGGCCTCCCGGATCCGGTCGTCGTCGACGGTCTTTGTGACCGCCAGGAGGCGGACCTCCGCCGGCGAACGCCCGGCTTTCCGTGCTGCCCGGGCAATTTCCTCCCGGACAAAGGCGACGTTTTCGCTAACCGATCGGATCGTTTCCATTGGCCGAAAACCGGATGGCCCCCGCATCGCGGAGGACGTCGATGACTTCGCAGAGGGGGAGGCCCATGACGTTCGTGTAGGATCCCCTGATTTCCTGGATGAAGAAGGCTCCCATTCCCTGGACGGCATACCCCCCCGCCTTGTCGTAAGGCTCGTCCGAGAGGACGTACCAGTTCATTTCCTCGTCTGAAAGGTCCTTGAACAGAACGGCTGAGGAGATCGCCCGGGAGATCGCGCGGCTTCCGCCCCCGGACAGGACGGAAAAGCCCGTGTAGACCGTGTGCTCCCGACCGCTGAGTGTCCGGAGCATGGCCTTCGCCTCCACCCGGTCGGCGGGTTTTCCCAGCACCCGTCCATCGATGACGACGATCGTGTCGGCGCCCAACACCCAGGCGTCCGGATTCCGCCGGGCAAGGACACCCGCCTTGGCCGCCGAGAGCCGGAGCACATGCTCCTCCGGGGATTCCTCGGATCTCGCCTCCTCCTCCACGCCGCTGGGGAGCACCTGGAACGTCAGGCCGACCCTCTTTAGCAACTCGATCCGCCGCGGTGATGCGGATGCCAGGATCAGTCTGTTTTCTTGAATGATTCCCATCTGGTTGGACTCGACTTTCTTCAAGATGCATCGACTTTGTAACACAGTTCGTCTCGCCTTGACGACGGGATTTTGATATGGCTCGCGGGAGCGGGAGGTGTGCATGGAGGGACATTCGCTTGCGTGGCGTCATGACGTGGATGCCGCCGACCGGGTTCGGATCCGGGATCTTGTTGCTTCCACGGGGGTGTTTTCAGAGGAAGAGGCCGATATCGCCGTGGAGCTGGTGGAGGAGCGCCTGTCCCGGGGCGCGGCCGGCGGCTACGAGTTTCTTCTGGTCGAAGTGGCGGGGCGCCTTGCCGGGTACACCTGCTTCGGCCGGATTCCCGGGACCGTCTCCAGCTTCGACCTGTACTGGATTGTCGTGGCCCCGGAATGGCAGCGCACCGGGATCGGAGTCTCGCTGCTCGCCGAAACGGAGAGCAGCTGCGCTGCATCCGGGGCTTCCCGGATGTATGCGGACACCTCTTCTCTTCCTCGCTACGAGGCCGCCCGCCGCTTCTACGAGGCGAACGGCTACCGCCGCGAAGCCTTCCTTCCCGATTTTTACCGGCCCGGCGACGGCAAGGTGATCTATGCCAAGGACCTGCCGGGGGGATGCGGGTGCGGGAAAAGTTCCTGAACTGCCGGACAGAGGGGATTTCCCCCGTTGCTCAGGGGTTTTCCGGCGGGTAGAGGGAGCATTCGTACATATCCAGGATGGACAGGAGGAGTGAGGCCACGATCGGCCCGATGACAAAGCCCGAAATGCCGAACAGGGCGATCCCGCCCAGGGTGGACAGGAAGATGAGGAGCGGGTGCATCTGCACGTCCCGACCCAGGAGAATGGGCCGCAAGAGATTGTCCACCATGCTGATGACCAGCACTCCCGCAAGAAGAACGACAATCCCTTCCCACATGTGTCCCGTCACCAGGAGAATCAGTCCGGCAGGTGCCCAGACGATGGAGCATCCGACACCCGGGATGATGGAGGTCAGGATCATGACGACTCCCCAGGTAAGGGCACCGTTGACTCCCACAAGGTAGAACAGAATCCCCCCGAGTAACCCCTGAATGCCGCCGATGATCAGGGTGACCTTCAGCGTCGCCCGGGCGGTGATGACGAACCGGTCATACAGGACGGACTCCCTGTCTTTGCCGAGGGCGAAGAGGACTTTGCCCCTCTGGAGCATCCGGTCCCCGTCGCGGATGAAGAAAAACAGCGCATAAAGCATCACGGCAAACTTCACGAGGAACATCAGGGTGTTCTGCGTGAGGCCCGTGAGGGTTTTGACGATGGCGTTCGCCAGGTTTTTGACCACCTCGGTGAAGCGTTCGATCAGGGTGTCGCTGTTCAGGTGGAACCGGGCCGTCGTAGGGTGGGCGGCAAGGCGGTCCGCCCACTCGCGGACCTTGTTTTCCAGGTTTGTGATGTCCGAATCGATGGATGTGTAGATCTCGACGGACTCGTTCACCAGCAGGGTGGCGAGGACTCCCGCCGGGATGATCAGGATGATGAAAATCAGGACCAGTACGGCGGCGGCGTTCAGGGAAGGCAGGTTTCGCTTTTGCTGGAGCCTTCGATAGAGGGGCTGGAACAGGCCGGCGATGACGACGGCCCAAAAGAGCGGGAAGAAAAAGGGCTTCAGGAGATAAAGGGACAAAACGGCGACCACGCCTGCCAGGGCGATGAAGAGGGTTCTGCGCGCCTTTACGGGATCCAGCATACCGGCCTGCCGCCTTCGTTGCGATCCGCTGAAATGCATCCCTTCCGGGGATTGGCTGAATATGCACCGGGAGCGCGTTTCCGCGTTCCCGGCGAATGAGTAAACGAATAATGGATTTCCCCGGCTCCGTCAACCGGGAACCGTGAGACAAGAGGAGGCGGAAGGGAAATCAGTCCCTGAAAATCGCGCCGGTGCTGGCGGAGGAGACCTGGCGGGCGTAGCGGGCCAGGTATCCGCCTGTCACCCGGGCCCGGAAGGGCTTCAGGGCCTTGCGACGCTTGTCCAGCTCCTGCTTCCCGACCTTCAGGGTGATCGCTTTTTTCGGGATGTCGATGGTGATGCGATCGCCTTCCCGGACGAGGGCAATGGGCCCGCCCTCGGCCGCCTCCGGCGAGATGTGCCCGATGGCGGCGCCCCGGGTCCCGCCGCTGAAGCGACCGTCCGTGAGAAGGGCCACGGTCTTGTCCAGGCCCATCCCGGCGATGGCGGAGGTGGGGCCCAGCATCTCCCGCATACCCGGGCCGCCGCGGGGACCCTCGTACCGGATCACGACGATGTCCCCCGCCTTGATCTTCCCTCCCAGGATGGCCGTGATGGCTTCGTCCTCGCTGTCGAAGACCCGCGCGGTTCCCTCGTTGACCAGCATGTCCTCTGCCACGGCAGACTGCTTTACCACCGCCCCGTCGGGGGCCAGATTGCCCCTCAAGACTGCCAGGCCGCCTTCCCGAAAGTAGGGATTCTCCAGGGGGCGGATCACCTCTCGATCGAGAATCCTCGCCGTTTTCAGGTTGTCGCCCACCGTTTTCCCCGTCACCGTCAAGGCATCCCTCTCGACGACGCCCAGTTCGCTGACGGCCAGGAGGACCGCCTGGATTCCCCCGGCCCTGTGAAGGTCCTCGATGTGATGAACACCGGCGGGGCTCAGTTTGCAGAGATTCGGCGTCCGGGCGCTGATCTCGTTGAACAGGTCCAGGTCAAGCCGGATTCCCGCCTCATGGGCGACGGCGGGGATGTGCAGGACCGTGTTCGTCGAGCAGCCCAGGGCCATGTCCACGGCGATGGCATTGCGGAAGGCCTTCAGGGTGGCTATGTCGCGGGGCCGGATCTCCTTCCGGACCAGCTCCATGATTTTCATTCCGGCCTCCTTGGCCAGGCGCCGCCGGGCCGCCTCCACCGCCGGGATGGTCCCGTTGCCGGGGAGCCCGAGGCCCAGGGCCTCGGTGACGCAGTTCATCGAGTTGGCCGTGTACATCCCTGAACAGGATCCGCAGCCGGGGCAGGCACAGTCCTCCAGGGCCTTGAGGGTCTTTTGGGTCATCCGGCCGGCCTTGACGGCCCCGACGCCCTCGAAGACGGTGATCAGGTCCGCCGCCTTGTCTCCCAGCCGGCCCGCCAGCATGGGGCCGCCGCTGACGAAGAGGGCGGGAATGTTCAGTCGCAGCGCCGCCATGAGCATTCCCGGGATGATCTTGTCGCAGTTGGGGACGAGAACCAGGCCGTCGAAGGGATGGGCCATGGCCATGACCTCGACGGAGTCGGCGATGAGCTCCCGGCTGGCCAGGGAATATTTCATGCCCGTGTGGCCCATGGCGATGCCGTCGCAGACGCCGATGACGGGGAATTCGACGGGGGTGCCCCCGGCCAGGCGGATTCCCGCCTTGACGTCTTCCGCAATCGTCCGGAGATGGATGTGTCCCGGGATGATCTCGTTGAAAGAATTCACGACGCCGACAAGCGGGCGTGAAAGCTCTTCGTCGGTGTAGCCCATGGCCTTGAACAGGGACCGGTGGGGGGCCCGCTCCAGGCCCTTTTTCATCAGATCGCTCCGCATCGTCTCTTTTCCCCCTGATCGATGGTATGAAACGGCATGATGCCGTATCTCCCCGGCCTGTCGGGACCGGGGAGATACGGTGGGTGGCAAGTCGGCCGCAGCCGTTTATTTCTTGCGGTTTTCCGGGCGCAGGGACCGAACCGCCGAGCCGGCCCGCCACATCTCCGACTCGCGCATCGTGGCCAGCTCCTTGTCCAGCTTCTGGCGATAGTCCGGGGCGCTGTTGGCGTCCAGAACGATCTGGGTCTCCTCGCCGCTGATGACGCGCTCATAGAGCTCATCGAATACGGGGGCGACGGCATCGCGGAAGCGTCCCTTCCAGTCGAGGGCGCCCCGCTGGGCGGTGGTGCTGCAGTTCGCGTACATCCAGTCCATGCCGTTGTCCGCCACCAGGCGGATGAGGCTCTGGGTGAGCTCCTCGACGGTTTCGTTGAAGGCCTCGCTCGGGCTGTGGCCGTGCTTCCGGAGAACGTTGTACTGGGCCTCCATGATCCCCGCCAGGGCGCCCATGAGAACCCCCCGCTCGCCGGTGAGGTCACTGTGGACTTCGTTGGCGAAGGTCGTGGGGAAGAGGTAGCCCGACCCGATCGCGACCCCGAGGGCCAGTGTGCGCTCCAGGGCCCGGCCCGTGAAATCCTGGAAGACGGCATAGCTGGAATTGATGCCGCTTGCGGCCAGGAAGTTGGTCCGGACGGTCCGGCCCGACCCCTTGGGGGCCACCAGGATCACGTCCACGTCGGGCGGCGGGATGATGCCCGTCCGCTCCTTGTAGACGATGGAGAAGCCGTGGGAGAAGTACAGGGCGTCGCCTTTGTTCAGGCAGGCCTTGATGGCGGGCCACATGGTCTTCTGTCCCGCATCGGACAGGAGGTACTGGATGACCGTTCCCCGCCGCGCCGCCTCCTCCGGCGAAAACAGGGTCTCGCCGGGAACGAACCCGTCCGCGAGGGCCTTTTCCCAGGAAGCGCCCCCTTCCCGCTGGCCCACGATGACCCGGATTCCGTTGTCCCTCATGTTCAGGGCCTGTCCCGGTCCCTGGACCCCGTAGCCTACTACGGCGACGGTCTCGTCTTTCAGAACCTGCCGGGCCTTCTCCAGCGGAAACTCCTCCGCTGTGACCACCTCTTCCAGGACGCCGCCGAAGTCAATCTTTGCCATGGAACTCCTCCTGTTTCTCTCGAATATTCGAATGGGCCGTCTTCGCCCGCCCGGGCGGATCCGGTCTCATTCGGGTTTGAATTTTTCCAGCGCCACCATTCCCGATCGGGAGAAATCCTCGAGCCCGAGGGGATCGAGAAGCTGGATCGCCCGGTCGATGCTGTCCTTCCGGCCCGATACCTCGATGACGCAGTACTTGTCGTCCATGCAGACCACCTTCCAGTTGTAAAGGTCCACGGCGGCCATGACGGCGGAGCGGGTCTCGTCGCTCCATTTCATGCGGAACAGGACGAGCTCGCGCCGGGAGGCCATCCTTCCCGTTAGGTCGTCGACGGAAAGCACGTCCACGAGCCGGTTCAGCTGCTTCTTCAGCTTTTCCATGGTGGACGCCGATCCCTTGGTGGTGATGATGATCTTCGTCGTCTCCGGCGTCTTGGTGATGTTGGCCGTGATGCTCTCGATGTTGAATCCTCCCCCGCTGAAGGTGCCGGCGATCCGTGCCAGGACATCGGGACGGTTTCGTACAAGGAGGGCGATGGTGTTTTCTTTTGCTTTCATCGGTTCATGAACCTTTCTCGAAATGGATTCCGGACGACTCCGGGAAAGCACCTCCTGCCTCCAAGCTTTTGATCCCCGGCCGTTCCGTCTTTTCTGCAATCAGTTGAAGCTGCGCGTCTGGGGATCCTCCCCCCCGTTGGTCGGGGCGGCCTGGTCGGCCGGCAGTTCCACACCCAGTTCCATGTCTGCAATGGATGCACCGGGACGGACCATCGGGTAGACGCATTCTTCTTTCTCCACCCGGATGTCCATGACCACGACCCCCGGCGTTTCCAGCCCCTTCTTCAGGACCGTTTCCAGTTCCTCCGGGCGGCTGGCCCGGAGCCCCGTGGCCCCGTATGCCTCGGCGATCTTCACGAAGTCGGGGGCATAGGTCATGTCGGTATGGGAGTAGCGCCGCCCGTAGAACATCTGCTGCCACTGGCGGACCATTCCCAGGTACTGGTTGTTCAGGATCACGATCTTCACGGGGATATTGTACTGCACGGCCGTGGCCAGTTCCTGGATGTTCATCTGGATGCTGCCGTCCCCGGCGATGTCGACCACCGTCTTGTCCGGCATCGCCACCTGGGCGCCTACTGCGGCGGGGAAACCGAACCCCATGGTTCCGAGACCGCCGGAAGAAATGAAGGTGTGGGGGTGGTCGTAGGTGTAATACTGGGCCGCCCACATCTGGTTCTGGCCCACCTCGGTCGCGATCAGCGCCTCCCCTTTGGTCAGTTCATACAGCTTCCGGATGACCTGCTGCGGCTTGATCCGGTCCATTCCTTCGTTGAAACGGAGGGGGACCCGCTTCTTCCAGGCATCGATCTGCTCCACCCATTCCCGGGTCTGTTCTGCCGGGACAGGCTCTCCTCCGGCCAGGGCTGCATTCAACATGCCCAGCGCCGTCTTGGCGTCGCTGACGATGGAAAGGTGGGAGCGGACGATTCGGTCGATGGAGACGGGGTCGATGTCGATATGAATGATCTGCGCGTTGGGGGCGAAGGTGTCCACCTTGGAGGTCACCCGGTCGTCGAAGCGCATTCCTACGGCAACCAGCAGGTCGCAGCCGGTGATGGCCATGTTGGCGTAGTACGTGCCGTGCATTCCGGGCATCCCCAGCCAGAGGGGATCCGAGCCCGGGTAGGCGCCGAGGCCCATCAGGGTGGAGGTAATGGGAAAGCCGGTCCGCCGGACGAACTCCCGCAGTTCCTCCGATGCCTTCCCCAGGAGCACTCCTCCTCCGGAGACAATCACAGGTTTCCGGGCGGCCCGGATCATCTTCACGGCCTTCGCGATGTCCTCCGGCTGAGGCTTCTCCAGTCCGTTGAGGGTATTGAAGTCGTCGCGGATGTCTTCTTCTTCGATGGTTGCCTGGGACACATCCCGGGGCAGGTCCACCAGCACGGGGCCGGGACGTCCGGAGCGGGCGATGTGGAATGCCTCGTGGATCGTGGACGCGAGATCTTCAATCCGCCGGACCAGGAAGTTGTGCTTCGTGCAGGGCCGGGTGATCCCGGTGATGTCGACTTCCTGGAAGGCATCGCTGCCGATCAGTCCTGTCGGCACCTGGCCCGTGAAGATGACCACGGGGATGGAGTCCATATAGGCGTTGGCTATGCCCGTTACCGTGTTCGTGGCGCCGGGGCCGGAGGTGACGAGGCAGACACCGACCTTGCCGGATGCCCGCGCGTACCCGTCGGCGGCGTGAATGGCGCCCTGTTCGTGTCGGACGAGGAGATGGCGGAAATTCTCCTTGTACAGCTCGTCATAAATCGGAAGCACAACCCCGCCGGGATAGCCGAAGATGACGTCCACGTCTTCCCGGCGAAGCGTCCTCAACAATACTTGGGATCCAGTCAGTTTCACGATGTTCCTCCTGCAAATTGACAAGTGCGTTGGCCAGCGGATTCTGAAAACAAAAAAACCGTTACCCGGGAGCCGAGTAACGGTCTGTTGCTGTTTCAAAGTCTCTTACAAGTGCACCATTACCCGGCCCCCATATGAATGGGGATGATAATTATGCCGATGATGCCGATTACGTTTCTCCTCATGGTCATTTCGAACCTTTTCTCTTGAAAAGAAGGCCCCTCTTAACAGCGGGGAAACTCATTGTCAAGCGTTTTTAGCCCGTTTTTCACCAGAGGCGCCGGGTTTTCACGCCATGCTCGCCGAGATAGGCCTTGATTCCGTCGATGGTGTACGTCCGGTAGTGGACCATGGAGGCAATCAGGGCCGCATCCGCCTTTCCCGCCGTCAGCACGTCCACGAGATGCTGCGGCGTGCCTGCTCCGCCGGAGGCGATGACGGGGATGCCGACGCAGGTTGAGATCCGTTCCGTCAGGGTGAGTTCGTAGCCGTCCTGGGTCCCGTCGGCGTCGATGGAGTTCAGGCAGATCTCGCCGGCGCCCAGGCGCTCCGCCTCACGGGCCCACCAGAGCGCGTCGATGCCGGTATACCGGCGGCCGCCGTGGATGACGATCTCGTATCCCGACGGGGTTGCCTGCGACGGTTCCACGCGCTTCACGTCCATGCCCAGGACGATGCACTGGCTGCCGAAGGCCCGCGCCCCCTCCGTGATGAGGGCCGGACTCTCCACCGCCGCGGAGTTGACACTCACTTTCTCGGCTCCCGCCAGGATCACCTCCCGCATGTCCTCCAGGGTCCGGATGCCTCCACCCACGGAGAAGGGGATGAAGATCGTCTCGGCCACCCGGCGGACCACGTCGATGAGGATATTCCGGCCGTCGGAGGAGGCGGTGATGTCGTAGAACACGATCTCGTCCGCCCCCTGCTCGTAATACTCCCTGGCCGCCTCCACGGGGTCCCCGATATCCACGTTTCCCTCGAACTTGATTCCCTTGGTCAGCAGCCCGTTGCGGACATCGAGGCAGGGAATGATCCGTTTACTCAGCATCGCTTCCCCTCCAGCGGCTGAAATTTTCCAGAATCTGAAGCCCCGGGCGGCCGCTCTTCTCGGGATGGAACTGGACAGCCACGAGATTCCGGGATGCCACGGCAGCGCCGAAGGGGATCCCGTAGCGGGTCTCCCCGACGATCCGCTCCCGGTCCGCCGGGTCCGGATAGAAGGAGTGGACAAAGTAGAACTCCGCCTCCGTCGGGATCCCCGCGAACACGGGATGGCCTTTCAGGAAGTGCACGGAGTTCCAGCCCATGTGGGGGATCTTGAGCTTTTCCCCACCCTCCTCCAGGCCGGAGGGAAAGCGGCGGACGACGCCGGGGAGGATCCCCAGGCAGAGGGTTCCGCCGTCCTCTTCACTCTTCTCGAAGATCACCTGGGTTCCCAGGCAGATCCCCAGGACCGGCCGGCCGTCGCCGACCCAGCGGCGGATCCACCCATCCAGTCCGGAGGCCTGCAGGTTGGCCATGGCCTCCCCGGCGGCGCCGACCCCCGGGAAGATGATGCGTTCCGCCCGGTCCAGACGGGCCGGGTCTCCTGTGATCTCGCAGGGCAGGTTCAGGGCGTGCAGGGCTCGGGCTACGCTGGTGAGGTTTCCGGCCCGGTAGTCCACGATGCCGATCATGTGTTTTCGTCCTTGCAGCGGATTCCCTGATGGGCGTCCCGCCGTTCCAGTTCGCGGTCGATGGCGCCCAGGACGGCCATCTTGTTGACGGTCCATCCGGGGGCGAGGAATATATCCCGGTACCCGTCGGCAGTCAACCGCTGGATGACCATCTGCGGAGGCAGGATCTCCAGGACGTCGCAGACGGTTTCCACATACTGTTCCCGGCTCCACAGCGGAAAGGGCTTCCGTTCGTAAAGTGTTCCGAGAGGCGTTCCCGAGAGCACCAGGAGGCAGTGGATCTTGATGCCGTTGATGGGAAGGGCTGCCAGGGTCCGGGCCGTTTCGAGAACATCCTCCCGGGTCTCTCCGGGCAGCCCGGCGATGATGTGTGTGCAGAGGTGAATGTTTCTTCCGGAGGCCCGGCGCACCGCGTCGAGGAACCGCTGTGCCGGGTGGCCGCGGTTGATCCGGGACAGGGTCCGGTCGTGGATCGACTGGAGGCCCAGTTCAAGCCAGACGTGGCGGTCCCGCGCCAGTTCCTCCAGGAGGTCCAGGACCTCGTCGGGCAGGCAGTCAGGCCGGGTTCCGATGGACAGGCCGGCCACGTCCGGCAGGGCCAGGGCCTCCCTGTAGAGGCGGCGCAGATGCTCCACCGGGGCATAGGTGTTCGTGAAGGTCTGGAAATAGGCGAGGAACCGGGCAGCCCGGCGATGCTCCCGATAGTACTCCATCCCCCTGAGCAGCTGGTCCGTAACGGACGGCAGGGGGCCTGCCATGCGGAGCCTGGAGCCGCGGCCGTCACAATACACGCAGCCGCCCGAGGCGACGGATCCGTCCCGGTTCGGGCAGGTGAATCCGGCGTCCACGGGCAGCTTGTAGACCCGGCAGCCGAACCGGTTCGTCCAGTAGCTTTTCAGGTCGTAATAACGCTTTGTGTTTTTCCAGAAATCCGGTTTGGTCAACGGCAGCTCCGGGGACCGGGTCGCCTTCCGGCGGTTCCGGGGATTGAAACGGATAAATCGATTGCCATTATTTTGAAATGTAGTATAGCAATTTTTTTTCCCGGGGCGACCGGCAGGGACGGAAGAATCCGCCGGCGGACGTTTTTCGGTCCGGAAGGTCCGCCACGTTCGGAACCGGGGAAAAGGATATCCCCTGCGGGAGGATTCCCGGCATGACCGTGCAAGCCATTCAGGAACCGGAGGTTTTCGTCTATCTGAGCCAGATTCTTGGCCGGCCGGTTCAGGATGGTCAGGGCCGGGAAATCGGGTCGATCGCCGATGTGTCCGCGAACCTGGCGGAGCTGTATCCCTCCGTCGGTACCCTCCGGATCCGCCGGAGGGGGGAAATGTCAGCCCTTTACATTTCCTGGCAGGACGTAACCCAGGCCAATGGATCCATCCTGAGCGAAGGATCGCTGAAGGAGGCGCCCGGCCTGGGTGAGAACGAGCTGTTTCTCCGCGACGCCCTCCTTGACAAGCAGATCGTCGATACGAACGGCGCCAAGGTCCGGCGGGTGAACGACCTGCAGTTTCTGCGCTCCCATGAGCGGCTCCATCTGGTGCACGTGGACGTGGGTTTCCGGGGGCTCATGCGGCGGGTCGGCCTGGAAAGGGCCATGGATTTCCTTCTCCAGTCCCTGTTCGATTACGAGTTGCCGAACCAGTTCATCTCCTGGAAATACGTCCAGCCCGTATCCTCACCGGACCTGCTCCGGCTCTCCATCACCCAGAACCGGCTGGCCCAGCTGCACCCGGCGGATCTCGCGGACATCATCGAAGACCTGGACATCCACCAGCGGGCGGCGGTTTTTCAGTCCCTGGACGTCGAGACCGCGGCGGAGACCCTGGAGGAGACGGATCCCAGGATCCAGGTCAGCCTGATCGAGACGGTGGCGGCAGACAAGGCCTCGGACATCATCGAGGAGATGTCTCTCAGCGAAGCCGCCGACCTTCTGGGGGACCTGCCGAAGGACAAGGCGGAAGGGATCCTCAATGAGATGGAGCAGGAAATCGCCGAAGACGTAAAGGAACTGCTGGCCCACCCCGAGGAGGAGGCCGGCGGGCTCATGACGACGGCGTTCCTCAGCGTCCCGCCGGAAGCCACCGCCGGGCAGGTCCTGGAGATCCTGCACCGGGAGGCCATGGATCTGGATTTTGTCTATTATGTTTATGTGATGGACCCGCGGGAGCGCCTGCTGGGCATGCTGAGCCTCCGGGAACTCCTGGCTGCCGCGCCGGAAGCGAGGGTCGCCGACCTGATGGATACCCGCTTCGTTACGGTCCGTCTGAACGAGGAACCCGACGAGATCGCGGAGCAGTTCGCCAAGTACGGTGTCATGGCCGTCCCGGTCGTGGACCGGGAGCAACGGATGAAAGGGGTCATCCCGTTCCGGAATCTCCTGGAACTGGTCGCCCCGAAACTGGGCAAGTGAGATCGATGGAAGAGGACGGAGACCACGCGTGTTTGAAAGGCTGTTCGGCAGGTCGGCGGGGAGCGTTTTTGCTACCCTGTCCCGCGGAGGCGCATGGCGGCGCTTTGCGGTGTTCTTCGCCCTCATCGGCCCGGGGATCATCACGTCCAACGTGGACAACGATGCCGGCGGGATCACCACCTACTCGCTTGCCGGCGCGGAGTACGGTCTCTCCCTCCTCTGGACCCTGATTCCCATCACGGTGGTCCTCATCATCATCCAGGAGATGGGGGCCCGCATGGGGGTGATCTCCGGCAAGGGCCTGTCGGACCTGATCCGGGAGCGCTTCGGAGCGAAGGTCACCTTCTACCTCATGATTGCCCTCCTCCTGACCAACCTGGGGAACACCGTTTCCGAATTCGCCGGCATCGCCGCAAGTCTCGAGATCTTCGGCATCAGCAAGTACGCGTCCGTTCCCCTCGGGGCGGCGTTCGTCTGGTGGCTTGTGGTGAAGGGGAACTACAAGTCCGTAGAGAAGGTTTTTCTTTTCGCCTGTGTGTTCTACCTGGCCTACATCGTTTCAGGATTCATGGGGAAACCGGACTGGGGAAAGGTCGGGTCGGCGCTGGTCACACCCTCCATCCGGTTCGATCCGGGGTTCCTGACCATGGCGATGGGTCTCATCGGAACCACCATCGCCCCCTGGATGCAGTTCTACCTCCAGTCTTCCGTGGTCGACAAGGGCCTCAAGGCGGAAAACTATCCCTACGCCAGGATGGATGTCATCGTCGGTTCCGTCATGGTCAACGTGGTGGCTTTTTTCATCATCATGCTCTGCGCCATCACCCTCCACACCAGCGGCGTGAAGATCGAATCCGCCAAGGACGCCGCCCTGGCGCTGGCCCCCTTGGCCGGGACCTACTGTTCCTGGCTGTTCGCCTTCGGCCTTCTGAACGCGTCCCTTTTCGCCGCCTCCATCCTGCCCCTCTCTACGGCCTATACGGTCTGCGAGGCCTTCGGCTGGGAGTCGGGACTGGACCATAAGTTCATGGATGCCCCCCAGTTCTACGGGCTCTATTCCCTGATGATCCTCCTGGGTGCCGGGATCATCCTCCTGCCCGACATTCCCCTCATCGCCATCATGTACTACTCCCAGGTCATCAACGGAATCCTCCTGCCGGTGATCCTCGTGGCCATGCTGCTCCTCGTCAACGACCGCACCATCATGGGTGAGCACGTCAACGGCCCGCTGATGAACGTCATTTCCTGGGCTGCCGTGGCGGGATTGATCGTCCTCTCGGCGGGTCTCCTGCTTTCTTCCATCTTCTCCTGAGGGGTTTCCGCGGACAGTTGACGGAGCCGCGGCGGCCGGCCGGACGCCCTCCTGACGGGTTCCGGGATTCCGGGCAGCCGGGACCGTACGGTTGAATCCGGAACCGTTCCCGCGCGTTGGCGGTCCCCGGCAGGGTTTCCTCTTGCCAGGGGGCCGGGGCGCTTGCTATAAGGTCGGGAAAACGGGGGTTTCACGATGGAAATCGGCATTGTCGGACTTCCCCAGAGCGGAAAGAGCACCCTCTTCGAGATCATGACCGGGACCAAGAGCCGGGATCTCCACGGCGAGACGGTCGTCCGGGGGCAGGCGACAGTCCCGGACGCGCGCTTCGACCGGCTTGCATCCGTCTTTCCCGACCTCCGGGCCGTTCCGGCCCGGATCCCCGTGACCGACGTCCACGCGGCGGGCGAGAAGGCCTGGGAAACGCTCCGGCAGAGCCTGAGCGGGGCCGACGGCCTCCTGCATGTCGTGGACGGGTTCACCATTCCCGAGGTCGACGAGGTCATCGCCTCCTACCGCCGCCTTGAGGACGACCTGGTGCTGTCGGACCTGATGGTCGTGGAAAACCGCATCGAGAAGCTCCGGAAAATGTCCCGGACGGCCATGAAGCCCCTGGACCAGCTCCACCTGGCCATCCTGCCCCGGGCGCTGGAGCGGCTGGAGGCGGGCCTGCCGCTCCGGGAAGCCGGGTTTTCCGAGGAGGAGGCCTTTTCCCTCCGCAGCTTTTCCTTCTGGACGATCCGTCCCGAGCTCGTCGTGATCAACACCGCGGAAGACAACCTGGCCCTGGCAGAGGCATTCCGGGAGAAGGCGGCCCCATCGTCGCCGGTCATCGGTATCTGTTGCCAGCTCGAGGCCGACCTGACAGGCCTCTCTCCAGAAGAGCAGAAGGAGTTCCTGGCCCCGCTGGGCCTGGAAGAGCCGGCCTTCGGGCGCGTCATCCGGGCGGCCTTCGCGCTCCTGAACCGCATCTCCTTCTTTACCATCGGCAAGGAGGAGGTGAAGGCCTGGGTCATCCCCGCGGAGACCAAAGCGCCGCGGGCCGCCGGGACGATACACAAGGATTTCGAGCGGGGCTTCATCAAGGCGGAGGTGATTCACTTCGAGGAGTTCGAGACCTCCGGGAAATCCTGGGCGGCCCTGAAGACGGCGGGAAAGCTGCGGCTGGAGGGGAAGGAATATGTTGTCCGGGATGGGGATATTATCCAGTTCCGCTTCAACGTCTGAGAGCGGGTCTGGAAAATGCCCGGATGCGGCGTTGCGCCGGTCCCAATGATCGGAGGGGGGAGCGGATTTCGAATCCGCTCCTCCTTTTTCTTTCTTTTTTTTCGTATCATGGCGCGGTGGCTGCCACGGGGGCTCCCGCCGTCGCGAAAACGTTTCCGATCTTCGCCTTCTGAAACCGAAGAGCCTGGGGTCCGGAAACGTTTTCTAATTGCTCCTCTGGGAACCCCCGGTCGCGCCCCCGCGGACGTCGGTCCGGGAGGGGGGCTTCCCGGAGCGCGAATAGCGGCTTTTTCGGGGTACCCTGCCGTCGCAGCGAAGCGCCCGCAAAGTCATCTGTCTGAGCGCCCCCTGGGCGCGAGTTATGACTTTGCAGCGGAGCGAGACGTTGCAGGGTCGAAAAAACGCTTCTGAGCGCGAGGGAAGCCCTGCTCCCACATGCCGCAATCCCATCCGCGCCTGATTCTCTATAAAAAAGAAGAAATAAAGGAAGGGGAGCGGATTCGAAATCCGCTCCCCCTTTTCGCATGTTCAGACGAACCGCTTCACCACGGGCCGGAGCATGCGGCCCATGAGGGGCTCCGCCGTCCGGAGGGCGCCGCGGGGGCAGACCTCGATGCAGCAGTAGCAGCGGATGCAGACGTCGTAGTCGAAGCGGAGCCCCGCTTCTTCAACCGCGATGGCCTTTGCCGGGCACATGTCCCGGCAGAGGCCGCAGAGCGTGCAGGATTCGGGAGCGCAAACGGGCCGCTGCAGCAGGTGGCGCCGGACCAGGCTGTTCATGGATGCGCTTCCGAAGAGGAGTGGTTCCGCTCCGGGGATCCGGAATCCCCGGACCTCCGGTGTTTCCCCGTCGATGGCGACCTCCTCCCCGGGCAGTCCCAGCCCCCGCCCCGACCGCCAGGTCGGGAGCTTCTCCGGCGGGAGCCCCACGATGCGGCAGACCGCCTCGTCCAGGGCGAAGGGGTCCGTGGCGGCCAGCAGGATCCCGAGCGCCCGCGGTGTGCCGCTCTTGCCGGGCCCCTCCCCCTCCATGGCGAGGATGCCGTCCATGATCGTGAAGGCCGGCCGGACGGTCCGGGCGATCTCGACGAGGAGCCGGGCGAAGACGTCCCGGTCCACCCCCGCCCGCAGGTGCCATTCCGCCTTGCGGTACCCCACGACGCAGCCGAAGAGGTTTTTCACCCCCAGGGTCATGGCCATCTGGCTGTGGGTCTTGAGCTTCGGCAGGTTCAGGATTGCATCCGCCGTCAGGACTTCCCGGGCCAGCTCGATCTTTCCGAAAGGCGGCCCAACGTCGACGGGGACGGAATCGCGGAACTCGCGGACGGTCACGGGAAGGCCCTCCAGGGCCCGGTCGATCCCGTTTTCCCGGAGGATCCGGTCGAAGGAGCCGATGGCCTGGCTGTCTCCGACCTCGGGGCGGGCGCCCCGCTCCAGGATGTACTCCACGGCGGCCCGGACAACGAGCGGATGGGTCAGGACGGCCTGGCCGGGCTTTGCCGCCGACAGGAGGTTCGGCTTGACAAGAACCCGCATTCCTTTCCGGATGGCCTCCCGGCCGCCCAGGCGGTCCATCAGGATGTCGAATTCCCCCTTGAGGTGCGGCCAGTCGTAGGATGCCGGTCGGACGAAGACGTTCATAGCCGGGCAAAGGATTTCCGGACGGCCTCGACCCAGAGGTCCCGGTGGAACAGGAAGGCCCCCACGTGGCCGCTCGGCACCCAGGTCAGGGTTGATCCGGGCCAGTGGCGGTGGACGTTCTCGACGGACTCCCGGGAGATGTAAGCGTCAGCCTGGGCGCCGACGAGAAAGGCCGCCTCGGGCCGGCGGAGCGGCGGCAGGCGCCGGATGTCGGTATGGTCCAGGATCTCCCGCATCCGCTCCATGGCGTCCCCGTGCCCGTCCAGTTGGCGGTTCAGGACGTCCCAGGCACAGTAGTTCTTCAGGAGCCCCTCGGTGAACACGGCGGAGGCAGAGTGTGGAGTGATCAGCGCCGTCACGGCCAGCGGCTCCGGGTCCAGGGCCGCCGTCCGGGCGGCCATCGACCCGCCCATGCTGATTCCGCATACCCCCAGCCGCTCGAATCCCTCGCGGCGCAGCCAGTCCACGAGCGATCGTCCTTCGGCGATCGTGGCCCCCGCCATGAGCCAGAGGTCGGAGAAGACGTTCAGCATCTTGCTGTGCTGGCCCGGCGGACGGCGTCGTCCGTAGTAGGGGTTTTCCAGGATGAGAGAGCCGATTCCGGACCGGATCAGGGGCAGGGCCAGGGCCTTGCGCCGGCGCTCAAAGCCCTCGTCGCCGGTAGCAGCGAAATGCAGGCAGACGGGTGTTCGCCGGCTCCAGTCCCGGGGCAGGACAAGCTCCACATAGGCCGTCCGGCTTTGGGCGGGGAGATCGGGATGGAGAAACGGGCTGGGGAAGGACCCCTGTTTCAAAAGGGCTTCGCCCTCCTCGCGGACATCCTCCCAGACGGGGTAAATGGCGCTCACGGGCCCGAGGTCGTCGTCTTCCCGGAGGGCCTCCTCCAGGAGGGCGCGATCCCCCCAGCCTTGACGGAAGAAGAGCCTCCGGTTCGACCAGGCGGCATAGGTCCGGTCCAGGAGACTCGCCACGGGGTCCTCCTCAGCCCTGCTTTGCGCCGCACTCGGGGCAGAACTTCACCGGCCCGGACATCTCGGCCCCGCAGCCTGTGCAGAATCGCTTTGTCTTCACCGCGGCACCGCATTCGGGGCAGAACTTGACGTTTCCCGACAGGGGCGCCTCGCACTGGGGGCAGGTGGCCCGGATGCCCTCCCGCCAGTACTCCTTCCCCAGCTTCTTGTCTTCCTCCGCCATGGCGGCGTGCGCCCAGACCTCCTCGACGGACTTGCTCGCCTGGGCCGCGGCCATCTCGACCCCCAGGTCCGGGGCGCAGTGCTTGCAGAGGCCCTTTTTCGCGTTCCAGCAGCCCTGCCGGCAGATCCAGGAGGAGCAGCGCGGGCACTGGACGAACTGGGGCTTGATCTCGTTCACGGCCTCCTCGAAGGCCTCGTCCCGGGCCTTCGTCCAAGCGGCGGACCGCAGGTCCTGGGTCAGGTTCGCGGCATTGCCGAGAAGTCCCCCGAACAGGCCGCCGACCTTGTCGAGCATGCCCGAGGCCGTGCCGACGACGGAAGAGCGGAACTCCGTCCGGAAGCCCTTTCCGCACCGGTCGCAGGCGAACTCGAACTGAAAGCCGTTTTTGGTGCTGTGGTCTTCGTAGTTACGGACGAATTCGATGATCTTGCTCATGGCGCGCCTCCCTGCACCGGTGATCCGGTCACGCGAACTCCCGGACGATCCGCTCCATCGCCTCCTTGAGGCGGACGTTGGGGACGGTCAGGGAGATCCGGACGTACCCCTCCCCGTACTGTCCGTAGGCCGTTCCGGCGGCCACGACGACGGCGGTCTTGTCGAACAGCCGGTTGGTGAACTCGATGGACGTCATTCCCTCCGGGACCGGCACCCACAGGTAGAACGTCCCCTTCGGGGCGTCGAAGCGGATTCCGATCTTCGCGAGGGCGTCCAGGACCATCTGCCGCCGGACCCCGTAGACATCCAGCATGTGCCCGATGGAGGACGCTTCGTGCTTCAGGGCGTGGATCCCGGCGAACTGGACGGGGTTGAAGATCCCCGAGTCGGTGTTTTCCTTGACCTTGCTGATGGCGGCGAGGAGATCCCGGTTTCCCATGGCCATGCCGATCCGCCAGCCGCACATGTTGAAGGGCTTGGAAAGGGAGTTGAGCTCCACACCCACGTCCTTCGCCCCCTCGGCCATGAGGAAGCTGATGCGCTCCTGTCCCTCGAAGAGGATCTCGCTGTAGGGGTTGTCGTAGCAGACGGCGATGTCGAAGGAGCGGGCGAATTCGACGAGACGCCCGAGGAACTCCCGGGTGGCGCAGGCGCCGGTGGGATTGTTCGGGTAGTTCAGGAACATTCCCTTTGCCTTCTTTGCCACGTCCGTGGGGATGTCCTCGAAGGCCGGCAGGTAGCCGTTCTTCCGGAGGATCGGCACGTTCCAGGGCTCGCCGCCCCCCATGAGGATGCTCGCCCGGTAGGCCGGGTAGCCCGGGTCGGTCATGAGGACGATGTCGCCGGGGTTGATGCAGGCCAGGACGAAGTGGTGGCACCCCTCCTTGGAGCCGATGAGCCCCAGGACCTCCGTGGCCGGGTCCAGGGTCACGCCATAGCGGTCGGCGTACCAGCGGGCGATTTCCTGCCGGAAGGCCAGCATGCCCTTCTCCTCGTCCGTCGGATACCGGTGGTTCTCCGGGTCCCGGGCGGTCCGGCACAGCTCGTCGATGATCGGCTCCGGCGTGGGCTCCACGGGGTCGCCGATGGCCAGGCTGATGACATCCACGCCGTCGGCCTTGGCCTTTGCGATCTTTTTGCGGAGCTCCATGAACAGGTACGGGGGAATCTTGGTCAGTCTCTCGGCGGTCTGCAAGGGTTCTCTCCTTATATGAAATGGTTTGGGTGACTTCGTGGGGCAGGCCTTCCAGATAATCGACTTCGTCCTTTTCTTCAAGCCTGTTTTTCGGCGGTCGAAGGGACCCCGGGCCGGCTTCTTTTATGCCGGCCGGGACAAAACAAGATGCTGGATGGAAACCGGAATCCTTTTGGAGGAGTGCTGCGTGGCCCCGTTCTGTTTCGAGGCGCCACCACCCGGTTCTCTTGAATCCCGACAGGATCCGCACGGATGATCGGAGAGCCGGGTGGTAATGGCCTGCGATCCTGCTGATCGCACATCTCCTTTGGAATCGAGAGTGGAAACGTGTTAGAAGAAATTTCGGAAAAGGACGCGGCAACAGGCCGACTGCCGAGCCGGTTCCCCCGTCCGATCTCCGGGGAGGACGACAGGACTCATGAAACGAAACGATGCCTTCAGGAAGTTTTCAGACCGACTTTCCCGGCAAGAGGGGCCGCTTCCCCTCGACCGGTCCTACAGGATCCTGGAAGGGCTGTGGCTGGAGGGGGTTCGGCTGGGTGTCCTGCCCCCCTGTGACCCCTGGGAAGGCATCGAGACGGACATCCGCCTGGCAGGGATCCTGAACTCATGTTCGAAGAAATCCTTGTAGCCCTCGGCGCTGCCCTGGACCGGAAAGGCCTGGGGTACATGGTGATCGGCGGCCAGGCCGTCCTCCTCTACGGGGAGCCCCGCCTGACCCGGGACATCGACGTGACCCTCGGCGTCGGGATCGAACGCCTGCCGGACCTGCTCCAGGCCGTCCGCGATCTGTCCCTTCAACCCCTTCCCGAAGACGTGGAGGACTTTGTCCGCAAAACGCTGGTGCTTCCTGTTCTGGATAATAACACCGGCATTCGCATCGATTTCATCTTTTCCTACACCACCTATGAAACGGAAGCGATCCGACGGGCCCGGACCGTTGTCTTTCCCGGGGGAGGAACAGCCCGTTTTGCTTCTCCCGAGGACATTGTCGTCCACAAGGTATTCGCCGGACGCCCCCGGGACCTGGAGGACGTGCGATCGATCCTCCTGAAGGTCGGGGATCTTGATCTTCCCTATATCCGTCGATGGCTGGCGGAATTCGATGAGGCGGCGGAGGAAAAACGTTTCGTCCTCCGCTTCGATGAGATCCTGAACAGTCTGGAAGAGTGATTTCGCTTTTTGGTTCGCGCTGACCCGTGCTTAGTGGTCCGACGCCAGGCGGGCCGCCGCGGTCTCCGTCGCCAGGCCGCGCCAGGCCTCTTCCCAGATCGTCCCCTCGTAGATTACCTGGACCCGTCCCTCGAAGTAAACCCTGGAGAAGCCCTTCTCGTTCCGCTCGAAATAGACCTTCAGGATCTCGCCGCTCCGGACCCGGACGCTGACGGGGGACTCCACCAGCCCCCGGGCGGCGGCGATCAGGACGGAGGCCGTCAGGCCGGTGCCGCAGGCCAGGGTCTCGTCCTCAACGCCGCGCTCGTAGGTGCGGACCTGGAGCGTCCGGCGGTCGATCACCCGGACGAAATTGGCATTCGTTCCTTTCGGGGCGTAGTGTTCGTGATAACGGATGACCCGTCCCGTACGGAACACGTCGAATGCATCGAGCTCCTCGACGAAATGAACCACGTGGGGCACGCCGGTGTTGATGAAATGGGTCTCCAGGATTCGTCCTTCCACCGGCAGGGAGACGTTCAGTTGCAGGTCCGTCGGGTCCGTCAGGCGGAGCTTTACGACGTCCTCGGTCACCTGGGCGTCGATCACGCCGGCGGCAGTCTCGAAGGACAGGGACGGGCCGGCGATCTTCTTCAGGAATGCGAAGCGGGCGGCGCAGCGGCCTCCGTTGCCGCACATCTCCACCTCGCTCCCGTCGGCGTTGAAAAAGCGCCAGCGAAAGGCGTGGCGGTCGGACCGTTCGATGAGAATCAGGCCGTCGGCCCCGACAGAGGCCACCCTGCGGCAGGCCGACTGAACGAAATCCACAACCTGCACCGGGCCGAGGGCCGCCTCGACGATATGATCCCGATTGTCGATGAGGATGAAGTCGTTGCCGCTGCCGCTCATTTTAAAAAAAGGAATCATTTCGAAGGTCTCCGTTTAAAAAAACGGCGGATTGCCGCCGGTTGGATTCTTCATATCGTTGTTTCATCGGCCCGTCAATCTTCAAGAATGGTCTTCAGGACCGAAAAGCGGGGACCACGATTTTGTGCTGGAGTGATTTTATGGCACAAGATTGTTCCTTCCGGGTCTGTCCCCAAAGCCGTCAAGGTGAAATAGAATATATGATATCGAGCAGTTAAGCTTCACTCGGTCCATTGGCACGTCCCTTGCCCTTTCATGTCTCATCTGGGGCAAACCCTATTCTTGCAGTGTGGGAGGTGTAATCATGAATACCGGCGACACAGCGTGGGTCTTGATTTCCACGGTCCTGGTCTTTGCCATGACGATTCCCGGTCTGGCCTTCTTTTACGGGGGGCTGGTCCGGCGAAAAAACGTGCTGTCCATCCTGATGCAGTGTTTCATCGTCATGTGCGTCATCAGTCTGCAGTGGGTGCTGTTCGGTTACTCCCTTTCCTTCGGGCCCGACACGGGTTCGGGGATCATCGGGGGGCTCCAGTGGGCCGGCCTCAAATCGGTGGGAGGCCAGCCGAACGGGGACTATGCGGCGACGATTCCCCACCTGGTTTTCATGATCTTCCAGGCCATGTTCGCCGTCATCACACCGGCCCTGATCATCGGGGCCTTCGCCGAGCGGATGAAATTCTCCGCGTTCCTGGTCTTCACGCTGCTCTGGACGACCCTCGTTTACGACCCGCTGGCCCACTGGGTGTGGGGTACCGGCGGTTGGATGAGGAACCTGGGGGGGCTGGATTTTGCCGGGGGCATCGTCGTCCATGTCAGTTCCGGCGTCTCCGCCCTGGTCCTGTGCATTCTCCTGGGCAGGCGACTCGGCTACCGGAAATCCCCCTTCCGGCCGCACAACCTGCCGTTTACCGTGCTGGGCGGCGCCCTGCTCTGGTTCGGCTGGTTCGGCTTCAACGCCGGCAGCGCCCTGGGGGCGAATGAACTCGCCGCGAACGCCTTCGTAACGACGCACATCGCCACGGCGGCGGCGGGGCTGACCTGGGCACTCATCGAGTGGCAGCAGCACGGGGCCCCGACGGTCCTGGGTACGACCACGGGCGCGGTGGCGGGACTCGTCGCCATCACGCCGGCCTGCGGATTCGTGAATCCCATGAATGCGATCTTCATCGGCATCCTGGTGGCGGTCTTCTGTTATGTTGCGGTGGCCGTGATCAAGTCCCGTCTCGGGTATGACGATGCGCTGGATGCCTTCGGCGTGCATGGTGTCGGCGGGATCTGGGGAACCATCGCTACGGGCCTCTTTGCCGAGAAGGCCGTCAATGCCGCCGGAGCGGACGGCCTTTTCTTCGGCGGCGGGCAGCTCGTGCCGCAGCTGATCATGGTGGCCGTGGCCCCGCTGTTCGCCGGCATCATGACCTGGATCCTCTTCAAGGTTGTGGACGCCCTGATCGGCATGCGCGTTCCGGAAAAGGACGAGACCATCGGCCTCGACCTGACCCAGCAGAGCGAAGCGGCCTACACGGTCATCGAATAGAAAGGGAGGTTCGTCATGAAATACATTATCGCCCTCATTCAGCCCCACAAACTGGACGAGGTCATGAAGGCCCTGGAGGAAGTGCAGATCCCCCTTGTGACCGTCTCCACCGTCCTCGGCCGCGGGCGGCAGAAGGGTGTGACGGAAGTGTATCGAGGGGCTGTCCGGGAGGCGGGGAGCCTCCTGAAAAAGGTCAAACTGGAGATCGCCGTGAACGAGGACTTCGTCGAGCCTGCCGTCCGGGCGATTACCCAGAGCGCCCGGACGGGCGAAGTCGGGGACGGCAAGATCTTTATTCTGGACCTGGCCGAGACCATCCGCATCCGCACGGGTGAGCATGGCGGGGAGGCCATCGGCTGACGGACGGCGCATCGCAGGTCCTGAGCATTCCATCCGGAACCCCATTTTCTTCAACCCGCCGGGCGACCGCCCGGACAGCGCCAAAGGAGAGGTCCCAATACCCGTACCCCCGGGGAGCGGGGACCTCTCCCTCCTCTTTGTTTTCACGGCATTTTCCATTCCCCGCAGCAATTTTTTCCGAATTGACACCCCGATGACGTTCGGATAAGAGGCCTCTCGGAGGGAAATCCAATCTACAGGTGAAGAGGGTGCAGGGAAGCGCAGCAGGCGCCTTGCCGCCCCGCTACACCATTCCTGCCGTACCCTCAGCCGTTTTCCGGCCGGTCCGTTCGACGGCAGCGGGGATCCCGCGCCGACCCATCGGGGAAATGGAAACGCTTCACGAAGCAGACAGAAGGAGGAAACCCACTTGGAGAGGCAAATCCGTTCCGGGCAGGAGGCCGATGCCGCCGCTGTCCCTTCGTCGTCGCCTCCGCGGGACACGATCGATGCGCCCGTCCAGGGGCGCATCATGTCGAGAACCATGTTCGACACGCCCGTCCTGAAGCAGTTCTTTTATGGACTCTCCCTTTTCCTGCTCAGGGTCACGGGCTGGAAGAAAGAAGGGAAGCTCCCGGAGATCCCCAAATTCGTGGTCATTGCGGCGCCCCACACGTCGAACTGGGACTTTCCCCTGACCCTGATGCTTGCCTTCGCCTTCCGCCTGAAGGTTTACTGGATGGGCAAGCACACCCTGTTCCGGGGAATCATGGGCCCGATCTGCCGCTGGCTCGGAGGGATCGAGGTGGACCGGAGGCAGTCCACAAACCTGGTGGCCCAGTCCGTTGAACGATTCCGGACCTCGGAGGCGCTGGCCATGATCATTCCCCCCGAGGGGACCCGGAAAAAAGTCCGTTACTGGAAGACGGGCTTCTATCACATCGCCCACGGCGCCGGGGTTCCCATCTGCCTGGGCTTCATGGATTACCGCCGCAAGGTCGGAGGAGTGGGACCGCTCTTTCATCCCACCGGAGACATCGAGCGGGACATGGCGGAGATCCGGGCCTTCTACGAGGGCATTACGGGAAGGCGGCCCGACCAGTGGAGCCATGAGAGCGTCGCCGCGAAGACGCGACCGGGCGGTCCTGCGGCCTGACCTGCAGCCGGGGGCGGCGCAGGGCGGGTTGGTCCTGAAGGGCGGCAGCCCGCTTCGTTCCGGGCTCAGCCGCTGAAGAAGGCGCACCGGTTTCTGCCCGCCCGTTTCGCCTTGTACATGGCCACGTCGGCATTCCGGAGCAGCGTGTTCATGTCGGAGCCGTGGGACGGGTAAAGGGCCGCCCCGATGCTCGTGGTGACCTCCATGACGTGCTCCCCGCAGGTGAAGGGCTCCCGGATGGCCTCCACGGCCTTCTGGCAGATCCAGAGCGTGTCTTCGTCGCCCCGGACCTCCGGCAGCAGGATGACGAACTCGTCACCGCCGAAGCGGGCCACCGTGTCCACTCTCCGGAACAGGCCCTTCAGGCGGGAGGCGACGGCGACCAGGAGCTCGTCCCCGACGGTGTGTCCCAGGGTGTCGTTGATTTCCTTGAAGCGGTCGAGATCCATCATCAGGACGGCCAAGACGCCTCCTTCCCGCTCGGCCCGGGCCAGGGCCATCTCCAGGCGGTCCGTGAATAACTGGCGGTTCGGCAGGCCCGTGAGGATGTCGTGGTAGGCCATTTCCCGGATGGCCTCTTCGGCCTTCTTGCGCTCCGTGGTGTCCCGGGCGATGCTCCGGAATCCCGTGGGATTGCCCTCCGCGTCCCGGATCAGCGTGGCCGACATCTCCACCGTCCTGCGGACGCCGTTCCCGCGCAGGATCTCACACTCAAAGCGGTCCACGGGAGCGCCCGTCTCGATAATGCCGTCGAATGTCCGGGAGACCCTGTGGCTGTTGTCCTCGTCCATGTACTTCTGGAAGTTCATGCCGCGCAGTTCGTCGGCTTCGTATCCCATGATCCGCTGCAGAGAGCCGTTGAAAAACGTGAAGTTCCCCTCCAGGTCCACCTCGCAGTACCCGTCCTCGATGTTCTCGATGATGGTCCGGTAGCGCTCCTCGCTCTGCTGGAGAACCTCCTCCATGCGCTTGCGTTCGCTGATGTCCCGGATGGATTCGATGGCGCCGATGATCCGCCCCTCCCGGTCGTGGAGGGGTGAGACCTTCATGAAGATGTACGCGCCGCGGCCGCCGTACAGGGCGGGGCAGAATGCCTCCGCGGTAATGGCGCCGCCGTCTTTCCGGACCTGGGAGTAGCGGGTCTCGAGATCGGCGTTGTCCCCCCAGATCAGATCCATGAGTTGGGGGCGGCGTTCGCCGTAGAAAGGGATCGTATAGGCGTAGTCCCCCCGGCCGATCATCTCGGAGGCCGGGATGCCCGTCATCTCCTCGATTGCCCGGTTCCAGACGATGACGTTCCCGTCCGCATCGATGGCCAGCGTCGCGTCGGGCAGGAAGCTGATGATGTCGGCCAGCTGCTGTTGTGATTCCCGGAGGGCGTTCTCCGCCGTCCGGCGGTCGTCGATGTTCTCCAGGATGCCCTCGTAGTAGAGAACCTGCCCGGAGGGATTCCGGACGCAATTTGCATTCATGGACACCCAGAAGGACTCTCCGCTCCTCCTCTGCATCCGGCACTCGAAGCTCCGGACAACCCCTTCCCGCTCCAGGATTTCCCGGAAGCGCTCCCGGTCCAGGGGGTCCAGAAAGACCTGGGTGGCGATGTCCGTCACGGAGCGGATCATCTGCCCCGGCGTTTCATAACCGCACATCCGGGCCAGCGCCGGGTTCATCTGGAGATATCGCCCGTCGGGAGTGCTCTGGAAGATCCCCTCCGCGGCGTGCTCAAAGATGTGCCGGTAGTTTTCCTCGGAGATACGAAGGCTCTCCTCGATCCGCCGGCGTTCCGTGACGTCCCGGGAGAGGCCGCAGATTCCCTCGACGGTTCCTCGCTCGTCCCGGATGGGGGTCTTGATGACGTGGAAGGTAAGGGAAGTACCCTGGATGCGGTGTGTCAGCTCGTATTCGACGCTTTCTCCCGCCAGCACCCGGGTGTCCGTGTCGGCGATGATCTCCTGCGTATCCGGGAGGGATTCGAAGATCCCGATCTCCGCGTCCTTCCTGCCGAGGAAGGCATCGATTTGAATTCCGAACCGTTTCCGGAAAAACGCGTTCACCAGGGTATATCGCCGGTCCGTGTCCTTGATGAAGACAAAATCCTCGATGGAATCGAAGAGAGCCCGGAAGCGTCCTTCGCTCGCCAGCAGGGCCTCCTCCGCCGCCCGGCGCGCCGTGATGTCGTCGAGGAAGTTGAGAGTGGCCGGTTTTCCCTCCCAGTCGATGCGGACTCCCTTGAGCTCGACCCACTTGACCGCGCCATCCTTTGTTACAACCCGAAACACGTAGGAATAGGAAGCAGGCACCTCCCCGGCCAGGCGCTGGAGGTGCCGCTCGACCACCATCTGCTGGTCTTCCGGGTGGATGAACTCCAGGAAGGAGTGGGAAATGAACTCTTCTCTTGTATATCCCGCGATCTCCGTCGATTTCGGGTTGATGTAGCGGATGATGCCGTCCTGGGCCACGAAGATGGCCTCGTTGGCGTTTTCCGCCAGGTTGCGGTATTTCTCCTCCGATTCCCGCAGGGCCTCTTCGGTCTTCAGGCGTTCCGTGACGTCGATGAAGTGGACCTGAACGGCGGGCCGGCCCTGATAGCGGGTGACGTTGATGTAGGCCTCCGCCGGAAGGATACTGCCGTCCGGACGGACGATGCGGAGACGGTTGGATGGAGAGAGGGGGGTCCCCTCCAGCCTTTCGGTCAGGCGGCGCCATACGACGTCGCGGTCCTCCGGGTGCAGAAGCCCGTCCATGCCGGTCCTGGTGAGCGCCAGGAGCTCGTCCCGGCTGCGCCCGGTCATGACTTCCAGGGCGGGATTGACGACGACGAAGCGGTTGTCCTGAAAAACGAGAATGCCCAGGGGGGAATGTTCCAGGAGGGGGTCGCCCTCCCCGGGAGAGGCAACCTGCCGGCGGAGGGTTTGCAGTTCCTCGATCAGCCGCGCCTTTGTCTTGCGCCCATTCTCCACGGGGCCTCCTGTCGGGGCGGCTTCTCCGGAGATGCCGCCCGAAGGGACTTGCAGGATATCCACACCGGGATCCCGCTCGGAGCCCGGGTCACAAACGGACAAACGAGGCGGGAAAGACGTCCCTGTGTATCAGAATTGATAGATAAATGCTATCTGTTCAATAAGGATGTCGGGGCAAGATTTCTTCCGATACGGCGTGGGTCCGCCTGCGGGACACGGATATGCCCGATGCGCCGGAGAGCCCGTTGTCCGGGGAAAAGGAAAGATTCTTATGGAATCAGGGTGAGCTGGACCGGGTCGGCCGGTTCGAGGCAGTGCTTGCCGAAGGTTTCCGGCGGCGCGACGGGGTATTCCCCGGTGTAGCAGGCGAGGCAGAAGCCGTTGGCCTCCACGCCCGTGGCGGCCACCATGCCCTCCACGGAGAGGTAATGCACCGAATCGAGGCCGACGAAGCGGGCGATCTCCTCCATGTCGTTCATTTCGGCAGCCAGGAGTTCCCCCTTGGAAGAGAAGTCGATGCCGTACGGACAGGGGTGTCGTGTCGGGGGGCAGCTCACGGCCATGTGGACCTCCCGGGCGCCGTTGTCCCGCAGGTTTCGTACCCGGTTGCGGCTGGTCGTGCCCCGGATGATGGAGTCCTCCACGATGAGAACGCGCTGTCCCGCGATGAGCGGCCGGACGGGGTTCAGCTTCACCCGCACGCCGAAGTCACGGACCGTCTGGGTCGGCTGGATGAAGGTGCGGCCGACATAGTGGTTGCGGATCATGCCCATCTCGAAGGGGATGCCGCTCCCCTCCGCGTAGCCCAGGGCCGCATAGTTCCCCGAGTCCGGGAAGGGCATCACGAAGTCCACGTCGGGCCGGTACTCCCGGGCCATCTGCCGGCCCAGGCGCTTCCGGCAGAGATAGACGTTCTGGCCGAAGACCTGGCTGTCGGGGCGGGCGAAGTAGATCAGCTCAAAGATGCAGCGAGCCTGCGGGAGCGGTGGAAAGGGCTCGATGCTGCGGGGGCCGTTCTCGTCGATAATGAGGATTTCCCCGGGACGGATGTCCCTCACATACTGGGCTCCCACGAGATCGAAAGCGCAGGTTTCCGAGGCGACGACCCAGCCGTCGCCGAGGCGGCCCAGGCACAGGGGCCGAAACCCCCGGGGATCCCGGGCGGCGACAACGGTGTTTCGCGTCAGGATCACGAGGCTGTAGGCGCCTTCGACCCGCGAGAGGGCGTGGGTGAGGGCGCTCTCAATGCCCGCATCGAGATGGCGGGCCATCAGGTGGACGATCACCTCCGTGTCCATGGTGGACTGGAAGATGGATCCCCGCACCTCGAGCTCCCGGCGGATGGCCAGGGCGTTGGTCAGGTTTCCATTGTGGGCGATGGCGTAGTATTCCTCGCCGTGGTGGACGAGAAAGGGCTGGGCGTTGGAAATCACCGACGATCCCGTCGTGGAGTAGCGGACGTGCCCGATGGCCATGGTTCCCGTCAGTTTCGCCAGGGTCTGCTCCGGGAAGACCTCGGAGACAAGCCCCATGCCCTTGTGGCCCCAGACCCGGCAGCCGTCGGCCACCTTGATGCCGGCGCTCTCCTGCCCGCGGTGCTGTAGGGCGAAAAGGCCGAAATAGGTGACCCGCGCCGCCTCCCGGTGCCCGTAGACGGCGAAGACGCCGCACTCCTCCCGGGGCTTCCCGTTGTCTCGTTCCCTGTCTTTCATGCCCGCCCTCTTCGGTCTGTTCTTACCGGCTCTCTTCCCCGCCTGGAAGCAATCCGGAATGGTATTCCTGCAGCGGCGCCACGCCCCAGTCCCGTTCCCGGAGAGCCCGGACGGCCTCGCTGGTGGCCCGGGCGCCGGCGAGCGTGGTCGAGTAGGGGATGTTGTACAGGAGCGCCCCCCGCCGCATGGCCGTGGCGTCGGCGCTGGCTCTCCGCCCCACGCTGGTGTTGATCATGAGCTGGATGTCCCCGTTCTTCAGATGGTCCAGGACGTTGGGACGGCCCTCGCTGATCTTGTGGACGGGCCAGACGTGAACCCCGTGGTCGTGGAGAAATGCCGCCGTCCCGCGGGTTCCGACGATCTGGAACCCCATTTCCTGGAAGGTCCTCGCAACGGGAACGATCCCCTCCTTGTGGCGATCGTGGACGCTGATGAAGACCCGCCCCTCCAGCGGCAGCCGGAATCCCGCGGCCATCTGGGACTTGGCGAAAGCCATCCCGAAGGACGAATCGATGCCCATGACCTCCCCGGTGGACTTCATCTCCGGGCCCAGGATGACATCGACGCCGGGGAAACGGCTGAAGGGGAAGACCGCTTCCTTGACGGAAATGTGGTCCGGCCGGACGGCTCCGGCGAATCCCAGCTCCTTCAAAGTCTTTCCGAGCATGACCTTCGTGGCCAGCTTGGCCAGGGGGACGCCGATGGCCTTGCTGACGAAGGGAACCGTGCGGGAGGCCCGGGGATTCACCTCCAGGACGTAGAGTTTTCCGTCCTTGATGGCGTACTGGATGTTCATGAGTCCCACGACGCCCAGTTCCGCGGCGATCATCCGGGTCTGACGCTCGATCAGGGCCATCATCTCCCCGGAGAACGTCAGCGGCGGCAGGATGCAGGCGCTGTCTCCGGAGTGGATGCCCGCCTCCTCGATGTGCTCCATGATGCCGCCGATGACCGTGTCGGTTCCGTCGCTGATGGCGTCCACGTCGACCTCCACGGCGTCCTCCAGGAACTGGTCGATGAGGATCGGGTGCCCCGGGGAGACATGGACGGCTCGCTCCATGAAGGACTCCAGGGTCTTGCCGTCGTAGACGATCTCCATGGACCGCCCGCCCAGGACGTAGGAGGGCCGCACCACCACGGGATACCCGATGCGCTCCGCCGCCGCGACGGCCTCTTCCGCCGTCATGGCCGTGTCGTTTCTGGGCTGGAGGAGGTCCAGCCGGTTGACGATGTCCTGGAAGCGCTTCCGGTCCTCCGCCCGGTCGATGGCGTCGGGGGAGGTGCCGAGGATTTGCACCCCCGCATCCTCGAGACCCCGGGCCAGGTTCAGGGGGGTCTGGCCGCCGAACTGGACGATGACCCCCAGGGGATCCTCGGCCCGGACGATGTGGAGGACGTCCTCCAGGGTCAGGGGCTCGAAATAGAGCCGGTCGGAGGTGTCGTAGTCGGTGCTGACCGTCTCCGGGTTGGAGTTCACCATGATGCTCTCGATCCCCATCTCCCGGAGGGCGAAGGAGGCGTGGACGCAGCAGTAGTCGAACTCGATGCCCTGGCCGATGCGGTTCGGCCCGCCGCCCAGGATGATCACCCGGGGCTTCGTGGATCGCCGGCTCTCGTCTTCCGTCTCGTAGGTCGAGTAGAAGTAGGGAGTGTAGGCTTCGAACTCGGCGGCGCAGGTGTCGACGAGCTTGTAGACGGGCAGGATCCCTTCCGCCAGGCGGTTCTGCCTGATTTCCTTCTCGACGGTGCCCCAGAGCTCCGCCAGCCGGCGGTCGGAGAAGCCCATCCGCTTGGCCTCCCGGAGCGTCTCCGGCGTTCTTTCCGCCGAGGCCAGTTCCCGCTCCGCCTCCACAACGTCACGGATGGGGTACAGGAACCAGGGATCGATCTTCGTCAGTTCGTGGATTTCCTCGACGGTCAGGCCGTGGGCGAGGGCGCTCGCGATCCGGAAGAGGCGCTGGGAATTGGGCGTGCGAAGCAGCGGGGTGAAATACTCCCTGGGGTTCCGGACGTCCGCCGGCATGGACTGCAGAAGCCCGAATCGGCCGATCTCCAGGGAGCGGACCGCCTTCTGGAGGGCCTCCTTGAAGGTCCGGCCGATGGACATGGTCTCCCCGACGGACTTCATGGACGTGGTCAGGAAGTCCTCCGTCTCGGGGAACTTTTCAAAGGTCCAGCGGGGAATCTTGACGACGCAGTAGTCGATGGTCGGCTCGAAGGAGGCCATCGTCTCCCGGGTGATGTCGTTGGGGATCTCATCGAGGGTGTAGCCCACGGCGAGCTTGGCGGCGATCTTGGCGATGGGGAAACCCGTGGCCTTGGAGGCCAGGGCGGAGGAGCGCGACACCCGGGGGTTCATCTCGATGACGATCATGTCCCCCGTTTCGGGATGGATGGCGAACTGGACGTTGGACCCCCCGGTCTCGACGCCGATCTCCCGCATGATGGCGATGGCGGCGTCGCGCATGTCCTGGTATTCCCGATCCGTCAGGGTCTGGGCGGGGGCGACGGTGATGGATTCTCCCGTGTGGACCCCCATGGGATCCAGGTTCTCGATGGAGCAGATGATGACGACATTGTCCGCCTTGTCCCGCATCACCTCCAGCTCGTATTCCTTCCAGCCCAGGGCCGACTCCTCCAGCATGATCTCGTGGATCATGCTGGCGTCGAGGCCCGCCTTGGCCATCCCGGCGAGCTCCTCCCGGTTGTAGGCGACGCCGCTGCCCGTTCCCCCCAGGGTGAAGGAGGGCCGGACGATGATGGGGTAGCCGATTTCGGCGGCGATGCGGAAAACGTCGTCCATGGAACGGGCGAATCCGCTTCGGGGGACCCGCAGTCCGATCCGCTCCATGGCGTGGCGGAATTTCTCCCGGTCCTCCGCCTTGTGGATGACGTCCCGGTCGGCGCCGATCATCTCCACGCCGTACTGGTCCAGGACCCCCATGTCGGCCACGGCCACGGCCGTGTTCAGCCCCGTCTGTCCCCCCAGGGTCGGCAGGAGCGCGTCGGGCCGCTCCCGGGCGATGATCTTCGCCACGGCCTCCGGGGTGATGGGCTCGATGTAGGTCCGGTCCGCCGTCTCCGGGTCCGTCATGATCGTGGCGGGGTTGGAATTGATCAGGACGACCTCGTATCCCTCTTCCTTGAGGGCCTTGCAGGCCTGGGTGCCCGAATAGTCGAACTCGCAGGCCTGGCTGATGATGATCGGACCCGAGCCGATGATCAGGATTTTCTTGATGTCGGTGCGCTTGGGCACGATTACTCCCACTCGATGGTGCTGGGTGGCTTGGAGCTGATGTCGTAGACCACCCGGTTGACGCCCCTCACCTCGTTGATGATCCGGTTGGAGACCTTTCCCAGGAGGTCGTGGGGCAGGCGTGCCCAGTCGGCCGTCATGGCGTCGTCGCTGGTGACGGCCCGGAGGGCGAGGATGTTTTCGTAGGTCCGCTGGTCTCCCATGATGCCGACGCTCTTGACGGGCAGGAGGACCGTGAATGACTGCCAGAGTTTCCGGTATAGCCCGGCCGCGCGGATCTCCTCGAGGAAGATCACGTCGCACTTGCGCAGGACGGACAGGCGGCGCTCCGTCACCTCGCCGATGATCCGGATGGCCAGGCCCGGGCCGGGGAAGGGCTGCCGCCAGATCATCTCCTCCGGGAGCCCCAGTTCCTTTCCCAGGAGGCGGACCTCGTCCTTGAAGAGGTGCTTCAGGGGCTCCACGAGCCGGAGCTTCATGCGCTTCGGGAGCCCGCCCACGTTGTGGTGGGACTTGATGACGGCGCTGGGGCCGCCGAAGACCGACCGCGATTCGATCAGGTCCGGGTAGAGCGTTCCCTGGGCGAGGAATTCGGCGCCTTTGATCTTTCTGGCCTCCCGGTCGAAGACCTCGATGAAGGTTCGGCCGATGATCTTCCGTTTCCGTTCCGGGTCCTCCACTCCCTTGAGCTTTTTCAGGAATTCTCTCCCTGCCCGGACGAAGCGGAGCTTCATGCGGTAGTTGCTGCGGAAGACCTCCTGGACCTTTTCGGCCTCCCCGTGACGGAGGACCCCGTTGTCCACGAAGACGCAGGTCAGCTGTTCCCCGATGGCCTGGTGAAGGAGGACCGCGGCCACGGAGGAGTCCACCCCGCCGCTCAGTCCCAGGATGACCTTCTTCTCGCCGACCTCCTCCCGGGTCTCCGCGATGGTGTCCCGGGCGAAATTCTTCATGGTCCAGGAGCGCTTGCAGCGGCAGACGTCGAAGAGGAAGTTGCCCAGCATCCGCCTGCCTTCCGGGGTGTGGACCACCTCGGGGTGAAACTGGAGGCCGTAGAAGTGCCGCTTCGGGTCCTCCGCAGCGGCGACCCGGGTGCTGGGTGTCGTGGCGGTGATGCGGAAGCCCTTCGGGAGCTTGCCGATGGAATCGCCGTGGCTCATCCAGCAGCGGGAATCCTGGTGAATGCCCTTGAAGATCCCTTCCGGCTTCCGGATCTGGAGCTCGGCAAAGCCGTACTCCCGCTTTTTCGCCGGGATGACCTCACCCCCCAGGGCGTCCGCCATGAAATGGAGACCGTAGCAGATTCCCAGGACGGGGATGCCCAGGCCGAAGATCCCCGGATCCGCCTTGGGGCTGCCGGGCTCGTAGATGCTGGCGGGTCCCCCCGAAAGGATGATTCCCTCGGGATTCAGGTCCCGGATCTTCTCCAGCGGGAGGTCCGGAGGCTCGATCTGGCAGTAGACATGGTGTTCCCGGACGCGCCGGGCGATGAGCTGGTTGTACTGCGACCCGAAGTCGACGATGAGGATCATGGCGCTTTTCTCCTGGCGGTCATGGATTCCACGAAGCGGTCGAACAGGTAGGCCGCGTCGTGGGGACCCGGGGCGGCCTCCGGATGGTACTGGACGCTGAAGGCTTGCCGGTCCTCGTAGGAGAGGCCTTCGGACGTGGTGTCGTTGAGGTTGTCGTGGGTCGCCTCGCGGCTGCCGGTGAGGGAATCGGGGACCACGATGAAGCCGTGGTTCTGCGATGTGATCTCGATCCGGCCGGTGCGGTGGTTCTTGACTGGCTGGTTGATGCCGTGGTGCCCGAATTTCAGCTTGGCCGTCCGGCCCCCTGCCGCCTGTCCGAGGATCTGGTGGCCCAGGCAGATGCCGAAGACGGGCACCTGTCCGAGCACGAGCCGGGCGGCGTCGACGATGTAGGGAAGGGCCGCCGGGTCTCCCGGGCCGTTGGAAAACAGGATGCCGTCCGGTTTCCAGGCGAGGATCTCCTCGCCCGTTGCCGCGGCCGGAACGACGAGGACCTGGCAGCCTCTTGCCTCCAGGTGCCGGAGAATGTTGTATTTCACGCCGCAGTCCACCACGACGACCCGGAAGCGCCGCGGGTCCGCCGGCAGGTCCGGAGGAAGCTCCTGCGGGCGTCCGTCTTGCCACAGGTAGGTCTCCCGGCAGCTCACTTCCCGCACCAGGTCCCGTCCCACGAGGCCGGGGTGGGCCTTCACCCTCTCCAGGAGAAGGGCCGTATCGGAGGTCTCCGTTGTGAGAATGCCCTTCATGGCTCCGTCCAGGCGGAGGCGCCGGGTCAGGGCCCGGGTGTCGATCCCCTCCACGCCGATCTTGCCGTTCGCCTCCAGGAAATCTTTCAAGGACCGGTCGGCCCGCCAGTTGCTGGGCCGGTCCTGGTACTCCCGGACGATGAAGCCCTCCAGGTGGATCCCCGCGGATTCCATGTCCTCCGGATTGATGCCCGTGTTCCCCACGAGGGGATAGGTCATGGCGACGATCTGACCCTTGTAGGACGGATCCGTGAGGACCTCCTGGTAGCCCGTCATACCCGTGTTGAAAACGACCTCGCCCAGGACCTCGCCCCCGCCGGCGAAGACGCGGCCGGGGAAGACGCTTCCGTCCTCCAGGACGAGAATGGCGGGTTTCCGCTGCCGCAGGAGCGACATGAACATACCTCAACCGTCAAGAAACAGGATGCGGGCTCCGGATTTCCGATCCGTCTTCCGGTTGCCCGCGAGAAACCAGAAGGCGGGAAGGCGAATGCACAGACGCAGCTTTCGCGTTTCCCGCCCCCTCGCCAGGGACCCAGGTCATATGGTCCACGATTTACAACCCGCGGGCGTCCTTATCCTATCCCGCGCACGAATGCAACCGTGAGGCCGTCAAATGATGAAGAGCATTTCCCAGAACTTCGGCAGCGGCCAGAGCTCATCGTCCACGATGCCCTCCAGTTCGTCCGTGTATTCCCTCAGCTCGTTCATCCGGGTCTTGACTTTGTTGCAGAGCATCTCCGCCTTTTTCTGCTCATCGTGAACGGCCGACACCTTCTCGATTTCCGCGAGAATGGTCTGGTTGGTGGCGTAGACCTTGTTCACCAGCTCCGTCACCTGCTTCAACAGCGCCTGCTGGGCCGCCAGTCCGGCGCCCTTGCCGAGAGCCTCCCGCGTGTGGAGGATCGTCTCCGAGAGCCGGTTCTGATAGGACGTCGCCACCGGGATGATCTGGCTCAGGCAGATGTTCTGCAGGCACTTTGCCTCGATGCTCAGATCCTTGATGTACCGCTCGACGCGGATCAGATAGCGCGATTTGAGCTCCTCCCTGGAGAGAACCCTGTATTTTTCGAAGAGGTCCAGAGACTTCGGGGTGATCAGGGCCTTCAGGGCCTCCGGCGTGGTCTTGTAATTGGGAAGCCCCCGCTTTGCCGCTTCCTTTTCCCATGCCCGGGAGTAGTTGTCGCCGTTGAAGAGAACCGGCTTGAGATCCTTCATTTCCCTGCGGATCACCGCCAGGACGCACTGGTTGATATTGGCGTTCTTTCCGCACTCGGCCTTGATCTTGTCTGCCAGGTAATCGAGGCTTTCGGCGATGATCGTGTTGAGGACCGTGGCCGGGAAGGAAATCGACTGGGCCGAACCGACGGCCCGGAATTCGAATTTGTTTCCCGTGAACGCAAAGGGCGACGTCCGGTTCCGGTCGGTGTTGTCCTTGCTCACGATGGGCAGCGAGGCGATGCCGAGGTTGATGATCTCCTTGTCGGAGGCCTTCGTCACTTTGCCGGCCTCGATGTCCTCGAGAATCTTCGTGAGCTGGTCGCCGAGGAAGATCGAAATGATGGCCGGCGGTGCCTCGTTGGCGCCCAGGCGGTGGTCGTTGGCGTAGGATCCCACGGCGGCCCGCAGGATGTCCGCGTGCCTGTAGACGGCGCGGATGACGGCGATCAGGAAGACCAGGAACTGGATGTTGTCCTGCGGCGTCTGTCCGGGATTCAGGAGGTTGTTCCCCTTGTTGTCCGACAGCGACCAGTTCAGGTGCTTGCCCGAGCCGTTGATGCCCGCGAAGGGCTTTTCGTGGAGCAGGCAGGCGAGGCGGTGCTTCTTTGCAACCAGCTGCATCGTGTCCATGACAATCTGGTTGTGGTCGACCGCCAGGTTGGCCTCCTCGAAGACCGGGGCCAGCTCGAACTGGCTGGGCGCCACCTCGTTGTGCCGGGTCTTGGCGGGAACGCCCAGCTTGAAGAGCTCCTCCTCCATGTCGTGCATGTACGAGGCGATGCGCTCCTTGATGCTCCCGAAGTACTGGTCTTCCAGCTCCTGTCCCTTCGGCGGGGGTGCGCCGACGACGGCCCGGCCTCCCATGACCAGGTCGGGGCGCTTGAAGAAAAAGTCCGCGTCGATCAGGAAGTACTCCTGCTCGGGACCCAGGGTGGCGTAAACGCCTCTCACGCCTTTGCCGCCCAGGAGGTCCAGGATCTTCAGGGCGCTTTTGCTGACCGCCCGGTTCGACCGTAGGAGGGGGGTTTTCTTGTCGAGGGCCTGGCCGGTATAGGAGATAAAGGCCGTCGGGATGCAGAGGGTCGTCGAGATGCCGTTCCGCCGGATGAAGGCGGGGGAGGACATGTCCCAGGCCGTGTAGCCGCGTGCTTCAAAGGTTGCCCGGATGCCGCCGCTCGGGAAGCTCGAGGCGTCCGGCTCCCCCTGGACCAGCTGCTTGCCGGAAAAGCGCTCGATGACCGAACTGGGCCCGGTTACATCGATGAAGGCGTCGTGCTTCTCCGCCGTGATCCCCGTCATGGGCTGGAACCAGTGGGCGAAATGGGTCGCCCCCTTCTCGATGGCCCACTTCGCCATGGCGTGGGCAACCGTGTTGGCCGTCTCGAGGTCGAGAATGGTGTTTTCGTGGATGGCGTCGATGATCTTGTCATAGGCGTCTCCGGGCAGTTTGCCCTTCATGACCCGGATGTTGAAGGTGTCCTCGCCGTAGTATTCCGATACGGGGCCGGACTTTTCCTTCGCCACCGGGTAACTCCTTTCGGCTGCGGTGATCGGGCATGTCTTTTTCATAAATCCTCCATATCTCTCTTAATGATCGTTATTATTCGATAGGGGCGTTCTCTGCAAGCTCCCAGATGCCGCAGGGGCAGGCGTCGGCACAGAAACCGCATCCGATGCAGCGTTCCCCGTCCACAATATATTCGTAGGCGTCTTCCCCGAGGCTCCGCCTTGAAATCGCCTGGCCCGGGCAGAGGGTCTCACAGAGGCCGCAGTCCCGGCAGGCGCCGCAGGAGGCACATGCGGTGGAACAGCTGCCCAGGTCTCCCGTCGTCGGGATCCGCGGGTCGTAGTATTCCAGGTGCACCCGCGAGGTTGAAATGGCGGGCAGGTTGTCGTAGGTGTCCTGCCGGCCCCGAAGCAGGTCGTCGATGGCCCGGGCGGCGATCCGACCGGCCCCGATGGCCTCCGTCAGGAGGCCCGGCCTGACGGCGTCGCCGATGGCGAAGACCTGGGGATCGGAGCTCTGGTACTGCCCGTTGACGGCGACGAAACCCCTCTCCAGGACGATGTCCTCGGGAAGGAATCCGAGGTCCGGCGCGTCGCCGACGGCCATGATGACCGTATCCGCCGGCAGGATTTCGCCGTCGGCCAGCTCCACGCCCCGGTCGGTGATGGACCGGGTCGTCCGCGGCCAGAGAAAGCGTGCCCCGGCGGCCTCGGCATGGCGGCGCTCCGCCCCGAAGGATGCGGGCTCCTGGATGTCCACCAGGGTGATCTCCCGGGCTCCGAGCCGGGCGGCCTCCGCCGCGGCATCGCAGCCCACGTTGCCGGCGCCGATGATCACCACGCGCTCACCCACGGCGGCCCGGTCTTCTTTGCTGTCCCTCAGGAAGTCCAGGGCGGCCAGCGCCCGCTCCTTGCCCGGAATGGGAATTTTCCGGGGCTTCTGGGCGCCCGGGGCGATGACGACGATGTCGTGCTTTCCCTTGAGGGTCCGGAACGCCTCTTTCGTGAGGGATTTCTTCAGGTATGTCACGGGGATCCGCTCCCGGACCCGCTCAATTTCACGGGCCACCACGTCGTCGGGGATCCGCGCCCTGGGAATCGTGGCGGTGATTTTGCCTCCCAGCCGTTTCTCCCGCTCGTAGACGACCGGCGAATGGCCCATCATCATGAGCTGCCAGGCCGCGGAGAGCCCCGCCGGACCGCCGCCGATGACGGCGACGCTCTTTCCGGTCGCGGGAGCGGGATCGGGCGTCTTCGCCTCCAGGGAGGCCCTGCCCAGGAGGGCAACGTCCAGGGCCGGCAGCGAGGCCGCCTGCCGCGTACATCCCTGCATGCAGAGGTTGGGGCACAGGTATCCGCAGACGGTGGCCGGGAAGGGGGTGCAGGTCAGCGCCAGATCCACCGCCTCCGCCATCCGGCCCTGCCGGATCAGGGTCCACCGCTTCTGCACGGGAATGCCCGTCGGGCAGGATGCCTGGCACGGGGGGAGATGTTTTTCGTTTTCCCAGCGGGGAATCCAGCGGCGGAGGTCGCCGGTGGGTACGACGTCGATGGCCGAACGCGGGAGGTCCGTCAGGTCGCCGATCAGGCCGCCTGCTCCCAGCTCCCCGTCCCAGGTTTCCCGGACAAACTGCGCCATGGTCCGGACCGGCGTTCCCGTCTTTTCAAAAGGCTTGCGGGCCACCAGGAGGTGCCACTCCGAGCGGTCCGATACCAGGACCGGGTAAAGCTCCGTCCGGCCGATCGTCTTGAGAAAGTCAAGAAGGTTGTCCAGCAGCCACTGCCAATCCTCGTCGTCGGGATCGGTCAGCCGGGCGTCCTGCTCGCTGTACCCCCGGTGGGGTCCGCGGAAGAAGATCCGGCCGCTCACCATTCCGACGCAGGGGCGGTAACCCAGCGTGTTCTCGATCCGGGTCGTCCCATGGCCGCAGACCACGGCGGTCCCGCCGGCCATGAACTCGGCGAAGGAGTCGCCGGCGCTGCCCAACACCCAGAGTTCGGGAGGTGCAAATCGGGGGTTGTGCTTGGTCATGGTCATGCCGCGGGCGCCGATGTCACCGGCGACATAGATCTTCCCCTGGGCCATGGCATTGGCCACCCCGTTGGTGGCATGGCCCCGTACAATGATGGTCGCCCCGGCGTTCAGCCAGCCCACATCGTCGGAGGCGGGACCGAAGACGTCGATCGTCGTGTTGGGAAAGCCCATGGACCCAACGCGCTGGCCTGATGAGCCGAGAACGCGGATCATGATCTCGTCGTCGCCGCCTCTCCAGAGGCGGCCGCCGATCCCGTGCTGGCCGTAGGCATGGATCTCGATGCACCGGTGCCCGTTCTGGACGGCCTTCTGAAGGTTTGCCTCCAGGTCCCGGGAATCCACGCGGACGCCCTGAATGACCCCGGGCAGGACAATCGTCGGTTTGTACAGCATGGAGATGCTCCTTCTTCCTGTTTCCTACAGAACGTGGCTGATTTTGAGCCGTGCGGCGGCGGCGCCGTCGGCGATGCCCAGGGCGTCGGACATGCCGATCGGCAGGGACGTCGAGCGGCCCAGGGGGGCCACGATCTTCTTCAGTTCCGTGTCAAAGCTCAGGTACGTATCCACCACCCGCTGGGCGACCTTCTCCGGATCCAGTCGCCGGTACAGCCGCGGATCCTGGGAGGTGATGCCCTTGGGGCAGAGTCCGATGTTGCAGATGTTGCATCGGTCCGTCTCGGAGCCGAGGCATCCCGCCGCCGCCTGCATGATGTACTTGCCGATCTGGACGCCGCTGGCCCCCAGCATGATCAGGGCGGCGGCGTTGGCGGCGAGGTTGCCGTTCTTGCCGATGCCGCCGCCGGCGAACAGCGGGATCTCGTTCTGCTTTCCCACTTTCACCAGGTTCATGTAGGCGTCCCGGATGTTGCTGGCGATGGGGTGGCCCATCGTGTTCATGGACACGTTGTAGGCGGCTCCGGTCCCGCCGTCCTCCCCGTCGATGGCTAGACCCGCCGCATACGGATTGCGGGTAAGGTTGTTCAGCACGGCCAGGGTGGTGCTCGTGGCGGAGATCTTGGGATAGACGGGGACCCGGAATCCCCAGGCCATGGCCATGGACTGGGTCATCTTGGCCACGGACTCCTCGATGGAGTACTTCGTCTGGTGGGTCGGCGGGCTGGGAAGGCTGATGCCCGGCGGAACACCCCGGATCGCGGCGATCAGCCTGTTCACCTTGTACCACATCAGGAGACCGCCGTCGCCGGGCTTCGCCCCCTGGCCGTACTTGATCTCGATGGCGCAGGGGTCTTCCTTCATGTGCGGCAGGGCGTGGATGATCTCGTCCCACCCGAAGTAGCCGCTGGCGATCTGCAGGATGATATATTTCAGGAACCGGGAGCGCAGGAGCCTCGGGGGGCAGCCTCCCTCACCCGTGCAGATGCGCACGGGCATGCCCTTTTCCTCGTTCAGGTAGGCAACCCCCATCTGGAGCCCCTCCCACATGTTCGGCGAGAGGGCCCCGAAGGACATGCTGCCGATGATGAGGGGGTAGATCTCCCGCACGGGGGGAATCCAGCCGTTCTCCTGGATGGTCCGGACCAGTCTCTCCGGCGGCAGGATCCTGCCCAGGAGGGTGCGCAGCTCGAAGTCGTGGCGTCCCGCGTCCAATGCCGGGTCCGTGAGCATGGAAATGCGGATGAACTTGATCTCGTCGAGCAGGCTCCTGGGGTCGTTCCTGCGTCCGCCGCGCCTGCGGGGGACCCCGCCCGCGTTGTTGTGGAAGCGGAGCTTGTCGGGCTCATCGCCCCGGACGGGACGGATGGCCTCGTTCGGGCAGACCAGGTCGCACATGCCGCAGCCGATGCAGGCGAAGGCCGGATCGGTCTTCTGGCGGACGCCGTGATAGACGCTGAACACGTTCCCCGGTTTCTCCGCCAGCCCCATGCCGACCTGGACAACCCGCTTCCGGTGCACTCCCAGCTCGATGGCCCGGACGGGACAGACGGCCGTACACCGCCCGCAGAGCGTGCACCGCTCCTTACTCCAGTCGATCTGCCAGGGCAGGTCGGTCCGGCTCAAGGTGGAAGGCGTTATCGTTCCCACTGATTCCATCGAATCACCTCCTCCCGGCCGGGCGGGATTATGACCGTGTCGTACTTCATGGGCTGAATGTCGGTGCTCTTGTTCCGTGCCGGGATCGCCGCGTCGAGTCCGCACACCTCCGAGGAGAAGGCGAACAGGCCGGAACTGCCGCCCACGATGCCGGGACGGAGCTTTTTGCTGTCCTGGACCATGAAGACGGTCTTGTCGGGCAGGCAGCCGATCACGCAATTGGGGCCGTCGATGATGAGGGGACGGCAGGCCTGCTTGATCTGTTTCAATTTTGTGCCGTTCGGGTGGCGCCCCAGTTCCTCGTCCTTCAGGGGGGTGATGATGTGCTTGTACAGATCGAGGCCGAGATGGAGATGCTTCTGGGTGTAATGAAGGATATGGGTGAAGACCTCCGAGTCCGACTGGTATCCCGTGTATCCGGCGTAATCCCGCGAGGTCAGGAACTCTCGGATGGGGACGAAGGCGGTGTTCTCGCCGTTGGTCATCGTCGCGTAGCCCTGGATGAAGAAGGGATGGCAGGCGTAGATGTTGATGGCGTAATTCGTATTCTGCCGCCCCTGCGCAAGGATGACCCGCGCCTGAAGCTCCTCGTGGTCGAGGCCCAGGTAATCCGCCAGCTCCATCGGATCCCCGACCTCCTTGAGCATGATCACGTCCGGCCAGAAGCTGAAGATCAGCATGGACCCGTCGGCCTCGCCCATCTGGCGCAGACGAAGACGGGTCATCATCAGGCGGTGCTCCCTCTCCTCCTGGGACAGGGTGAGCCAGTCCGGCGGGTAGTCGTAGGCGCGAATGACATAATTGTCCCTTTTCGGTGTTCCGTTCGGCGGAATCTGGGCCGGCCGGATGGAGAGCTTGTACTTGACGGTGAAGTCCAGGTCCATCAGGTACCGATCCAGGGTCCGGAGCCCTTCATTGGAGAAGATGCCTGAGAGAATGGGAGAGCCGCGGAAACGCTCGAAGCTGCCCCCGAGGTCCGTCAGGAACAGGCCCATTCCGGAGCCGTCGTGCCCTTCCTTCATGACGTTCAGGGCATGGACGGCCGTCATGGGGGAGAGGGGCTCCCGGCTGGTGATGGCAAACAGACGGCACATGACAAATCCTTTCAAAAACGATTCACGCCGCAGGGCGTCAAACAGTCCCTGCTTAAAAGCGAAAAATGTGCCACCATGGCCGGCGGATGAAGACATGCGCGGACATGGGATTCGCCGCAGACGGACCATTGCGGGCTTTGCGCGTCCTGGCACAAAAATGTCTTTTCTGTGTGCCTGAAAATACAAAATTGTTGTTTCCGATCCCGCCGGACATCCGTCACGCCACCTCCTGGACGTCCTGACCCGGGCGGTCCGGTCCGCGCCCCTTCTGCCGGTATTTCCGGGGGTCGATGCCCAGCTTCTGGATCTTGTACTGGATGATCCGCTTCGTCGTTCCCAGGAGCCGCGCTGCCTGGCTCTGGTTGCCCCGGGTCTCCTTCAGGGCGTCGATGATCAGCGTCCGTTCCTGGGCCTCGACGACGGAGCTGAGCCGTCCCGAGTCCTTCTTTTCACAGGTCCGGGTCTTGATCTGCAGGGAAGGGGGAAGATGCACGATTTCAATGGAATCCCCCTCCGCGAGCAGGACGGCCCGCTCGATGCAGTTTTCCAGTTCGCGGACATTGCCCGGCCAGGTGTGGCTCAGGAAGGCCTCGACCACGGCCGTGGAGATCCGTTTGACCGGTTTTCCCAGTTCGTGCGAATACTTGAGTACGAAATGGTCGGCCAGGAGAATGATGTCGTTGCCCCGCTCGCGAAGCGGTGGCAGATGGATGGGGAAGACGCTCAGGCGATAATACAGGTCGGACCGGAACTGGCCGGTGGCGATGCATTCCTCCAGGCGGCGGTTCGTGGCCGCGACAACCCTGGCGTTCGTGTGAACCAGCCGGGACGAGCCCAGCGGCTGGAACTGCTTTTCCTGGAGAACGCGGAGCAGCTTGGCCTGGGCGGCGGCGGACAGCTCCGACACTTCATCCAGGAAAATCGTGCCGTTGTTGGCCTCCTCGAAGCGGCCCCGACGCTGGCGAAGTGCCCCCGTAAAGGCACCCTTCTCATGACCGAAAAGCTCGCTTTCCATGAGGGTGTCGGGAATCGCGGCGCAGTTCACCTGGACCAGGGGGCCCTTGCCATGGGGACTGTTCATGTGGATCGCCCGGGCCACCAGCTCCTTCCCGGTTCCCGTCTCCCCCAGGATCAGGACCGTTGTGCCCGAGTCGGCCACATGGCTGACGAGCCCGAAGACTTCCTGCATCCCCTTGGAATGTCCTATAAAATCGACGGACGGCGACCGTCCCTGATTGATGATCCGGCGGAGCCGCCGGTTCTCCTCTTCCAGCGCCAGGATGTGCACCGCCTTGGCGATCAGTTCCGCGACGGCGGTGAGCATGGTAAGCTCGAGATCGAGGTCGATCACGGAGCCGGCGCCCTTGTCGGCCGACAGGATGCCTACGACCCGGTTGTCGTACATGATCGGGACGCACAGAAACGCCAGTTCTTCCCGGTTCAGGTATCGCCGGGCTCCCGTCCGGTCCAGAAACAGGGCCTCCTTGCCCAGGTTGGGGATTGCCATGGGACGGCCCGTCTGGGCCACCTTGCCGGTGATCCCCTCCCCCATCCGGTAGGTGATCTCCAGGCCGTCGAGATTGACGCCATGGGCGACATCCAGCCACGCCTCGCCGGTATCCCGATCGAGGAGCGAGATCATGCCGCGCTCCATCCCCAGCCGGACATGCATTTCGTTGAGGACGCGCTCGAGCTGGTCCCGCAACTCCCAGGGCTGGGCCAGGATCTTGGCGATGGCATGGAGGGCCGCCAGTTCTTCGAAACTATGGGTGCTCACAAGGTTCCTCCGGGTTGTCTCGGATCCGCCGCGGCGGTTGTTAATGGACAAAAATGAACAAAAAGTGTGCCAACGAATCCCTTCTATACATTTTCGTTTAAATTGGCAATGGGAGAAGAAAACCATTTCTGGTATGAAATTTGATAAAGAATGAGTCGGCAATTTCGAAAAGGGGGTTTCTGTCCATGGTATCCTTTTCCCGGGTCTCGACCGGCATCGAGGGGCTCGACAACGTCCTCAACTACCTCCAGACAGGAGACAATGTGGTGCTCCAGGTGGACGACATGGAGGACTACCGCTCCTTCGTCCTTCCCTTTGTCAAGACAGCCCTCGAGAACAACGAGCGGGTCGTCTACATGCGCTTCGCCCGCCATGCGCCGCTCCTGGAGCCCACGGGCCAGGTGACCATCTACAAGCTCAACGCCGACATGGGGTTCGAGTCCTTCTCCACGCAGGTCCACAACATCATCCGCAAGGAGGGACGGGATGTTTTCTATGTCTTCGACTGCCTTTCGGACCTCCTGCACGCCTGGGCCACGGACCTGATGATCGGCAATTTCTTCGTCATCACCTGCCCGTACCTCTTCGAGCTGAACACCGTCGCCTATTTCGCCATTCTCCGGAGCCGGCACTCCTTCAAGACGGTCGCCCGCATCCGGGAGACCACCCAGGTGCTCCTGGACATCTACAATTACAAGGGAAAGATGTGCGTCCACCCCCTTAAGGCCTGGCACCGCTATTCGCCCACCATGTTCCTTCCCCACATTCAGACCAACGGCCGCTTCACGCCGATCATGAACAGCGTCGACGCCACCAACCTGTTCGCCTTCCTGGCCCACAAGGGATCCGTCGGTGCCGAGCGGAACCTGGATTACTGGGACCGCATCTTCATGCAGGCCCGCGAACTGGCACAGGACCCCGGGGCAAGGGAAGCGAAACACGGCATGGTGGACCAGCTCTCCCGGGTCCTCATCGGGCGGGAGAAGCGCATGCTGTCCCTGGCCAGGGATTATTTCACCCTGGAGGATCTGCTGGAGATCCACGAACGCCTTATCGGAACGGGATTCATCGGCGGAAAGTCCGTCGGCATGCTCCTGGCCCGGAACGTCCTTCGGAAGGACCGGTCCTTCGACTGGGACGGCAAGCTGGAACGGCATGATTCCTTTTATATCGGATCCGATGTCTTTTACTCCTACATCGTTCAGAACGGCTGGTGGAAGCTCCTGATGGCGCAGAAGACCAAGGAAGGCTATTTCGAGTGCGCCGGTGAGCTTCGGAACGTCATGCTCCGGGGTGTTTTCCCGGAGGAGGTGCGGGAGCAGTTCCAGTTGATGCTCGAGTATTTCGGCCAGTCCCCCATCATCGTCCGCTCCAGCAGCCTGCTGGAAGACGCCTTCGGCAATGCCTTCGCGGGCAAGTACGAGAGCTATTTCTGCGCCAACCAGGGCACGCCGGAGCAGCGCTACGAGCTTTTCGAGGAGGCGGTGCGGCGCATCTTCGCCAGCACCATGAATGTCGATGCCCTGACCTACCGGCTTCAGCGGGGCCTGGACCAGCAGGACGAGCAGATGGCCCTCCTCGTCCAGCGGGTGTCCGGATCCTACCGGAAGCATTATTTCTTCCCGGAGCTGGCCGGGGTCGGGCTTTCCCACAACACCTTCGTCTGGAAACAGGGCCTCGATCCCAAGGCCGGAATGCTCCGTCTGGTCCTGGGGCTGGGAACCCGGGCGGTCAACCGGGTGGAAAACGATTATCCGCGGATCGTGGCTCTCGACGATCCCCTTCTGAAGGCCCATTCGGGGCTTGACGACGCCCGGCGGTTCTCCCAGCACGATGTGGACGTGCTCAACCTGGAGGAAAACCGCTTCCAGTCTCTGCCGCTGGTGCAGGTGGTCCAGGAGGGCCTGGACGCGAGGCTGGACCTGGTGGGCACCCGTGACATGGAGTCTGCGGACCGCCTGCGGGCCCTGGGCAGGCCCGAAACGGACATCTGGATCCTGACCTTCGACGAGCTCCTCTCGACGACGGATTTTCCCGATACCATGTCCCGGATGCTCAAGACGCTCGAAAGGGTTTACGAATATCCGGTTGACATTGAGTTTACGGCCAACTTCAACGCCCAGGGGAACCTGCAGGTCAACCTGCTGCAATGCCGGCCGTTCCAGACGCGGGGGCAGACGGCCCAGGTGGAGATCCCGGCCAGGGTCCGGAAGGAGCGGGTGCTCATCCGGCAGGAGGGAAACTTCATGGGCGGAAGCGTCTCGCAGCCCATTTCCCACGTGATCTACATCGATCCCCAGGGCTATACAAAATTGTCCCTCTCGGAAAAATACGATGTGGCCCGCATCATCGGCCGGCTCAACAAGCTCGTGGAGAACCGGGAGGAAAGGCCCACGGCACTCCTGGGACCGGGTCGATGGGGAACGACGACGCCGGCCATGGGGGTCCCCGTGACCTTCTCGGAGATCAACAACATCACCGCCATTGCCGAGATCGCCTACCGGGACGGAAGCCTGATCCCCGATCTCTCCTTCGGGACCCATTTCTTCCAGGACCTTGTGGAGATGGAGATCTTCTATATGGCCATCTATCCCGAAAAGGAGAACGTCTACTTCAATCCGGCGTGGCTCTCGGCCTTTCCCAACCGCCTCTCGGAACTGTCCCCCAGGGACGGCGCCTACGGGGAAGTGGTGCGCGTCTACGACGTGCGGGAGCGGAACCTCCGGCTCATGTCGAACGTCGTGACGCAGAAGCTGATCGTATACGCCCGGGAATGAGGGATGCGGGAAGCCGGCCCCGGGTCGGCGGAGAAGAGGGGCGAACCGGCGAATGCCGGGGTGCCGGTGGAGGCATGAAAACAGGGACGGCCGCGGGAATTCCGCGGCCGTCCTTTCGCGTTCGGAACCTTGGACTTCGTTTTATACGACACCAAAGGCCAGCATGGCCCGGGCCACCTTGGTGAATCCGGCGATGTTGGCGCCCGTCACGTAGTCTCCCTTCCGGCCGTAGGCCTCGGCGGTCTCGACGCAGGCCTTGTGGATGCTCTTCATGATGATGAGGAGTCGCTGGTCCACCTCTTCCCGGGTCCAGGAGAGTTTCAGGCTGTTCTGGCTCATTTCCAGGCCCGAAGTGGCCACGCCGCCGGCATTGGCTGCCTTGCCGGGTCCGTAGAGGATGCTGTTCTCCTGGAAGATCTTCACGGCGTCCGGCGTGGAGGGCATGTTGGCCCCCTCGGCCACGCAGATGCAGCCGTTCTTCACTAAGGCGGCGGCATGGGAGGCGTCCAGCTCGTTCTGGGTGGCGCAGGGCAGGGCGATGTCCACCTTCAAACCCTGGTCCCGGATCACGTCCCACACACTGGAGCCCTCAACGCAGCTGGTTTTGTACTTGTCTGCGTACTCCTTGATCCGGCCGCGCTTGACGTTTTTCAGCTCCATGACAAAATCGCACTTGTTCTGGTCGATGCCCGCCTCGTCCACGATGGTAGCGCTGGAGTCGCACAGCGTGATGACCTTGCCGCCCAGCTGGTTGACCTTCTCGACGGCGTACTGGGCTACGTTGCCGGCGCCGCTGATGGCGACGATCTTGCCCTTGAAGTCCAGGCCGCGGGTGGCCAGCATCTCCGCCGCAAAGTAGGTGGTGCCGTACCCGGTAGCCTCGGGACGGACCAGGCTGCCGCCGTATTCCAGAGCCTTGCCGGTCAGCACGCCGGTATGCTCGTTGCGGATCTTCTTGTAGTATCCGAAGAGGTAGCCGATTTCCCGGCCGCCGACCCCGATGTCGCCGGCGGGGACGTCCGTCTCCGCGCCGACATGGCGGAAGAGCTCCCGCATGAAGGCCTGGCAGAACCGCATGACCTCGCCGTCCGACTTGCCCTTGGGATCGAAATCGGAGCCGCCCTTGCCGCCGCCCATGGGCAGGGTCGTCAGGGAATTCTTGAAGATCTGCTCGAAGCCGAGGAACTTGATGATTCCCAGGTTCACCGAGGGATGGAAGCGGAGGCCGCCCTTGAAGGGACCGATGGCGTTGTTGAACTGGACCCGGAAGCCCCGGTTCACCCGGACATTCCCCTTGTCGTCCACCCAGGGAACGCGAAACAGCATCGTGCGTTCGGGCTCGACGATGCGCTCGTAGATGTTCGCCTTCACGAACTCGGGATGGCGCTTCGTCGTCGGCTCCAGGGTCTCCATGACCTCTTCCACGGCCTGGTGGAACTCGGGCTGGTCGGGGTCAAGCTGCTTCACCTTGGCAAGGACATCTGAAATAACGGACATGACAATACCCCTTTCTCTTGTTGGTCTTTTTTTATTTTTCCCCCGGCGATCCTTCCCCGGCCCGCCGGCGTGCTGTTTTCTTTCTGGCTCCCGTCCTGGTCCGGCAGCGCTTCAATACCTGGTCGAACGGCTCCATGTCTCCGAACTCCATGACGGCGGACATGGCCCGGTTGTCCACGTCCAGTTCCGCTTCCTCCACGCAGGCGACCGGGTTCAGGCCTCCAATGAGAACAATGCCGACCCGGTTCACCTCCACGGGCGTCTGGCAGACCGGCTCGCTCACCTCGCCCTTCACGAGGACCCCGTCAATGCCCGCCCGGGCAAGCCCGGCGAGCTGCTGTTCCATGAGGGGCAGGCAGGCAGCCGGGATCTCCCGGAAGTTGGCCAGGAGCATTCCCTCTCCCTCGGCCACGACGCTCCGGACGGATGTCATCTTTCCCCGGATGAAGACCTCCGACGGGTCCAGGGAGGACCCGGAGTAGTAAATCAGCTCCACGAACCGGAGGGGGTGGCGGTTCCTCACCTGCAGGATGCCGCCGAACTTGGAGTCCATGGGGATGCCGTGCTTCAGGAGAACGCCGTTGACCACGATGCTGCATACCGTGGCCATTGCCACCCTTCCCTCGGGGACGAGCAGTCCCGCCAGCCTCTGTCCCGGACCGGCCACGGCAACGCGCCGGCTGACGGTATAACCCGCCTCGAATACCGGCTCCATGATCCGGACGGCCTCGGGAAACGTCTCCTCCGGCAGGAGCGAGATGTTCACCGGCAGAAGTCCCCGGCCGGTTTCCGGTTTGAACGTGGTCTGGAACGCCAGGGATTCGATGCGGGAATTGGCCAGTCCCACCTTGTCCCGGACCCTGGCCCGGCCGATCTCCTCGATGCCCCGGTCGGTGATGATCCGCCCGTCGCGTTTGCCGATCAGCCGCGTCAATCCGCGCTCATCCATGAGTTTCAGGTGGTAACGGACGGCCCGCTCGCTCGACGGCAGGCCCCGGTCCAGCATCTTCCGGGAAATCAGGCGCGATCCCACGGACTGACCTGCCTCGTGGAGAATGCGGAGGATCATCAGGGTCTTGCGCTCGACATCGGCGGGATTTGTGAAAGGGGAACCCATCGGCAATCGGCCATCCTTTGCCGACGCAACTACACGGAAAGGGACAATCTTGTCAACACAAAATTGGCCCTTTTCGGCGGGTCCCGCCGCGCCTCTCTCCACTGGCGCTGGCGACCCCGGGGGAAGGCCTGCCCGCCCCCCGTCCTCTTTGCCAAATCCCGCTTTTTCTGCTACCTTTCCCCTACTTTTCGAGGGAGGGAAGAGGACATGCTGACGGATACCCGGTTGGAGCGCTATGCGGATGTTCTTCTGTGGGGATTGGAAACCGCCCGGAAAGGGAAATTCCGGAAAGGGGATCTTGTCCTGATCCAGTATGACCCGCCGGCACTGCCTCTGGCCGAGCTTCTGTATGCCCGCGTCCTGGATCGCGGGATGTCCCCGGTCCAGAGGATGGGGCTGACGTTTCGCATGGAGAGGATGTTTTTCGAGAAATCATCGGGACGCCAGCTGACCTTCATCGCCCCGGGGGAAAGGGAGCTTCTGGAGCGGGTCAATGGACGGATTTTCCTGCGGGCGCCGGAGTCGCTGACGCACCTGAAGGAGATCGATCCCCTCCGGATCGGGAAGGTCCTGGTGGCCCGCAAGTCCCTGAAGGACATCCTGGATCGCCGGGAAGAGGAGGGGCACTACGGCTGGACCCTCTGCACGTATCCGACGAAGGAGCTGGCCCTCCAGGCGAAGACGACCCCGAAGACCTACGAGAACGAGATCGTCCGGGCCTGCTGGCTCGACGAGGAGGATCCCGTCCGGAAGTGGTCCTGGATCCACCGGGAAATCGGCCGCATCAAGACGTGGCTGGGCAGCCTGCCCGTGAAGTCCTTCCGCGTCGAGTCGGCGAACATGGATCTGACGGTCGTACCGGGGGAGCAGAGGAAATGGGCCGGCGTTTCGGGGCACAACATCCCGAGCTACGAAGTCTTCCTGTCTCCGGACTGGCGTGGAACCGAGGGGACGTATTACGCGAACCTTCCTTCCTACCGGAGCGGCAACTACGTGGATGGGGTCCGGCTGACCTTCCGGAAAGGCGTGGCCGTCGGCATCCAGGCCGCCACGGGGGCGGAGTTCGTCCGGAAGCAGCTCGCCATGGACCGGGGGGCGAGCCGGGTAGGGGAGTTCTCCCTGACGGACCGCCGGTTCTCCCGGATCGGCCGCTTCATGGCGGACACGCTCTTCGACGAGAACCACGGAGGGGCCTTCGGGAACTGCCACGTGGCCGTCGGGTCGTCCTATTCGGACACCTACTCGGGAAACCCGGCGGAACTGACAAGGGAAAAGAAGAAGGCCCTGGGCTTCAACGATTCGGCCCTCCACTGGGATCTCGTGAACACGGAGAACAAGACCGTGACGGCCAGGCTGAAAACAGGGAAGAACGTCGTTGTCTACGACGGAGGAGTCTTCAAGGTCTGAAGCGTCTCCAGGGGGACGGTGACAGGCGGGTTGCCGTTGCAGAGCGCAACCGCCCGGGAAACCACGGCTCTCAGGGGATCGGAACGCTGCCGTCAAAGCATTTCAGGCACAGGTCCCCGCGGGGCAGCCCCAGGGCGGCCACGAAGGCCTCGGTACTGTTGTACTTGACCGAATCGGCCCCGATCTGGTCCGCCACCCACCGCTCCAGTTCCCGCAACTGGTCCATCGACTCGATATCGCCGGTCCGGAAGAAGCTCCGGGCCGTCAACTCGTCGTACGACCGGGTGGAGATGCCGAAATCGCAAGGGTACATCAGGGGCGGGCAGGCAATCCGCACATGGACCTCCTCGGCCCCGGCCTCCTTCAGATCCCTCACTTTGTAAAGGATCTGGGTTCCCCGGACGATCGAGTCGTCGCAGATGACGATCCGCTTTCCCTTCACGGCGTACCGCAGCACCGAAAGCTTGCGCTTGGCCATGCGGCTCCGGGCGTCCTGGGTCGACTGGGTGTAGCTCCGGTCGGCATACCGGTTGTAGAGGAAAACCTCCTGGTAGGGGATGCCGGATTCCTGGTGGTAGCCCACGGCGTGTCCGATTCCGGACATGGGCACGGGCGAGACCAGGTCCGCCTGCGGGCTGCCTTCTTCGCGGTCCCGGCGGGCCAGGCTCCGGCCGATGCAGTTGCGGGCCTCCTGGACGTACAGGCCGTCGATGATGGAGTCGATGCTGGCCGTGTAGGCCCACTCGAAGGCGCAGTGCGCCTTGCGGGGCGACGGGATCTGGGCGACGGTGCGGAATCCGTGGCCGTCGATGAGGACCGTCTCTCCCGGGCGGACGTCCCGGAGGATCTCCATCTCCAGGTTCTGCAGGGCCCGCGACTCGGAGCTGACGGCGGTCCGCTCCCCGTCCCGGCCGAGGATCAGGGGCCGGAACCCGTATGGGTCGCGGGTCGCATAGATTCCTTCCTTCGCCAGGATCACCAGGCAGTAAGCCCCCCGGATCCGCTCCGCCAGGGAGTTGATCCCCGTCAGGATGTCCGAGGACTCCATGATGATCTTGGCAATGACCTCAATGTTGTATCCGCGATAGAAGGCGTGTCCCTGCTGCTTGAGGTCGGCGACGAGTTCCTCGGCGTTGATGATGTTGCCGCTGAAGGCCAGGGAGATGTCTCCCACCTTGGATTGCCAGCTCATGGGCTGGCGCTCCCAGAGGCTCACGTGGCCGATGCCCCAGTTCCCGTGCAGGTAGGAGAGGTCCTCGGTACTGAAGGAGCTGCCGACCTTGCCGTGGTGGGTCACCTGGTGGATCCGGCCGTCATAGGTGGCGATCCCGCAGTATTCCTGTCCGCGGTGCTGGATGAAATCGAGGCCGTTGTAAATGTCGTAGACGCAGGGCCGGGTCGAATAGATCCCGAACACGCCGCAGTTGTCTTTGATCTCGCCTCCCATGACCTTCTTGCCTCCTCGAACGACACCGGCTACTGGATGTCCTTGTGGTAACTCTGCAGAGAGCGGGCCCGTCCGTGGCCTTTCCGGAAGGCCTGGATGCCCTTGACCGCGGCCGCCGCGGCCGCGGTGGTGGTGATGTAGGGGATCCGGTACTTGATGGCGGCCTTCCGGATGTACGAGTCGTCGTAGGCGCTCATCTTGCCGCTCGGCGTGTTGATGATGAGCTGGATGTCCCCGTTCTTGACGGCGTCCACGATGTTGGGGCGCCCCTCGTGCATCTTCAGGATCGGCTCCGTGGCGATCCCCTGGCGGGACAGGAAATCGTGGGTTCCCTGCGTGGCCAGGATCCGGAACCCGAGGTCCTGGAACGTCCTGGCCGTCTGGAGGATGCCCCCCTTGTCCTGGGCCTCCACGGTGATCAGGACGGTGCCGGTGTCGGGAAGGACCTGCTGGGCCGCCTCTTCGGCCTTGTAGAAGGCCAGCCCGAAGGAATCCGCCAGTCCCAGCACCTCCCCGGTGGAGCGCATCTCGGGCCCCAGGACGGGGTCCACTTCCTGGAACATGTTGAAGGGGAACACGGCCTCCTTGACGCCGAAGTGGGGAAACCGCCGGGTCGACAGGTTCAGGTCGGACAGCTTCTTTCCCAGCATGACCTGGGTGGCCAGGCGGGCCATGGAGATGCCGCACACCTTTGAGACGAGGGGCACCGTCCGCGATGCCCGGGGGTTCGCCTCCAGGACGTAGACGGTGTCGCCGGCGATGGCGTACTGGATGTTCATGAGCCCCACCACGTTGAACTCAACGGCGATCTTGCGGGTGTACTCCTCGATGGTGTCCAGGTGACGGGCGGGGATACTGATGGGCGGGATGACGCAGGCCGAGTCGCCGGAATGGATTCCCGCCAGCTCGATGTGCTCCATCACGGCCGGGACATACGCGTCGGTCCCGTCGGAGATGGCGTCGGCTTCCGCCTCGATGGCGTTCTCCAGGAACTTGTCGATGAGGATGGGGCGCTCCGGCGTCACGCCGACGGCGGCGGAGACGTACTGCCTGAGCATATCCTCGTCATGGACGATCTCCATGCCCCTTCCGCCCAGGACATAGGACGGCCGGACCATCAGGGGGTAGCCGATGCGGGTCGCAACATGGAGGGCCTCCTCGATGGTGCTGGCCATGCCGGACTCGGGCATGGGAATGCCAAGCTTGACCATCATCTGGCGGAACCGGTCCCGATCCTCCGCCAGGTCGATCGTCTCCGGCGACGTTCCGAGGATCTTCACACCGGCCTTCGAAAGCTCGCCGGCGATATTCAGGGGCGTCTGCCCTCCGAACTGGACGATGACCCCCTCGGGCTTCTCCTTGTCGTGGATGGACAGGACGTCCTCGACCGTCAGGGGCTCGAAGTATAGCTTGTCGGAGGTGTCGTAGTCCGTGGAGACCGTCTCGGGGTTGCAGTTCACCATGATGGATTCGAGTCCTTCATCCCGGAGGGTGAAGGCGGTGTGGACGCAGCAGTAATCGAACTCGATCCCCTGGCCGATCCGGTTCGGGCCTCCCCCGAGGACCATGATTTTCCGCCGGTCGCTGACGGGGACCTCGTCGGAGGCGTTGTAGGTCGAGTAGTAGTAGGCGGCATTTTCCACGCCGCTCACGGGAACGGCGTGCCAGGCCTCGGGCATGCCGATGCCGATCCGCTGACGGCGGATGTCCGCCTCGGGCACGCCGAGAATCTGCGCCAGGTATCGGTCGGCGAAGCCGTCTTTCTTGGCCTGCGCCAGGAGCTCGTCCGGCAGGGGGTTGCCCCTGTATTTCAGGATCTTTTCTTCCAGGTCCACCAGCTCCTTCATCTGCGAGAGGAACCAGGCCTTGATGTAGGTTTTCCGCGCGAGGGCTTCTACCGTGGCCCCCTTCCGCAGGGCCTCGTAGAGGATGAACTGGCGCTCGCTGGAGGGCTCCGCCAGGAGCTCCATCAGCTCGTCGAGGGGCCTCCGGTTGAAGTCCTTTACGAAGCCCAGGCCGTAGCGGCCCTTTTCCAGGGAGCGGATGGCCTTCTGGAAGGCTTCCTTGTAGTTCTTCCCGATGCTCATGACCTCACCCACGGCCCGCATCTGGGTGCCCAGCCGGTCGACGGACCCCTTGAATTTCTCGAAGTCCCAGCGGGCGAACTTGACGACGACATAGTCGCCCCAGGGGGTGTACTTTTCCAGGGTCCCTTCTCGCCAGTAGGGGATTTCGTCGAGGGTCATCCCTCCCGCCAGGAGCGAGGACACGAAGGCGATGGGGAAGCCCGTGGCCTTGGAGGCCAGGGCGGAGGAACGGGACGTCCGGGGATTGATCTCGATCACCACGACCCGCCCCGTCTCGGGGTTGTGGGCGAACTGGATGTTCGTGCCGCCGATGACCTGGATGGCCTCGACGATATCGTAGGAGTACTTCTGTAGCCTGGCCTGGAGCTCGGCAGCGATGGTGAGCATGGGGGCCGTGCAGTAGGAGTCCCCCGTATGGACACCCATGGCGTCCACGTTTTCGATGAAGCAGACGGTGATCATCTGGTTCTTGGCATCCCGCACCACTTCCAGTTCCAGTTCCTCCCAGCCCAGGACCGATTCCTCCACGAGGATCTGGCCAACCAGGCTGGCGGAGATGCCGCGGCCGGCCACCGTGCGGAGCTCCTCCAGGTTGTACACGAGACCGCCGCCGGTGCCGCCCATGGTATAGGCGGGGCGGATGACGACGGGATAGCCGAGCTGGACGGCGATCTTTTCCGCCTCCTCGACGGTGTAGGCCGGCTCGCTCCGCGGCATGTCGATGCCGAGCCGGTTCATGGTTTCCTTGAAGGCGATCCGGTCCTCTCCCCGCTCGATGGCGTCCACCTGAACGCCGATCACCTTGACTCCATACTTTTCGAGGACTCCCCGGCGGGCCAGCTCGGAGGTCAGATTCAGCCCGGTCTGTCCGCCCAGGTTGGGCAGGATTGCGTCAGGCCGCTCGTTTTCGATGATTTCCGTCATGGATTCGGCGTTCAGCGGCTCGATATACGTCACGTCGGCCATTCCCGGATCCGTCATGATGGTGGCGGGATTGCTGTTGACCAGGACGATCTCGTAGCCCAGCTTGCGGAGGGCCTTGCACGCCTGGGTGCCGGAATAGTCGAACTCGCAGGCCTGGCCGATGACGATGGGGCCGGAGCCGATGATCATTACTTTCTGGATGTCGCTTCGCTTCGGCATGGTTTCCTCTGTCTTTCCGCCGCACCGGGGGCGGGACGGCTTTCTGTCGGAATGGACCGTCGACGATAACGTACAGATTTCCGGGAGGATTGCTGTGGAGATCGGTCAACCGGTTGGCGATATATAGGGGAGAGCCCTCCGGTTGTCAAGGCGGAAATAACTTGTTAATAATACGAGTATATTCCCAACGGCGGCCGGTGCGGATTTCCCGACGGCGGCGAATGGAGGGAGCCCCGAAACGTCGAGTTCCGGTCTTGCTTCGTGTCCGGTGTGCGGCGGCCGGGTCGGATTCAGAATACTCCCGCCAGCCGAAGGCCCGAGAGGGCGGCCAGGAACGCCGCCGCCAGGGCGAGGCGGCCCGTCCAGCGATGCAGCGTGCGGAGCCGGACGGCATGGGCGCGGATCCGGAACGCCAGGAGGCCGAGGATCGGGGCGGTCCAGGACAGGGAGAGCGCGGCGGCTCCAAACCAGGTGTGGGGCGCATCGAGATGGACCCCGGAGGATGCCTCCACGAGACGAAAGGCGGTGACGGCCCCGGGAATCAGCACGGCCGCACCGGCGATTCCCAGCGCCCGGTGCGCCTTCAGCCACCAGCGCCTGCGCTTGAGGAAGCGGGAAATGAAGCCGGCCGCGGCCATCAGGCCGAGTCCCGATCCCATGAGGAGACCATGGATCAGGAGAGGATTCATCTATTTTGATGCCGGGTTCGCCGCCGGGACGGTGTATTTTACGGTTTTCGAACCCCAGAGATTGCAGGTCGCCTTCACGTCCAGAACGTCTCCGGGAGCGAGCTGGATGCGGTAGCTGTAGGAAAAGGCCGGTGCTTCCGGCTGGCTCTTGTAGTCCTGGGAGACGATAACCTTTTTGTCTTTCCTGATCTCCACGTTCTTGATGTAGTGGGAGGTCGGAATCGGAGAGGAGTGGGTGATGGTCACCTGGAGTGTCTGGGATGCGGCGTCGTAGCTGCACTTCACATCGCCGGGTGCATGGGCCTGGGCAACGCCGCAGGGGAGAAGCCATACCCCTGCCAGGATCGTCCAGAATATCGCCAGCGGGACCAGGCCGCGGGCCGTTTTTCTCGCATTCCGTTTCATCGTCGGTCTCCTTCCTTCCTTTCTCAGAGGCTTTTTGCCCCATGCCCGGTCGTCGTCGGGTGCGCCGCGGGCGGGCCTGGGGCGGGTTAAATCTTGATTTCCATGTTCTGGTGGAGGGCAAAGCAGTCCATTTTTCGTCCTTCCCGCTTGATGAGGCGGCGGCAGTCCTGCACGATGGCATCCACCTGGTCGTCGGAACGCTCCTGGTTGTGGTGGAACAGGCCAAGACGCTGTACGCCCGCCTCCAGGGCCAGATTCAGGGCGTCCGTGTAGACCGAGTGCCCCCAGGCCCGCGTGCGGAGGTATTCCGTCTCCGTGTACTCGGCGTCGTGGATCAGCAGGTCCGCGCCCCGGGAGAATGCCATGTAGTCTTGAAAATCACACCCGCCCGGATGCTTGTACATGAGCTCGTTGTCCGTCAGGAAGACAAAGGTCTTTCCGTCCTCTTCGAACTTGAACCCCTCTCCCTGGTTCGGATGGCTGATCGGGATGGTACTGATGGTGACGGAGTTGATCCGGAACTCCTCGACGCAGGCCTCGTGATAGAGGATATCCGCCCGGATGTCTTCGAAATTGACAGGAAAATGGGGAGGTTCCATGACCCGGGAGATGATTTCCTTCAGGGAGGACTGGGCGTAGGAGCAGCCATACATGGCGATGGTGATCTTCGGGAAATAGATGGGCTTGAAGAAGGGGAAGCCCATGAGATGGTCCCAGTGGGCATGGGTGAAGATCATGGTAAAGGAGTTTACGCCTTCGGCCATGATCTGGTTGCCCAGCCGCCGGATTCCGGAGCCGGCGTCGATCAGGATGACGTCGTTGCTCTTCGTCCGGATCTCGATACTGGTTGTATCCCCGCCGTACTTGAGATACTCGCTCCCGGATACGGGGATCGATCCCCGGGCCCCCCAGCAGCGGATGATCATAGGTTCCCTCCACGCACCCTTGTCCGGGAGCGATTCATAAATGACGCCGTTTCTGCGGGACTGCGATGCAACAGGGTAGTAAATAACCGTGATCAGAGAGGTTGTCAAGAATTCATCCCGCCGGGTCCCGGATTTGCTCCCTTTCCGGTATTCGGGACAAGGGAAGATCAGGATATTCCTGCCGATCCTTTCCTCGGGGTTACACGGGAGGGGGACCGATCATGGTTGCGGGGAGGATGTCCATAGGGTGAATCATGATGGATTCCGGTTAGATCCGAGTGCAAGAGGCGGAAATTGTGCTTGTCAAAACCGGCGTTCATTGCTACAAGCCAGGCACTTATAGAGGAAGTGAGGTGAACATCGGATGGGAGAGGGCATTTCGGATTATACGAAGTTCGTCGTGGACCTGCGGCGCCACATGTGGATGGCCGGCGTGGAGATGGAGCTGAGGCGTCTCATCTGGCAGATCGCCGTGACGGGAAAGTATATCTCCGCGAAAATTCATGAATCCAACCGCAAACTCGCGGGGCTCCGGAACGTGTACGGGGAGGAGCAGCTCGCCCTGGACCGGAGCGCCGACGAGATTCTGAAAAACCAGCTTCACCACTCGGGTTTCGTCCGCCAGTATGCCTCGGAGGAGCAGGAGGCCATCGTCGAGATCGGACAGGGAAACGGCAAATACTTCGTCACGGCGGATCCCCTGGACGGATCCTCCCTGGTGGATACAAACCTTTCCATCGGCACGATCATCGGCATTCACCGGGAGACGTTTCTCACGGAGGGAGCGCGCTCCATGGTAGCGGCCCTTTACATTACCTACGGCCCCCTGATCACGATGGTCTATTCCGCCGGCAAGGGAACCCATGAGTTTGTCCTCAACCGGGAGGGGGAGTACGTCCTTTCCCAGGAAAACATCCGTCTCAACGAGCAGGGATCGATCTACAGCCTGGGCGGTCTGCGCAAGGAATGGACGGACGGGCACCGGAGATTCGTGGAGTTCCTCGAGGATCAGGGCTACAAGCTCCGGTACAGTGGGGGGTTCGTCCCCGATATCAACCAGGTGCTCATCAAGAAGGGGGGCGTCTTCACGTATCCCGCCCTGAAGAAGAATCCCCGCGGGAAACTGAGGCTCCTGTTCGAGCTGCAGCCCATGGCCTTCATCGTCACCCAGGCCGGGGGCATGGCGACCGACGGCCGCCGCGACATCCTCTCGATTCCGGTGGAGGAGCTGGACCAGTGCTCCCCCATTTACATCGGGAGCTCCTTCGAGATTCGCAAGGCCGCGGAGTTCCTGAAGCAGGCATCCTGAGGGAAGGCCGCCTCGAAAAATCCGGAAGCGGATGATCTTTCCCGCAGCCCGTGTCCGCTACTCAGAAAGGAGATGTTTCATGCCCGTGCTTTTTGAACAGATGGATTCGTTGCGTGCCGCTTTGAAGGGAATCCTCTCGATCGAAGAGGACGTCCGGGTTCTCGACGAGCGAACCCTGAGGGACGGCCTCGTGGACGACCTGGTTTATTCCGCCGTCTTCAGCGGCGACGAGGGTGTCCGGGAGGCCTGCCGCTGGCTGATCCGGCGCGCCGGCTGGGACCTCGGGATTTATTCCGCCTCCATCCAGCCGCTGTACGAGGCCATGGGAAGAAGGGAGGTCTCCGGTTTCACCGTGCCGGCCATCAATATCCGGACCCTCACGTACCATACCGCCCAGGCCATCCTCCGGGCCGCCATGAAGGGAAAGGCGGGTTTCGTCATCTTCGAGATCGCCCGCTCCGAGATCGACTACACGAAGCAGCGCCCCGCCGAATACACGGCGGCCGTTCTCGCGGCGGCCGTCAAGACGGGATGGAAAGGCCCCATCTTTCTCCAGGGGGACCATTTCCAGGTGAACGCGGGCCGTTATGCCAAGGACCCCGATAAGGAGCTGCGGGGCGTCAAGGACCTGATCTGGGAGGCCATCGAAGGAGGCTTCTACAACATCGACATCGACACCTCCACGCTGGTGGACCTTTCCAAGCCGACCGTGCGGGAGCAGCAGTACCTGAATTACAGCCTCGCGGCGGAGCTCACGACCATGATCCGCGACCTGGAGCCGGCGGGGATCACCATCTCCGTGGGAGGCGAGATCGGCGAGGTCGGCGGCAAGAACAGCACGGTGGAGGAGCTGAACGCCTACATGGAGGGTTTCCTGGAGACCCTGAAACAGCAGGGGGAGAACCTCAAGGGGATCAGCAAGATGAGCGTCCAGACGGGAACGAGCCACGGCGGCGTGCCCCTTCCCGATGGAACCGTGGCCCGGGTGAAGCTGGATTTCGAGACGCTGGAGCGCCTGTCCGAGGAGGCCCGGGCCCGCTGGGGCCTCTCCGGGGCCGTGCAGCACGGCGCTTCCACCCTGCCCAACGAGGCCTTTGACCGCTTCCCCGCCACGGGAACGGCGGAGATCCACCTCGCCACGGGGTTCCAGAACATCGTTTACGACAGCCCGGCCTTCCCGGCCCCGATGAAGGAGAAAATCTACGGATACCTGAAAACGGAAATGGCGGGGGAGAGGAAAGCAAGCGACACGGAGGAGCAGTTCCTCTACAAGACCCGGAAGAAGGGATTCGGACCTTTCAAGCGAGAATTGTGGGACCTGCCGGCGGAGACCCTGGCCGCCCTGGGCCGGGAACTGGAGAACCAGTTCGCCTTTTTCTTCGGCAAGCTGAACATGCACGACACGGAGCACCTCGTGGCCCGCTACATTCAGCCCGTGGACGCCGCCATGAAGAAACCGGCCGGACTCTAAGGCGCACCTACCGAACGTGAAACAAGAAAGGAAGGAGGAGCGGATTTCGAATCCGCTCCCCCTTCCTTTATTTCTTCTTTTTTATAGAGAATCAGGCGCGGATGGGAGGCCGGCATGTGGGAGCAGGGCTTCCCTCGCGCTCAGAAGCGTTTTTTCGACCCTGCAACGTCTCGCTCCGCTGCAAAGTCATAACTCGCACCTGGCGGTGCTCAGACAGATGACTTTGCGGGCGCTGCGCTGCGACGGCAGGGTGCCCCGAAAAAGCCGCTATTCGCGCTCCGGGAAGCCCCCCTCCCCAACCGACCTTCGCGGGGGACAGGTCCACACGAGAAGCGAATTCCGGTTGTTTCCGCCCTCACCTCTGCATTCGCGGGGGCGCGACCGGGGGTTCCCAGAGGAGCGATCAGGAGACTTTTCCATCCGGATGGACTTCCGGCCAGACGATGCGCTCCATGGAAAAGTCTCCGCGACGTCGGGAGCCCCCGTGGCAGCCCCCGTGCCGCGATGCGAACAGCAAGAAAAGAAGGGGGAGCGGATTCGAAATCCGCTCCTCCTCTGCTTGGTGTGCCGGGCGTGCCGGGCGGCCCCGGGGTCAGCCCAGGACGATGTCCTCCAGGCGCCGCTTCGGAACGTGGTGGACGCGGTTGCCATCGCGCCAGTACTTCACGTCCCCGTCCGGGCCGATCGGGTCCATGACGACGGTCTCTACGGGCCTGCCCAGGGCGATGACGAGCAGAATCTCGTAGCGCTCCGGGATGGCCAGGGCCTTCCGCAGGGCGGCCCGGCTCACCGAGGCAATCATGCAGCCCCCCAGCCCCTTTTCCACCGCCCCCAGGAGGATCGTCTGGGCGGCGATGCCGTGGTCGTAGGCCACCTCCGGCGCGGTTTCCCTGTCTCCCAGCATGATGACATATCCCGTCGGGCGCTCCCCGGCCTCCGGTCCCGGCCAGTCCGGCAGGTAGCCCGCCCAGGCGAGGTGCCCGAAGACGACGGCGTTTCTCTCCGGGTCCGAGGACAGGATGTACCGGAGGGGCTGCTTGTTGGCCGCCGAGGCCGTCTGGCGGGCCAGGTCCACCAGCCCCAGGAGCGTCTCCCGGCTGATGGCGAAGGATTCGTCGAATCTCCGGTAACTCCTGTTTTTCACTACCAGGTCCTTGAACATGGTTCTGCCTTCTCCTTTCACAATGGGAACGATCGCGACGGGTTTTCAGCGATGGGGTTCGATGACGACTTTCAGGGACGGACCGCCCTCGGCGACGAGGCGGAAGCCCTCCTGGATGTCCCCGAGCGGGAGTTTGTGGGTGATCATCTCCTCCACGGGAACGCGTCCCAGGCGGATGAGGTCGATAGCGACCCGGGCGTCCAGGGGGCTGTTCCCGTAGGAGGGCAGGATCCGGATCTCGTTCCGCCAGAAATCGTTGAGGGGCAAAGGCAGCAGAAAATCCGGTTCCGTGGTGGCGAAGCAGAGAACGACCCCTCCACGGTCAACGCAGCGGATCGCCTGTTCGAAGGCGGATGGCGCGCCGGCGCAAACGATGACCGTGTCGGCCAGGCAGCCGTCGTTCTGCCGGCGGACCCAGTCCGGCAGGTCCTCCCGGGCGTCCGCGACGGCCTCGGCGCCGAAACGGAGCGCCGCCTCGCACCGGTAATTGTGGACGTCCGTCGCCAGGATCCGGCCCGCCCCGAGGGCCCGGGCCAGCATGATGTGGAGGATGCCCGAGATGCCGCTCCCCAGGACCAGGACCGACTGGCCGGGCTGGAGGCCGGCGAGGCGCTGCCCCCGGATGACGCAGGCCAGCGGCTCGATCATCACACCGGCGGCGAAGCTCATTTCCTCGGGCAGGAGAAAGACGCCCCGGTCCACGTTCAGGCGGGGCACCCGAAGATACTCGGCGAAGCCTCCCGGATCGTAGTTCGTGGTGTGGAGGGTCTCGCAGGCCGTGTGGCAGCCCCGGAGGCACCAGCGGCAGGTGTTGCAGGGGATGTGGTGGGAGACGAAAACCCGGTCGCCGGGACTCCAGCCGGTCACCCCGGGGCCGATCTCCTCGACGGTCCCGGCGATCTCATGCCCCAGGACGAGCGGGGCCTTGCGGAGCCGGTACCACTCCATGACGTCGCTGCCGCAGATGCCGCTGGCCAGGACTTTGACGAGGATCTCGCCGGGGCCGACGGCCGGCAAGGGCCGCTCCTCGACCCGGACGTCCCGGTTTCTGTAGTAGACGGCGACGCGCATGGCTGGATCCGGGGGGAACGTTTTACGGGAAACGGGCTTCCCGCCTGTTCAATAGGTTACTTTTTCCGCGTTTTCGTCCCGGGTGCTTTCTTCCTGCCGGCGGAGACGATCTCCCGGTAGAGCCCGTGGGCCTCGGGGGCCGTGTAATTTTCGTGGATGATGGCCCGGAGCGATCGCATCATGGCCACGGGGTGGGGATGCTGCCAGACGTTCCGCCCCAGGTTGAGGCCGATGGCGCCCTTCTTGATGCCGTCGTGGACGAATTCCATCACCTCCAGCTCGGTCTCGCACTTCGGTCCTCCGGCCATGACCACCGGAACGGGGCAGCCGCAGGTCACCCGGTCGAAGTCCTCGCACCAGTAGGTCTTGACCACCCGGGCGCCCAGCTCGGCGGCGATGCGGGAGGCCAGGGCCAGGTAGCGGGCGTCCCGCTTCTCCAGCTCCTTGCCCACGGCGGTGACGGCCATGACGGGAATCCCGTAGTCCTCGCAGAGGTTGACCATCTCCGCCAGGTTCAGGAGGGACTCCCGCTCGTACTCGCTGCCCACGAAGATGGAGACGCCCACAGCGGCCACGTTCAGGCGGAGGATCTCCTCCATGGAGGTGGTGATGGACTCGTTGGCCAGGTCGGCTCCGATGACGCTGGTGCCGCCGGAGACGCGGAGGATGATGGGGGTGGTGATGGCCGGATCCACGGCGGCCCGCAGAACGCCCCGCGTGACGAACAGGGCGTCGCAGTACGGCAGGAGCGGCGCGATGGTCTCGCCGGGTTTCTCCAGGCAGGACGTGGGTCCCTGGAAATACCCGTGATCGATGGGAAGAAAGAAGCAGCGGCCGTCCGGCTGGATCAGGCGGGAGAGGCGGTTCTTCATGCCCCAGTCCATGATGTTCCTCCTGTTCGTTTCTTTGCCGGGTCGGCCGGCGGAATCACAATGGGCGGCGAGGGCTTCCCTCCCGCCGGATGCGGTTACAGATCCTTCACGTCTTTCTTGATCTTCAGCCGGCCTTCCTTCACCATGGCTGTCTTGATGCCCTCCACCCAGGTCTGGAGGATGGTCCTCTGCTTCATCTGCAGGAGAGCGTTCCGGAGGGCTTCCTTCCTGGATGCGAAGTCGGTGAAATCGATGGAGCTCTTCCCCTTGAACTCCACCAGGATGAACCGGTCGCCCACCGCGAAGGCCTTCTCCGGATGGGGCTTCTTGGCGGAAAGCGACCAGATGGCTTCCGTCAGCTCCCGGGATTCGCCGATTTTCGGAATGGCCCGGGTTGGGGCGAAGAAGCCCGTCTCCTCGATCTTCCAGCCCTTGGCGACCTGATCGAGCGTCGCTCCGGCCTTGAGCCGGCCGGCCAGGGCTTCCGCCTCCCCGGCGGCCTTCCGGCGGGCTTCCTCCTTGATGTACCCGGCCCGGACCTCCTTTTCGATCTCCTTGAGCGGGGGAACATAGGCGGGCTTCCGCTCCGCCACCTGGAAGAGGAGGTACCCCCGGTCGTTCGAGAGCACGGGGCTCACCTCCTTGGGCTTCAGGTTGAAGACCGTCTTTTCGAAGTCCTTGATCCCGCGAAATGCGGCCGGCGGAGCGGAGACGGCGAAGAACTCCGTCACCTGGACGCTCAGGCGGTTCTGGGCGGCATAGCCGTCGAAATTCTCGTCCTGGTAGATGGTGTCGTGGGCCTTCTTGGCGCGGTCCGAGGCCATGTACATCCCCTCGACGCGCTTCTTCTCCGCGACGATCCGGTCCCGAACCTGCTCCAGGGACAACTGCCTGCCGTCCTTGCGGAAATCGGATTTGTGCCGGTCGTAATAGTCGCGGACGTCCTCATCGGAGGGCTTCACCGCGTCCTCAAAGTCTTTTCCCGGGAAGGCCAGCACCTTGAGCTGGATTCGCTCGGCCACGCGATACCGGTCGCCCTTCTCCTTCAGGTAGCTCTCCAGGTCCTTCTCGGAGGGCGTGATCCGGCCTTCGAAATCCGCGGGCGAGATCGCGACGAAGGCCAGGTTCATCTTTTCGTTCTGGAGACGATAGAGGTCCGAGATCTCGCTGTCCGAGACCTTGACCGATCCCTGGATCAGGTCCTCCAGGCGGGCGATGGTCATGGCCCGTCTCTGGATCCCCTCGAACTCTTCCGCGGTGACCTTGTTGTACCGGAGGGCCTGCTTGTAGAGACGGTCGTCGAAAACGCCGTTCCGCTGGAAAGCGGGAACGGACATGATGAAGTTCTTCATGTCCTCGTCGGATACCCGGATGTTCATCTCATCGGCCTTCTTGAGGAGAATCGTCTGGTGGATGAGATTGTCCAGGGCCTGCTGCTTCAGCCTGCCGTCCTTGACCAGCTCGTCGGTGACCTCGTTGCCGAGCCGCTGGCGGTAGGCCTCCACCATGTTCTGGTACTCCCGCTGGAAGTCGGCGTAGACGAGGTTCTTTCCGTCGATCGTGACGACCGTCTCCGTCTGTTGGAGACCACCGAGAGAGCCGAAATAAAGGACAAAGACGATGACGATGATTCCCAGGAGGATCTTCATGATCCAGCTCCTGGCGTGTTTTCTCATCAGTTCCAGCATGGTTGTCCTGCTCCGGTCAGGCTGATTTTCCCGATGCGGAACGCGGGTCGGGAAGGGCCGTTTTGGTAGTACAAACACGGCGGAATTGCAAATTCTTTTTCCTTACTTCCGGTTCAGGAAGATCCAAAGGAGACTCAGGACCAGGCTGACCAGGAGGCTTGTCGCCAGGGGGACATGGATGTGAACGTTCCGGCCCCGCCAGGAAAAATCCCCCGGCAGGCGTCCGAACCAGGAGAGGAATCCCTTTCCCCCCAGGACGAAAAGAAGGCCGACGCCCGCGAGGACCAGGCCGAAGACAATGAGCATTTTCCCGACGCCGGAAAGATCCGCCATGTGCCGCTCCGGATGAGGGTGGATTCGGGGTGTCGCGCGAGGGGCGGGAGGGGGCCGGCCTGTCAGCCGCCGCTCCCGGGCCAGCGGAAAGGGTCCTCCCGCCGGAAGTCCGGGACGATCTCCCGCTCGTCCACGGCCTGAACATAGAGTTCTTCAAAACCAAGGTCAAGGGCGTAATCCACGACGGACTCGTACTCCTGCGGTGTCACCCGCCGGCTCAGGTCCGGCTCCTGCCCGACCAGGTTGACGGGAGTGTACTGGGACATCAGGCTGAGGGGAACCGAGGGGCCGAGCCGCCGCCGGAGAAGATCGAGGGCCGCCCTGCTGTTGGCGGTGTTGCCGGGAAGGACCAGGTGCCGGACGAGGATGCCGCTTCTCGCCAGGGAGCCGTCTGTCTCCAGGGTGTCCCCGACCTGTCGGATCATCTCGCCGACGGCCCGGAGAGCCGTCTCCGGGTAATCGGGGACCCCGGTGAGCTTCATGCCCAGGGCGGGATCCCCGAACTTGAAGTCGGGGAGGTAGACGTCCACCATCCCCTCGAGGAGCCGGAGGACCGCCGGATCCTCGTATCCGCCGCAGTTGTAGACCAGCGGAACTGACAGCCCGTCGCGGCGGGCGGCCATCCAGGCCTCCAGGATGCCCGCCGCGTGCGGCGTCGGCGTCACCGGCTCGATGTTGTGGCACCCCGCCTCCTGGAGGCGGAGCATGGTCCGGGCCAGCCCGGCGGCTGTTTCCTCCCGGCCTTCCGTTTCATGGCTGATCTGATGGTTCTGGCAGAAGGTGCAGCGCAGGTTGCAGGAGGACAGGAAGATCGTGCCGGCGCCCCGGGATCCAGAGATCGGGGGCTCTTCTCCGTGGTGGGGAAGGGCCCGGGCGACGACGGGACGATCCGCGAGTCCGCAGAAACCGCGCTCGCCGCCCGTCCGGTCCACGGCGCAGCGCCGGGGACAGAGGACACAACGTTTGAGGATTTGCTTCAGTCGGCGGAGATTTTCTTCCATGGGGTACGGAAAGGCCTGTTTCCGATAGGACGGGACGGGGCGGCCGCCGTCAGGAGATGGGCTCCACCACGTCACGGATCCGCCCGCTCTCGACGAGTTCCAGGAATTCCTCCCCGAAATGGGCCGACTGCCGGACGGCCTGCCACCAGTTGCGAATCCGGGTCTCCGGCTCGTCGATCAGGTCGGTGAGGTCGTCCCGGTCCGGTACCTTTCCGCCCGGGAGACCCTCGACGAAGGCCTCGGAGGGGTACACCATCAGGACGTTGTCGAGGATCTCCTCGGAAGGCCTGCGCTTCATGCGCTTCTTGTCCATCCAGCCGGGGATGATCCGCTCCTGGTGGTTGAAGAAAAGGGTCACCTCGTCGTCCCGCTCCGTGTAGCGGTGGGTCAGGTGGTAGTCGAAGAAGCCCCCGTCCCGGTAGATGCCGGTCGGCGCGCCGTAGATGTCCCGGACGCCGGCGACAACGACGGGGATGGCGCCGGACGCGAGGACGGCGGCCCGGAAGTTCGTGGCGCTCAGCCGGATGAAGGTCCCCCTGAAGTCGCTGCGCAGGCAGAACGAGGGAGGCTTGGGGCCGTTGTAGAAGATGACCCGCTCTCCGAAGGAGTGCAGGGTCGACGGGCTGAGGATGTTCATGAGGTAGCTGAGCATGAAACCGCCCTTCTGGATCCAGGGCCGTTCCGAGGCGGTCAGCGGGCGGCATCGCATCGTGGACACGGCAAAGCGGTATTTTTTGTTGGCCAGGGCGAAGGGAACGGCGTCGCGCTCCAGGAAGGTATTGATGATCCCGCCCAAGGTCTTGAGGATGTCCTGGGGCGAGTCCTTCCGGTGATAGGAGGCCGTGAGGTAGGACTCGAGGAGGGCATTGTAGCTTTTGTCCGGCTCGGGCTGCAGCCAGGCGGCGAAGCGCCAGGCCCCGGCGGAGGATCCCGCCAGAAGGACCGGGTGCCGGTTTCCCAGGACCCCCGAAGAGAAGAGCGTCCGGTCGAAGCCGGAAACGATGAGCCAGCGCGGACCCGACGCGGGGCCGTAGTAGGAACGGACGGCGTCCAGGGAAAACCCGCCGTCCCGGATCAGGGCCATGGCGGAGCGGCCTGCACGGATCCGAAGGGTGCTCATGGGATTCCCTGCCGGTGGGGGATGCACAGCATGCGTGCGGAATCGGACGGCCGCCGCCGGATCGTGCACCCGCTCCGGGTGACCGGACCACTTTTAGTTATTACCTGATATAATGATATCGTTCTTGACACGGTCCGGTACGTTTTGTAAGTTGATCCTGCCGCTTGGCCCCTGCGGGCCCAGCCGGCAGATACGGAGATGGTTGGGCTGGCAGTCGGTTCATACAAAATCTCCTTTGGTTTTGTCAACATTTCCCTCGCCGGCAGGGTGGCGGAAAGGGAAACCTTCCTGGGAATTCTCTTCGGGAGCGCGGGATTGGAGATAAGGGAAAGTATTCTCGAAACGGCAGTCAGAGCGCGTGCGGCCGCTTCCGCCCTCGGGCGTGTCCCGTCCGATCGCAAGGATCGCACCCTCCTGGCCATGGCCGGTGCCCTGCGGGAGCGGGAGGCGTTCCTGCTGGAGGCGAACGCCGGCGATGTCGCAAAGGCCCGGGAGCGGGGGCTGTCCAAGGCCATGGTCGACCGCCTCACACTGACTCCGGCGACGATCCGGGGCATGGCCCGGGGGCTGGAGGAGGTGGCGGCGCTGCCGGATCCGGTCGGCCGGATCACCGGCATGTGGCGGCGCCCCAACGGACTCCTGGTCGGGCGGATGCGGATTCCCCTGGGCGTCATCGGCATCATCTATGAGGCGCGTCCCAACGTGACCGTCGATGCGGCGGCCCTGTGCCTGAAATCGGGCAATGCGGTGATCCTGCGGGGCGGATCGGAGGCCATCGACTCCAACCTGGCCATTGCCCGCGTCCTGCAGGATGTGCTGGAGACGTCGGGACTGCCGCCGGCGGCGGTGCAGGTCATCGGCGTGACGGACCGCCGGGCGGTCTACGAGATGCTCCAGCTGGAGGAGTACATCGACCTGATCATCCCCCGGGGAGGGGAGGACCTGATCCGGGCGGTGGTGCGGGACTCGAAGATTCCCGTCATCAAGCACTACAAGGGTGTCTGCCACATCTTCGTCGATGCCGGCGCGGACGTCGGGGAGGCGGTCGGGATCTGCATGAACGCCAAGACCCAGCGCCCGGGCGTCTGCAACGCCATGGAGACCCTCCTCGTCCACGAGAAGATCGCCGGGGCGTTTCTCCCGGAGGCGGCCCGGGCCCTTATGGACGCCGGCGTGCTGCTCCGCGGGTGTCCCCGCACGCGGGAGATCGTTCCCTCCGCCGAAGAGGCCCGGGAAGAGGACTGGCACGCCGAGTACCTGGACCTGATCCTCGCGGTCCGCGTGGTGGACGGGATCGACGAGGCGATGGACCATATCGAGCGCTACGGCTCCCTGCACACGGAGGCGATCCTGACGAAGGATTATGCCAATGCACAGCGTTTTCTCCGGGAGGTTTCCTCCTCGACGGTGCTGGTGAACGCCTCGACCCGCTTCAGTGACGGGTTCGAGCTTGGACTCGGGGCCGAGATCGGCATCAGCACGACGAAACTGCACGCCTTCGGGCCCATGGGGCTGGAAGAGCTGACGACAACGAAATTCATCATCTACGGAGACGGACAGGTGAGGACATGAAGTGGGGACTGTTGGGCGGAACCTTCGATCCGATTCACATGGGCCATCTGCGATGCGCCGAGGAGATCCTGGAGATGTTCGACCTGAACCGGATCATCTTCGTGCCCGCATCCCGGCCCCCGCACAAGCTGGGGGCGGAGATCACGCCCTTCTTCCACCGGGAGCAGATGGTCCGGCTCGCCATCGAGGACAACCCCTCCTTTTCCTTTTCAGACGTGGAAAACCAGCGGGAGGGAACGTCCTATTCGGTGGAGACCATCGAGTATTTCCTGAACCGCTATCTCAAGGACCTCGAGCTTTACTTCATCCTGGGCCAGGACGCCTTTCACGCCATCCAGACATGGCGCGACTGGAACAGGCTTCTCCTCCTGTGCCACATGGTCGTCATGACCCGGCCCGGCTACGAGAACAAGGGTCTCGCGACGATTCTTCCGGAGGATTTCTCTTCCCGCTTCACCTACGAAGAAGAGCTTGACGGTTACCGGGGGCCGACGGGGCACATGATTTACTTCCGGGAGGTCACCTTCCTCGATATCGCTTCCAGCAACATCCGCCAGCGGGCGAAGGTTTCGCAATCGATTGCCTACCTCGTCCCCGATGCGGTGCGCCGCTACATTGTGAAGAACGAGCTGTATAAAACAAGGTCCCTGTGACCCGGGAAGACCGGACCGGATGCCCGCTCCTTTCAGGAAGTGAAGTCCTGGATGGATCCGGGATTTCGGACAGCGGCAGGGAGCCCGGCTGCCGGAGAGGATGCCTCGAAGGACCGGCAAGGGAGGAGATATGGAAGGCGCGAAGAAAACCAGGGAAGAGCTGCTGAAGGAAGTGGCGGAGTTGAGGAAGAAAGTGCAGGGCCTCGAACGGGGCGGCCCGGCCGTACAATCCTGGGAAGAGCGCTACCGGGAACTGGCGGAGTGCCTGCCGCAGATCGTCTTCGAACTGGACAGGAAAGGCCGCTTTACGTTCTTCAATCGCCATATCACCGCGTTCCTCGGCTACGACCAGGAAGATTTCAGCAAGGGAATGACCGCCTGGGACGCGGTGATCCCGGAAGACCGGGAGCGGATGAAGCGGGAAATCGACCTGGTACTCAAGGGAAAGTCGAAGGCCCAGGGCACCCAGACGGCCCTGCTCCGAAAAGACGGCACGTCCTTCCCCGTCGCCATTTTCGCGTCTCCCATCCACTCGGTGGACGGCATCCGGGGGCTGCGGGGCGTGGGGGTCGACATCTCCCACCAGAAGAATGCGGAGATCCAGCTCCGGGAAAGCGAGGAGCGCTACCGCTCCATCGTGGAGCACACCCATGACGGGATCTGCGTGATCGACAGGGAAGGCCGCATCCAGTACGGGAACGATGAGCTGTCCCGGATGACGGGCTACACCAGGGGGGAGAACCTCGGGAAGAAATTCACCGATTTTCTCGTTCCGGAAGACCGGACCGTCGCCCTGGATCGCTTTACGAGGCGCCGGCGCGGCGAGGACGTGGTCGACCAGTACGAAACGAGGATTGTCTGCCAGGACGGCAGGCAGATCCATGTCGAGGCGAAGATCTCCGTCCTGAAGGACGCAAAGGGGGTTCTGCAGGCCGTCGTCAAGCTCCTGGACATCACGGACCGAAAGAAGGCGGAGGACAGCCTGCGCCAGTCGGAGAACCTCTACCGCACCATCTTCGAAAACACGGGCACCATCATGATGATCGCCGACGAGGACCGGAACATCGTCCTCCTGAATGGCGAGTTCGAGAGGGTTGCGGGAATCCGTCGGGAGGACGTCGTTGGGAAGATCCGGGCCGACGACCTGATCGAGAGCGCCGACCTGGAGCGTCTGGTGGGCCTGCAGCGCGAAATCCTGGAGAACCCGGCCAGGGGGCCTTTCCATACGGAATTTACCCTGAAGGACAAATCGGGCGGGATGCGGGATGTTTTTCTCGTAATCTCCGCCATCCCCGAGACCCGGCTCATCGTATGCTCCCTCATGGACATCACGGAGCGGAAGCAGGCGGTCCTTGCGCTTGTGGAGAGAGAGAAAACCCTGCAGGATACGACCCGGCGCCTGGAGGAGGTCAACGAGGCCCTGCGCGTCCTCCTGAAGCACAAGCAGGAAAGCCAGGGAGAGGTGGAATCGAAGGTCCTCGCGAATGTCCGCGAGCTGGTGCTCCCCTATGTAAAGAAAATGCAGAGCACGTCCCTGGACGGCACGCAGAAGGCATACGTGGACATCATCGAGACAAACCTGGAGGATATCATGTCGCCCTTCCTCCGGACGCTGACCTCTCAGTACCTGAACTTTACCCCGAAGGAAATCCAGGTGGCCAACTACATCCGCAGCGGGAAGACCACGAAGGAAATCGCCAGGATCATGAGTGTCTCCCGGAGTGCGATCGACCTGCACCGGAATCATATCCGGGCGAAGCTGGGCCTGAATAAAAAGAAGGCCAACCTGCGCACCCATCTTGCCAGCCTTGCGTGACCGGTGACGGTTCCGGACGGAGCGGCGCCGTCCTCCTCGCATGGCGCCCCTCCGTCCCGGGGCCGTTTTGCGTCGTGTTTCACCGGTTTCCGAATGGAGGGATTCCGGCCGCATGTTCAAGAAAGGGGTTCCGGACAAGCCTCAGAGTTTCACCCTCACCGCGGAGGGAACACCCGGGGAGGCCTGCACTCTTTCCCTGTCGGGCCGGCTCGCCCTGGAGAACCTGGAGCGGCTGCTCGCGGAAGCCGGTGCATTGTTCGAGGGCCGCCGGCCGTCGGCCGTCCGGGTGGATCTCTCCCGGGTCGATTACATGGATAGCGCCGGGGCCCTTTTCATCGGACGTCTCCGGACGCTGGCCGCGGCCCGGTCCATTCCCCTGGATCTGGCAGGCCTCGGGGAGGATGCCCGGCGGATCCTGTCGCTCGTGGAAAGCAGGTCCGCCCCTGCCGTGACGAAGGCGGCCGCGGTGAAGCCGGAGGGCTTCTTCCCGAAGGTTGCGGAGACGGCGGAGTCCCTGCTCGAGGCCTTCGCGGACCTCATGACGTTTGTCGGGGAGGTCGTCCTGGCCCTGCTCCACTCCCTTTTCCATCCCCGCTCGGTGCGCTGGAACGCCGTCCTGTTCTACATGAGACGGGCGGGCGTGGAGGGCCTGCCCGTGGTCGGGCTCATCAGCCTGCTCCTGGGCCTGATCATGGCCTTCATGGCCTCCCTTCAGCTTCGCCAGTTCGGTGCCAACATTTACGTGGCCTCCCTTGTGTCGATCTCCATCGTGCGCGAGCTGGGGCCGATCATGACGGCCATTCTCGTGGCCGGCCGCTCCGGATCTGCCTTTGCTGCGGAGATCGGCACCATGATGGTCAACGAGGAAGTGGACGCCCTGACGACCATGGGGTTCGATCCCGTCAAGTTCCTGGTGATCCCGAAAGTGATCGCCGCCCTCGTGGTCGTGCCCGTCCTGACCCTGTACGCGGACCTGCTGGGAGTTCTGGGCGGCCTGATCGTCGGTGTGACGGGACTCGACATCACGGTCCATGCCTACATGACCCAGACCATCAAGAGCATCCGGATCTTCGACATAAACGCCAGCATGTTCAAGGCCATGTGCTTCTCCCTCCTGATCTCGGGCATCGTCTGCTACCGGGGTTTCCAGGTCCGGGGAGGGGCGGAGGCGGTCGGTGCGGCGGCGACCTCCGCCGTGGTGTCGGCCATCTTCCTGATCATCGTGGCGGACTCGGCCTTCGCCATCATGCTGCACTACATCCGGCCGTAGGGGGATGCCGGGAAAGGTTGACATGAACGATCCATCCGCGGTACCGGCAAACGGGACCGGGCCCGTCATCGAAGTCGAGAACCTGACGGCCGCCTACGGAGACCATGTCGTCCTGGAAAACGTCAGCTTGCAGGTGCAGCCCGGGGAGATCATCGCCATCGTCGGGGGAAGCGGCTGCGGGAAGTCGACCCTGCTGAAATATCTCATCGGGCTTTATCGGCCGACTTCGGGACGGGTCCGGGTCAACGGCGTGGACATCGCCACGGCCGACGATGCCGCCCTGCAGGAGTTCAAACGGCAGATCGGCGTCCTGTTCCAGTCGAGCGCCCTCATCGGCTCGATGACCCTGGCCGAGAACGTGGCCCTCCCGCTTCAGGGGCATACGGACCTCCCGCCGGCGATCATCGACGAGGTCGTGCGGATGAAGCTCTCCATGGTGAACCTGTCGGGCTACGAGGATTACCTGCCGGCGGAGCTCTCGGGGGGCATGAAGAAGCGCGCGGGCCTGGCCCGGGCCATGGCCCTGGACCCGACGATCCTGTTCTTCGACGAGATGTCCGCCGGCCTGGATCCCGTCACGTCGGTGGAGCTGGACATGATGGTCAGGAGCATCAACGAGGGCATGGGAACGACGATGGTGGTCGTCACCCACGAGCTGGAGTCGATCTTTACCATCGCGTCCCGGGCCGTCATGCTCGACAAGTCCGCCCGCGGCATCATCGCCCAGGGGCGGCCCCGGGACCTGCAGAAGGATACGTCCGATCCGCGGGTGTACCATTTCTTCAATCGCACGAGCGGTTCTTCCGCATAGGGAGGCATTCCGTCCATGGCCAGAATCAAGACTCCCAAGTTCCTGATCGGTCTGTTCATCACCCTGGGGGTTTCCATCGGCGTCGCCACGGTCATCTGGATCGGGGCGTCCAAGATCCTCCAGAAAGGCGATATGTACGTGACGTATTTCGATGAATCGGTGCAGGGTCTATCCCCGGACTCCATGGTGAAATACCGGGGCGTCGACGTCGGCCGCATCGACAGCATCCAGGTGGCCCAGGACCGGCGCCTCATCGAGGTGGTCATGAAGGTGGACCTGAAGCCCTCGGAGGCAAAGGACTCCGTGGCCCAGTTGAAGTCCGCCGGCCTCACGGGCATCGTGTTCGTGGACCTGGACCGGGTTCCCACAGGCGAGCGGGTCGATACGCCGCGAGTCAACTTCACCCCGCCCCATCCAATCATCCCCTCCCAGGCCTCGGCGCAGAAGCTGATCCTGTCCGGTCTGGAGATGACCATCGCCAAAATCAAGGAAGTCGACCTGGCGGGGATCTCGAACGAGTTGAAGCGGGTGGAAAAGTCCATCAGCGAGTTCTTCGGCGGCAGGCAGACCCACCGCATTCTCGAGAACCTGGAATCCACCACGGCACACCTCAATCACACGCTGGACAAGGTGGATCAACTCGTCTCCGAGGGGCACCTGGAGGGGACCCTGGATGACGCGAAGACCCTGTTTCAGGAGACCAAGGACGGCATTGTGGATGCCCGCGGACTGATCGACGACGTGCGGAAAGAGATCAAGGCGATGAATCTCGCCGAAACGGCCCGCCGGACCGAGGGCATGGTGACGGATCTCGACCACAAGACGCGGCAGATCACGACGGATATGGAACTGGCCGGGGAGAACATCCGCCGGGCCTCGGAAAATCTCGACGCGCTGCTCCAGAGGCTGGAGGCCAATCCTTCGGACCTGATCTTCGGGGAGCCTCCGCCGCCCCGACGTTTCCGCTGAGGGAGGAATCGGAATATGACGAACAGGATGAAGAGAGGGTCCCGCATCGGCTCGACCGGGAGAATGAAAGCGGGATTGCGGGTTCTGGCGGTCGTCCTTCTCGTGGCGGGATCGCTTTGGGGCTGTGCCGGTGCAAAGCCGGCGCTCCTGGTGGATCATTATTCCCTTGAATACGATCCGCCCGCCTTCGAGGGGACGACGCCCCTGGACGAAGTCCTCAAGCTGGACCGCTATTCCGCCACGGAGGCCCTCCGGGGTCCCCTGATGATTTCCCGGCTGGAGCCCTACGTCTACTATGCGGATCCCTACCATCGCTGGAGGGTCAATCCGGCCGACCTGGCCACGGATTTCCTGGCCCGGGACCTGCGCAGCGCGGGGCTCTTCAAGGCTGTGTTCACGTGGCGGGATCCCGTGGATGCGAGGTTTGTACTCAAGGGCGCCGTGGAGGAATTCTCCGAGACCGGCGGTACCGACGGCCGCCGCTCGCTCCTCGTGCTCCGGATGACGCTGATGGACATGAGCAAGAGCGACGTCCAGAACCGGGTCGTGTATCAGAAGAAATACGAGTCGTCCCTTCCCGTGGAAGGCAGGAGCGCCGGCGGCCTCGCCGCCTCAATGAGCCGCGCCATGGCCCTCCTGTCCCGTCAGATCATCGAGGACGCCAGCGCGGCGGTCCGGCGGAATTCGGGAGCCGGGATGCCCAAGGATAAAATGCCCTCCGGCAAATGATACTGTTTCTTGTCCTCTACTTCCTCGTGTACGGGGGAGTCCATGTCTACATATTCCTGAAACTGGCGCGGGCGTTTTCGCTGCCGGCACCGGGACAGGGAGTGCTCGGCGTTTTCCTGGCCATGATGGTTCTCCTTCCGGTGGCGGTTCACTTCCTCGAGCGGATCGGCCAGGAGCGTGCGGCCTGCCTGGCATCCTGGACCGGCTACCTGTGGATGGGGGCGCTGTTCTTCGCGTTCTGCCTGTTTCTGGGCCTGGATGCCTGGAACTGGGTGGTGCGGCTCGGAGCGGTCGTCACGGGCGCGGATCGGACGGCCTGGATGGTCGGTGCCCGCCCCGCCGCGCTGTTGGCCCTGGCGGGGGCCGTGCTGCTCTCCGTCTACAGCGTCTGGGAGGCGACCCGCCTCCATGCGGAGCGGATCGTAATTCCGAGCGCCAAGGTTTCCCGGCCGGTGCGGATCGTCCAGATCTCGGACGTCCACGTCGGGTTCATCATCGCCGGGAACCGCGTCGACCGCATCGCCGCGGCCGTCGAGGCGGCCCGTCCGGACCTGGTGGTGTCCACGGGGGACTTGGTGGACGGCCAGATCGACAGCCTTCGGGATTCCATGGAGCGGCTCCGGGCGATCCGGCCGCCTCTCGGCAAGTTTGCGGTGACGGGGAACCATGAGTTCTACGCCGGCCTCGATCAGGCCCTGGCGTTCACCGAAGGGGCCGGGTTCACGGTTCTCCGGGGAGAGGGGCGGACCGTGGGCGGGATCCTGACTCTGGCCGGTGTGGACGACGCGACGGGAATCCAGGCCGGACTGGCCCCGGTGGTGGACGAGCGGGCGCTTCTCGACCGCCTCGATCCCGGGCTTTTCACCGTTCTGCTCCGGCACCGGCCGGAAAACCGCTCCGCCGCCGCCGGCCGATTCGACCTGCAGCTTTCGGGGCATACGCACAAGGGACAGATTTTCCCTTTCAGTTTTTTCACGAGGATGGCATTTTCCCATCATGCGGGGGATTACCGGCTGCCCGGCGGGGGGCTTCTCCATGTCAGCCGGGGGACCGGGACCTGGGGTCCGCCCATGCGTTTTCTGGCGCCTCCTGAAATTACCGTGATCGATCTCGTGCCCGGGCCCGGGCGGGAGGAATCGAAGTGAACGAGCGGCCGGATCCGGAAGCGGTCCAGAGTGTTTTCAGGGATGTGGCGGGCCATCGCGCCATTGCCGGGATCATCCGCAGCCACTCGACAAACGGCCGGGATGTCCGCCGTTATGCACTGGAGGGACTTGATCTTTCGGATTGCCGCGACATCCTGGAGCTGGGTTGCGCCTTCGGCCCCTTCACCGGGACCCTGCAGGGGCGGGTCGCACCGGACGCCTCCGTTACGGGGGTGGACATCGTGGCGGCTTACGAAGAGCCGTTCCTGGAGGCCTGCCGCCGGGCGGGCCTCCGGGGACGCTTCCTCCCGGAGGGAGTCCCGGTGATCCGGAGCTTCCCGGAGGCGTGCTTCGACCTGGTCCTGTGCTCCTTCGCCCTGTATTTCTTTCCCGAGGTCATTCCCGGGATCGCCCGGATTCTGCGGCCGGGCGGCCTGTTTGTCGTCATCACCCACGACCGGAACAACATGGGGGAGCTGGCGGACCTGATCCGGAGAACGCTGACGCGGCAGGGCGACCTCCCGGGGGGACGCCTTCCCGTGGAGAGCATTGTGGCGCGGTTTTCCGCGGAAAACGGCCGGGATCTCCTGGCGCCCTGGTTCGGGGAAGTCGAGACGCAGGACTACCGGAACACCTTGGTTTTCCCGCCGTCCGACATTCCCCAGATCCTGCAGTACATCCACTTCAAGAGCCCGTTTCTTCTGACCGGAACCACCCGCACCGTCCCGGAGGTTACAAAGCTTCTGGAGGAGGAGCTCCAGCGCTGGATCCGGAGTACCGGAAGCATCCATCTGTCCAAGAACGACCGAATCTTCCGCTGCCGGCAGCCGCGGTCCCGAAAGGACGGAACATGAGCACGCCGCGAAGGCATTACTGCCATGTCTGCGGGGGGGGAATCGTCCGCGAGAGGGACGATGAGGGAACCGACCGGGATTACTGCCGTCCCTGCGGCCGTTTTTTCTATGAGAACCCGCTGCCCGTCGTCTCGGCCATCGTGACAATGGACCGCTGGCTCCTCTTTGTCCGGAGGGGGAAACGCCCCTACAGGGGATTGTGGTGTCTTCCCACGGGATTCGCCGAATCGGGGGAGAGCATCGAGGAGGCGGTCCTCCGGGAGTTGGAGGAAGAAGCGGGGATCAAAGGGAAAATCGCGGGTCTGGTGGATGTGGATTCATACAGGAGCCGCTTTTACGGGGATCTTCTGTTCCTGACGTTCGAGGTGGAGCAGACGGGCGGTATCCTGCGGCCCGGGAGTGATACGACGGCGGTCCGGTACTATCCTCCGGACGATCTGCCGCGAATCGCCTTCCCTTCGAACCGCAAGGCCATCGGGGCCTTTGTCCGGAGCAAGTCGGACTACTGGGCCATCGTCGATTCCTTCCGCCAGTCCGTCGGGGAGGAGCCGGCGGAGGGACGGCGGAACCTGCTGTCCGACCGGCTCGTCGAGGTCATCGAGGAGAACGCCGAATCGATCGCCCGCATGTGGATGAAAGAGGCCCTGACCAGCCGGACCACCGCCGGGTACCACCTGTTCGGCCGGGAGCGGCTTTTTGGGGGCGTCCTCGACATCCTGTCCCGCTTCAGTGCCTGGCTGGGAGGCGTCCGCGAGGACGCGGAGGTGAAGGATTTCTTTTCGGCCCTGGGACGGCAGAGCAGGAGGGAGGGCGTGCCGCTCAGCCATGTCCTGAGCTCGCTGAGCCTCGTGAAGAAGCACCTCTGGGAATTCGCCCTGTCGCGGGGGATGTGGCAGAAGACGCTGGATATCTACATGGCCCTGGAGCTGGACCGGCGCATCGTCATCTTCTTCGACCGCGCCGTGTTTCACGCAACCCAGGGCTACGAGTCTCGAGAACATTAATATGGGGACACTTCCCATATTTTCCCGCCGCGGGGAAAAATTTGGGAAGTGTCCCCAGTTTTATGTGACCTATTTTCTGTCTTAATCGTCGCCGCTCTCGTAACGCCGCCGCTCCTCCTCGAGCTCGGCCTTCTTCCGCTCCGCCATGCAGGCGGCACACCAGCGGGTGTAGCCGCACCGGCCCTTGCAGTTCCAGAAGTCCTCTTCCGGATCCGGGGTTGTGGAGGATTCGGCGGATTCGGGCGCGGTTTCCTTTTCTTCCGATTCGGGCATGCTCATGTGCCTTGTACCCCGGGAGGGCTTTCGCCCGCGGCGGGAGAAAGCCGGCCGCCGCGGGCGATCCCGGATGATCAGCCTTCCCGGTAGAGCGCCTCGATGGCGTCCATGTATTTCTTGAGGACCACCCGTCGCTTGAGCTTCATCGTCTGGGTGAGCATCCCGTTCTCCAGGGTGAAGTTTTCCTCCAGCAGGAGGTATTTTTTCGGGATCTCGTACCCTCCGTATTTTCCCTTCAGGGAGTTGGTGATTTCCGCGGCGATAAAGGCCTTCGCCTCGGCATTTTCGACAAGGCTTTTCGGGTCCGCCGGCAGCCCCTTCTGTTCCGCCCAGCGCTGAAGGGCCGGGATTTCCGGAACCACGAGGCACACGTTGAAGGGCCTGTTTTCACCGTAAATGACGCAGTTGGCCACCCAGGGAACGAGGCAGATGTCCTCTTCCAATGCCGCGGGGAAGACGAATTTCCCGTTCTCCAGCTTGAACTGCTCCTTGATGCGGCCGGTGATGTAAAGGAAGCCGTCCTTGTCGAGGCGGCCGCGGTCGCCCGTCCGGAGCCCCCCGTCCGGCATCAGGACCTCCCGGGTGGCATCGGGCTTGTTGTGATACCCCTTCATGACGTTGGGCCCGTAGGCGATGATCTCTCCGTCCGTCGCCCCCGGCTCCACGACCGATGAATCGATAACGATCTTCACATTGTTGATGGCCTGGCCGACGCTCCCGAAACGGAAGGCATAGGAGGCGTTCATGGCGATCGCCGGGGAGGTCTCCGTCATACCGTAGCAGTCGTAGACGGGGACGCCGATGTCGTAGAAGAAGTAGGCGATGTCCACGTTCATGGCGGCGCTGGCGGTCATGGAGCCCTTCAGGCGGCCGCCCAGCTTTTCGCGGATCTTGGAGAAGACGATCTTGTCGGCGATGGCGAACTTGATGTTCGTGAGGAAATCGGACTTCCCCTGGGCCGCCAGCTCCCTCTTTTTCTTTGCCGCCGCCACGCCCATGTCGAAGAGGGCCTTCGCGAGGCCGCCCTCCTCCCTCATTTTCGTTGTTATGCCGTCATAGATGCGGTTGAAGACGCGGGGAACGGCAACGAGCCAGGTCGGCTTGACCGCCAGGATGTCCTGCGCGATGGTGGCGGGGCTTTCCGCCAGGCCCATGGAGGCTCCCATGTGGATCATGGCGTACAGCTCGCCCGTCTGGCCGTAGGAGTGGGCCCAGGGGAGAATGGCGAGCGTCACGTCCTTCTCGCTCAGTTCGGGGTACTTGGCGATTCCTCCCAGGAGATTGCTGGTGAAGTTGCCGTGGGTCAGGAGAACCCCCTTCGGGTCTCCCGTCGTGCCGGAGGTGTAGATCAGGACGGCCACATCTTCCGGCGTGGGCCGGATCGAGGGGATGGGGTTCTTCTCCCCGATCCGCTCCAGGGCCTCCATGGTCCCCTCTCCGGTGTCATCGATGAGATAGATGCTCTGGAGGGACGAGATCTCGTTCGGGAAATTCTTGATCTTCTCGTAGATCTCCGGCTTGGAGACGAACAGGACCTTCACCTGGCTGTCGGCGATGATGTACTTCCAGATGTGGAGGAGCTCCGCCTCGTACATCGGGATGAACTGACCGCCGAGGCCGTACGTGGCGAAGGCCGCCACGACCCACTCCACCCGGTTGTTGGCGATGAGCCCGACGGCGTCCCCCTTGCCGATGCCGATCTGGGCCAGGCCTCCCCGCAGGTTGTCCACGCGGCGCCCCACCTCTCCATAGGTGACCCACTCGTAGACCCCTTCCTTGTTTTTCGTTCCGAACATGCGGTTTCCCGCATACTTCCTGACACTTTCCTCAATGAGCTCCACGAGGTTATCCGGTTTGTCATACTTGTACATGGCTCTCTCCTTGCACCCATATCTTCCGCGATTGCGCCCGTCCCCCCCGCTGCGCATCACGTCTTCGGCTGACAATCGGATTTTCCCGACCTGTTTCCGGGCACGTCCAGCGTCCCGGCCCCCGCCTATAACCGTTTCCCGGCGTTTTGACAATAAATTGTTGTCTCGTTGAATCAGAAAATATATCAAAAGGTTGCGCTCGCCGCTGACTCTCCGGCCACGTATCCCGTGGAGAAGGCGGCCTGGAGGTTGTACCCCCCCGTGTCGGCGTCCAGGTCCAGGATCTCGCCGCAGAAGAAAAGCCCTTCCACGAGACGGGACGCCATGGTCCGGGGGTTCACTTCCTTGAGGGAAATGCCCCCGGCGGTGACGATGGCGGCGGACATGGGGAGGGAGCTGCGGATGTTGAAGCGGAAGGACTTCAGGAGGCCCAGGAGTGCGTCCCGTTCCGCCGCCGTCACTTGGCCGGCCTGCCGGTCCGGGGCGATCCCCCACCGTTCGAGGAAGGCCCCGGCGGCCTTCCGGGGCAGGAGCCCCTCCAGGATCCGGGTGGCGGATCTCTTTCCATGGCGGTCCAGGTCTCGCTGGAGGCGGTCCCGGAGCTGCTCCCGGGTCAGGGCGGGCTTGAAGTCGACGGCCACCGAGACGGGGCCCTGCTTCAGGGCGTCCACCACGGCCAGGCTCATGAGCAGCGTGACGGGTCCGCCGATCCCGAAGTGGGTCAGCATCATCTCGCCCATGCGACTCTCGATGATCCGCCCGGACGGCTTTTTTCCCGGGATGCCCCGTCCAACGTCCCGGGCCGGTTCCCGGTCCTCCCGGATCTCCCCGGCCCGGCAGGCGTACGCGGTGAGCCGCACGTTCCGGAGGCTGACGCCCTGCATGGACCGGGCGGTGCCGGTCTCCTCGACGACGAGGGGCACCAGGGCGGGACGGAGCGGGACGAGGGTGTGGCCGGCGGCACGGGCTATGGCATAGCCGTCGCCGGTGGATCCCGTGGCCGGCCAGGTGGATCCGCCGGCCGCCAGGATGACGGCCCGGGCGGGAATCCATCCCGCCTCCGTCTCGACGCCGGCCACGTGGCTGCCTTCCAGGCGCAGCCCGGAGACCCGGGTGCGGGTCTGGACCTGCACGCCTCCCGCGGACAGGTACCGGCGGAGGGCCTCTACGACGTCGGCGGCGCGGTCGGAGGCGGGGAAGATTCTCCCTCCCCGTTCGCTCTTGGTCTCGAGGCCGAAGCGCCCCAGGAGATCCAGCAATTCCTCCCGGAAGAAGCGCCGGAAGGCACCGTGGAGAAAAGGCCCGTTCTCCCCGAACATGGCGATGAAGTCCCGGAGCTCTTTCGTGTTCGACAGGTTGCAGCGGCCCTTGCCGCTGACCAGGATCTTCCTCCCCGGCTGGTCCGTCTTTTCCAGAAGCATCACCGCCCGGCCGCATTCGGCCGCCCGGCCAGCCGCCATCATTCCTCCCGCGCCGGCTCCGACCACGACGATGGGGTGCTCCTCCGGAGACTCCCCGCGATCCTTCTTCTTCATTCCGCCCGTCCTTTCCAAAAGGCTTCCTACCATTCCCGCCGGGTCCGGTCAATGATGCCGCAGAAAGCCTATCTCCTTGAAAACACTCGCGGGAACTTTTCTTGAACTCCCGGAGGAAAGGTTATATACACCGCTCAACGAAATCTCGGAAAGGACCCGGCAAATGCCGCAGAAACTGAAAGAAGCACTCAAAACCATTGAAGAATATAAGAAGGAGTCGCCCCACTACGAGGAGCTGCTGGACATCCTCGGAGATATTCTTATCCTCCGGGAAAAGTATCTCCAGGAGATGGACGAAGAAACGTTTTCCCTGGACGAGCGGCTCGTCGAGTCCAAGATTGGGGGGGGATTTCCCCTGGTGGACGTGCTCGGCGGCTCGTATGATCTTTCCCGGCCGAAGGAATACTTCCTTGAGCTCCTCGAGATCGCCGAGCGGCGCGTTCCGGGGGAGACGGGGGACGTGGCCCGGAGGATCCGGGACGGCGAGATCGATTTCGAGGACCTGATCCACCGCTCCTTTGCCCCGGACGATGCCGACGAGGATCAGGGCGAAGAGGAGGGGGCGGACAGCGAGACCTTCGATCTCATCGACCTGTTCCTGGAGGAGAGCCTTCGCCCGTTCCTCTCCCGTCAGGCCGCCCGCTACGGAAGCCGGATCGCCGCTGCCAACTGGACGGAAGGCTATTGCCCCGTCTGCGGCAAGGAGCCCAAGATCGGCGAGATCCGGCAGGAGGAGGGGTTCCGCTACCTGTTCTGCAGCCAGTGCGGGTACGAATGGAACTTCCGCCGCATCAAGTGCCCCTTCTGCGGAAACGAGGAGCACGACAGCCTTGCCTATTTCACCGTCGAAGGGGAGGAGCGCTACCGGGTCGATGTCTGCAACGTCTGCAAGCGCTACATCAAGATGGTGGACTTCCGGGAGCTGAAAAAGGAGGCCAACCTGGACGTGGAGGATATTGCGACTCTCCACCTTGATATTCTGGCCAACGAGGAAGGCTACGAGTAGCGACCCTGGAAAATGCGCGGATGCTGCGTTGCGCATCGTCCCTCGTCGGTGCGGCGTACACAGGGGTACGCCTCCCTCCTCACGACTCGCGCGCCTTGCCTGCGCGCATTTTGCAGGGTCGCTTGGGGTGAAGAGTAGCGGCTTTGGAAATTGGCCGGATGCTTCGTTGTGAAAACATATAAAGGGGGTGGATTTCAAATCTGCCCCCTTTTCTGAAAAGCGAGGTCTCCCGTGAACGATCGGGCCATCACGAAAATCCTCGCCATCCTGGAGAAGAACCTTCCCGGCTGGGACATGCCCATCGTCTCCGCCCTCGCCGACGATCATGCCGATCCCTTCCTGCTTTTGATTTCCACCCTCCTCAGCCTCCGCACCAAGGACGAGGTGACCGCGGAGGCTTCCGATCGCCTCTTCCGCCTGGCCGACACCCCCGCGAAGATGCTGGCCCTTCCCGAGGAGACCATTGCCCGGACCGTCTTTCCCGTCGGCTTCTACCGGACAAAGGCCCGGACGATTCACACCGTCTGCCGGGACCTGATCGAACGCTTCGGGGGGCGGGTGCCCGACACGATGGAGGACCTCCTGAGCCTCAAGGGCGTCGGCCGGAAGACCGCGAACCTGGTCCTCTCGCTGGGATACGGGATAGACGGCATCTGCGTGGACACCCACGTCCACCGGATCTCGAACCGGCTGGGATACGTGGCGACGAAGACACCGGAGGAGACGGAGACGGCCCTCCGGGCGAAACTGCCCGTCCGCTGGTGGAGCCGCTACAACACGCTGATGGTGGCCTTCGGCAGGACCGTCTGCAAGCCCGTCTCGCCTCTCTGCACCCGCTGTCCCGTCGGTCCGTTCTGCGATCGGGTCGGCGTATCGAGAAGCCGCTGACGGCCGGAAGGCCTGTGCGGCAACGGATTCCGGAGAAAATATGAAACGGCGGCGGCTGGCATGAACTTCTGGATCGGCCTGGTTTCCGGTGTCTTCGGCGGCATGGTGGGGATGGGCGGCGGCGTCCTGATGATCCCGCTGATGGGCCGCTTCCTGAAGCTGCCCCAGCATGTCTGCCACGGCACCAGCCTCGTGGCGGTCGTCTTTACCGGGATCGCCGGCGCGGCAACCTACGCCTTTTTCGACCACGTGGACTGGACGGCGGCCCTGCTCCTGGCGGCGGGGGCGTTCTGGCCCGTCCGCGCGGGGGCCCGGCTCTGCAGGACCATGCCGGAGCGGAATCTCCTGCACGCCTTCGGGTTGTTTCTGATCATCTCTTCGGCGCTGCTCCTGGCGAAGCCCTGGCTTTTCACGCTGACGGCGGCCTCGGCGAGGGACTGGATCTGGGCCGCCGTTCTCCTGGCCGGCGGGGCCGTCACGGGGTTCCTGTCGGGGCTGATGGGCGTGGGCGGCGGGGCGATCATGATCGCCTTCATGGTTCTCCTGGCAGGGTTCGATCAGCAGCCGGCCCAGGGCAGCTCGCTTCTCGCCATGGTTCCGGTCAGTGCCATCGGGGCCTGGGCCCACTGGCGCCTCGGCAGCGTCAAGAAAACCGTTCTCCCGGGGCTCATCCCGGGAATCCTGGCCGGGACGGTAGCGGGCGGCATCGTGGCCGCTTTCCTGCCGGAGCACATCCTCAGGGTTGTCTTCGCCGCGGTTCTCATCGTGACGGGAATCCGCTACTTCCGGAAGACCGCTCCCGCCTGCCCGGACGACTGAGAAATCCGCCGTGGGATATGCCTGTAAAATTCACGGACTGACCGGTTACAGAAAGATGGGGCGCCGCTGTTCCAACACTGGCGCGGGTTTTGAAAATTTCATTGACAGGTTCTCCGGATTTAAGATACCAAATCGCCGGTTTCAAAGGGGGGGGAGGCCGCACCCCAGAAGGGATCAGCGGCGAAAATATCCACAAGAGGATAATCCACGAGGGAGAAAAAGCACATGTTGGAGATCCGATGGCATGGAAGGGGGGGCCAGGGAGCGGTTACGTCCGTGGAGCTCCTGGCCATGGCGGCAATCGACGAAGGCAAGTTCGCCCAGGGCTTCCCGAGCTTCGGCCCCGAACGACGGGGGGCGCCGGTGGAGGCATTCAACCGGGTGGACACCAAACAGATCAAAATCCGATCCCGCATTTACAATCCGGATGTATCGGTGGTTCTCGACGAGAGCCAGATCGGGCCGGCCGTGGTCGCCGGGCTGAAGCCGAGCGGGACCCTGATCGTAAACACGGCGAAGAAGGCCGGCGAGGTACGGGACCTCCTGAAGAAAAAGAACGCCGGCTTCGACGGGAAGATCGCCACGGTGGATGCCACGGGGATCGCCTGGAGCGAGCTGGGCGTACCCATCACGAACACCACCATGCTGGGGGCGCTCCTGAAGGTAACGAACGTGGTCAAGCTGGCCGCCCTCAAGGAGCCCGTGGAGCACCGGTTCGGCCGGATCGCCCAGAAGAACCTGAAGGCCCTCAAGCGCGCCTACGACGAGGTCAAGCTCAGCTGATTCATTGACGGATGAAACCATGCCCGCTTCCCCCGGGGAAGCGTGACAAGAGAGGTTGCTAATATGAAGAAGTGGCCGGAAACATGGAAGGAATATAACACCGGAGGGATCGTTTTCGAGCCGGGCAACGCCCGTTCCTTCAAGACGGGACCCTGGCGTTCCCTGAAGCCGGTGTGGGACAACAGCAAATGCATCAAGTGCGGGGTCTGCTATATCTTCTGTCCCGAAGGATGTGTCCAGGAGGGACCCGACGGATTTTTCGCGGCTGACCTGGATTACTGCAAGGGCTGCGGCATCTGCGCCCACGAATGCTGGCCGTCCGCCATCAGCATGATTGAGGAGGGTCACGAGTCATGACAAAACCCGTTGGAATGGAAGTGGCGGTCGCCGCAGCGGAAGCGGTCGCCCTCTGCAACATCGACGTGGCCGCCTGTTATCCCATCACCCCGAACACGCACATCGCCGAGCACCTGGCCGATATCGTCGCGGACGGGAGGATTGACGCCGAGTACATCACCGTCGAGTCGGAGCACTCGGCCCTGAGCGCCGTCATGGGCGCCTCCGGGACGGGAGCACGGACCTTCACGGCCACCAGCTCCCAGGGCCTGATGTACATGCACGAGATCCTGCCCATCACGCCGGCCATGCGGCTGCCCGTGGTCATGGGCCTCGGCAACCGGGCCGTCTCGGGACCCATCAACATCTGGAACGATCACAGCGACATCATCATGCAGCGCGACTCCGGGTGGCTGTCAATCTTCGCCGACAACGGCCAGGAAGCGGTGGACATGTTCATCCAGGCCTTCAAGATCGCCGAGCATCCCGATGTCCTCCTGCCCATCAACGTCAACATGGACGGGTTCCAGCTCACCCACGTGGTGGAGCCCATCGTCTTCCCCACCCAGGCGCAGGTCAACAAGTTCCTGCCGCCCTACAAGCCCTTCGCCTCCCTGCACCCGGACCATCCCCTCTCCATGGGCACCCTGGGGCTGCCGGACATCTACACGGAAGCCGTAAAGGCCCGGGACGTGGCCACGGTGAACGCGAAGAAGGTCATCGTCGACATCTGGAAGGAATGGGAGAAGATGTTCGGCCGGAAGTACGAGCCGGTCGCATCCTACAAGACCTCGGGCGCGGAGATCCTGCTCCTGACCATGGGCTCCATGGGCGAGACGGCGGAAATGGCCGTCGACGAGCTGCGCAAGAAGGGCGTGAAGGTCGGGCTCCTGAAGCTGAAGCTCTGGCGGCCCTTCCCCTTCGACGAGATCCGAAAGGCCGTCCGGGGGGCGAAGACGCTGGTCGTGACCGACCGGGCCGTTTCCTACGGCGGCCCCGGCGGCCCCGTCTGCTCGGAGATCCGCGGCGCCCTGTACGATCAGCCGAACCGGCCCGAGATCGTCAACTACATCATCGGCCTCGGCGGAAGGGACGTCCGCGTGGAGGACTTCATGAAGATGGTCGAGGGAGCCCCCAAGGCCAGGAAGTCCGGCGATGCTTACCAAATCTACGGTGTGAGGGAGTAAGATGAGCACCTTGACGGTTACACCCAATTACGCGACGGGATTGGTTTCGAACTTCGACCTGTTCGCCGGGAAACTGGTGGACCGGGAAGAATATTTCAGCTGCGGCCACCGGGCCTGCCAGGGATGCGGCGAGGCCCTGGCGATCCGCCTGATGTGCAAGGCCCTCGGGAAGGAAACGGTCATCGCCAACGCCACGGGCTGCATGGAGGTCATCTCGACCCTGTATCCCACCACGGCGTGGAAGCTGCCCTGGATCCACGTGGCCTTCCCCAACGCGGCGGCTGTCGGCGCCGGCGTCGAGACGGGCCTGAAGGTCCTCCGGCGGAAGGGGCGGATCCCCGACCGCTACATCAAAACCGTGGCCATCGGCGGCGACGGCGGGACCGTGGACATCGGTCTCCAGGCCCTCTCGGGAGCCATGGAGCGGGGCCACGACATGCTGTATGTCTGCTTCGACAACGAGGCCTACATGAACACGGGCATCCAGCGCTCCAGCGCGACGCCCTTCGGCGCTTCCACGACGACGGCCCCGGCGGGCGCGGCCAGCCCGGGCAACCGGACCTGGAAGAAGAACGTGCCCGAGATCATGGTGGCCCACAACGTTCCCTACGTGGCCACGGCCTGCCACAGTTACCCCATCGACTTCATGAACAAGGTCAAGAAGGCCCGTGCCGTCAAAGGCCCCGCCTATATCCATTGCCTTGCCGTATGCCCAACGGGCTGGCGGGCCGAATCGAAGGACTGCATCAAGCTGGGACGCCTGGCGGTGGAAACGGGAATCTTCCCCCTCTACGAAGTGGAGAACGGGAAGTACCGCCTGACCGTGGAGAAGCCGGAAAAGCTCCGGCCCGTGACGGATTACCTGAAGTTGCAGGGGCGCTTCCGCCACTTGAGCAAGGAAGAGGTCGGCTATTTCCAGGATCGGGTAAACCTGGAATTCGCCAAGCTCATGAACAAGGTGGAGTGCATCCAGTCCTGGGACGAACTGAAAGGGTAGGAATCGCAGCTTCCGGCCCCGGACGGGGTGAAGGAAGTCAATCATTTCAAAGGTGGCATACATGAAACCGGTTGCATTCAGCAGTTGGAACGGAAAGATCATTGACGGCCGCAAAGGCCTGCCCAAGGGCAAGGCCGGAGCGGCGGACATCGGTTGTCCCGTCCCGAAGGAAGGACAGAAAATGTCGGCCCTGATGGGATGGAACGGCCTGGTGGTACTGGACAAGAACGCGGACATCCCCTCCCTGACCCTGGCTTATTTGAAGGAAGCCCGGAAGCTGTCCTGCGGTGAGTGCTCCGTCTGCATGATCGGCATCGACCGGGTGACGGCGCTCCTGAAGGACATGGCCGCCGGCAAGGCCGACAAGGGAGCCCTCGGGGAGATCGAGGAGATCGCCAAGGGCGTGGCGAAGAACGGTAAGTGCAATTTCGGCCGGGCTACCGCCCTGACGCCGGTACTCGACGCGATCAAACACTACAAGAACGATTTCCTGGCCCTCGCCAAGGGCGGGAAGCTGGAAGAGAAGGCCTGCTCGGTCGCCGTAACGGCTCCCTGCATGCAGGCCTGTCCGGCCACGCTGGACATTCCCGGCTACATCGAGCTGATCCGGAACGGCCGCTTCGCCGACTCCCTCGACCTGATCCGGGAGCGGTGCATCCTGCCCGGGGTCATCGGCCGGGCCTGCACGCATCCCTGCGAGAGCGCCTGCGTCCGGAACGACATCGACGAGCCCCTGGCCATCCGGCTCCTGAAACGGAGCGCCGCGGATGCAGACCTCCAGGCCGGCGGCTGCGGCCTCACGGCCCCGAAGGAGGAGAAGAAGCAAAAGGTGGCCGTGGTGGGATCGGGACCCGCGGGCCTGGCGGCGGCTTACCGCCTGCGCGCCCTGGGCTACCCGGTGACGGTGTTCGAGGCCCTGTCCAAGGCCGGCGGCATGGCGGCGGTGGGCATCCCCGATTACCGGCTCCCCAAGGACATCCTCAACCACGAGATCGACCTCATCCGCCGCGCGGGCGTGGACGTCCGGCTGAACAGCCCCGTCAGCCCCCTCGACTGGGCGGACCTGCAGAAGAAGGGCTACGGAGCCCTCTACTTGGCCATCGGCGCCCACGTGGGCACGAAGGTCGGCTGCGGCGGCGAAGATGTACAGGACGGCGGCTTCATCCAGGGCGCCGAGTTCCTCCGGAACCTGAGCCTGGGCGGAAAAGTCACCCCCCTGAAGAAGGTTGTCATCATCGGCGGCGGCAACGTCGCCCTCGACTGCGCCCGTAGCTGCGTCCGCTTCGGATTCAAGGAAGTGGAGATCCTCTACCGGCGTTCCCGCAAGGAGATGCCCGCCAGCGCGACGGAGATCGAGGAGGCCATGGAGGAGGGCGTGAAGTTCACCTACCTGGTCGCCCCCGCGAACATCGTCCGCCAGGGCGGCAAGGTAACGGGCGTCGAGTGCCTCAAGATGAAGCTGGGCGAGCCCGACGCGAGCGGACGGCGGCGCCCGATCCCGGTGAAGGGGTCCGAGTTCGTCGTCAAGACGGACCTGATCATCGCCGCCACGGGCCAGAAGCCCGACACGGCATTCCTGTCCGGGAAGAGCAAGGTCGGCCTGACCGACTGGGGCACCATCAAGGTAGACGAGGCCACGCTCCAGACGAACGTCCCGGGGGTCTTCTCCGGCGGCGACTGCGTCAGCGGCCCGGCGACCCTGATCGAGGCGCTGGACGCCGGCAACAAGGCGGCCAGGAGCATCGACGCCTACCTGGCGGGAAAGGCCTTTGCCCCCGAGCTGTCGCTCAAGGGTCTCGACACGAAGGCCCAGCGGGACAGCGGCTTCACCGCGAAGGCCGGCGCCGCCAAGGCGGCCCTGCTGAACCCGAAGGAGCGCACCGCGGTCTTTGCCGAAGTGGAAGCAGGCCTGTCGGCCGCCGACGCCATGAAGGAAGCGGCGCGCTGCCTGCGCTGCTACCGGCTGATGGTGTGGGAATAACGGTTCCTTCCCCCTTCGGGCGGGACGGACTTGCTGGAATTCACGAGAATAGAGGTTAGCAAATGGTTGCGATTACGATTGACGGGCGAAAGATAGACGCCAAGGAGAACTCGACGGTTCTTGAGAATGTCCGGAGCCAGGGAATCATCCTGCCCACCCTCTGCCACCACGAGGAAGTGAGCCCCTTCGGGGCCTGCCGCCTCTGCACGGTGGAGGTCAAGGCCAACGGAAAGTGGCAGCTTGCCACCTCCTGCAACACGCCGGTAGCGAAGGGCATGGAGGTACGGACCAACTCGGAGCAGGCCGTCGAGGCACGCGCCCTGGCGGCCCGGCTTCTTTACTCGAAATATCCGAAGACGAAGGCCGTCCGCGACATCGCCGGAAAGCTCGGCGTGGCCGTGGCCGACGAGAAGGACGACGCGAAAGACTGCGTCCTCTGCGGACTCTGCGTCCGGGCCTGCCGGGAAGTGGTGGGCGCCTGCGCGCTGACCTTCGCGGACCGCGGGCTGGGCCGCGACCTGGACGAGCCGAAGATCGACTTCACCGCCGACGCCTGCATCGGCTGCGGCTCCTGTGCCTTCATCTGCCCCACCGGCTATGTGCGCATGGAGACCACCGGGGACCGCCGGATGATCTGGGACAAGGTCTTCAAGATGGCCACCTGCAGCGTCTGCGGCCGCTACTTTGCCCCCGAAGACCAGTTGGCCTTCATCAGCAAACAGACCGGCGTGCCGATGAGTGCGCTCATGACCTGCGTCAGCTGCCGGTAACAGAGGACGGGATCGGGTATTCTTCCGAACCCTGAATCGTCTCTTGACAAGGGACCGCTTTTTTCCTAAAAAGCGGTTCCGTTTTTTTACACCGACGCATTCCCCAGTAGCTCAGTCGGTAGAGCAGATGGCTGTTAACCATCGGGTCTGTGGTTCGAGTCCGCACTGGGGAGCCAATAAAGAAGAGGGGTTGCAGCTAAAAGGTTGTAACCCCTTTTCTGTTTCCGGTCTTTTACCCCCATCCTGCCCCCATCTCCCAAGAAAATTGGGCTCCGCATTTCGACTGGCTCCTGATTCCATGGGTTGATCCGCTGACAAAGAAGGTGTCAACGGTGCTGCATTTTACACTGTTGAATTATGCAAATTATGAGGTTGCATATAAAAAAGATTCCGAGTATATTCGCCACGTTCCATGCGCCGGTTCCTAACACAATGCTAACACTCGGAAAGGGAATAGGTAGATAGTAGAGATGGAACAGGCTTCCCCTTCAAATTCGGAATGGCTGACTCGCCACAAGCTCATTGACCCGAAGCTGGTCGCCGCAGGATGGAAGGTCGTCACCCACGACGCCTCCAGATCCCTATCTGAATTCAACCACTGCGCCATCACTGAGTACCCCACGGACAACGGTCCCGCAGACTACGCCCTTTGCGTTGATGGACAGATCTTGGGCATTGTCGAAGCGAAGAAACTGTCTCTCGGTCCCCAGAATGTCCTGACCCAAGCAGAACGATATTCCAGGGGTCTGACCAACAATCCCCTGCGGTTCGGAGATTTCTGCGTTCCATTTCTTTATTCCACAAATGGAGAGATCATCTGGCATCACGACATTCGCCACCCCCATAACCGTTCCAGGGAGATCTCCGTCTTTCACACACCAGCCGCCCTGAGAGAAACACTGGAGAGAGATTTCCAGAGCGCCGCTCAGGCGCTCCTGAATCTTCCGAACGATCACAAATTGATCCGGCCCTACCAGGTGGAGTGCAACACCGAGATTGAGAAAGCCATCCTGAATAGAAAACGTCATATGTTGGTGGCGATGGCGACCGGTACCGGAAAGACCTTCACCATGGTCAATCAGGTTTATCGTCTAATGAAGTCCGGGATAGCGCGACGGGTGCTCTTCCTGGTGGACAGGCGCGCATTAGCTGCTCAGGCGGTTCGGGCATTCTCATCCTTCGAAGCGGAATCCGGCTTAAAGTTTGACAAGATCTACGAGCTCTACAGTCAGAAATTTCAAAAGGACGACTTTGACGAGAACGAGAAATTCGATCCAAAAGTCCTTCCCAATGCATACCTGACAAATCCCAATCCCGGTCAGACCTTCGTCTATGTCAGCACCATCCAGCGGATGACCATCAACCTTTTCGGGAAAGGCTCCGTAATGGATGGAGAGGATAATGGAGAAGAAGATGCCGCCCAGATTGACATCCCCTCTCATGCATTTGATGTCATCGTTGCAGACGAGTGTCACCGGGGGTACACAGCCCAGGAAATCGCAATCTGGCGCGCCACCCTGGACCACTTCGACGCCGTTAAAATAGGTCTGACCGCCACCCCGGCTGCTCATACGACAACCTATTTCCATAACCTTGTTTACCGATATGAATACGAACGGGCGATTCGAGAGAATTTTCTTGTCGATTACGATGTTGTCTCAATCAAATCCGACGTGCGGATGAACGGGACCTTTCTCAAGGAAGGGGAACTGGTGGGGGTGGTGAACACGGAATCCGGCTCGGAACAGATGGATCTCCTGGAAGCGGAGAGGGAGGTCCCCACCACAGACATCGAGGAGAAAGTAACCATCCCGGACTCCAACCGGAAGATCCTGGAGGAGATCAAGAAATACGCCTTGAAACACGAGGAGGAATACGGACGGTTCCCCAAGACGCTCATCTTCGCGGCAAACGATCTGCCCCATACGTCCCACACAGATCAGCTGGTCAAGATGCTGAGGGAAGACGTCTTTAACCGGGGAGAGAAATTTGTCGAGAAGATAACCGGCCGTGTTGACCGTCCCCTGCAGCGCATCCGGGAATTCCGGAATCGGCCGGAGCCAAGCATCGCCGTCACAGTGGACCTCCTGTCCACGGGAGTTGATATCCCCGACCTGGAGTTCATTGTTTTTCTTCGACCCGTCAAGTCCCGGATTCTTTTTGAGCAGATGCTGGGAAGGGGGACCCGGAAGGGAGAGAAATTCCCAGACAAGTCCCATTTCACAGTATTCGACTGTTTTGACGGGACGCTCATCGAATATTTCCGAAATTCGACCGCCATCACAGCGATGAAGGTGCTTCCCAAGACCAGGACTGTCATCGACATCATCCAGGACATATGGGAGAACAAGGACAGGGACTACAACATCACCTGTTTGGTCAAGCGCCTGATGCGCATATCGAAAGAAATGTCCGGAAAGGCCCGCGAGAAATTCTCGGCGTTCATCCCGGACGGGGACCTGGCCAAATATGCGGGTGGTCTCCCGGAGGCGTTGAAACAGGATTTCTCGGAGACCATGAAGCTGCTAAGAAACCCTTCATTTCAGAACCTCCTCATCCATTATCCCCGACCCGAGAGGACGTTCATCAAGGGGTACGAGGTGGTGGATACCGTGTCCAGCGAATGGATCATCCGGGACAGCGCCGGGAAAGAATACAAACCCTCCGATTACCTCGCTGCTTTCATAAAATTCATTAAAGAGAATGAAAACGAGATTGAAGCTATCCGGGTCCTGTTGGGTAGACCGGCAGGATGGGGAACGGAAGCGTTGACGGAACTGCGGAAAAAGCTATTGGCCACAGAGCAGAGATTCGACGAGAAGAAGCTCCAGAAGGCCCATGAGATCACCCACCACAAAGCGATGGTGGATATCATCTCCATGGTCAAGCACGCTGCCAGGGAAGACGAAGAGCTCTTCACCGCCCAGGAAAGGGTCCAGCGGGCGATGATGCGTATCACCGGACGTCAATCATTCACTCCCGAGCAGATGGAGTGGCTGGACCGAATCCGGGTGCACCTGGTGCAGAACCTTTCCATCAATCGGGATGACTTTGATGACATTCCCGTATTCTCCCATCATGGAGGATGGGGAAAGGCGAACAGGGTTTTCTCCGGTCAGCTGACCGAATTATTAAACGACATCAATGAGGCAGTAGCGGCATGAGTGACATTGTAAACAAGCTTTGGGGGTTCTGTCATACCCTGCGCCATGACGGGATTGACTATGGGGACTACATTGAACAACTGACCTACCTCCTCTTCCTCAAGATGGCGGACGAGAGGGAGATCAACCTGAAGGAAATCAAGTGGTCCAACGAGAAGGGACAGACGGTCATTACGGACTGCAGTTGGCCGGCGCTACGGGTTAAGTCGGGGACCGCTCTTCTGGACCATTTCACGGACGTTCTCCGTGCCCTCAGTCGCCAGACCGGCCTCCTGGGTGACATCTTCGCTCAATCCATGTCCCGTTTTAATAGCCCGGTTAATCTCAAGCGCATCATCACCATGATTGACGAGGAGGACTGGACCTCCCTGGATGTAGACGTGAAGGGAGCCGCCTTCGAGGGTCTCCTGGAGAAGGCCGCTAATGAAGGGAAGAAGGGAGCGGGACAATACTTCACACCCCGGGTTCTCATTCAATCCATTGTCCGAGTTATGAGACCGGATCCCAGGGGAAAGAGGGATTTCAGGATCTGTGACCCTGCATGCGGGACTGGTGGATTCCTGGTCTGCGCCTATGAGTGGCTGGTGAACGAGACCAAGGGCGTGTTCGAACGGGATGACGCCAAGAGGATCAAGACCAACACCTACTTTGGACAGGACATAGTCGACCGTCCTCGACGTTTGGCCCTCATGAACCTATATCTGCATGGCGTTGAACCCCACATCTACCTGGGGGACACCATCTATGAACCGGACCGGGGAGAGCGCTATGACGTGATCCTGACCAATCCCCCGTTTGGAACCAAGGGAGCGAACCAGGCGCCGGAGCGGGAAGATTTCACGATCGAGACCAGCAACAAGCAGCTGAACTTTGTCCAACACGTCGTGAACATCCTGAAACCGGGCGGACGCGCCGCTATGGTACTGCCGGACAACTGTCTCTTCGAGGGGAAAGCCGGGGAAGTATTCCAGATCCTCATGAAAGACTGCAACCTGCACACCGTCCTTCGCCTCCCACGCGGTGCCTTCACCCCATACAGTCAGGGTGTGAAAGCGAATGTGATCTTCTTTCAGAAGGGATACTCCACCGAGCACACCTGGATCTTTGACGCCCGCTCCAACGTTCCGGGGATCACCAAGAAAGAACGTCCCCTGTCCGAGCAGCATTTTGTAGAGTTCGAGAGCGCCTACGGACCGGACCCCAACGGATGGAAGGACCGGAAGGTCACGGGTGAAACCGGACGTTTCAGACGATTTTCCATCCAAGAGATCAAGGAGCGTGGGTATAAGCTGGACATCACCTGGCTAAAGGACGAGTCCTTGGAGAACAGTGACGACCTGCCCGAACCCCAGGATCTCGCCAGCGAAGCGATCACCGAACTGGAAGCGATAGTGGACGACCTGCGGGAGATCATCGCCCTCGTCGAGAATGAGGAGGGTGTGGAGAGATGACGGGGGAACTTCCGAAGGGATGGGATAGATGTTTAATGTCTGATATTTCTACTATTATTGGTGGTGGAACACCTGACACCTCTGTACCTGAATACTTCTCTACAGAAAGTGGAATCCCATGGCTGACGCCCGCTGATTTGAGTGGCCATACAGATATCTATATATCTCGGGGTAAGCGGTTTCTTACGAAAGAGGGATTTGCTAAGTCGTCAGCGAAACTAATGCCTAAAGGAACGGTCCTCTTCTCGAGCCGCGCACCGATTGGTTATGTAGCCGTTGCATCAAATGATATTTCGACAAATCAGGGTTTCAAGAGTTTTGTGTGCTCAGAAGATATCCACCCGGAATATATATACTTTTATCTCATTTATGCCAAACCATTAGCGGAGGAATTCGCTAGTGGAACCACGTTCTTAGAAATATCAGGAAAAAATGCAGCAAAAATTCCAATTCTGCTTGCCCCTTTCCCAGAACAGAAGAGAATTGCAGCGAAACTCGAGAAGCTTCTGGACAGAGTGAATTCCTGTCAGCATCGGTTGGCGAAGATTTCGGCCCTACTCAAACGCTTTCGACAATCTGTCCTCGCCGTTGCCTGCTCCGGTCGATTGACTACGGATTGGAGAGATGAACATCCAAAGATTGAGCCAGTCCGTAATAATATTAAACATATTGAGCATATGCGAAAAGACAATATAGAAAAAGCTAATCAGATATTGGGATTCAAGAAATATCGATATAAAAAAGCTGCACAGATAGATATCAGCAATATGACCAAAGGGATAAGTGATCTTTTCGAAATTCCAATAACTTGGGAATGGGTCTCATTAGGTCAAATAACTTGGTTTATCGCGGACGGACCACATTTTTCCCCGCAGTATGTGGAATCTAAGCATGGAGTACCATTCATATCTGGAAGAAATATTTCTTATCGTGGTATTGATTTTTCGGACGCAAAATATGTAAGCTATTCTGATCATGTAGAATTTTCAAAAAGAGCAAAGCCAATTGCTGGAGATGTCTTGCTTACAAAAGGGGGGACAACAGGAGTAGCGACTGTTGTACCTGACGTAGGTGAGTTCAGTATATGGGTACATGTTGCGCTTTTAAAAGTGGTCCCAGAATTGGTGATTCCGTTTTATCTTCGGGATGTTCTCACTGCTCCGTTTGTCTATAATCAGTCCCAAGCTCAAACTCATGGTGTTGGCAATCAAGATTTAGGTTTAACTAGAATGATTCACATTGCAATTCCACTACCTCCTCTCCCCGAACAGGAAGAGATCGTCCGTCGAGTCGAGTCCCTCTTCACGTTGGCGGACCAGATTGAATCCCGGCTGGCCAAAGCGACAGACCAGGTGAACCGGTTGACATCTTCGATTCTCGCCAAAGCTTTCAAGGGAGAGCTGGTCCCCCAGGATCCAGACGACGAACCCGCATCAGTCTTGTTGGATAGGATTCGACAGACGAGGAAACCGACGGAGAAGAAGAGGAGGCACAATGGCATACTTTGACCATATCTGTCTCTTTGTCGATGGGGGAAGTAAGGGTAACCCAGGCCCAGGCGCAATAGGGGTTGTCATCTGTGATGGTTCTAACACCTTACTCTATGAATTTTGTGAGTGCATTGGGCATTGCACAAATAATCAGGCGGAATATCGAGCATTAATCAAAGGACTTGATTTGTGCGCACGCTATACACGACAAAAGGTTACCGTATTTTCAGACAGTGAATTGGTCATCAAGCAGATGACGGGCATATATAGGTTGAAAAATCAGCCATTACGAGAACTATTTCAAGATGTAAAGGACCGGGAACGGATATTCCGAGAGATTGTTTACCAGCACACAAAAAGATCTAGTAACCAAAGGATTATTCGAGCGGATGCCTTGCTTAATCAGGCTCAGTCAGGGCGTCCTCTGGATAAATGCTTGGTCAAACCGTGATTGACGCATCTTAGATTTGCTAGATTACACTATTGCGATTAGCTTTCTGTATAGTCTTGCAAGTGACTGATCGCGGCCAGCCACACACCCAGATTCTGGAATATTGACCGCACAGGGGTTCCGATGACGGAATAAACAAAGGACTAGTGGAAAGAGAATGTCTCATTGCTGCAGGATGCCATAAAGGATGAAAAGGAGACCGGAAAATGGCCTATTCGTTTCTCGACGTGGCGTTTGACGTATTAAAGACCGCTAAACAACCATTGATCTACCAGGAAATATGGGAGTCCGCAAAAGCAACAGGCTTATCAGCCAAGATCAAGACTGCTGGAAAGACACCGTGGCAGACCTTGGGGGCGCGGTTATACATTGATGTCCGAGACAACGATGATTCAAAATTTATCAAAGTCGGCAAAAGGCCTGCCCGGTTCTTTCTCAAGGAGCGTGAAGCAGAGGTATCGGCCAAGCTGATGGCTCAAATTGAAAAAGAGGATCAGAAAAAGGCTGCTGCCGTCACTACAAAATACAAAGAGCGAGACCTGCATCCCCTCTTGTCTTATTTTGCTTATTCAAATCCGACCTTTAACCGCGGTCGCTCCATTTATACAAAAACAATCCTGCACGAAAGGTCGATCAAGCAGGGGTACAATGAATGGATTCATCCGGACATGGTTGGCTTCTATCTTCCGATTGAGGATTGGCGTCCAGAGGTTATTGAGTTCAATAGACTCTCGGACAGTAACTCCATTCGCCTCTACTCCTTCGAGATGAAGAAGGCACTGAACAAGGCAAATTACAGGGAGTCCTACTTCCAGGCTGTATCCAACTCCTCATGGGCGCATGAGGGATATCTTGTCGCCCCGGAGATCCTTCAGGATGATGACTTCCTAGCTGAGTTGGAACGACTCGCGGCCTCTTTCGGGATTGGGATCATCCACATGGATCTCACGGACATAGACGCCTCACGGGTTATCTATCCTGCACGGATTAAAGGAACCCTTGATTGGGAAACCATTAACAAACTCTGCGATCAAAATCCCGATTTTGCGAAGTTTGTGAAAGATGTGAAGATTGACTTTGAGGCCAAGCGTATTCATCGTTCCGATTATGATGACATCCTCAAGGATCCTGTCCAATACATTAAGGAGAAGATGCACATCGAAAATTAGGGATCTAATAAAAGCTGATCAATTTACGTGGTTGTTTTCCGACTTCGAGAGAGGCCCTCAGAAGAAAACGACAACGTTATGAGCTTAAATAAGGACAAGTTGCGCAGTATTGACGACTTATGGGTCATTCTAAGGAAACACATCGAGGGATCCGACTTCTTTGAGTCATACCCAACAGAGTCAGCCTTTGAGAGTGATGTCTGGGCGAGAGTTGTCGAAGTTGCCGTGAATTGTGGGCAGAATAAAGAGGCATCCTGCTTGACCTCGAATCGGACGAATCCCGGCCGGTCGCCTGTTTACTGGGAAGAGTTCTGTGCTCAGGAAAATGGCCCTGACGTAAACGTCTTGGGATCGAATAACCGCTTGGATATTGTCTTCAAACATCCAGAGCACGGCTCAATTGGAATCGAAGTAAAGTGCCTTGGAACAAAAGGGCATGCTGCGAAGTTGACACAGGGGATCGGGCAGATGGTTTTGGCCCTGGCTCACCGCGACCGGACAATCCTCGTCATTCATTGCGGAACGGTTAGCTCGGCAGAAAGACAGCGATTACGAGAGGTTTCTAAAGATATCTGCAGAGGGACGAGAACGGCGGTTATCGTTGTTCCAACGAAATAAGCGGAAGCACCTTTCCCTCCACAGGCCTCTTGCCATCAAGCCTGGGGCTGAATCTCGACTGCCGGTCGGTGGTGTCCCGCTGTCTTAAACTTTCAATTGGACGGACAGAAAGTTGCGTTCAGCCGGACGACCTTTTCGGTGAAGACAATGGGGTTCAATGCCATGATCAGCCCTCAAGATTTGCGTCGCTTAGGGGAACCATCGCCCTTTCCCGGCCTGGCCGGCTGTGCCAGGTATTTCCGTACGTTTCCCATCTTCCACAGGATCGCCGGATGAGTGCCGATGCGCTCTGCCTCCTGGGGATCATCCGGAAAGAGAAGCTCGGGACGCAGCTCTCCCCTCTGGACGGCGTCGATGAATTCTTCTTCATGGGGCTGCAGGGCCAGAAACCCGCTCAGAGCAGCCCAAGCGCGTTCACTCAGCTCTTTCCTGTCCGGCGAGACACCCGCCAGAAGGGGGGTAAGCCGCTCCTCCACATCCCGGTCGGTTATGCCTGCCTCAAGACGGTCTCGGGTATAGGTCGTCAGCGGATGTTCAAGAATGGAGGCCAGGGCGATGAACCAGCGCCGAAAGAGGATCGATTGGAATACCTCTGTTGACGATGGCGGCGGATAAGCCAAATCCCAGGCGTCGCGCACCGCGCCACGATCGAGCAGGGCCAGAAACTTGCCGATAAGGATCTCCCCCAGGCCGGCCACCCGTATGGAAGGGCGGTCCAATTCACCGGGCTGCCAGAGCTCGCGCACCTCGGTTCCGGCGATCGGCATCCGGAAGAGGAAATTCAGATCCACCTCGATCCGCTCCTCCGGCCCAAGAACCGAGCGGTAGAGAAGATAGAACTTGCGTCCGGCAAAGGCGTCGGCCGACTGTTGCACGCGATACCCTTGACGCCGGGCCAGATTGACAACGGCCTGCTCCACCACCGGCCGTTCATCCAGCATGGCTGACCGGTCGAGCTGCCCCACATAATTGTAATCGAGATCCACGGAGAGCCGCTTCGGCGGGCCGAAACAGAGGTTGAAGGCCGTGCCGCCTTTCAGGGCAAGCACCGCCCCGAGAAGCGGGTGCCGCCTGATATCCGCCGCCATCTCTCCGAGACGGACCACCTTTTCCAGCGGTTCGATCCGATACCCGGTCCCATTGGCACAGCGCCTCAGGTATTCCAGGCTAACGTTCATCAGGCTCCCCCGGGGATAACAGAACCTTGGGAAGGATCAGGTTCCAGCGCCCGAGAAGGAGACCGCCCCTCTGTCCCCGTTCGACGTAGGCCCGGGAACGCGGGCGGCGCTGCTCCATGTGGGCGAGAAGCGCATCAGGCACATGGAAGCTCTTCTGAAACTTCTCCAGGAACCACCCTGTCGCCGCCCAGAGCTTTGCCATGTCGTACCGGCGCAGGACCTCCTCCAGGAGTTCAAGATCGAGGGTCGTGAACCCGGCGGCAGAGTTGACCAGTTCCTCCAGCCCTCCGACCAGCGACGGTCGGTTGAACCCCTCCACCAAGGTGCGTTCAGGGCCTGTGACTTCCAGCAGTTTTCCCAGGCGCATGATCCGCCGTGTGCCGAGCTGCTTGCCGGAGTCACCCTTCATCGAAAGAGGAAGATCCAGGAAGTGGAGAGTTGCGTTTTCCAGTACAAGCGGCCGACGGCGCTTGGCGACATAGAGAGTACACTGATTCCAAAGCGAATGCGCGGCTCCAAGCAGCTCCAGGGCGCTGTGATGAGAGAAGACGCCGTCAGGATACATGGCACTTGCCACCAGAAAAGGATCGGGATGGAAATCTTTCGGGGGCAGGGTCGGCGGCACAACGGCGTATATCTCGCGGGTGACGCGTTTCAACCGGCCGGTCCTGAGGTGGTGCTTGAGCCGTTCGACGACGCGCAACCGCTTTCCCTCCGGCATCAAGGCCGCGGCAGCCTCATCAAGGGAGAATACCGGGTGGGTGGCAAAGAAATCAGGAGCCTTAAGTTTTCGTTCTGTGCTCATATAGGTAATAAAATTCCCCGTATCAAACCGAAACGTCAACTATGCATCGAATTTGTTGGTTGGCAATTCGTTTCGCTATGGGTAGTTCTTTTACCTGTACGGTCACAATATGCAAGCAAATCTTTTTATAGTATTTCCCCCAACGATGCGTTCATCTACTCAGGAATGAATCTGTATCCTGTTGTACAGATCAGCCGATGAAAGACGATCTATTTTCTGTTTAACAGCCCGGCTGCATCCAGACACGCGCTTCGATGTTGCGAACACCCCTCCGGCAGGGATCTGCCCCCTTCACGGACCAGCCGGAATCTCATGCCGCTATTCCGAAGATTCCGGCAGTTCGAGGAGGAACCGCCATGCCGGGACCACTTCGATGGTACCGCCGTCGGCCTCGATCCGCTCGTCCTCGATGCGGGTCACGATGGTTCCGGATTTCAAGCCCAGTTCGGCCATCGCCTCACTCAAGGCCGCAGTTTCCCGTTTCCGCGTTTGCGGCGCCGCCAGAGACTCGCACGCCTGGACGAGCATCTGCGGGCGGCCGCGCATCGGGACGATGAAATCGACCTCCCGGCCGGTCTTGGTCTTGTAATAGCAGATCTCCGGGTGAAGACGCCGGAGCGCAGTGAACACGAGGTTCTCAAGGAGATGGCCGGAGTTGACCAGAATTCCGGACGACACCGAAGTGACCAGTGCGTTATCGATGCAGTAGACCTTTTTCGGATTGGTGTTGCAGCGCGCGAGAGACGGGTCGAAGATGCGCACGGTGAACAGAAAATAGGCGTCCTCGAACCATTCCAGGTAATCCGATACCGCCGACTTCGGAGCCTTGTGACCGAGCGACTGGAGATAGCCCGTAAGATTGTTGACGGAGTAAAGCGAAGCCGTGTTGTCCGCCAGCCAGTGGGCCAGATCGGTAACGGCCTTTGGGTGTGAAACGTCGTGGCGCTCGACCAGATCCCGAAACAGGATCGTGTGAAAGTATTCCTGGTGGGTCCTGATCCGCAGGTTCCGGCCAAGACCGGCAACCTCAGGGAAGCCGCCGGTCTCCCAGTATTCTTCAAAGGCCTTCTGAACGAGGAGCCGGTTCTTCGTCAACAGCGTGCCTTGTGTTAATTGTCACTGCTATAGAACCAATTCGTAATCGGTGCAATGGAGCCGGTTGATCCAAAAAAGGCAGGATCCTTTCTGATCCTGCCTCTCTTGTTCACGGAAAAGATACCGCTGAATATGGTTCCCCATATCGGGGCGGCTTTTCTCAATGCTGAATTACAGCTTTATTACGTTTTCCGCTGCCGGCCCTTTGAGACCATTGGTGACATCGAAGCTGACACGCTGGCCTTCGGCCAGCCTCTTGAAGCCTTCACCCTGAATTGCGCTGTGATGAACAAAAAGATCTCCGCCTTCATCATTTTCGATGAAACCATAGCCTTTGCTTTCATTGAACCATTTTACCGTGCCTTCTGACATAACAGATATTCTCCTTTTTGAAAATTCGAGTAAGCCGATTTTGCTACATGATAAAAAAGAAAAACCACCGATGCTTAAAAAACATGGTGGCATTCCTGACAATCCAAATGTCTTAGTCCAAACGAATTTGCTGATTCATATTAACGGCTATTTAAATGGAGAAGTGAGGGAGTCTTTTTTCAATATTATTCAGAGACGGCCTCCCAAATCTTGCCATCACTGAATTTCCCTTTCCTCCCGATTCTCACATTGATCCATAAATTCCTTGGTTACCAACCATTTCTCCACGGCTAATGAATTATAAGTATCAGGGGTGTTATATTGATAAAATTGGGCATACCTCTCATTCATCAATTGTTTTAATGTGACATTATATGATTCGCGGTCCTTCATATTCTTTCCCAGATATCCGTTGATTGCATCTTCTTTGATTACGATCTTGATTTTTCTTGATCTTTTACCTCCTTGTTTCTCGTTGTTCTCTATATTCCAATCAATTTGTATTACATAATCTTCCCTTGAGAGTTCCGAAACAATCCATGCGTTCGACGGGAAAATCGGTCTTATGATTTTGACCCAATGATCAAGAAGATCTTCTGCCATTTCTATATGTCTCCATCGTCTCAGTGTTAATCTTGAATAATCTTAATTTCCTTAGACCATCCAGTTTTGTCAGTCCTTACGTTTCTGCATGCATGTTTGTATTCAAGTCTGAATAAGATTTTTCCTTGATAATCACCTTCTTCCTCAACTCTGTAGCTCAGGACTTTTCCTCCAAAGAAAGAAGGTTCGTTGCGTGTCTTATGAAAAAAAATATCACCCCCGACAGCTTTTTGAGCATATTTTTCATCAAGCCCCCACCAGCCGCTTTCCCATTCAAGATTACTAATCTTCTTGAAGTTATTATTGTGTTCGATTATGTGTATATTCATTTTTCCTCTCCTTTTCTTTGGGAGTCCGCATTGAATCTTCAAACAAAAAACCTCGACCCAAGATAAGAGACGAGGTTGAATATCTGTCCCTTGGCCCCATTATGGAGTGTCAAGGCAGCATGAATTATGTCAATTATATTGTGAGTTAGAGACTGCTCTTTATTAAGCAGGAAGTCAAGGCATATTTTCCGTAATAATCGACAACAGGGAAAACCATTTGTAATTAACGGTAAATTGACGAAGAAACAAGAAATACTATAATAATTTCTATATTTGCTTTTTATAAACGGAGAAATTTGCAATAACTTACTTCAACATAATAATGGATGTGCTTGATAATTGAAAAACATCATGAATGTAGATAAAGGCAAAATGAACAGTATTAACCAATTGTGGGGTATTCTGTGGAATCCATCCAGGACCTTCTGAAGAAATGCGAGAAGAATCGGACGTTTCTGTGGTATGGAGCGAGACATTACAGGAGGGCAATCCATGAACAAGTGGGTGAAGATCGGAATCGGCGTCGTTGCGGTGATCGCCCTGGGAATCGCGGTGGTCTTTTACTTTACGTCGGGGATGGTGGATACCGCGGATTCCTTCTTCAAGGCCGTGAAGGCCCGGGACATCGCGAAGGCCCGGGGCTATCTGGCGGAAGACTTCAAGGCCGGCACGGATGAGAAAGCCCTGGCGGACTTCCTGTCCAGGGGCGCGATCCTGGATTTCAAGGAAGCCAGCTGGTCGAACCGGAATATCAGCGGCAGCCGGGGCGAACTGGACGGCTCGATCACAACGCAGGCAGGCGGAACGATCCCCATCAAGATGATGTTCGTGAAGGAGAAGGGGAGCTGGAAGATCTACTCGATCCGGAAACCCACGGCGGGACTCCAGTCGGGTGATGCCTCGCCGGCCGCTCCTGCGAAAACCGACCAGGTCGCCCTGGTGAAGCAGTCGATGCGCGATTTCATCGTTTCCGTGGACGGAAAGAACATGGAGCATTTCCGGAGCACGGTTTCAACGATGTGGCAGAAGCAGCATACAACGGAACAGCTCAACGAGGCATTCAAGGCGCTGATCAACGCGGGTGCCAACTGGTCCGTGCTGAATGAGCTTGAGCCGGTCCTGGCCGGTGAGGCGACGGTCGACAAGGACGGCGTGCTGGTTGTGTCGGGGTACTACCCGACCACGCCGCGAAAGGTTCATTTTGTGCAGAAGTATATCTACGAAGGCATTGCCTGGAAACTGCTCGGCTTCAACATCGAAGTAAAATAGCGCCCGGGGATGCCGAGAAAACACAATACTATCAATTTGAATTTCAGCCGCTCTGTTCCCCCCGGCCCCCGTTCTTCGGAAACCAGGGAATGAAGGTGTTCGTCCGCTCCCTGCCCGGTGGGCCTGTTCCCGGGAACCGTCTGGCTGGAGTGGATCACGACCGCCGGTTTCGAGCCCCTCGCGGTCCCCTTCGAGCACAGCCCTTACGGCGACACCGGACACGAGGGATTCCCCGGGCTGCGGCCCGTCACCGAAGAAGGGATCCAACGCTGCTTCCGCTTCACCGGGAACGGGGACTCTTTCCGGGAAAGCAAGTGGTAGAGGGGTGCTTCAGACCCCGGCAACGGGAGCGGCTGCCAGGGCCTGAAAGGGAAGGTGGTTGCGCGGATTCGAACGCTTCCGAATCCGCCTACATGGCCTCGATGATCACGGAGCGGGCCGGGCCGTTTCCCCCGCAGAGGGTGGCCAGTCCCAGGTTCACGCCCCGTCTCCTCATTTCGTACATGAGCGTGATGACCAGCCGCGCCCCCGTGGGCCCTCCCGGGTGCCCCAGGGCGATGGCGCCGCCGTTGACGTTGGTGATCTCCCGGTTCAGCCCGAGGAGCCGTTCGACCGTGATGTACTGGACGGCGAAGGCCTCGTTCACTTCGACCAGGCCGAAGTCGGAGATCTTCATGCCGGTCCGGGCCAGCAGTTTCTGGGTCGCCGGGACCGGGCCGTAGCCCATCAGCTCCGGCTCGACCGCGGCGACGGAGCCGGCGACGATCCTGGCCAGGGGCTTCATGCCCAACTCCTTGGCCTTGTCCAGGGACATCATGAGCACCGCGGAGGCTCCGTCGTTCAGGCCGGAGGCGTTCCCGGCGGTCACCGATCCGCCCTTCTTGAAGGCCGGCGGCAGTTTGGCCAGATCCTCCGGCTTCATGTTGAAGCGGACGCGCTCGTCGATTCTGTATTCCTCGAACTGTCCCCGCCCTTTCGGGACCTTTACGGGAACGATCTCTTCCTGGAACAGGCCGTTTTCGATGGCCCGCTGGGCGCACTGGTGGCTCCGCAGGGCGTATTCGTCCTGCTCCTCGCGGGTGATGCCGTATTTCTCGGCCAGGTTTTCCGCGGTCAGGCCCATGATGATGTTTCCTCCGCCGCTCATGCCTTCCCAGAGGCTGTCGATGAGGACGTCGTTCTGCATCTTCATGCCGGTGCGGTGGTTCTTCAAAACGTAGGGCATCTGCGTCATGCTGTCGGAGCCCGCGGCCATCACGACGTCGTAGGTGCCCAGCTTGATGTGGGCGGCGGCGATGTCGATGGCCTCCATCGAGGACGGGCAGACCCGGTTGACGGTCATGCCCGGGACGGTCGGGGGAAAGCCCGCCTTCAGGGCGGCCACCCGGCCGGCGTTGTTCTGTGCGGAGTCGTAACCGGTGCACCCCAGGATCACGTCGTCGATCAGGCTCGTGTCGAGGTTGACCCGGTCCGCCGCTTCCTTCAGGCAGATCGCGGCCATGTCCGTCGTCGAGATGGCCTTGAGAGACCCCAGCAATTCCCCGATGGCCGTCCGGCAGGCCGAAACAATCACCGCCTCTTTCAGGTTCGCCATGTTCTGATTCCTCCTCCTGTTCCTGTGAAAATCATGGAATTCTGCATGCGATAGGAACGCAACTTTAACGCCAGGATTTATATGTTCTTGATATCGTGTGGAATGACGAATCCCGGCCGCTTGATTTCGCCCCGCAGGAGGGATTTTCGAACAACATATGGTGACTTGACGACGGAATGTTGCGCTTTTCCCCGGAAGCCTCGCCGGATTTTCCGGAAGAAAGCCGGATTTCTGCAAAAGACCCCTTGCATTCCGTCGCCGTCCGGATTAGGTTCCGCACCGCCCGTTGCAAGCATGCTTCACGGACGCTGACGCCCACACCGCCGGTATAAGCAAGGCGGGCGCAGGATGCCATTTACCGGGTTTCGGCCGTGCTCGAAACGGTTCTCTTGCTGATTCTGTCCAACCTCTTCATGACGTTTGCCTGGTACGGCCACCTCAAGTTCATGAACGGCTGGCCCCTGTTGATGGTGATCCTGCTGAGCTGGGGCGTGGCCCTGTTCGAGTACATGCTCCAGGTGCCCGCCAACAGGATCGGCTTCCAGCACTACAATCTTGCCCAGCTCAAGGTGATCCAGGAAGTGATCACCATGATCGTCTTTGCCGGATTCGCCTTTTTTGTGATGAAGCAGCCCCTGAAATGGGACTACCTGTGGGCCGCTCTCTGCCTCGTCGGGGCGGTCTATTTCATCTTCCGCGGCGGCATGCCCCACACGTAAGCCCCGGGTCTTTCCGGGCCGGTCGGGGAAGGCACCCTTTTACATCTTGATCCCGTCGAGCAGCTCACGAACCGCATGGGCCAGGGCGCTCATCTGGATCGGTTTTGCAATCACCCTGTCGATGTTGAGGCCGGTGATTTTTTCCTGGTCGCTCTTTTCCAGGAATCCCGAGCAGAGAATGACGGGAATCTCGCTGCTCATATTCCTGATCGCCTTGACCACTTCGAAACCCGTCATATGCGGCATCGTCTTGTCCGTGATGACGATGTCAATTCCCCGGATGTCGTTCTTGAGCAAGTCGATCGCTTTCACCGGATCGGTTTCCGTCAGGACCCGGTAACCCAGATCCGCCAGCATTTCCCTGCTTACGTCGACAACCATCTGCTCGTCATCGATGAACAGGATCGTTTCGCCTCGACCCGGCGGAATGAGTTTCTGTTTCTCATGCCCTCCGTCTTTTATCTCCCTGTCGACCAGCGGGAGATAGATCATGAAGTGCGACCCCTTGCCTTCTTCACTGTATACCCGGATCTCTCCATTGTGATCCTTGACGATCCCGTGAACAACCGAAAGGCCCAGCCCCGTTCCTTCCCCCTGCTGTTTGGTGGTGAAATACGGATCGAAGATCTTTCCCAGGTTCTGTTGGGGGATCCCATGCCCTGTGTCCCGGACGGACAGCTCCACGTAGCGTCCGTCCGGCAGCGGGGTTCGAGACAGGGCGGCACCCGCCTCGATTTCGACCTGCCTCAATCCGATCTCCAGAATCCCACCGCTTTCCTTCATGGCGTGGCTGGCATTCGTACACAGGTTCATGAGCACCTGATGCATCTGGGAGGGATCCGCCATGATCACATGCGGGGTTTCGGGCATCGTGTGCCGGATCTCGATCGTGGTCGGCAGGGACGCCCGCATGAATTTCACGACCTCTTTGATAATCGGGGCAAGCGAAAGGGGGTTTTTTTCCGGTTCGGCCTTGCGGCTGAAGGTCAGGATCTGCTGCACCAGGTCCCTGGCGCGATCCGCGGCCTTGAGAATCTGCTCCGCGTGCCTGGTGGCCTTCGGGTTGTTGCGCACTTCGTGCAGGCACAATTCCGAATATCCCATAATGCTGCTGAGGATATTGTTGAAGTCGTGGGCTATGCCGCCGGCCAGCGTTCCGATCGCCTCCATCTTCTGTGCCTGCTGAAGCCTTTCCTCCAGCATCTTCCTTTCCTTCTCGATCCGGGCCTGTTCGGTAAAGTCGAGGTGAATCAGGATGACATACAGAATGGTGCCTTTGGTATCGAGGACGGGATAGAGGATGCCCTGTACGACGAGCAGGTTGCCTTTGCCGACCGTGGATTCCGCATTGTACTCAATCGTCGGGGTGGTTGACGGCATTCCCTCGAACGCCCTGCGGACAGCCGGCATGATACCAAGCGCCTCGATCTGTTGATCCCGAAGGATATTGTAGCCCTTCAGGTCCTCCTGCCTGACGGACCATAGTTTCTCAAAAGCTTTGTTGGTGTAAATGATGTCGCCTTCGGATGAATATACCTGGATGGAAAAGGGGGCCTGTTCAAGAATGCCGCGGACGCGGTTCTCGCTCTCGTGCAGGGCCTCTTCGGCGAGCTTTCGCTTCGTGATGTCCTGGACTGTAATAATGTGTCCGGCTGCGGGATCATCCGCCTTCAGATACGCAGCGGTCAGAATGGCAAAAAGGACGGTGCCGTCTTTCCTCACAAGATGCGTCTCGACACTCGTCCGCTCGCTGCCCGCAAGCGGTGAGTAGAGACCACGGTCGACCCGCTCATACTCGTCGCCGGAATCGTAGAACATCCGTGTGCTTTGTCCCAGGAGCTCCTGTTCCGTGTATCCGAGGAGCTCACACAGCGCTTGATTGACCTGGACAAACACCCGGTCGACGGCAAAGGCGACGCCGATCGGGATCGCGTGAAAGATGCTTGCCGGAAGTGATTCGCTGACGGGCCACCTTCCCGTCGAGCCTTCGATCGCTGTCATGCCGCATCCCTCCTAATAAAACCGGACGTCACGGTGTTCCGGGAAAGGGAATGTCATCCCTCCACCGGCCGGGCCGGTCCGGGGGCAGCGCGGCATCCGTGCCGGCGGCCCGCGGCGACGCAGGCACCGCCGGCTATTTCCGGTCCAGCTCCGTCCGGACTGCCAGGCCGATCTTCTCGAGGATGTAGGGCTTCTGGACGAATGCCCCGGCGCCCATTTCAAGGGTTTGCCGGACCCGGTCCGTTTCCGAGAAACCGCTGGCGAGGATCGCCTTCTGCCGGGGGTTGATTTCGAGGACCCTTCGGTACGTCTCCAGCCCGTCGATCCCCGGGTCCATGATCATGTCGAGCACCACCAGGTCCACCTTCCGGCCTCGAAGGAAGGCAACCGCCTCCTCCCCGCCGGCGACGGCCTCGACCCGGTACCCCAGCCTTTCCAGCATGCTGATGGCCAGTTCGCGCTGCTCCTTCACGTCGTCCACCACCAAGATGGACTCCCCCCTGCCCTGGCAGGAAACGGGGGAGGCTTCCATGTCGTCCCGGGCGCTCTTTTCTCTCGTGACGGGGAAATAGAGCGTGAATGTGCTTCCCTCGCCCTCGGTGCTCTGCACATCAATGTAGCCGCTGTGGTCCTTGACGGTTCCCCAGACGACGGCCAGTCCGAGGCCGGTTCCGCTTCGTCCCATCACCTTCTTCGTGTAGAAGGGCTCGAAGATCTTGCCCAGGTCCTCCGCGGAGATCCCGCCGCCCGTGTCGGAGACTGTCAGGACGACGTAGTCCCCCTCCCGGACGTCGTCGTACCCGCGGATGGGCTGGTCCAGGTAGCGGTTCTCGGTCCGGATCGTAACCTTGCCCCGGCCGGCGATGGACTCGAAGGCGTTGGACATGAGGTTCATGACGCTCTTGCCCAGGTGGACGGGCGATCCCTTGATGTTCAGAAGGCGGCTCTCGAGTTCCGCCGCGAAGGCGACCTGCAGGTGGCGGTCTCTCAGGTCTTTGAACTCCTGTGTTCCGAGATAATCGGAGATGATCCCGCCCAGATCGACCACGTCGGAAACGGTGACGCCCCTCCGGGCCAGGGTCAGGAGGTCCTGGATGATCGCCGCTCCCCGGATGCTGGCCTGAAGGATGTTGTCCGCATGCCGCCTCGTGGGACTGCCTGCGGGCAGCTTTTCCGCCAGAAGCTCCGAGTAGCCCACCATGACGCCGAGGATGTTGTTGAGGTCGTGGGCGACGCCGCCCGCCAGGAGCCCCAGCGCCTCCATCTTCTCCGCTCTCTGGAGCTGCTCCTCCAGCTCGCGGCGCTCCTCCACAGCCCACTTGCGCTCGGTGACGTCGCGAATGAAGCCGCCGACCCCGGTTTTGCCGCTCTGCAGCGGCACGGGAAACTTGATTGTCTCGAAGACGCGGTCCCCGACGGCTTCCTCCGCAATGACGACGGAGCCCGTGTTGACGGCCTCCCGGTCGGAGGCGCGGCAGTTTTGCGCCGCCTCCTCGGGCATCAGGTCGAAATCGGACAGTCCGATGATTTCCTCCGGCGTCCGCCCGTAAAACTCGGCCAGCGCCCTGTTCGCCACGATGTGCTGGAAATGGTTGTCTTTCAGGAATACAAAGTCCGACGTGCTGTTGATGAAGGTGCTGTAGCGCGTTTCGCTCTCCTTGAGCTCCTCCTCCACCCGCTTGCGCTCCGTGATGTCGCGGAAAAACCAGACCCGGCCGAAGTACTGGTTATCGGCCCCCCTCAGGGGGGAGGAGTAGCGCTCGATGATCCGCCCATCGTTCAGCGGGATTTCATCCTGGCAGGTTTCATTCGGGTGGTCGTAGAGGTAGTTCACTTTTTCCAGAAAGGCCTCCGGATCGGCAAGCCACTGCCGGACCGATTGGAGCAGCAATTCATCAGATTGAGAGGCAACGACGGCGGGAGGAACCTTCCATATCTCCGTAAATCGCCTGTTGTGCAGGATGATCTTCCCCTCGCTGTCCACGGCAAGGATGCCGTCGATGGACGCTTCCTGCTGGGCGGACAGCAGGGCGTTCCGGAAGGCTCTCTCCGTCTCCATCTGCCTGCGCTCTGTGATGTCCTGGACTCTTCCCTCGTAATGGACGGCGTTGCCCTTTGCATCGCACACGACCCGGGCGTTGGCGGAGATCCAGATCGTGCTCCCGTCCTTGCGGCGTACCCGGTATTCGAAATGGTCGATTTTCCCCTGCGCTTCGAGAAGGCTTACGAACCGGCGGCGATCTTCGGGATCCGCGTAATACTGTGTTTCTATGTCCGTCACGGTCGCGACCATCTCCTCCGGCGAGGCGTATCCGCAAAGGCGCGCCATGGCCGGGTTGACACTGATGTAGCGGCCTTCGGGCGTGCTCTGGTAGATGCCCTCGATGGCGTTTTCGTAAATGCTTCGGTAGCGCTCCTCGCTCTCCTTGAGCTCCTCCTCCGCCCGCTTGCGCTCTGTGATGTCGTGAGAATTGATGATGATGCCCGTGAGGTTCCCCGAGGCGTCGTAAAAGGAGCGGCCCGCCGAGTGGAGCCACACATAATGCCCGTCGGCGTGACGGTAACGGTACTCCACCGAGCTGTCCGTCTTTGTGCGAATGCCTTCCATGTATTCGGTTGCGACCCGTTCGCGGTCTTCGGGATGGATGCGTTCAAAGGAGGACCTGCCGAGGACTTCTTCCGGACTGTCTCCCAGCAGGGTCCGGTGGGAAGGGCTGGTGTACAGGATGGCCCCTCCGGCGTCCGTTTCGGTCACGATGTCCGTCATGTTTTCCGTGATGTGGCGGTATCGTTTTTCGCTTTCGATCAGCGCCTCCTCCGTCCGCTTGCGTTCCGAGATGTCGATGAGGAATCCCTGGAAATGCAGGATTCGCCCCTCGTCGTCCCGAACGGCCCTCGTGCAATGGGACGCCCAGAAGACGGTTCCGTCCCTGCGGGCGATGCGGCACTCGAAATTCAGAAGTTCCCCGTGCTCCGAGAGGAGGCGGGTTGCCCTGCTCCTGGCTTCCGGATCGGCATAGACCTGGGTTCCGATGTCCGTCACGGAATCCATCAGCGCCTTCGGTGTCTTGTAACCCAGCATCCGGGTCAGGGCCGGATTCGCGTCGAGAAACCGGCCGTCCGGCGTGGTGGTGAAGATCCCGATGGGGGCGTTGCGGAAGAAATCCCGGTAGGTACTGTCCGTCGGCCCGTCGGGTTTCCGGGCGTGTTTTTTCTGCGTCATGGCGAAATCCCCATTCAGCTGCGATTGGCCTGATTGGCGAAAAGCCCTCGTGATGCCGGCGGGCCCGCACCGTGTCGATTGATAAAACGGTGCCATATCGTTTCCTTCATTTCCAGAAGAAACACGGGACATCCCATGGCGTCATCCACGCTTCGATAAAAAAAGGCCGGCCTTGCGGCCGGCCTTTTCAATGAAATTCCTCTCTCCAGCCCTTGGTCGAAAAGAGGGTCTCCCTGGCCTTGACGGCTATCCCTTGAGGGCGTTTTTGCCGGCAATCCGTCCGAAGACGACGCAATCCGATGTGGCATTGCACCCCAGCCGGTTGGAGCCATGCACGCCGCCGGCCACTTCCCCGGCCGCGTACAGATGGGGAATGACAGCCCCGAACCCGTCCAGGACCTGGGCCTTCGTGTTGATCCGCAGGCCGCCCATGGTGTGATGGACCGCCGGCCACATCGGCAGGGCGTAGTAGGGTCCCTTGTCCATGGCGATCATGGTCTTTTTCATGGGTTTGCCGAACTCGGCGTCTTTCCCTTCCGCGATATAACGGTTGTGGTCCTTGACGGTCTTCTCCAGGACATCGGCGGGAGCCCCGATCTTTTTGGCAAGCTCGGCGAGGGTGTCTCCCTTGATGAACCGCCCTCTCTTCATGCCGGCCTCCACCTCGGAGGGCTTGCCGCCGAACTTGGGATACTGGGCATCGGTGAAGATGGTATAGGCGGGCTTCATGTTGGCCCCGAGGCCGATCTGGGCGAAGGCGCACACGTCCCGGCGGTCCAGTTCGTTGACGAAGCGCTTCCCGGCCTTACTCACATAGATCATGCCCACCCCCGGGCCGCTGAACCCGTAGACGGCCGGCCGGTCCAGCAGACCGGTATCCGGCTCCGCAAAGGGAAATAGCTGAATGAAATTCATGTGGAGCGTATCCGCCCCGACGGCCTTGGCATAACGGATCACTTCGCCGGTCGCCCCTTTATGGTTTGTGCAGTTGAACTCCTTGACCAGCTTGGGCCATTCGGCGAGCCGCATTTCCAGGTCCTGGCTGAATCCTCCCGAAGCAAGGATCACCGCCTTTTGGGCCCGGATGTTCATGGCCTTGCCGCGCCTGTTGATCTCGACGCCGAGGACCGGGCTCTTCGGATCGGCATCCTTACGCCAGATCCAGGTGACCTTGGAGTTCAACGCCATCTTGGCCCCGTTCTTGTCAGCGATCTTTTTGAGGGCGTCCACGTAGTCCTTGCCGGAATTGTTGGCCGAGAAATGTGCGCGGTAGGCCGTGTGTCCGCCTCCGATGACCAGGACGTCGCTGATTTTGGCGCCGCCTTCATCGATCATCCAGTTCAGGGCGTCCGGAGAATCCTTGGCCAATACCTCGACGAGATCCGGCATATTGAAAAAATCGCCGCCTTTCAGGGTGTCGGCGACATGCTGCTTGACGCTGTCTTCTCCGAGGTTCTTCTTCTGGCGGAGATGCAGTTTTTCATCCCAGGCGGCATAGCCCCCGCCGTTAATCACGGAGTTTCCACCAACGACGGGCATCTTTTCCAGGATGACGGTTTTGGCCCCGCCGCCGGCCGCAACCGCCGCCGCGGCAAATCCGGCAAATCCGGATCCGATCACCACGACATCCCAGGTCTCGTCCCATTTCTGCGGCAGTTTCTTCACCATGGCTTCCGCCGTTCCCGGAACGGCCATATTCAGGGCCAGGGTTCCTCCCATGGTCACCGCGCCTAAGGTTACCGCCCCCTTCAGGATGGAACGCCTGCTTAATTTTGTGCCTTCTGCTTTCTCCTCGATCGCTTTTTTCATCTTTCAACCTCCGTCGAACGAATGTGACAAACACAGGTATGTTTGTCCTGTTCGCGGACCGCGAGTATAGGAGGCGGTGTCCAGTGTGTCAAGGTGATTGGAAATTCGATGATTGGGAATAGGCTTTCTGCAATTGCATATAGGGTTTTCAGAAAAAAATGCGTGTTAATTTTGTCGGACACGTCAATCCTTTGACAAAAATCGGGCAGATTCCTGGGGCGGCACCGGTGGTCACGGGAGTCCTCGCCGATTTTACCTTCCGGATTTGAATTTCATAACAAAAGAAATATCAAAGAGATACAAAACTCAGTTTCGTAATCGCTTTCACTGGCATGTTTTTTGAGAAAGGGAGCGCTGTAAGCATTTTGTCTTTGTCATTTTCATAAGAAAAGACACGGTCGCGACTTGCTGTGTGCAGAAGGGAATCTTCGAAGTTACCGGTCAAGTTCGGATGATGTTGCGAACGCTGGAAATTCAGGGGGCAAACATGAACGTATTTACGGGAACAATTGGTGCTGCATTCTTTATCTTCGCTGGAGTCGTAGCCGTTGCTTTCGTCCTCCGGCACATCTACGGGATTGTCGCTGTTACGTTTGCCTTCCGGCGCATCTATGGAAATAGCCTCACCTATAAGCTTTTTGCCTGGGCCTTGCCGGGCCTGATTATGATTCTTTCCATTACCTTCTTCTGGGTCAAGCTCGACAGTTTTCAAAATCTGCTGATCACAGCCTTTGCCATCCCCGTTGGATCGGCCTTGCTGTTCGTTCAGTTATACTGCTGCAGCAAAGTTTCCGATCAGGAAGCGGAGAATATCGGCACGACCGCCGATCCCGCCAAGAAACGCGGCATCCGGTTCGAGCCGCAGCAAAGATAGCCGATTCTTCTTGCCCACATCCCGCCGTGCCCGAAACAAAGGGGGCTTGCCGACAGAAGGCGAGCCCCTCGTCCTTTTCTTCCCTCCTTCCTTTCCTCTTTTCCTGTGCGGAACGGCCGCGTCCTCGCATTCGAAGCAGGAGAAAACCGCCTTCGGATATGGTACAGGATTTCGGGAGAGGTCGGGACGCTTCAGCGCCCGATGGCTTTTCTTCCCGAGAAACTGCCCGTCCCCCGCGGGGGGGCCGTGAGGGATGGCGGGCCCCGGATTGCCAAAGGAGGTGTCCCATGATTCGGTCTGTCATCCTGGTTTCAATGGTCGCGGCCGTGGTCCTGGCCGTCGGCTCGGCGGCGCCCGATTTCGAAGCGGTCTCCCAGGACGGCCGCAAGGTGATCCTGTCGGAGCTCAGGCAGCAGGGTCCCGTGATGCTCGTCTTCCTGCGCGGGTTCAGCTGACCCTACACCCGCAAACATCTGGTCCAGATGAAGCAGGACTTCCAGGAGTTCGCGTCCAGGAACGCCACGATTGTCGTCGTGGCGCCCCATTCCACGGAAAAAGTCGCAGCCCGGTGGAAGGAGGAGGGCCTGCCGATGATCGGTGTTCCCGATCCGGAGGGGACCCTCTCCGCTCGGTATGGCCAGGAGTGGAAGCTGCTGAAGTTCGGCCTCATGCCGGCCCTTTTCGTGGTCGACCGGAAGGGGGCCCTGGCCTTCGTCCAGTACGGCACGAGCATGTCGGATATCCCGGAGAACAGCACCATCCTGAAGGTGCTGGACGGGCTGAAGGGATCTTAGGATTGGGGTTCGACCGGAAGAGAGATTCGTACGCGAGACGGTTGTTGTGAAAAGGGGGTTGGCCGTGGATCGGTCAACCCCCTTTGTCTGCCCGCCTCCCGCCGCATTCCTGGTTTCCCGGCTTTCTCACGGAAATCGTCGGGATGGGTTACGGGGACCGTCAGCAGGTCGTTTTTGCCGGATTATTCAAAAATGATGCTGTGAACATCGGACTTTTTAACGGGAACGTTGACGATCCGGCCGTCAATAAGTCGGACTTTCATCTGCCCGTTTGTATCCGCCTTGTCCGCTCCGGCGACTTCGACGACCTTGTAGCGTGCATCCGTGAGCCAGAGATTCCGTTTGCCTTTATGGCTCATGTCGATTTTCACGATGCCATGCTGGTTGAGGCCGCAGTGTACCGTCTGCCCGTTGATCATATCGAGGTTCAGGACGGGAAGCTTCGTTCCCCCGCCGGTTATGTAGCTCTGCCCGGAGACGTGCGTGATCCGTTTGATTTCCTTCAGGGGGAGCTTGAAATAATGTCCCGACTTGTCCATGCAACTGATTTCGGGTGCGTTTTCGTAATTGAGAATGGCGCCCGTGATCTCCGTCCCGTCTTTTTCGACGGCCCGCACGCCGGCCCCGGGTTCAAAACCTGCCGCCCATGCCGAAGCGGCCAACAGGAAAATGAGTGCAATCGACAAACAGAAATTTTTCATTTTCGCTTTCTCCTCTCGTGATTTGACGACCTCTCCTCCGAAATCAACCTTATTTCGATGGCTTGACGCAGTATAGGGAAAGGCGCCGGGCCTGTCAATATGAAAGCCTCCCCGCCGTTGGCCTCCTGCAGATCCATGCCGGAAGCTGATCGGAGGGACGCTCCATTCCTGTTACGCGCCCGAAAGGGATGGTTCCCGGCGGCGGCCGCCCGGGTCCATGCATCGATAACAGACGATATACACAAAGCTTTTTCTTGACAAAGCAACATGCCGTGCTATGGTGTTACACACTGTAACGTCATGATGCATCGCGATACGTTCTATGAAACAGATTGTATTGAACGACACAGTGTATTTCGCGGCCGCGGATATTATCAGGGAACTGCAGATATCGCGTCAGACGTTCTGGCGCTGGCGGCAGGACGGGAAGATCCCTTCGGGACACCGCTTCCGGGACCGGAGGCTTCTCTATCAGCAGGAGGAGTTCGCGGAAATCCGTGAATATGCGACGAGGGTTGAGTCCGCAGCGGCAAAAGACAGCGGCCAGCTCCGTCTTTTTTAGTGAACGATGGAAGATACGGGTGAGCAGAAGAAGGTGTCTGAAGACCGGAAGGAGGCTTGGAGATGATTGAGCAGGCGGCTGCCGCGGATGCGATGGATTTCGGCATGGCGGGTTACGCGAAAGCGGACCGGGAAACCCCGGCTTCCGTTTCCGTTGTGAAGCCCATGGCTTCCGTATCCATCCGGGAAAAAGCGAGAAAAGTGTTTCAAACGTTCGACTGCCAGGAAGAGCCGACGTATTTTCACTTCTGAGTCAAGAGGCAGGCCGGGTCATTCCATAACCCGGTCCAGTTCCCTTCGCACGGCGAGGCCGATCTTCTCCAGGATATAAGGCTTTCGGACGAAGGTCCCGGCGCCGATTTCCTGGGCCTCCCGGACACGCTCCGTCTCCGAGAAGCCGCTGACGATGATGGCCCTCTGGCTGGGGTTGATCTTCCGGATCCTCCGGTAGGTCTCCAGGCCGTCGATCCCCGGATCCATGATCATATCCAGGACAACCAGGTCCGCCGTCTTCCGGTTGATGGAATCCACCGCCTCTTCCCCGCTGGCCACCGCCTCGACCCGGTACCCCAGCCGGGTCAGCATGCTGATTGCCAGCTCCCGCTGCTCCCGAACGTCGTCCACCACCAGGACGGTTTCCCCCCGGCCCGCCAGGGATTCCACAGGCCGGGCGCCTTCCGCCCGCGCGGGCTCTTCCCGGGTCACCGGGAAATAGAGGGTGAAGGTCGTTCCCGTCCCCTCGGTGCTCTTCACATCGATGTATCCGCCGTGGTCCTTGACGGTTCCCCAGACGATGGCCAGCCCCAGCCCCGTTCCGCTTCTTCCCATGACCTTCTTGGAATAGAAGGGCTCGAAGATCTTGTCGATGTCCCTGGCGGGGATGCCGTTCCCCGTGTCGGAGACCGTCAGGACGACGTAGTCCCCCGCCTGCATGTCGTCGTATCCGCTGAGCGGCCGGTCCAGATGGCGGTTCTCCGTCCGGACCGTCACGACTCCCTGGCCTGAGATCGCCTCGGCGGCGTTCGACACCAGATTCATGACCGTCTTGGACAGGTGGATCGGCGATCCCTTGATGTTGAGCAGGTCTGCCGAAAGCTCGGGCCGTATCACCACCCCCCGGTGGAAGGACAGCAGCTTCTCGAATTCCGGGGCCTGCAGGTAGTCCGTGACGACCCGGTTCAGCCCGACCACCTCCGAGATGGGCACGCCCCGCCGGGCCAGCGTCAGGAGGTCCTGGATGATGGCCGCTCCCTTGATGCTGGAGGTGAGGATGTTCTCAGCATACTTCCGGGTGGAGCTGCCCTCGGGAAGTTTCTCCGCCAGCAGCTCCGAATAGCCAACCAGCACGCCCAGGACGTTGTTCAGGTCGTGGGCCACGCCGCCCGCCAGTGTGCCCAGGGCCTCCATCTTTTCGGCCCGGGCCAGGCGCTCTTCCATTTGCCGGCGCTCCGTGTTGTTGCGGAGGCATTCGATGGCGGCGACGATCTCCCCCCGGGAGTCCCGGAGCACCGAGGCCTTGGCGGACATGTGGACGTCTCCGGGAGGGATGTTCGGGGTGTACGCCTCCCCGAAGATGATGTCCCCGTTCCTGCGGATGGTCGTGAATCTCGCTTCCGCCTCCGGGTCCGGATGAAGGGCCAGATCGATCAGGGCGGGCCTCCGGTCACCGTAAAAGGGGATGGAATACTCCCGGTCCCCCTTGCCGAGCACATCTTCTTTTTTTACCCCTGTCAGAAGTTCCGCGGCCCGGTTCCAGGCGATGATCTTTTCCTCCCGGTCGACGATGACCGTCGCATCGGGGAAAAAGTTGATGATGTCCATCAACTGCTGCCGGGACTCGCGGAGCGACTGCTCGGCGCGCTTCTGCTCGGTGATCTCGAAGGCGGAGGCGACGGTTGTGTTCTTGTTGTGGAACTTGCTCACTGTCGAGGAGAGGTCCAGCCACTTCTCCGTGCCGTCCTTGGCAACGATTCTGATTTCATAACGCGGCGGCTGCTCCTCCCCCTCCAGGCGCTTGAGTCCCCTGGCTTTCACCATCTCCCGGTGATCCGGGTGGACGATGTCCCAGAATTCATGCCGGCGACATCCTCCATGGAGAAGCCGGTGACCGCCTCGAAGGCCGGATTGACGTACTGGATCTTTGTGTCCTGGATCAGAAAGATGAGGGCGGAGGTGCTTTCCGCGAGGGCGCGGAACTTGATCTCGCTGAGCCGCAACTCTTCTTCGGCTTCTTTTTGCCGGGTAATATCCGTCAGCAGGTACAGGATTGCCGGGCTGCCGTTCCAGGGGATGCGGACCGCCGAGAGGCGGACCCAGGTCAATCTCCCGTTTCGATTGACGATTCGGAACTCGTAGCTGTCCGGGACATTCTCTCCTTGGACCCGCTTCCGGTAATTGGCAAGAACGCTGTCCCGATCCTCGCGCCAGACATGGTCGAAAAAGGGGGTGCCTTCCAGCCCCTCGATCGGCACTCCCAGGTGCTCGGACACCCGGCGGTTCACGAAGGTAAAGATTCCGTCCTGCAGGATCAGGATCCCCTCGCTTGACCTGTCCGCGAGGTCGCGATGTATTTTTAGATACTGTTCCGGGTCGGGTTTCTTTTTCCCGGGGATTGTTCCCGTAAACAGGAGGGGTGACGGACGGTTTTCTTCTCTTGGGCTGGTTACAGGAAACAGCGACAACTGGCTTTCTCGGCTCATCGTTTCTCCCGGCGCAGCAAGAATGTTGAACAGGCGGTTTGAGCAGTTGTATTCCTGATTTCCAAGTTCGGCATATTAGCTTATAACGAGGGAAATGCAACACATAATAGGGAAAGTTGCCGATTTGATCCGGTGAGTGGAGGTGGGCAGGGGGGAGTGTTTTGCGGTGCGATTCCCATTGACGCAGCGGGATGCCGGGCCTATGCTGCCGCCCGTGGGACATTCCGTCTGTGTGATCGTCAAGGAGGAATCGCAATGCCGTTCAAAATGCAGCCGGGGAAATTCTACCGCATGCCCGTCGTTTTCGGTCCCAGCCTGGGGCCTCGGCAGCGGGGATCGATCCATACCCTTTTCAGCCAGGATGCCCCCAAGGCCACCGTCATCACGGTCTCTTTCCGGACCGATCCCGCGCAACTGGAAGCGCTCCTTCCCGAGGGCTTCTCGCTCCGGGCGGAGCCGGTCGTTTCCGTGCGCTTTACCTGCCTCAAGGAAATCCCCTGGCTGGCGGGGCGCGGATACAACCACATGGGACTTTCCTTTCCCGCTGTGTTCAAAGGGAAGCGCGATACCGTCGCGGGGGATTTCCTGACGGTCCTCTGGGAGAACCTCTGCGACCCGATCATCACGGGCCGCGAGGAGCTGGGCTATTCAAAGATTTACTGCGAGCTTCCGGAGCCGGCCGTCCTTGCGGGTACGACCCACTGCACTGCATCCTGGCTGGGCTTCAAGTTCATGGACCTGCGCGTCGCCGACTTGAGGGTCCCCTCGCCGGAGGAGGCGGCCGCGCTGGTCGATCCGGCGTCCGAGGGGGTCCTGCACTTCAAGTACATGCCCCGGACGGGCGACTGGGGAACCGCCGACGCCGCCTATGCGACGCTCACGCCGCATGCGGATCCCAACAAAACCGTGACCGAACGGTGGGTGGGTAGCGGCACGGTGAAATTCCACGAGGCGACCTGGGAGGAGCTGCCTACGCTCTACAACATCGTCAACTGCTTTCATGCCCTGGAGGTCCGGGAATGGCTGGGCGCCGGCATTGTGAAGACCGTCGGCGCCAAGGACTACAGCGACCAGCGCATCCTTCTGTAGCCTTCATCCCGGACGACAGATCTTGTTTGTTCTATGCTCGCGAAAACGGGGACGGACTGAAATCCGTCCCCGTTTTCGGTTCTTGCCTCATGATCCCCCTTCGCTCCCCGGTCTTTTTCCTTGACAAGTCCTGTTCGTTTTGGAACTATAAAGTAATAGTTTATAGTGGCCGTTATGAAACGGCCTCTCACATTGCGAGATAAATTCATGATTACCGGAGAATAGACATGAAAACACGCATTACGGAGTTGCTTGGCATCCAATATCCGATCATCCTGTCCGGCATGAGCTGGATCAGCGTGCCCAAGATGGTGGCGGCAGTCTCGAACGCCGGAGGACTGGGCATCCTGGCGACGGGTCCCCTGGACAAGGAGCAGACGAGGCAGTCGATCCGGGAGATCCGGAAGCTGACGGACAAGCCCTTCGGGGCCAACACGTCCCTGATGTTTCCCGGGGCGATGGAGACGGCCAAGGTGCTCCTGGAGGAGAAGGTCCCGGTCATCAATTTCGCCCTGGGCAAGGGCGACTGGCTGGTCCGGGAGGCGCACAAATACGGCGGCAAGGTGATCGCCACCGTCGTCAAGGAGCACCACGCCAAGCGTGCCGAGGAATACGGGGTCGACGCGGTGATCGCCACGGGATACGAGGCCGCGGCCCACGGGGAGGCCATCACGTCCATGATTCTCATCCCCAGCCTGGCCGAGAAGATCCGGATCCCGATCATCGCCGCGGGTGGGTTCGCCGACGGCAAGGGCCTCGCCGCCGCGCTGGCGCTGGGGGCGGACGGGATCGCCATGGGAACGCGTTTCATGACCACGAAGGAAAGCCCGCTCCACGAGAATTTCAAGAAGCTGTCCCTGGAAAAAGGCGTCTCCGACACGCTCTATTCGAAGCGCATCGACGGCCTCTTCTGCCGGGTCATGGAGACGGAGACGGCGCACAAGGCCGTCCGGCGCGGACTGGACCTGCCGGCCGCCTTTTTCAACGCCCGCGAGATCGCCACGATGCTCCACCTGCCCTTCTTCAAGCTCTTCATCGGTGTGCTCCTGTCGGGATGGAAGAACGCCCGGCAGCTGGCCTACTTCGCAAACGCCGGCAAGGCGTTCCGGCTGGCCACGGAGAACGGCGACATGGTGAAGGGCATTCTCCCGGTCGGGCAGGTGACCGGCCTGATGCACGACGTCCCGACGGTCTCCGCCCTGATGGAGCGGACGATCAAGGAAGCCAATGCCGTGCGCGACCGCTTCGCGGTCCAGTTGTCCTGAAGCACGGACGGAAGGAAAAGGAGAAAGAAAGATACATGCGTCTTTGCATGAACTTGTATGAGGAGGTCGATGATGAGTTATGAAACGATGCAGTTCGTAAGGGAGGGGCCCGTCGGGGTCCTGACCTTCAACCGTCCCGAGGACATGAATGCCATGAACTACGTCATGATCAACGAGTTCCGGGATTTCTTCCAGGAGCGGTTCCGCGACCATGACACCCGGGTGATCGTCCTGACCGGGGCCGGGAAGGCGTTCAATGCCGGTATGGACATGAATGATCTTCTGAATTTCATTCCCCCCGGCGGCTTCAAACCCAAGGCCGTCTATGAGTTTCAAAAACTATTTTCCGATTTCATCCTTTTCATGAGGCGCTGTCCCCAGCCGATCATCGCCGCCGTAAACGGCGGGGCGGCGGGGGCGGGGCTGTCTATCGCCGCGGCCTGCGACGTCCGCATCGCCGCCCCGGAGGCGAAATTCATCGCCGCCTACATCAACATCGGCACCGGCGGGGCGGACATGGGGTCCTCCTGGCTGTTCCCCCGCATCGTCGGGGCCGGGAATGCGGCGCGGTACCTGATGACGGGCGACAAATTCGGCGCCGACGAGGCCTATCGGATCGGGTTCGTCCAGGCCATCGTCGAAAAGGACCGCCTGCTGGAGGAGGCCATGAAGATGGCGCAGACCATGGCGGGGAAATCGCCGATCGGGCTGAGGCTGACCAAGGAGGCCCTGAACCGGAACACCGGCGGGCTCAGCCTCGAGGACGCGCTCATGCTGGAAGACCGGAACCAGGCGATGTGCATGGTGGAGATGACCTCGCAGAACGCCGGGTAACGATCGACAGGGAAAAGGACTTTTTCATTCATCTTAGCCCGTGAAAGCGATCCGATGGGAGAGAAAGGAAAAAGCATGAAAGACAGAATCTGGCACAAGGCTTACGTGGCGGGCGTTTCACCGACGTTGAACATTGAGAGAATAACCATGGGCGCCGTTCTGAAAAGGACGGCGTCGCGTTTTCCGGACCAAGTCGCCCTCATTCTGATGGGCAAAGAGATCACCTACCGGGAGCTGGACGAGAGCGTCGACCGGTTCGCCGCCGCCCTGGACGGCCTGGGCGTGAAGAAGAACGACAAGGTTGCCCTGATCCTGCCCAACATTCCGCAGATGGTCATCGCCACCTACGCCCTGTTCCGCCTGGGGGCCGTGGCTGTGATGAACAACCCCCTCTACACGCCCGCGGAGCTGGAGCACAACCTGAATAGCTCCGGTGCGCGCGTGGCCGTTGCGATGGACCTGTTCGTACCGACGGTGCTGTCCCTCAAGGGCACCACAAAGATTGAAAAGGTGGTGGTCTGCCATGCCCGGGACTACCTGCCGGCTGACGCCGGCGACGACCCCCTGGTCAAGGAGGTCGCCGCCCTGCATTTCGATATCCCGCCGGAGAGCGGCGTCTACGAGTTCAGCGCCCTCCTGGCCGGTCCCGCTTCGTCGCCCCCGGACACGAAGGTCGACTTCGACGACCCGGCGGCCTTCATCTTCACGGGCGGAACGACGGGTGTCTCCAAGGCCGTCGTCATCAGCCACGCCAACTCCAGCGTTGCCGCCCAGCAGTTCCGGGCCTGGCTGTTCGATACGGAAGACGGGAAGGAGCGGCTGCTGGCCGTCCTGCCCTTCTTCCATGTAGCGGGCTACACCGACATGATGAACAACGCCATCATGAGAGGGTGGACCAACATCCTCGTTCCCCGGCCCACGCCCGACACGATCTGCGAGCTGACGCTGCGCTTCAAGCCCACCCTGTTCGGCGGCGTCCCGACGATGTTCGTGGGGCTCCTGAACCACCCGAAATTCATGTCCACGAAGATGGACTTCATCAAGGGCTGCTTCTCCGGGGCCGCACCGGTCGCCCTGGAGACGATCCACCAGTGGGAGGCCCTCACCGGCTCCTCGATCGTAGAGCTGTACGGGCTCTCGGAGACCTCGGCGCTGGCCACGTTCAACCCCTGGCGGGGAAAGTCCAAGCTCGGAAGCGTGGGAATTCCGCTGCCGGAGGTGGACTGCCGCATCGTCGATGTCGAGACGGGAACCAGCGACCTGAAGCTCGGCGAGGCAGGAGAGATCCTGCTCAAGGGGCCCCAGGTAACGAAAGAGTATTACAACAATCCCGAGGCGACGGCCGAGGTCATCCGGGACGGGTGGCTGTCCACGGGCGACATCGGATACCTGGATGATGAAGGATACCTGTTCATCGTCGACCGGAAGAAGGACGTCATCATCGCCGGTGGGTACAACATCTATCCGCGGGAGGTGGACGAGGTTCTTTACCAGCACCCCAAGGTGCAGGCCGCCTGCGTCGTCGGCATCCCGGACACGTACCGCGGCGAGACGGTGAAGGCCTTCGTGGTCCTGAAGCAGGGCGAGGAGGCCACGGAGAAGGAGATCGTCGATTTCTGCAAGGCGAAGCTCGCCGCCTACAAGGTTCCGAAATACGTCGAATTCCGGCAGGCCCTGCCCCAGACGGCCGTGGGGAAGATCCTGCGCCGGGTGCTCCGGGACGAGGAGTTGGCGGCCCGAAAGGCAAAGTAGAGGGGCCGGCCTCCTCCCGGCGATGCCGGGAATCCTTGATTCGGGAACGGGAAGTCGGCTATGCAGCGGCCCGGAATTCATTCCGAGAAGGAGGAAATGATATGGGATTGAGAATCGGAGAGCTGTCGAAGATGACGGGCGTGCCCATATCCACCATCCGCTATTATGTCGCCAACGGCCTGCTGCCCGTTCCCGAGAAGGTCGGCAAGCTGCTTTCCCATTACGACGAGAGCTGTGTCCAGAAGCTCCAGACCATCCTGTACCTGCAGGAGAACCGGCATTTCCCCCTGTCGATCATCAAGAACATCCTAAGAAGGATGGACAGCGGTCTGAGTCTGCAGGAGGCCGAATCCGTGGAGGACGTGATCTTCAATCCTCCCGCGAACGCCGTCGACAGCCGGCTCATGAGCCGGACGGAATTCCTGTCGCAGACGGGGCTGACGGCACAGGAGCTGGAGACGGCGGAAAAAATGGGGCTCATCATGCCCTACATCCAGGACGAGGGTCGGGAGCTCTACAACCATGAAGACGTCCTGTGGGGAAAGGACGTCCTGAAACGAATCCTGCAGTTCGAGAACTGCTGGGACGACTTTGTTAAATACCTGAAAATCGGAGACCGGATGATCGATCAGGAATTCGCAATCCGGGAGAAAATCGTCCGGGACCGGAGCCTGAAGGAGAACATGGAGATCTCCATCGAGCTGTCGAAGGCGGCGGAATACACGCGCGGCTACCTGTTGAGGAGGCTCTTCCAGAGAAAGGTCCGGTCGCACATCAAAATGAGCCTGGAGGGCAAGTAAGCGCATCGCCGCCGCGCTCCGGAAATCTGTTGTGGAATCATACGTCGCCGCCCGCGTGGAGTTACGACGGGCGGCGCTTCATTCATGAATTGCTACGATTGTAGCGGAGGATTGCATGGGACAGAATTTTTACAAGCGGGATGACCGGGACGTGAAGTTTGTCCTGAAGGAACACCTGGGCATCGATCAGCTTCTGGAACTGGAGCCGTATCGGGGATTCACCATGGAGGATTTCGACATGATCCTCGACCAGGCCCAGAAAATCGCGGCCAACGACGTGGCGCCGTCGTTCCAGGACGGGGACCGGCAGGGATGCCGGTTCGACCAGGGTCGGGTCCTGGTGCCGGAATCATTCAAGCACGCCTGGAAGGTTTTCCAGGAGGGCTCCTGGTTTGCCCTGGCGATGAAGACGGACTTCGGGGGCCAGGGGCTGCCCCTGATCGTGGCCGAGGCGGCGATGGAGTTTTTCATCAGCGCCAATTTCTCCTTCGGCTGCTTCGCGGGCCTGGGGCCCGGCAACGGATCCATGATCGAGAGCTTCGGCTCCCCGGAGCAGAAGGACCTCTTCTGTGCGAAGATGTATGACGGCACCTGGGGCGGCAGCATGTGCCTGACGGAGCCGGCGGTGGGATCCGACGCCCACATGGTCGCCGCGAAGGCGTCGCCCGACGGGAAGTACTACAAAATCCAGGGGACAAAGATTTTTATCACCTCCGGCGAGCACGACCTGACGGAGAACATCGTCCACCTGGTCATCGCCCGGATCGAAGGCGCGCCGGCGGGCGCGAAGGGTGTCTCCCTCTTTGCCGTGCCCAAGATCTGGGTCAACGAGGACGGGACGCCGGGCGAACCGAACGACGTGGCCTGCATCGGCATTGAACACAAGATGGGCCTCAACGGCTCGGCCACCTGCGTTCTGAATTTCGGGGAGAACGGGCAGTGCCGGGGGCACCTGATCGGGGAGGCCGGCAAGGGGCTGGCCTACATGTTCCAGATGGTCAACGTGGCCCGGATGGCCGTGGGGCTGGAGGCGGTGGCCTTCGGAGCGAACATCTACGCGAACGTCCTGGAATACGCGAAGGAGCGCGTCCAGGGGACGCGGTTCGCCATGGGCGGCGAGCGGATCCGGATCGTGGAGCACGCCGACATCCGCCGGATGCTCCTGAACCTGAAGTCCCTGACGGAGGGGATGCGGGCGCTCGTCTACAAGACCTACCTCATGGAGGACCTGTCGAGGAACTGTCCCGATCCGGAAAAGCGACGGAAGGCGAAGGGCCGCCTGGAGCTGTTCACGCCGCTGGTGAAGGCCTACTGCTCGGACCGGATCTTCGAGATGGGGCGGGACGGCATCCAGGCCCTCGGGGGCTACGGGTTCACGAAGGAGTACCCCATCGAGCAGTACACCCGGGATTGCAAGATCCTCTCCATCTGGGACGGCACGAACTTCATCCAGTCCGCCGACCTGGTCGGGCGGAAGCTGAACATGGGCGGAGGCGCCGTCTTCCAGGCCTGGGCCGAGGACGTCTCGGCCTTTATCAAGGACCACGAGAAAGACCGGACCTTCGGCAAGGAAATGGAGATCCTGAAGGAGGCCCTGGAGACGGTGGTCGGGTTGGTGATGGACTACGGCCGGTACTTCGGGGAAGGGAAGCTCGACCTGATCCCGCTCACCTCGACGCGGTTTCTCGACTGCATGTCCGAGGTGGCCGTCGCCCACCTGCTCCTGGAGCAGGGCATGATCGCCCAGACCAGGCTGGAAGGCGGGGACGCGGGAGCGGACGCCGATTTTTACCGCGGCAAGGTGGCGGCGGTGCAGTACTACTGCCGGAACTTCCTGCCCCAGGTCTTCGGCCGTGCCCGGATCATCAAGATGGAGGACCTGACCGCCGTCCAGGTCGAGGAGGCGGCGCTGTAGCGGGATGCGGGCCCGCCTGCGCGGAGCGGGGTCCCGGGTCTGTAAATATTTGATCATCTCTGCGGGGGGATCGTCCGGGAGGGCGGTCCCCCTGCGAATGACGGGGAGGATTCGGAATGGCCGGATTTGAGTATACGCTGGACGGGACGGTTGCCGTCCTCACCATGAATGAGGGGGAGAACCGCATCAACCTGCCGTTCGTCGAGGGCTTCATGACGGTCCTGGACGAGATCGAAGAGAAGACGGAGGCGAACGCGCTCATCGTCCGCTCCGCCCATGACAAGATTTTCTCAAACGGGATCGACGTCGCCTGGGTCACGGACATGATCGGCCGGGACGAGATGGAGACCGTCTACCGGTACTTCCACTCCCTGGACACCTTTTTCAAGCGCCTGCTCCTGTACCCGATGCCGACCGTGGCGGTCCTGAACGGCCATGCCTTTGCCGGAGGGGCGGTCCTCTCTTGCTGCTTCGATTTCCGGTTCATGCGCACGGGGCGGGGCTTTTTCTGCTTGCCCGAAGTGGATATCGGCGTTCCCTTCTGGCCCGGATTCATTGCGATCCTGAAAAAGGCCATCCCCATGACCGTCCTGAACGACATGTTCTACACGGGCGTGAGGCTGACCGCGGAGGAGTGCGAGGCGCACCGGATCATCCGCAAGGCCTGTCCGGTGGAGTCGCTGGACGCGGAGGCCCTGAGCTTCGCCAGGGGCCTCAACAAGCGGCGCGGCATCTATGGGGTCATGAAGGCCCGCATGAACGCGAGCGTCGTCCGCATCCTCGAAGAGGAGGACCCGGAGGTCATCCGGTCGGGCCAGTTCCTCGCCTGACATTCCCGGAAAACAGGTCAGATTTGTTTTTGCAGAGCAACATGGAAATAAATCTGACCTGCTTCCCTCATTCCCCTCCTGCCGGCACCTAATCCTGCTTAAGCAATAAAACCGTAATTTCGAGGCATTGCATTCGATCGGGGCATCGTTTATCCCGCCTTCTATCATGCGAGGGCCGGTTTCGTTCCGTCCGGTCCGCGCCTGAACAAATTCCCCCACAGCCATTCCATTTTCCTGGATCCCGTCGAGGCCTTTGAGGCCTGTCCCACAACATTTCCGAGAGGAGACGATCGCCAAGATGAAGAAAGCCGTTACGAAGCGCTGCCTGTCGCCTGTTGTGTGCCTGTTCGCATGGCTGTTCTTTCTTTCCGCCGCCTGGGGAGCCTGCAGCGGCGGCGAGCGGATCGGCTACGAGACGCAGCAGATGCAGGTGGGCGGGACGCAGACGCTCACGGTGACCGGCGCCAGGGCGGATGCCTCGTACCGCTGGCGGGTCGCCTCGGGCGGCGGGTCCCTCTCGGCGACGACGGGTACATCCGTCGTGTATACAGCCCCCTCCTCGAACCCGGACTGTGAGAACAATCCCGTCATCACCCTCTCGTCGGACGGCGCCTCCTGCGACACCCTGCAGATCGCCGTTCACGGGGCCGGCACCAACGACTGGTATTACCCCGTCTCGAAGGTGGGAGCCGTGGAGGTCTGCCAGGAGCATGCGGACCATACGGCCCTGTGCAGGGCCTGGATCGGATGCGACGGCAACCCCAGCGAGAACTGCCGGCCCGTTGGACCGAACTGCGGGATGACGTCTTTCTTTTGCAACTCCCATGGCTGGTTCCTGACCCGCCCCTGCAACTCCGAATCGGCACCCTACAATATCCCTCCGGGGACCTACTGCTCCGGCTCCATGGGGCCGACCTACAAGGACATCCGAACTCCCATGATGAAAGCCAACGGCTGCTGTCCCGCGGCGCTGCTTCCGGCGGAGCCTCCGCCGCCGGCCTGCGACGTGTCGGTGACGTCCTTCAGCGGGAGTTCGACGGCCATCGACGTCCACAACGGGGGACGGACGGTCTTCACCGGGACGATCGCCTCCTCGGACCCGGTCTCCTGGAGGGTGACCGTGGCCGGGAAGACGATCGGCGAGGGGACGGGTCTGGCCGTCTCCGTTCCCTGGGACGGAAGACTGGACGGCCAGGTCGCAGAGATGGGCCGGACCTGGCCGGTGAAACTGGTCGTGGAGACCGTCAACGGCCGGTGCGGCACCGAGGGGGAGACCTCCGTCACCGTGACAGCCTCGGAGAAGGACTGCAAGATGCAGGTTCCGGTGGGCTCCCGGGCCCACCTGGCGGCGGGGAGCCTCTCCGAGTCCCTCATTCTGTTCCGTCTCCCGGGCTCCCGGATGATGCCGGAGTTCGGCCTTTCCTATGACAGCGGCGACGGGAAGAGGGGCGTCCTCGGGACGGGCTGGACCCATGACTATATGGAGACCCTGACGGCCGTCCCGGAGGAGGACCGGTACGTCTGGCGGGACGGCCGGGGCGGCCGTCTGGTCCTGTACCGGAACGGCGAGGTCCACACCCCGGAGCATTCGTCCTGGCCGGCCCTGGCGAAGAACGCCGACGGGACGTACGACCTCTTCTCCCGGGACCTGACCCACCGCCTCTTCGACGCCTCCGGCAGGCTCACCACCATCCTGGACCGGAACGGCAACGCCCTCACCCTGACGTACGATGCGGGAAAGAATCTGGTGGCCGTCACCGACCCGGCGGGCCGGAAGATCGTATTTCGTTACGATCCCGCGGGCCTCCTCGGGACGGTCACCGATCCCAACGGCAACACCCACGCCTTCACCTATACGGGGAAGACCGTGGCGGGGGCCGTCCTGGGGCGGGTCGTCTCGCAGACCTCCGCGGGAGTAGAGACGTGGACCTTCACCTATGACGACGCCTTCCGGATGCTTTCGAAGACGGACCCCCGGGGCTACGAGACCCGATACACCTACGACGGGAACCGCCTCGCCGGGACGACGGATCCCGAGGGGAAGACCCGGGTAGTCCGGTACGATCCGGAATCGCCCCGGTCCACCCTGACGGAGAAGGACGGGGGGACCTGGACCTTCCGGTACGACCCCGTTCTCGGCGTTCTCCTGGAGAGGACGGACCCCCAGGGGCACACGACCCGCTACGGCTATGACGGCAACCGGAACCTAGTCCGACAGACGGAGCCCGACGGGAGCGAGAGCGTCTACACCTACGACGGCTACGGCAACCTCGCCTCGGTCACGGACCCCCTGGGGAAGACGACAAGCTTCACCTATAACGGCCAGGGCCAGGTCACGTCGATCACGGACCCCCTGGGGAACACCGTCTCCTACGGCTACGACGCCCGGGGGAACCTCCTCACCGTCACCGATGCATCCGGTGCCGCCACCCGGTACGCCTATGACGACCGGGGCAACGTCACCGGCATCACCGACGCCCTGGGGCGGACGCTGACGATGCGCTACGACGCCTCGGGCAACCTCGTCTCCGTCACGGACCCGGAGAAGAACACCGTGATCCTGGGCTACGACAGCCTGGGCAACCGGGTCCAAGCCGCCGATGCCCTGAATAACACGACCTCTTTTGTGTATGACGCCCGCAACCGGCTCGTCCGGGTCACCGATCCCCTGGGGCATGTTACCCGCCTGACCCGGGATGCCGCCGGGAACCCCCTGACGGTCACCGACCCCAACGGCCATGCCACGGGCTACACCTACAACGACCGGGACCGGGTGACCGGGATCACCGACGCCCTGGGGCAGCATACGGCCCTGACCTACGGCGGGTCGTCCTGCCCCTCCTGCGGGGCCGGGGCGGACAAACTGACGGCGGTGACGGACGCGAAGGGACAGACCACGACCTTCGAGTACGACCTGGCGGGAAGGCGGACGAAGGAGACGGACCCCCTGGGGAACGTCACCTCCTATGCCTACGACGCCCGGGGAAACCTGGCCGCCCTGGCTCGTCCCGACGGGCGGACCGTCGCCTATCGGTACGACCGGAACGGGAGGCTGATCGAAAAGGTCTTCTCCGACGGATCGACCGCCGCCTTCCGGTATGACGACGCGGGGAACCTGGTCTATGCGGGGAACCGGCACATCGCCTACCAGTTTACGTACGACGCAAACCGCCGGGTGACAGAGGTGGTCGATTCGGAGGGCCGGCGGATCCGGTACGCCTACGACGCCCTGGGGAACCGGACCCGGATGGTCACGCCGGAGGACAAGGCCGTCTCCTACACGTACGACCTCAACGGCCGCCTCACCGTGATCGGGACGGCGGACGAAACAGGCAGTGATGCAGGCAGCGGAAGCGGGAACGATGCAGACCGCGGAGCTTACCGCTTCACCTACGACGCGGCGGGGAGGAGGACTTCACTGGCCCGGCCGGGCGGGACGACCACAGCCTACAGTTACGATGCCGGGAGCCGCCTCATGAAGATCCTCCACCGGGATAAAGACGGCAAGACCCTCGACACTGTCGGCTACGCCCATGACAGGGCCGGCAACCGGGTCACCCGGGAGGAGAAGGACAGGACCGTCACCTACGGCTATGACGCCGTGGACCGCCTGACGGAGGCATCCCCCAAGCCGAAATCCGCGAAGGGGATCCTGGGGAGGCTCCTCGAGGAGATTGCGAAGAAGCTGAAGGAAGGCTATGAGTACGACTCCGTGGGGAACCGGGTCCGGGGCCCCGGAAAGAAAGACAGCCAGGCCCATGACGCGGGGAACCGGCTTCTGGAGGACCGGGAGCATCGCTACGAGTACGATGCCAACGGCAACCTCGTCCGGAAGACCGGGACAGGTCCCCTTGGCGCCGTCACCACGTATCGCTACGACGACGAGAACCGCCTGACCGGGGTGGAAACCATCCTGGGTCCCCTCACCACGGAGATCGAGTACGCCTACGATCCCTTCGGGAGGCGGATCGCAAAAACAATCAAGCGGGAGATCGATCTGGGGGACCGGGAGTACAGCATCCCGGCGCCCCGGACGGTCCGCTATGTCTACGACAGCGAGGACGTGATCCTGGAGTACGTGAAGCACGGGGACAGGGAGGCGCGCACGGCGTTTTACCTCCACGGCCCCGGGATCGACGAGCCCCTGGCGGTGGAGAGGCGTCGGTCCCCGCTCTTCGGGAACGGCGGATTCGAGACATTCGACTATCTGGCCGACGGCCTGGGCTCCGTCACCGGCCTGACGGATCAGAAAGGGCGCCTGGTCCAGCGGTACGAGTACGACTCTTTCGGAAACCCGGGGGCGATCAATCCCCTGATCGGCCAGCCCTACGCCTTCACTGGCCGGGAGTACGACCCCGAGACGGGGCTCTACTACTACCGGGCCAGATACTACGATCCCAGGGCCGGTCGGTTTATCACCAAGGACCCCATCGGCTTCGCCGGGGGTATAAATCAATACACTTACGTCTCAAATGATCCTATAGATTGGTCCGACCCATGGGGATTAAAAACATGGATGTGTATAAAGCCCCTTGATATTTTTGGTGACAAAGGTACAGAAAGTGGCACGAAAAGCGGCCCGGATTTTCAGGGTAACCCTTTATATCACCAATACATTTGTGTTGGCAAAAAGGACTCTCCTGTTTGTGGTGGTCAAAGCAGCGGAGGTAAGCTTTACGGAGTAGGTGTACCCAGTAAAGATAAGTATAATTCAGATAGATGTAATGAAAAGCATCCCGATAATGACTGTTTGGAAAAATGCTTACAAAAAAAAATTACAGGCCCTCGACCTTATTATGGTCTAGTAGGCATTGGAACAAACTGTCATGAATGGGCGGATGATGTTATAAAAGAATGCCAGAAAGAATGCAAGGTGAAGAAATAATGATGCATATTAGGGATATGATCAGGCTTCATGGAAATAGATTTATTACTTTGATATGGGCTTCAGCCGTTTTAATAGTGATAGTGTTTGCTGTTGTTGGTTTTTTTAATAATGAATCCGTTGCTTATATATTTTTTAGTCTATTTCCGGTCGCTCTGTTAGCAGATATCTCGATTATCATTTCTTTTGTAGCGGAAAGAAACAGTTATGCCAAGGCGGCATGGCTCCTATTGACATGGTCTATCTTTATCTTTGCTTTGTGCGTGTCAATAGTTGATCCTATAAAATCGGCAATCTACCTTTCTGCAGGGATTCTTATTATTTATCCCATGTTGGTCCTTTCTTTTCCGTCGAGCATCATATGGATATATTTATACGGTGGCGTTTCATACTTATTGGATATGTCAGACTTTTCAACTTCAATAGGGTCTTATTGGTTGAGCGTTTTCTTGGCAAATTTCATTTTGTGGATGGGTTTTGTCACTATTGGCTATTTACAGTGGTTTAAACTGTTGCCATTTGTGATCAATAGGATCAAACTGTTAAATATCTTTAACAAAGAAAAAACAAATTATAATATCTGATGTTTCGAGCAATGAAAAAATACAAGGACTCAAGCCTGTCGATTAAGCAGAGGTGAACTTTATTAAACCATAAGAAACAATATTTATCATTAACCATTTCGTTTTTTCCGATTTGAGCTTGTCCGACAACTATTTAAGGTAGCGATATTCGTAAATTGTAATCCTGATAAATCGAAGTTGGCCCACTTTTCTTTTTGGTTTTCGTCGGGGGCATCCTTACGGACTATATATTAACATCGATTGCCAAGAGTATGATGATTACGTCAACAAAAAATGTGGGCACCAATGCAAAGTAAAATAATTGAATATTTCTCTCAAATATATGTTTCGCGCGGCAGGAAAGTACTGGTTGTTCTGTGGGGATTCATTCTGGCCATCCTCATCCTGACGCCTGCCGTCACTTTTTTTTCAAATGGTGATGAACTATTGGGGAATATTGCATTCAGTATACTTCCTTCTGCAATTCTGCTCAATATTTCAATCGTGATTGCTTACATAGTTAAAAGCCATGGTGTACAAGTTGTAAAAATTGGCTGGATGTGTTTGAGCCTTTATGTTGTTATGCTGGCTATGTATATTGCCGGCTCTGACCACATAAATGCGCAGATGGAGGCCGAAATAGTATTCGCATATTCAATGCTGATCATGTCGTTTCCGGTTGGTTTTCTCGTACCTTTCGGGGTGGCAGTTCTGGATCAATTGCTGAATATCGGAACGCTGGGTGTTTATACATCAATTGTTTTCGTATGGCTCCTTTATTCAATATTAGGATATCTGCAATGGTTTAAGATTGTTCCTTGGGTAATGGACGTGATCATGACCAATAACAGCATTAAATCGTCTGGATTTTAGAGAAAGTATAATATGAGATCTTATCATTGCCTTTCATGCGAAATTGAGGACTGTCATTTGATGATTCCGTCGGACAGATAAGGCAGGAGGAGCTATCATATTGACCTTACGTGATGAATGTTCATTTTCCGATTCCGATCATGCTTCCTCCAATATTCTTGTTTGAGGACCATGATTGACACCAAAAACTGACATCTGTTGATTCAGCGAACAATTATCCTGGAACCGAATGCTATAGAAGACGGAAATGACATCTAAGTTCACATTGTGGAAAATTATTTGGTTTGTTGTAGGATTATTGCTTATTGTCTATCCACTATACGACCGTGATGCCACAGTTGCAATGTGGTTCTATTTCATGTTGTGGACTGTTCCTTTTGGCACGATCTGGCTGCTTTATGTTTACGATTTGTGCCTTAATGATTTACTGTGGCCTCCTTATCCATGGCTGGAAATAGGTGGTCAGTTTATTGCTCTAGTAATTGCATACATATTCTGGTTCATCTTGATGCCGCGGATTCGTACTTGGGCAAGGGGAAGAAGAAAAACCGCTCTCTATCGCATGCAAACCCGTATTTTCATGGGACTGCTACGAGCGGATCTGCTTCTCCCGGAGCTTCCGCCACGTCGCGTCCGAGTACCAGATGTCGACGAACTCCAGGAGGGAGGCCCGCTCCCGCTGCCGGATCTGCTCCGCCAGCGGTCCCCGGAGGAGCTTCTTGATGCTGCCGAACGCGGGGGTGTCCCTGGCGGCGAATTCTTCCGCCATCTTCATCGCCCGGGGCGCCACGTCCTCCTCCGCGACCGCTTCGTGGACGAGGCCCAGGCCGAGGGCCTCCTCGGCGGAGTAGAGGGCGCCGGAGTAGACGAAGGTCTCCGCGTTCTTCTGTCCCAGCCACATCTTCAGGATCTCCACGCTCCCCGCGAACAGCGACGAGCCGAAGTTGATCTCGTTGAGGGAGATCCTCGCCTTGCCCGTGGCCATGACCCGGTAGTCGCAGGCGATGGCGATCATGCAGCCTCCCGCCATCGTGTGCCCGTTGAGGGCCGCCACGACGGGCTTGGGAACCAGGAACAGGTCGCCGTAGAAGCGGGTGAATTTCGTGAGGTAGCGGAGGAAATCCTCCCGGCCGTACTCCAGGAACTCCGGGATGTCGAACCCGTAGGTGAAGAACTTTCCCTTTCCCGTCAGGATGACGGCCCGGACGGCGGGGTCCACGGCCAGATCCCGGAAGCACGCCGTCAGCTCGTCGATGAAGGGTTCATTCAGCGCGTTCACTTTTCCGCGGCTCAGCATGACCGTCGCAATGCCGTGTTCCCTGCTCACCTCCAGAAACTGCATGACCAGACCTCCTTTCCCTGGTTTGCCGGGGCAATGGTCTCCGGCAGGAATTCTAAACCTCGAAGAGGATCCGGGGCGTCGGGGTCAGGATTTCGTTCCCTTCCGCCCGGATGTGGATCATGTCCTCCAGCTTGACGACGCCCAGCTTCTCGTCGAGCATGTGCAGGTCCAGGGCGACGACCTGGCCCTCCTCGAGGGGGGAGGAGTCGTACCCGGACAGGATGGGGGGCTCGTTCAGCTCGAGTCCGATGCCGTGCCCGATGATCCGGGAGATCTTGCCGCCCCCGAAATGCTGGAATGTCTCCCGGCGCCCCAGCTCGCCGGCCTTTTCGACGGCGATCCGGTAGACCTCGGTGCCGGCGATCCCCGGGCGGATGGCGGCGATCAGGTGGTCGGCAATGGAGCGCAGGTCGTCGTAGAGGGAGCGGATCTCCTTCCCGGCCTTCCCCAGGCAATAGGTGCGCGTCTGGTCGGCGTGGTAGCCGTCCACCAGCGTGGGGATGTCCACGATCACGATGTCGCCGGCCTCGATTTTCCTCCTCGACGGCCCCGCCGGTACGGACGGGCTCAGGCCCACTCCCGTGATCGTGTAGACGACGCCGCTGATCCGGAACAGATTGGGGCCGGAGCTGATGGGGCCCCGGCTCATGAAGAAGTCGGGCTGGCGGATGAAGAAGATCCCCTCGTGGCCCGCCAGGCGGTGGGCGTTCTCGACCGCCGCCGCCAGCTCCAGTTCCGTGATTCCTTCCCTCAGGGTGGCCAGCACAGCCTCGTGGCCCGCATGGATGGCCCCGCAGGCCTTCCGGATCTTCTCGATCTCGGCCGGCTCTTTCTTCTTTCTCTGGTCCAGCGGCACGGAGGAGACATCGACGAATTCGAAGCCGGGGAAGCATTTCCCGACCTGCCGGAACTGTTCCGCCGTCAGGATGTCCATCTCCACGCCGAGACGCCGGTCGCCGCCCCGCATCCGGGCGGAGAGGGCCTCGCCGATCCGCTCCAGGCGCCGCTCCTCCCGGAGCTTTTCCCGCGGGATGAAGACGTCGTTCCGGGCGAAGTCCAGCCCGCTCCGGACGTACAGCGTGCAGTCGTCGGGGAGGACGGCCAGCCACGAAGGCTGGGCCGTTCCCGTATAGTAGAGGATGTTCCTGGAATAGCCGATGAGGAGAGCGGAGAGATTCCGGTCGGCCATCCCGGCCTGCAGGTCCCGGATTCGCTTCATCCCGTCCATGGCGGATTCTCCTGTCGGTGGATTTGCGATGCCGGTGCATGATACCGGACCGCTGGTCCGGCGCATGTCCCGCTTATTATATTTAGGCCGTGTTAAACCGTCGTCAGAGCCGATGGACAGAGGTGCCGGGCCGTCGACCGCAGGCGCATTCCTCGGAGATGGGTGCTGCTTTCGTGGGGGATGGGTCGGGGTTGCCTCTCAGCGGTCCTCGTGGCGGGCCGCGATCCGCCGGAATACGGTGATGATCGTTTCCGAGTGTGGCTCCGGGATCCGGGAGAGGCCCCGTTCGTAACGCGAGAGAGTCTGCCGTGTGACTCCAAGCTCCTTCGCCAGGTCCGCCTGGCGGAGGTGGAGCCGGGCCCGCAGCTCCTTAACCAATTGCGGACGCGCGGCCAGCTGGTCCGGCTTGTCGGGGATGCCGGTACTCCGGGAAGGTCTTCGACGGTTCCCGCCCGCCGCGGGGAGACGGGCCTGCCGCCTCGCCGGGATCCTCCGTGCCGGCCTCCAGAGCTTCTCCGAGAGCTTCACGGTGACGGGCGTTTCGAGCCACTGTGCCATGTAGCCCTTCGTCCGGCTGACGGGCTCCCGCAGGTCGTCGCTCTCGATGATGCCGATCTCCATGAGCCTCTCGTGGGCCTTGAAAAAGGCGTCCACCGTGTGGCCGGGGTTGCGTCCGCTCACGCCTTCCCCGCAGAAGTCGAGGATGCTCCGCGGGGTCGCCCGGGGCAGCTCTCCTTTTTTCCCGGCGACCGTTCCGATGAGTGTCCAGTAGGTGCCCAGCTTCTTGGTGAACGCCTCCTGGTACGGGTTCAGGTGGAGAAGGGCCCGGCCGTAGTAACCGATCCAGAACAGCCCCTCCACATCCAGGAAATGCGACAGGGCCTGACCGCAGCGATACCGGAACACGGTTCCTCCGCGCTCCCGGCGGCGGTATTCGACGTCCAGGAGGTCCAGCAGGCGGTCCGGCCTTTCCCTGCCGAAGGTGACCGTGCCGCCGGTCCGGTAGTCCTTCCAGGTCATGAACACCCTCAGGTCTGCAAGACGGAAGACTTCCGCCTTCAGGTCCTCGATCAGGTTCCTCGCCCGGCCGCGGCGGAGGCGGATATTCCTCATGCCGGCGATCTCCTCCGGTGTGATGCGCGCGATCCCCGTCCGGGGGTCGTCCAGGCGGGCGATGGCGGACATCAGGATCATCAGGACGTCCGCGGACTCCACGGACAGGCTGCGGACGGTGTCCCTCAACCGGCCCGAGTAGATGAAATCGAGGCGGGGCGTATAGTACAGGGCGATGGTCGGGTGGAAGCGCGGGGAGTAGTCCGGCGGCGGTTCGTAGAAGAAGACGATGTTCCCCGCCCTCGTCTCGTAGGGGTAATACGGATGGCCGTGGGCGTCCGACAGCCACCGCGATTTGGGGCCTCCAGCATAGATGGCCCGCAGGGCGGAGTGGATGATGGGGCTCACGGGGAAGGGGATTTTCTCAGGGGTCGGCGGCAGCCTGGGGGGAGCGCCCCGGATGGATCCGCGCTGAAGGATGGCCTGCCGTTTCATCGTTCCTGCTCCCTGTTGCAGGGTTTTGGAAAGGCCGCCGGATGCCTGGGGAATGTTGCTTCGCTGCTTCCCGATAGACATAGGGCCGTTTGGCCCGGTTCGTCAAGCCGGAAGAATGCGCCGGTATACCCGAAGAAAAACGGGGAGCCCCGGCGGGAAATATGGTACGTTCAGCGCGAAAGGATCGCCAGGGAGGTCTTGAGATGACGTCAGCCAATGCAGGGCAGGAAGAAAAGAATGTCTGGAAGGTCGTCCGCGTGGTCCCGGAAAACGAGGAGGTGAACTCGGTCTACCTGGAGGGGACGGACGAGAAGCTCGCCGCCCGGAAGGCCGGGCAGTTCGCCTCCATCCGGCTCGCCGGGCCCGAAGGCTGGAGCGAGCCGCACCCGTTCACCATCTCCGCCGCCCCCGAGGATGCCCTCCTGCGCTTCTCCATCAAGAAGGAGGGGGCCTTCACCTCGTCCATCCCGGGCCTCATGCCCGGCGATTCCGTGAAGGTTGCCGGACCCCTGGGCGTCTTCTGCCGGGGCATCGACGGGAAGCCCGAGATCGTCATGATCGCCGGGGGAGTGGGCATCACGCCGTTCCTGAGCGTGCTCAGGCATTTCCGGAACGGCAAGGCAAAGAACAGGGTCCTTCTTTTCTGGGCGAACAAGACCATCTCCGAGACCTTCGACATGGACGAGATCCGTGCCATGACCCGCGAGCTCGACCTCACGGTGGTCCACTGCCTGAGCCGGGAGGATTCGGTGGACGGCCATTTCGACGCGGGGACGCCCCGGATGCTGTTCGAAAAGGGGCGGATCAGCGCCGATATCCTGAAACGGCACGGCGTGAAGCCGGGCGCCGCCTTCTACCTCTGCGGTCCGCCTCCCATGATGGATTCGGCGCTGAAGGATCTGGAGACCCTGGGCGTGGATCCGGCGGCGGTGGAACAGGAAAAGTTCATCTGGAAGAAGTAGATGCCCATGCCCGCAAACCGAACCCTCATCGGTCCCCCTGCAATGGGCATCCGTTGGATCTGCCGGGGGGCCGGATGGATCCTTCTCCTGGCGGTGGTTCTCTTCGGCGGTTGCGGGGAAAAGGCTGCGTCCGTCACCACGGCCCTGCCTCCCATCGACGTCAAGGCCGATCCCGTCCAGGATCCCTCCCCGACGCAGGAAAAGATCCGCATCAAGCTCAAGGCCGGCTTTGTGGATCTGGTCCCCGTGGCCCACTACCGCATCGCCGCCGTTGTCGCCTCGAAGAGAAAGTACACCTCCGGGTGGGGCGCCGAGGTGATGCCCTTCGATCTGGCCCTTGTCTGGGGCCGCCTCACGGATCCGGACGTGGCCGAGAACCTGCAGATCAAGCACGACAACACCCGCCTCGCCTGGTTCCGGATCAAGGGGGAGGAGCCGCCCGTGAGCTTCGAATATGCCATGTCCCACGGGTCAAACAATCATCTCATTCCGGCGACGCCGAACCTCTTCCGGGCCATCGACCGGGACGTGGGTGCCAAGGATCGTGTTGTGATCGAGGGATACCTGGTAAACGGCGAAGGGCTGATTGAGGGGCAGACCGTCCGGTTGAAGACCAGCCTGACCCGCGAGGACTCCGACCGGGGGGCCTGCGAAATCCTGTACGTCACGTCGCTCAGGATCGGGGACCGGGTGTACCGCTGAAAAACGCCTCGATCTCCTTCATGCGTGCCGCCTCGCTCCGGTACAGGGCGTGCGCCTCTTCCAGGGTCACCTTCTTGAACCAGATCCGGTTGCCCGGCATGGCCTGGGCTACCTTCGGCAGGTCCGTTGAGATGACCGTCGCGATTTTCGTGTAGCCCCCCGTGGTCTGCTCCACCAGGAGGATGATGGGCTGCCCGTCGGCAGGCAGCTGTACGTTGCCCGGGAGGACCGGCTCCGAGATGATGCTCTGGGGGACTCCCTCGTCATGATGGATCGGCGCGCCCTGGAGGCGGTAGCCCATGCGGTCGGATTGGGGAGTCACCATGTAGTCGGTATCGAAGAACGTCTCCATGCCGGAACGGAAGGCATCTTCCTGGGGTCCCGGCAGGGCCTTCAGGACGATGTCGGCCCGGTACGTCGGGATCCAGCGGTACGGGAGCCTGCGCGGCGCCGCCAGGAGGGCGCCGGTTGCTCGAGCCAGGACGTCATCCTTTTTCAGGGCCCTTCCCCCGACGCCGCCGATCTTTGCCTTCAGGCAGGTGGCGCGGCTCCCCATGACGACGGGGACGTCGATTCCTCCCGAGACGGCCAGGTATGTCCGGCAGCCGGTCGTGGCGAAATGGAACCGGAGGATGTCCCCCCCCTTCACCCGGAAGGACTTCCAGGGCGCCACCGGCCCGTCGTTGAGCGTTGCCCCCATGTCGGCTCCGGCCACGGCCGCGTCGGCCTCGCAGAGGACCTCCAGGGCGGGACCCTGGAGCGTCAATTCCAGGACGGCCGCTTCCGGGGGATTTCCGACCAGCAGATTGGCGATGCGGTAGGCGAACCCGTCCAGTGCTCCCGAAGGGGGGACGCCGCGGTCGATGAAGCTGTAGCGTCCGCCGTCCTGGACCGTCGTCAGGGAACCCGGTGAGAGCACGCGGAAGGCGTCCATCAGCTCTTCTCCTCCTGGTAGACCCGGTCGAATTCTTCCTCCGGGATCGGGACGAAACGGATGCGGTCACCCGCTTCATAAAGAAAGGGGGTCTCCCGCTCCGGGGCGAAGAGCCTGAGCGGCGTCCGGCCGATGATCTGCCAGCCCCCGGGGCTGTCCACCGGGTAGACGCCCGTCTGGGCCTCGGCGATGCCGACGGAGCCGCCGGGCAGGAGCGTCCGGGGCGTTTCCCGGCGCGGCGTGGCGATCCGCCGGTCGAGGCCGCCCAGGTAGCAGAATCCGGGGGTGAAACCGATCATGTAAATCGGATATTCCGTTCCGGAGTGGATGGAAACGACCTCCCCGGGAGACAGGCCGCTGTGTTCCGCAACAATACCGAGGTCCGGTCCATGCCCGCCGCCGTAGCAGACGGGGATCTCGACGACGCGGGGCGGTGGGATCTCCACCTCCCGGAGATGCCCCTCCAGTTCCGTGAGGACGGCCGACAGGCGCTCCGGGGAGGTCAGGAGGGGATCGTAGCGGATGGACAGGGATCGGTAGGCAGGAACGATGGCCAGGACGCCCTCCGGGAGGTTCCGCTTCAGGAGGGTTGTGACGGCGCGGACTTTTTCGTTGATGGCAGGATCGATGGCGTCGCCGTACTCCACGAGGACGGCCAGGTCGCCGCTGTTCCGCAGCCGGGGCTTGTCGAGCGGGGCAGGCGCCATGGGAATTCCGTCCTCCTTAACAACCAATGAAGGTTCCCAGGGGGGCGACGCGGATCCCGTCCTTCTCGAGAACGCCGCGGATCCGCTTCACCAGGGCCACCGCCGCGGGATTGTCGCCGTGAACGCAGAGCGTGTGGAGCTCCATTTCGAGGACCGTCCCGTCGGTGGCGATCACTTTTCCCTCCCGGGCCATCAGGAGCGCCCGGGCGGAGGCCTCTTCCGGGTCCTCGATCACGGCCCCGGGCATGCTTCTTGGCGCGAGTTTCCCGTCGGGCGTATAGGCCCGGTCGGGAAAGGCCTCGAAGGCGACACGGATCCCCGCCTCCTCGGCGATCCGTCCCACCAGCGGCGCCTGGGCTCCTCCCAGGGCAAGGTAGACGAGGCGGCGGTCGATCCGGGCGACGGCCCCGATGAGGGCGCGAAGCATCGGTTCGTTCCCGACGCTCTCGTTGTACAGGCTCCCGTGCGGCTTTACGTGTTGCAGCGCCACGCCGTGGGCGTCGCAGAAGGCCCGGAGAGCCCCCGCCTGATAGATCACGTAATCGCGGATCTCCCCGGGCGTGCATTCCATCTTGCGGCGGCCGAAACCGGCCAGGTCCGGGTAACCCGGGTGGGCGCCCACGGCCACGCCATTTTCCTTTGCCATCTGCACGGTCCTGTACATGACGCGGGCATCGCCGGCATGGTAGCCGCAGGCGACGTTCGCCGAGGTGATGTGCCGGATCGCCTCGGCGTCCATCCCGAGCGTGTAGGCACCGAAGCTTTCTCCCATGTCGCAGTTCAGGTCGATGCTCTTCATGGAGGCTCCTCCCGGCTCACTTCATCCGGTTGGGAAGGTAGAGGGCGATGTCGGGGAAGACCGTCAGCATCACCGTCGCCACGACCATGAGGAGAAAGAAGGGAAACGCCGCCTTGGCAATCCGGAAGAGGCTGTCGTTGTTGAGCCCGCTGATGACGAACAGGTTGAACCCGACCGGCGGCGTCACTTGGGCCAGCTCGATCATGATGACCAGGTAGATGCCGAACCAGACGAGGTCGAACCCGGCCGCCTCCACCAGGGGCAGGACCAGCGGGGCCGTCATGACGATCATGGAGAAGCCGTCGATGAGGCAGCCCAGGAACAGGTACAGGACTGTCAGGATGACGATGAGCATGTAAGGGGAGAGCTGCATCGAGACGACGTATTCCGTCAGGGCCCGCGTGATGCCCAGAAATCCGAAGACGTTCGAGAGGTAGGAGGCGCCCATGACGATGAGCATGATCATGCAGCTTGTCTTGATCGAATTGATCATGCTCGTCTTGAAGACATGCCAGGTGAGGCTCCGGGTGAGGGCGGCGAAAAACAGCGCCCCTACGACCCCCACGCCCCCCGCCTCGGTCGGCGTGGCCCAGCCCAGGTAAATGCTTCCCAGCACGAGCAGGACAAGGAAAACGACGGGAGCGATGGCCGGGATGGCCTGGAGGCGGTCTTTCCAGGTGTAGTGGTCCTCCGCCCGCGGCGCCAGGGCGGGGTTGATCAGGCAGCGGATGAAGATGTAGCCGCAGAAGAGAAGGACGATCATGAAGCCGGGGATGAAGCCCGCGATGAAGAGCTTCCCGATGCTGACGTCGCCGATGATGCCGTAGACCAGCATGACCATGCTCGGCGGGATCAGGAACCCCAGCGTCCCCGCCCCGGCCAGCGATCCGATGGACAGGTTCCGGTCGTAGTTGCGCTTTTCCAGCTCCGGGACGGTGATCTTCCCGACGGTGGCCGTCGTCGCCGCCGAGGAGCCGCTGACGGCGGCAAAGAACGTACAGGCCAGGACGTTCACGTGGATGAGCCGGCCCGGGATGGGGTCCATCCAGGGGGCAAGGCCGCGGAAGAGGTCCGCCGAGATCCGGCTCCGGAAGAGGATCTCCCCCATCCAGATGAAAAAGGGCAGGGCCATCATGGTCGAGCCGCTCGTGTTGTTCCAGGCGACGTTGGCAATGATGGAGCCGAAGGACACGTCGCTGAAAAAGAAGAAGCCGCCAATGCCGACAAGGAACAGGGAGATGCCGATCCAGACGGATCCCCCCAGGAAGAGGATGAGGAGCCCGATGATCGTTGCCGAAACGGGTCCGAGTTCAGGTTGCATTCGTTTTCACTCCGCGGCGGGAAACCGCCCTTCCATGCGAAAAACCCGCGTCCCTGCTTCGCGGGATCCGGGAAGCGGGGACCGTGCTACCGGCCGAGATCGTCGGCCTCCTCCAGGATCCGGATTCCCTCCGTTTCCTGCCTCAAAAGGGCGACACCCTTCAGGAACTCCGCCAGGAACTGCAGGGTCATGAGCGCCGATCCGAGGGGCAGGAAGGCCTGGGGGATCGCCAGGTACGTCTCCGAGATCTGCATCGACCGGGACTCGTTGACGACGGAGTCCCAGAAGAAATCCCACGTGTAGGATGTCAGGGCCGCGCAGAACAGGAAGCCCACGACGAAGCAGGCCATGTTGAAGAGGATGTGTGCCCGGCCCTTGAGGACATGGGGAAGGAACATCATCCGGATATGCCCGCGCTCGCGGAGCGTGTAGGCGAGGCCTGTGAAGGTCAGCATGGCCATCAGGTAACCCGAGTATTCGTCGGTGATGTAGAGGGTTCCCGAGAAAAAGCTCCGGACGACGATCTCACCGATGACCAGGAGCAGGGCCAGCACCATCAGGATGCCCGCCAGCCAGCCGCCGGCGCCGGAGAGGCCGTCCAGGAAACGGATCCATGTTTTCAACTGCGTTTCTCCGAGAGGAAGTAGGGGGATTCACGGACAGGAGTAGCAGTAAAAAGGCCGGGGGACCGCGGGATCGATCCCGGGCGCCCCCGGCTCCAACCTGTCACAACGCTTTCCTTACCGCTTCACCTTCTTCATGAAATCGGCATAAATCTTCCTGGCGTCCGGCGGAGCAGTCTTCAGCCAGTCGGCCCGGATGCCTTCCGTGATCTTCTCGAGCTCGGCGATCTGCTTCGCCGTGGGCTTCACCGTCTGGATGCCGTTTTTGTTGCTGATGGCCTCCATGTCCTTGTCCCACTTCTTCACGCGGGCCCACATGGCGGTTTCCATTTCCTTGCCGGCCTTGACGAGGGCGTCCTGCTGGGCCTTCGGAAGCTTCTGGAAGGCCTTGAGGTTCACGGTGACCATGTTGGTGGCGATGGTGATGTTGAGGGGCTCGAAGTACTTCAACACCTCCCAGAACTTGCCGTCCACGGCCGTGGGCGTCGAGGTCATGACCGAGTCGATCACGCCGGTCTGCAGCGACGTGTAGACCTCGCTGAAGGGGAGGGCCAGGGGTGTGGCTCCGACGGCCTCCATCACGAGGGCGCCGTTCTTGTCGTAGGTTCTCACTTTGAGCCCCTTCATGTCGGCGAGGCTCGTCACCTTCTTCTTGGTCCAGAGGCCCGCACCCGGCCAGGGGGCGATGTAGAGGATCTTCTGGTTCCACTTCTGGGCGGCCTTGTCGAAATAGGGCCGGGAGACGTTCAGCAGGAGGTGAAGCTCGTCGAAGTTGCGGACGAGAAAAGGAAGGGTCACGATCTGGAAGACCTTTTCATCGCCGGCCACGCCGCTGATGAGCATGTCGGAGACGGGGACCAGGCCGTCACGGACGACCTTCAGGAGTTCCGGGCCCTTGTATCCCAGGGCGCCGCCGGTCTGAACCATCAGTTCCAGTTGCCCGTTTGTGGCGGTCTTCACCTTGGCGGCGAACTCGGTCAGTCCGACGCTGTGCTCGTTCTTCGGGGGCCATACGGAATTGGCGTTCCACTGGGTCTTGGCCAGGCAGGGCGAGGCAAGGAAGGCCGCAGCGACAACCATGACAAACAGCAGGGTCCAGGTCTTCTTCATCAATCCGTTCTCCTTTCCTTGGTTTGATATGGGTGGGTGTGCATCCGGGGCGTTCGGCTCCAGCGGCAAACGGGGCCGATTATAGACCCTCGATCCGGTCAAAGCAAGCCCATTTGAAAAAATTTTCTCCCATAAAAACATATCGTTGCATGTTTCTTGCGTTCGTTTTGGGTTTCCCGGCCGGCCGTCTCGGGAATCCGTTTATCGGCCGCCTTCCCGGAGCCGCGTCCGTTGCGTGGGTCTGCCGGTGGTCCGAGGGAACTCCCCCAGGAGCTCCTCCACCAGAGTGGGCGCATCCCGGACCGTCTCCCCACAGGATCCTTCGCTCGTGACTTCGCCGCGCCATGCCGGTGCGTCCCCCGCCATGGCCGTGAAGACGAGGATGCCGATTTTCCTGGAGAACCGGGTTTCGGAGAAGGAGCCCTTGATATAGAGCCGTTCATCCATTGGATCCCCTCCCGGCCCGGCGGCCGTCGCAACCCGGACGGGGAGGCATTCGTATGAAACGGCCAGGGTGATCTCCGGCCGGATCTCGTCGCGGACGTACCCCCGGCTTACGAGGATGCGCGTCGCGCTGTCGATCAATGCCCGTTCCGCCGCCGCGTTCTCGACACCTTGCGGCAGGACGCGAAATCGGACCGGCCCGTCAGGGATTCCGCCCCCGGAGGTTCCGATACGGACGGACATGATGAGCGTTTCAGACGGAACGGCGGCCTGAACAGGCGCCGCGGGCGGGAAGAAGAGGCCGGAGGCGGCCAGCAGAAGGACAAGGCGGACGGCGAAAGAGCCTTTTTCCGGTGCGGTCTTCTTCACCCGGGGAATGATTGTCTTCACGGGGAGGCCCCCTCCTCTCATCCCTTTTCCTCGTCTACGAACAGAAGCAGCGTTCCGCCGGCCAGGAAGAGAAGGGCCACTGACAGGATGCCGATCCGGGAGGCTACCGGACCCTCGAAGCCCGCGGCCCGGGCGGCCAGGCCCGCCAGACCGATGAGGGCGGGTCCGAAAATTACGGAGAACTTCCCCACCATATTGAAGAACCCGAAAAATTCGGCGGGCCGGTCCGGGGGGATGATCCGGGCATAGAACGACCGGCTCAGGGCCTGGATTCCTCCCTGGACGAGTCCGATGGCCGCCGCCATGACGAAGAAGTCCTCCCGGGTCCGCATCAGGCTGCCCCCGATGGTGACGAGGAGATAGACGCCGACGGCCAGCAGGATGGCCCTCTTCGTGCCGATGCGGTCTCCCAGGCGGCCGAAGGCCAGGGCGGCCGGGAAGCCGATGAACTGGACCATCAGGAGGGCCAGGATCAGGTCCTTCGAGGCGAAGCCCAGGGAAAGTCCGTAGTCCACGGCCATCCGGATGATGGTGTCCACACCGTCGATGTAGAACCAGTAGGCCAGGAGAAAGAGGAGAATCGTCGGATAGCGGCGGATGCCCCGGAGCGTGCCGGTGAGATTTTTCCAGCCTTCCCGGAACATGACGCCGATGGAGAGCCGCTCTTTCCCGGCAGGCTCCCGGACCCAGAGAAACAGCGGGATCGAGAAGACGAGCCACCAGATTCCCACGGTGACGAAGGAGGCCCGAACCGCCTGGAGCGGATCGGCCAGTCCGAACCGGGCCGGGTCGAGGGTCATCCAGATGTTGACGGCCAGGAGGATCCCGCCGCCTAAGTAGCCCAGGGCGTACCCGAGGGCGGAGACGCGGTCCATGTCCTTTCGGCCCGCGACCAGGAGGAGCAGGGCGTCGTAAAAGACGTTCCCGCCGGCGAAGCCGACGAGGGACAATCCGTAGAGAATCGCCGCGGCCGGCCACTGGCCCGCCTGGACAAGGGACAGGCAGGCCGTGGTGAGGGCGCCCAGGCCCAGGAAGAACAGGAGAAAGCGTCTGCGGGAGCGTCCCCGGTCGGCGGCGGCCCCCAGGAGGGGAAACAGGAACGCCGCGAGGAGGCCGGCGGCCGCATTGGTGAATCCCAGGCGGGCCGTGCTGACGACCGGGTCCGCCCCGGCGCAGCAGAACTCCTTGAAGAAGACCGGCAGGAAGCCGGCCATGACGGTGGTGGCATAGGCCGAATTCGCCCAGTCATAGAAGGCCCAGGAAAGGACGGAGCGGCGTCCCTGCGGTAAGGGCTGCGGGTTTTTCATGTTTTCGGATTCATTCATGATGAAAGGGGTTTACGGGGTCGAAGGGCGGGTGTATGATCCCGACGTTTCGTGATCCATAGCCTTTTTCCCGGGGATTGCCAAGCATTATGCCGCCGCTCCTGATGGATTCCGTCCACGCCCTCCTGGAGCGCCTCCGTGCGCGGTCGGGCGGGACCGTCCGCTTCGAGGAGCGGGAGAATCATCCCGTCCAGGCCACGGTGTCCATGGCCGGCCGGGGCGAGACGGCCCACCGCATCGTCTACCGGAAATCCCATGACAACGGGATCAACCATGCCGTCGCCGGCGGCTGCGCCCACATCCTCCGCCTCTTTGAAGCGCCGGAAGGGGAGCGTTTCGTTCCCGTCTCCAGCCGGCGGACGCTGATGACCTTCCTCATGGAGGAGGAAGAGGACCTGCGGCGCCTCTCCTCCGTCTTCGGCCGGGAGAAGATCCGCGACATGGCGGTGATGTGGTACGAGGGGGCGGTGTTTCAGCTCACGCGGATGCCCCCCGACATCATGGTGGAGAAGGGGCTCTACGACACGCTGCCGGAGCTGCGCCCGGTCCAGGCCCGGATGCTGCGCCAGCAGTGGCGCTCCGCCATCAACGTGCTCACCCCGGATGCCCGGCAATACATGCCGAAGCGGATCCACTTCGCCGCCAACGTGATGAACTTCGCCTTCTTCAAGATTCTCGAGGACCACCTCCGTCTCGACTGGACGGCCCCCTACATGAAGACGATCTTTCTCTTCGACGGCGGCGAGCTGGCGGAAATCACCCGGCGGGAATACGGCGAGGGTCATGCCGGCGACCGGGCCATGATCGACCGTTGGGCGTCGAAGGTGGGCCTGGAGGGATGGTTCGAGTGGATCCCATGGCGGGAGAGGCCCTGAGTGGCGCCTTATGGCCGGTCTCAAATCAGGGTGGCTTTTTCCCCCGAATTCGCATACAGGGAAGGCCGGTTAAGTGTAAAAAGCAGAGAAGGAGCCGTTTATGAAAGAGAATAACACCGTTTTCCGCGGGGCGTCCCGCTACGTCCTCGACGACGAGCTGGCCAAGATCGTCAACGTCTCCATGGCCCTGGAGATGCCCCTCCTCCTCAAGGGGGAGCCCGGCACGGGCAAGACCATGCTGGCCCACGCCATCTCCGAGGCCCTGAACATGCCGCTGATCATCCTCAACGTCAAGTCGAGCATGAAGCTGGTGGACGCCCTCTACCAGTACGACACGCTGACCCGCCTCAACGACAGCCGCTTCGGCGACTCGAAACGGGACGTCAGCAACATCGAGGAGTACATCCGCATGGGCAAGATCGGCCAGGCCTTCACGGCGGACGTCCGGACGGTGCTGCTCATCGACGAGATCGACAAGGCCGACACGGATTTTCAGGACGACATGCTGGACGTCCTCGACCAGATGCAGTTCGACATCATCGAGGTCGACAAGACGATCTCAGCCCGAAACCGCCCGGTCATCATCATCACATCCAACGCCAAGAAGGACCTCTCGGACCCCTTCCTGGGACGGTGCAACTTCCACCACATCGCCTTCCCGGATCCGGACATGATGCGCCTCATCCTGGACGTCCACTTCCCGAACCTGAACCGGGAGCTGGCGGACGTGTGCATCGCCACGTTCTACCGCCTGCGCGAGTTCACGGGAATCGAGAAGCGGCCCGCCACGCGGGAGCTGATCAACTGGATCCGCGCCGTCAAGGCCGACCCGGACTTCAAGGTGTCGTCCCTGAAGCAGGGCGGCGTGCCTTACCTGGGGGTCCTCTTCAAGAAGAGCCTGGACCTGGAGAACGCAGGCCGGCAGCTCCGGATGCGCGCATAGGGAGCAGGACGTGTTCGTCGAATTCTTCTATACCCTCCGGGACCGGGGTGTTCCCGTAAAGCCCACGTCCTTTCTGAAACTCCAGAAGGCGCTGGGGATGGGGCTCATCTGCTCCGTGGAGGACTTCTACACCGCCGCCCGGTCGATTCTGGTGAAGAGCGAGCGGTACTTCGACACCTATGACCAGGTGTTCGCCCACCATTTCCGCGGAGTGGTCCTGCAGGAGCCGGAGGACGAGGAGCTGTCCGAGATGGCCCGGGCCCTCCTGGAGCAGTGGCTGAAGAGCCCCGAGGACGTAGCGGCGGCTTTGGGCATCGAACAGGAGAAGCTGGCGGAGATGACGCCGGAGGAGCTGATCCGGTACTTCTTCGACCGCCTCAAGGAGCAGACGGAGGCCCACCACGGAGGCAACCGGTGGATCGGCACGAAGGGGACGTCGCCGGTGGGCCACTCCGGGGACCACCCGGGAGGGATGCGGGTGGGCGGGCGCTCGCGGAACAAGTCGGCCATCAAGGTGGCCATGGAGCGGCGCTACCGGGACTACTCCCAGGAAGGCCCCCTGACGGAGAGTCAGATCGGCGAGGCCCTGAAGAAACTGCGCCGGATGACCCCGGCGGGCCCCCGGGACGTGGTGAACGTCGACAAGACCATCTACGAGACGATACGCAACGGCGGGGAGATCGACATCATCTTCGACCGCCGCCTCAAAGACCGCCTCAAGATCATCCTCATGATCGACAACGGCGGCTGGTCCATGGATCCCTATGTGGCCATCGTCCAGACCCTCTTCAACTATGCCCGTAGCCAGTTCAAGGACTTGAACATCTACTACTTCCACAACACGATCTACAGCCGGGTATTTCAGGATCCCCAGCGCCACCGGAAACCGGAGCGCCTGGAGGAGTTCATCCGGAAGGATCCGGAGACCCGCCTGATCTTCGTAGGCGACGCCAGCATGGCCCCCTACGAGCTGATGCATGTCAACGGCTCCATCTACATCGACCAGAGGGAGCACCAGGCCAGCATCGACCGGCTGAAGTTCCTCGCCCGGACCTTCCGGCACTCCGTGTGGTTGAATCCCCAGACCGAGGACGAGTGGGGCTATACCTGGACCGTCGGGGTCATCCGCCAGGTCTTTCCCATGTTCGAGCTGTCACTGGATGGGCTGGATAAAGCGGTTCAGTACCTGATGTCCCGCCATTGAACGACGGGCTGTTGAAAACAGGCCGTCTGCTGCGTTTCCCTCATTCCCAGCCACTCGACGTACGAATAAAGTACGCCTCGAGGCTGGGAATTTCGGGGGCCTTGCATCCGACCCGTTTTGAACAGCCCTTATCCTGATCGGAGTACGACTCATGGCCCAGGATTTCGGGCGCCTCGCATCCGGGCATTTTTGAACGGCCCTTATCCCGATCGGAGTACGCCTCATTCCTCAGGATTTGCACGCCTTGCCTGCGGGCTTTTTTCGAGGTCGTCTGAACGCTCGCTCTGCTTTCCGTAAAGGTATTGACAAAGTACGCCTCGATGCTGGGAATTTCGGGCGCCTTGCATCCGGGCATTTTTGAACGGCCCGTCTCATGATTCCGAAAGGGGTGTTCCAATTGCTCCTCTGGAAACCCCCGGTCGCGCCCCCGCGGACGTTGGTCCGGGAGGGGGGACTTCCCGGAGCGCGAATAGCGGCTTTTTCGGGCGACCCTGCCGTCGCAGCGCAGCGCCCGCAACGTCATCTGTCTCTGCGCCGTCCGGCACGAGTTATGACTTTGCAGCGACGCGAGACGATGCAGGGTCGAAAAACGCTTCTGAGCGCGGGGGAAGTCTCCTCGTGTTTCTATTTGATCAGCTTGAAGAGTTCCTTCGCCTTCGGGTGGGCTGCCGTCTCCAGCAGTTCGAACAGGATCATCTCGGTGCTCGCCGGGATGGCTCCCTCGGCGGTCATCCGGCCGATGCCGATCTCCCGGTTGGCCGCGCTCCGGGACGATACGGCGTCGGCGGCCAGGTGGACCTCGAATCCCGCCTCCAGCAGGTCCATGCAGGTCTGATAGACGCACACATGGGCCTCGATCCCCATAAGGATCAGCTGTTCCCGGCCGGCGGCCTTGAGCGCCGCGGCGAACGGCTCGTGGCGCCAGCAGCTGAAGGACTCCTTCACGATGGGCGCGACGTCCGGCAGGAGCTCCAGGATCTCGGGCACCGTCCCGCCGATCTTCACCTGCTCGGTGAGCATGACGGGGATTCCCAGCATCCGGGTTCCCTGGATGAGCTTCCGGCAGTTCCGGAGGAGGAATTCCCGGTCGTCCATAACGCGGTAGAGGTTTCCCTGGATGTCGATGGCGACCAGGATCGCCCTGTCGATCTTCAGCATGGCTTGTTGTCTCCCTTGTTTAAAGAAGGTTTCGGGAATCGTACCGCTCCGGGATGGGTCCGCCGGGGCGCGCGGTCAGGAGTCGCAGCCGGGTATCGTCTCTTCTCCGATCCCGAACGGCACTTTCCTGGGCGGGCCGGCCCGGAACAGGGAACTCGTCAGCGGCGTGTCCGGCAGGATTCCCTGCATGAAAGAGGCCGTATTGAGGAGGGTGTCCAGATCGATCCCCGTCTCGATCCCCATCGAGCGGAACAGGAACACCAGGTCCTCCGTGGCCACGTTCCCCGACGCCCCGGGGGCGAAGGGGCAGCCGCCCAGGCCGCCCAGGGCGGAGTCGAAGACCAGGATCCCCGTTTCCCAGGCCTTCATGGCGTTGGCCAGGCCCAGGCCCCGGGTGTTGTGCAGGTGCACCCCGAACGTGACTTCCGGAAAAGCGCTAAGGCAGGCCTTCAGGATCGCTTCCACCTGCGAGGGATATCCCCAGCCGACGGTGTCGCAGAGGGTGATCTCCCGGATCCCGAGCCGGGCGGTTTTCTCCACATACTCCAGGATTGCCGCTGTCTCCAGGTAGCCCTCGAAGGGGCAGCCGAAGACGGTCGCCAGGTTGACCCGGAAGGAGAGGCCGGGTGCCCGGTCGAACTCGCCGAGAACCAGCCGGAGCGCCGAGAGGGACTCCTCCGGCGTCTGGCGGACATTGTTCAGGTTGTGGGAGCGGCTGACGGAGAAAAAGAAGTCGAGCTTGCTCACACCCGCCTCCACGGCGTCCCGGGCTCCCTGGAGATTCGGGACCAGGGTGGTCAGGACGATCCCGCTGTCCCGCAGAGCTCGGACTTCCGCCATGACCTCCTTCATGTCCCGGAACTGGGGGATGGTCCGGGGGTTGACGAAGGCGCCCGCCTGGATCTCCTGGATGCCGCAGGCCGCCAGCCGCCGGATCAGATCGATCTTCCGGTCCGTCGCTACGAAGCCGGACAAGTTCTGGAGGCCGTCGCGGGGCCCGACTTCCACGATGCGAAGTCCTGTCGGTTTCATGAGCGGCTGCCTGGGGGGTGGGATTCCGGATTGTTCATCAGGATGCGCATACTAACGGCAGGGGCCCGGAAAGTCAATGACATTCAGGGGGTTGGAGGGATCAGGAGCGGAGGGATCTCTGTTTTTGCGCTGTTGACGCAGAGAGAAATGGGGTGAAACTATGCACCCCGGGGCCCGTCCGCCCCGTCGCCGGAGGAGCACGGCCCTTTTCCCATGCGGATATCCTTGACAAAAATTGAATTTTCGCATAGGCCACGGCCATGAAAATTGCGCGCTTTTCCGTTGCCTTGATTGTCGCCTGGGGTCTGGCGATTTTTCTTTTTGGCGGGCTTGCCGAGGCCCAGTCCCTGCCGGATCTCGTGCGTCCGGTCCTGAAGGCCCGCCTGGAGGGTGCGGCAAACGGCACACCGCCGCTCTGCCGCGCCGAAACACCCTGCCGCTCGGCCCGTCTGGCCGATTTCTATCGCCAGCGCTCCTTCGGGCCGGCCTGGGTCCTGAAAAACGGGCCTTCCCCGCAGGCGGAGCGCCTGCTGGCGGTTCTATGGACAGCCGGGCAGTACGGGCTCAGCCCCACCGATTACCATTACGAGGCCATTCGGAACCTTCAATCATCCTGGAAAACCGCCGGCAAGTGGACGCCCGTCGAGGGTGCCGAATTCGATCTCCTGTGTACCGATGCCTTCATGCTCTTCGGTTCCCACCTTCTCTCCGGGGTCGTGGATCCGAACGGGCTGTTCCGGATGTGGGAGGCCCGCCCGCGTTTCGTAGACTGGCCGGCCTATCTCCAGGATGCCCTGGCTGCCCAGACGGTGGACGTCCACCTGCAGGTTCTCAAGCCCGAATATCCGGGATACGACCGCCTCGTCGCCGTGGCTGCCGACTATGCGAAGATCGCCGCCACGGGCGGATGGCCCGTGATTCCGCCGGGCAAGTCCCTGAAAATGGGTGCGAGTGATCCGAGGGTGCCGATCCTCCGGCGGCGCCTGATCGCCGGCGGCGACCTCGCGCCGGGCATGGCCTCCGAGGATCCTCGATTTGACGAGGCCCTCGACCAGGCCGTCCGCAGATTCCAGCGCCGCCATGGCCTGGCGGAAGACGGGGCCGTCCAGAAGGAGACCCTGAAGGCTCTCAACGTCCCGGTGGGACGCCGGGTGGCCCAGATGCTCGTTAATCTCGAACGCTGGCGCTGGCTGCCCCAGGAGGTTGGGAAAAGCTTCCTGTTTATCAATATCCCGGATTTCAGCCTGACGGCCGTGGAAAACGGGCGTGCTCCGCTGAGCATGCGGATCGTCGTCGGGAGGCGGTACAGCCGGGATCCGAAGATCGACTACCGGACGCCGGTCTTCACGGGGCGCATGACTCGCCTGGAGATCAATCCCTACTGGAACGTGCCCCACAATATCGCCGTCCGGGAGTACCTGCCGAAACTGAAAAAGGATTCGCTTTCCCTCCAGAAGCAGGCCATGAAGATCATCATCGGGCGGGACACCGTCGTGGATCCGCAGACGGTGGAATGGGAGAAGCTCAACGAGCAGACATTCAAGAAGTACCGCATCCGCCAGGAGCCGGGGGCCTTCAACGCCCTGTCCCACATCAAGTTCCTGTTCCCCAACCGGTACGATGTGTATCTCCACGACACGCCGCAGAGGAGCCTGTTCAAGCGGACGGTCCGGGACTTCAGCCACGGCTGCATGCGGGTGGAAAAACCGGTTGACTTGGCGGTCTATCTTTTGCAGGATGACGTAAACTGGTCCCGGGAAAAGATTCAAGCCGCCATCCGCAAGGGAAGGAACATGGGCGTGGAACTCCCGGCGCCGGTCACCGTGCACATCGCCTACTGGACCGCCTGGGTGGATCCTGACGGAACGGTCCAATTCCGGGACGACATCTACCGATACGATTCCGTGCTCGAGGCGGTCATGGGCACGAAAACGTCCATCCTCGCGGCGTGGAACGGCGGCCGGCCGGCTTCCGCCTCGACCGCGAAGGGAACACGGACGGAAAAAAAGAAAAATATGCTGGGAACCGGCAGGGAGGGAAATCCGACGTGGATGAGAAGCGCTACGAACTGAATGTCCAGCTCGCCCAGATGCTCAAGGGCGGCGTGATCATGGATGTAACGACGGTCGAGCAGGCCCGGATCGCCGAGGAGGCGGGGGCTGTTGCGGTCATGGCCCTCGAGCGCGTCCCCGCGGACATCCGCGCCCAGGGCGGGGTGGCCCGCATGTCGGAGCCGGGGCTGATCCGGCGGATCAAGGAGTCCGTGTCCATTCCCGTCATGGCCAAGGCGCGGATCGGCCATTTCGTCGAGGCCCAGCTCCTGGAGGCACTGAAGATCGATTACATCGACGAAAGCGAGGTCCTGACTCCGGCCGACGAGGAGTGCCACATCGACAAGACAAAATTCTCCATTCCTTTTGTGTGCGGGGCCCGCAACCTGGCGGAGGCCCTGCGCCGCATCGCCGAGGGAGCGGCCATGATCCGCACGAAGGGCGAGGCGGGGACGGGGAACGTTGTGGAGGCGGTCCGGCACATGCGGACCATGAACCGGGAGATCCGGCAGCTCGTGAGTATGCCCCTGGAAGAGGTGACGGGCTTCTGCAAGGTCAACGGCATGCCCTACGAGCGGGCTCTGAAGGTCCGGGAACTGGGCCGCCTGCCGGTGGTGAACTTCGCAGCCGGAGGCATTGCCACGCCGGCCGATGCGGCGTTGATGATGCAGCTCGGCTGCGACGGCGTCTTCGTCGGTTCGGGGATCTTCAAAGCCTCCAACCCGGCCGTCCGGGCCCGCGGCATCGTCAAGGCCACGGCGTTCTTCAACGATCCGGAAAAAATCCTCGAGGCATCCCTGGACCTGGGGGAGGCCATGCCGGGTCTCGAAATCGGCCAGATTCCCCAGGACAAGCTGCTGGCGGGGCGGGGCTGGTGATCCGGCGTTAACCGCCTTTTTCTCTCGATGATGAATTCTCCCGAATCATCAAACCGGCCGGAGTCCGTGCTGGGCGTTCTCGATCTCCAGGGCGGAGTCCTCGAGCACCTGGATCACCTGGAGCGCCTCGGAATCCAGGCCCTGCCCGTCAAGAGGCCCGAAGACATGACCGGGCTCTCCGGTCTGATCATCCCCGGTGGCGAAAGCACCTGCCTCTCAAGGCTGCTCCGGATCTTCGGGGTCGACGAGGCCATCCGCAGGGAGCATCGACGGGGCATGAAGATCTGGGGGACCTGTGCCGGTACGATCCTCCTGGCCACCCGGGTCCGCGGGGAAACGTCCCACTTGGGCCTCATCGACATGGAGGTGGAGCGGAACAGCTTCGGCAGCCAGCTCGACAGCTTCACGGCCACGGCCGTTGTCCCCGCCGTTTCCCCCGATCCCATCCCGCTCACATTCATCCGCTCCCCCAAGATCCTGGAGGTTGGAGAAGGTGTGAACATCCTGCTCCGGATGAACGATTTCATCGCCGCCGTAGAGACCCCGGACGCCCTGGCGACGGTCTTTCATCCCGAGCTGACGGGGAGCACCGCCTTCCACCGCTATTTTGCCGCCAAGTGCGGCCTTCAGGCGGCGCCGGACGTCCCGTCCCTGGATCCCTCCTGGAGCCGGACGAGCTGGACCCGGCACGCCCGGGTCCGCTGACGCCATGCACGTCGAGCAGTTCCGATACAGCGCCGACAACCTGGCCTATCTCGTGTGGAACGATGCGGGGGGAATCGCCGTCGACGGCGGTGCCGTGGAAGAGATCCTCGGGTTTCTCGCGGACCGGCGCCTTCCGCTCCTGTATGTGACCAACACCCACCGCCATTACGATCATACCCTGGGCAACGATGCGCTCCTGGCGGCGACGAAGGCCCGGCTTGCGAGCCCCGATTCCGTGGACGAGGGGTACGGGATCGATTGGGGCGGAGAAACGCTGTTGATCCACCGGACGCCGGGCCACACGGAGGACTCGGTGTGTTTCCAGGCCGGGTCCGTGCTTCTTACGGGGGACACTCTGTTCAACGGGACGGTGGGAAACTGCTTCTCCGGGGACCTCCTCGGCTTCCTCGGCTCCATCCGGCGGCTGATGGTCTTCCCCGATGAAACCATGATTCTGGCCGGCCACGACTATGTCCGGGATTCGATGCTCTTTGCCCGGAGACTGGAGCCGTCCAACCTGCCGGCCCTCGAGGCGTACTGGCGGACCTACGATCCGGCGTTTGTCTGCTCGTCCCTCCGGGAGGAGCGAGGCATGAATCCCTACCTGCGGTTCAACGACCCGGGCATCGTCGCGGTCCTCAAGGACCGGGGACTGCCCCGGGCGACGGAGGAGGAGCGGTGGCTGTCCCTCATGTCCATCGAGTAGGAGCCGCCCCCGGAGGCGGGATTCTACCAAGGCACCATCGAGGAAATACGGTTGCAGGAGGTTGCGAATGCCCAGGAAAGACGGGAAGGTGTTCTGCCTGAACCACCCGGAGCTGGAAATGGTCCTCCAGAACGAGGGAAACGAACGGACGTTCCACGTGATCCGGCTGGCGACCCTCTCAAGGCACGGACGGATCGAGATGGAGAACAAGTCCACGGGGTTCGACGTGTATTCCTGCCGGGAATGCGGCTACTGCGAGACGTACCTCACGGCGGCGGAACTGGAGATCCTGAAGAAAAAGCAGTAATCCGGGAGGCCCCTTCAGCGGAGGTCCAGGCGCCAGGACCGGAGCCGCCGCACGGGATCGTAGGACTCCTTGGATTTGGCAAGGTCCGCGAGACCCATATCGCTTTCCTTGTTGATGAACTCGAACCCGGCGAAGAGGAGGCGGGCGCATTCCCGGTCCAGGTACTGGTAGAGTCCCCGGACGTGAGGATAGGCCTTCTCGAAATTGAGGGTCGCCATGGTTTCGTTCAGCCGGGAGGCGATTCCGAAGGCGCTCACGGCATCGTCGATACGGACCAGGATCCCGATTCCCTCCAGCGCCTCCAGGTTTTCCAGGGCGGCGATCACGGCGCGACGCTCGCAGGCGAGCATGTCCTCCCCGGAAGGGTCGCAGCCTCCCCGCAGATGGCACCACTCGTCCAGAAATACCAGGCATTCCGGCACATTCTCCCGGCTGATCGGCTCCACAGCCACCCGTCCCCGGCTCCCGTAGGCCCTCTCGAACTGGTTGATCAGGTTTCGCTTGCGGATGTAACGGTTGCCCTTCAGCGTCGCCAGATCGGCCGTCCGGTAGATGTAGTCCATGTATTCGGGCTGCTCGGTGAGCCGGAACCGGGTCTCCAGAGCGGCACGCCCGATCCGCTCGACCCGGTCGTCCGGGACGAACCAGAAACACGGAATGCCGGCGTTTTCGGCAAGCCGGACGAGGTCGTCGACCCTGGGTTCATCCGGCGGCGGGACGGGGAGAACCAGGTAGCGGTCCTCCGGATCCTGGTCGGATTGAAAGGACAGGATCGCCGAGGCGCCGTCGATCCGCCAGGACGTCCGGTAGAGATGCCCGTTCCAGGTCATGAGCGAGAGGAGCGAATAGGGCGACAGATCATAGGCCTGCCTTGCAAAGAAGGGCTTCAGGATGGCGTAATCGCCGATTTCCAGGGGTTTGAAGGTCATTATCTCTGCAGCATGGCCAGGGCCCCGGGCACGGGCCGGAATCCGAGGGGCCGGTAGAAGTCTTCCGTGTTTCCGGCGGCGATGAGGCCGACCCACCGGATCCCGTCCGCGTTGAGCCGCGAGACGATCCTCCGGACGAGGTCGCTCCCGATCCCCCGGTGTCGCATACCTTTCTCCACCGTCACATCCTGGATGTAGGCGTCGCTGACGCCGTCGCTCAGGACCCGTCCCATGGCGACCAGGCGTCCCTCCGAGAACGCCGCCAGGAAGCAGTAGCTGCCCGCTACGATCCGGCGGAGATCCTGCGGGTCCGGGTCCGCCGCATTTTCCCACCAGCCCGCTTCGCGGTACAGACCGAGGATCTTCATGGCTTCCTCTTCGGTCGGGGCGGTGAGAAAGCGGAACTCGATCATGGCGTTTCCCCCTGTCATCCCTTGTAGATGTAGCGCTCCAGGAGGCGGTGATAGGGAGTCCACCCGGAATCCTCTTCCGGTGAGGACTCGATGAAGGTCTGGAGGGCGTTGACCTTGGCGTCCAGGTCGTCCATATGGTGGACGATCAGGGCCTCCAGGGTCTTGGGCCTCTTGGGGGAGCCGAACTCCAGGACGCCGTGATGGCTCAGGATCAGATGCCGGAGGGCCATGGCGGCCTGTTCCGGAAAGTCCGGCAGTTCGGCCAGCCGGGCGTCCAGCATCTCGACCCCCATGACGATGTGTCCCACCAGCCGCCCCGCATCGGTGTACTCCACCATGCGGTCGTAGGAGAACTCGTGGACCTTGCCGATGTCGTGGAGGATGCCGCCGGTGATGAGAAGGTCCCGGTCGGCGCCGGGGTAGTGATCCGCTGCCCGCTCCAGGAGCCTCGTCACCGACAGGGTGTGCTCCAGGAGACCCCCGATGGTGCTGTGGTGGAAACTCTTGGCGGCGGGGGCCCGCTTGAAGCGGCCCACGAGGGCCTCGTCCCGGAAGAAGGCCTTGAGGAGGGCCTTCAGGTGGGGGGTCGCGATCCGGTCCACGAAGCCCATGAGCTCTGCGAACATCTCCTCGGGATCCCCGGTACTCGCGGGAAGGAAATCCATCGGATCGACTTCGCTCTCGTCCAGTTTCCTGAGCCCCAGGACGTTGAGCTGGACGGCGTCCCGGTAGCTGACCGCCCGGGCGTTGATCTGGACGAAATCCCCTTTTTTGAAAGCCTGGTCCCATTCGGGGGCGTGGTCCCAGACCTTGCCGTCCACCTCTCCCGTGCGGTCCTTCAGCTTGAGGCTGAGGTAGGGAGCCCCCTTCTGGGAAAAGGCCATGTTCTTTTCCGCCACCAGGAAGACATCGCTGACCTTGTCTCCCTGCCGGATATCCCGGACAAACACATTTTTCATGTCGTTCTTCCTATTCGCTCGTCGTGAGTATAGATGTTCATGGATCCCCTGCGGATCCTTCCGATCAGGGTGATGCCCGCACGCTCCGCGGAGCGGACCGCCTCCGTCGTGGGCGCGCCCAGGGAAAGCAGGATGGGGATTCCCATCACGATCGCCTTGGATACGATCTCCACGGAGGCACGCCCTGTCCGGACGAGGATCTTCTCCGAACCGTCGATCCCGTTCATCAGGGCGTAGCCGGAGAGCATGTCCAGGGCGTTGTGGCGGCCGATGTCCTCGCGGACGGCCAGAATCCCGTCCGGATCGGCCAGGGCGGCGCCGTGGGTGCCCCGGGTCCGTTCGTGGAGCACGCAGGCCTCCACGAGACCGTCGACGAGGCGCAGGATCTGGTCCGGCGAGATCGTCGGCGTCCCGGCCTTCAGGACGGGGCCGGCGGGCTGGCGGCGCCCGCTCCGCGCTCCGCTGGACGTGATGGTTTCTCCTCCGGTTGCTTCCTCTGCCGCGGCTGTCCCGCCGGTGCTCGTGATCTCCACCGTCAGGACCTCCCCCGGCCATGTCGGGTCCGGCGGCGCGTCGGGCAGCTGCTCGATGCGGCCGATGTCCCCGGCCCGCCCGATCCGGCCCTCGGAACGGAGAAAACCGACCGCCAGCTCTTCGGCGTGTTCTCCCGTGCAGGCGATGGCGGCCATGCTCCGCCCGTCCAGCCGGACTTCCAGGAGCACTTCCCGGATAACCGGCAGGCCGGTGGTCCGGAAGGTGCCCTCGCGGAAAACCAGGACGTCCATGATCTCAACCGGATCCGTTCTACGGGAGGTCATCCTTCTCCTTCTCCCGGAGGACCCGGTGGTCTCCCACCCGGATGGTCAGCTTCGACTGGTCGAAGTATTCCATCAGGGGGATGATGAATTTCCGGGACAGGCCCGTCAGGTCCTTGAAGTCCGTTGGATTCGCCTTGCCGGCCTTCCGGAGGAAGGCCCGGTAGTCCTCCCGGAGGCGTGTCAGGGCATCCCGGTGGAAGTGCAGGTCCTCGTTGATCCGGATCAGGATTCCCTCCTGAATGAGAACGCCCAGGATCTTGTCGGACTCCTTCTTCCGGTCCCGGAACCGCTCCGCGAACTCCCGGACCGTCGGCGGTGCATAGCCCGCTTCCTGGTAGATCTGCAGGATTTCCCCGCGGAGATCTTCGTGGCTGCCCTTCCAGTCCACCCGGTGCTCCTCCAGGCGGGCAGACTCCCTCTCCAGGAGTACCCGGCCGGCCTTCTCCAGGTCCCGGAGGGCGGAGGCGAAGAGCTTCTGCGGGATATAGGACCCGGCGGTGTTCCGCAGCTCCTCCCGCGGCATCCCTTCTTTCAGCGGGTTTTTTTCATGATAGGATCCGAGGGTCCGCAGGATTCGCTCCTGGACGTCGTCATGGGCGCTCCGGGACACGGCCCGCCACTCGTCCCGGTCCGTAAGGATCGCCCGGCGGTCCGTGAACAGCCTCTCCAGGGTCTTGCGCAGGGTTGCTTCCGGGATGCCCGTGCGGACCACGAGCTCGCTGATTGCCGCTCCGGCGAAGCCCGACCGGTCGAGGATGACGGACACCCGCTCCGCTTCACCACCCGACGCCAGGATCTCGAACTCCCGCAGGATTTGATCCCCATGGGCCTTGTGTTTCCGGGCCAGGGGATCCAGGATCGCTCCGCCGCCCAGGGTGGTGACGGGGGAATAGCTTCGGACGACGTAGCGGTCCCCGGCCAAGGCCACCACGGGGTTTTCGAGGAAGAACTGGGCATGGGCCTGCCGGCCCGGCGCCAGCTCCACCCCCTCCGGGAGGAGAATCCGGGCCATGGTCTCACTGGTTCCCGTGTGGAAACGGACCATCGTGCGGTTCTTGAGCTTCTTTTCCTGGCCTGCCAGGTACTGGAACACGGTGTCGATGCGGCGGGTCGGTTCGATGGTTCCCGGCCGCGCCAGCACCTCGCCCCGCTCGACGGAATCCCGGTCGAGTCCCTGGAGGTTGACGGCCGCCCGCTGCCCCGCCTCGGCCTCCGTCATGGTCTCGTTGTGCACCTGGATGCCCCGGACCCGGGCCTTCTGGCCGGGCGGCAGCAGGACCACCTCTTCGCCGACGGAGATCCGGCCGGTGGCAACGGTGCCGGTGACCACCGTCCCGAAGCCCCGCATGGTGAAAACGCGGTCCACGGGAAGGCGGAAAAGCCCGGCGTCGGTTTCCTCCTCCACCAGGGCGGCGGTCTTCTCGATGGCCGCCAGGACCTCCGGGATCCCCTCGCCTGTCAGTGCCGAAACGGGGGCGAGGGGCGCGTTTTCGAGAAAGGTTCCCTGGAGGAACTGGCGGATGTCCTCGGTGACCAGATCGAGCCAGTCCCGGTCCACCATGTCGATTTTCGTGAGGGCCACGACTCCCCGGCGGATTCCCAGGAAAGTGCAGATGGCCATGTGCTCCCTCGTCTGGGGCATGACGCCCTCGTCGGCGGCGATGACGAGGACGACGAGGTCGATCCCGGCGGCGCCGGCCACCATGTTCCGGATGAAGCGCTCGTGCCCCGGAACGTCGACCACGCCCAGGGTCTGCCCGCTTGCGGTTTTCAGAAAGGCAAAGCCCAGCTCGATGGTGATGCCGCGCTGTTTTTCCTCTTTGAGGCGGTCCGTGTCGATCCCGGTCAGGGCTTTCACCAGGGCCGTCTTCCCGTGATCCACATGTCCCGCCGTGCCAACGACGATATGCCTCATGATTTCCCCATTCGGCGGGCAATCTAACAGAATCGCGGGGGATTCACAATCCGAAACGTCCCCGGGCGGGCGCGGTGTATGCGTGTGCGCCCCGCGTCCCTGCGACCGGACGGCTGGTTCGGATGCCGGGACCGTCGGGGACGATCCGGAGCGCCGGAGCCGGGGGTACTTTTTTATTGAAATCGGGCAGCGGGATTGATAAGCATGGCTCCTTTGAGGCGATCAGGGAGCCAACATGCGGATTCTCGGGCTGGATTACGGGGAAAAGCGAATCGGGGTGGCGGTGTCCGACGAGCTGGGGATCACCGCCCAGGGGGTGACGGTCATCGAGCGGAAGAATCGCCGGTCCGACCTCGACGCCCTGCATCGCCTCATCGAGGAGTACGCAGTGGAAAAAGTGGTGGTTGGATACCCGGTGCGGATGGACGGCACGAAGGGGATCCAGTGTGAAAAGGTCGACCGGTTCGCCCGGCTCCTGGAAGAGGCGTTCGGACTGCCCGTTCTTTTCCAGGAGGAGCTCCTGACGACGAAAGAAGCCGAGGAGATCCTGAGGACCGCCGGGACAGGCCGCAAAAAGCGGAAGGCCGTGGTTGACAAGCTCGCCGCCGTTCTCATTCTCAGATCCTACCTGGACCGCCCGGCCGTCTCCTCCACGGAAAACACGTGACGATGCCGGGAATCAAGATCCAGTGGAAGAGCATCCTCCTCCTTCTGGCGGGGATCGCGTTCATCTTCCTGACATCCTTCCTCTATTTCGTTTTCAGCCCCGTCGACGACCGGCACGTCACCTCCACGGTGGACATCCCCAGGGGAACCGGATTCGTGGAGATCGTCGACACCCTGGAGAAGACGGGCCTGGTGCGGAACAAGCCCTATTTCTACGCCCTGGCGATCCTGAAGCGGTCCAGCCGCCATATCCGGGCCGGGGAGTACGAACTGGCCAGTTCCATGTCGCCCAACGAGATCATCGGCCGGCTCGTCCGAGGCATGATCAAGGGCTACAAGGTGACGATCCCGGAAGACTGGTCGCTCCAGGAGGTCGCCGACCTGCTCTCCTCTCCCGAGTTCAGGCTGGTAAACCGGGACACCTTCCTGGCGGCGGCCCGGGATCGCGATTTTCTCAGGAGCCTGAACATCCAGGGGCCGAGCGCCGAGGGATACCTGTTTCCCAATACATACATCTTTAACCGCACCACGGGGCCGCGGGAGATCATCAAGGCGATGGTGCACCAGTTCTGGAAGGTCTTCACGCCGGAGATGAGGGCCCGCGCGGAGCAGATGGGGCTGTCCGTCCACGAGGCCGTCACGCTGGCGTCCCTGATCGGGAAGGAGACCGGCCTGAAGAGTGAAAAAGCCCTGATTTCGGCTGTGTTCCGCAACAGGCTGCAGAGGGAGATGAAACTCCAGTGCGACCCCACGGCGGTGTACGACCTGGAGCGTTTCAGCGGTGCGGTCAAGCGGAGCCATCTTCGCAGGAAATCACCCTACAACACTTACATTATCGAAGGGCTGCCGCCGGGGCCCATTGCCAATCCCGGTGCCGACTCCCTGCAGGCGGCCCTCCACCCGGCCGCGGCCGATTTTCTCTACTTCGTGTCGAGACAGGACGGGAGCCACGAATTTTCAAAAACCTATCTGGCGCACAACGAGGCCATCATCAAGTACCGACGAATCAGCGAGGCAATGAAAGAGGCCGAAAAGACGGCGGAACCGGTGAACCAACTCCCGATGGAGCCCTGACGGGCAATCAGAAGAAGAACAATTCGGCCTTTTTCTCCCTCAAATCCCTCCACTTTCTATAATCACGATTGAATCCGGCAGGTTGGGAAGGTGCTCGAGCGGTGGGACGGAGATGGGAGATGTCCGCCGGCTCCGACGATTCAGCGGACATGCGGCCACCGGTTTTGCCTCCCGTCCACACCCCCGTTCAAATGGCGGGAAATAGTCAATTCTTCAAGAGAAAACCGTATTTTTTCTTGACAAACGGAAATCCCCCCCTTTATAGTCGCCTCGTGGAGTAAAGTGGATCGTAGTGGAGGAGATCCTTTGTCTGGATTCCGGGGGCAATATTATCACACCATCGACGAGAAGGGGAGAATCATCTTTCCTTCGCGGTTTCGGGAGGTTTTTGCCGAATTCTATGACAATCGCCTCGTCGTCACCAAGTGGGACGGTTACCTGATGGCCTTTCCTTACCGGGAATGGCTGGTCATCGAGGAAAAAGTCTCCTTTCAGTCCATCCTCCGGAAAGAAGTCCGTGCTTTTCAACGGTTTTTCATGTCCGGAGCGGTTGACTGCACCCTGGACGGGCAGGGCCGGATCCTGCTTCCCCCACACATGCGAGAATATGCCGGCCTGGAGAAGGATATCGTCCTGGCCGGCATGCTCAAGAACATCGAGATCTGGAGCCGGTCCCGCTTCGATGCGGAAATGACGCGGGCGGAGGAGAATCTGGAGGAAGTCGGACGGCATCTCGCCGATCTGGGGCTCTGAGCCGGGAGACCCCATGGCAGCCTTTCATCAGCCGGTCCTCCTGGAGGAGGCCCTTGCCCTTCTGAACTGCCGTTCCGGCGGGATCTACGTGGATGGAACCGTCGGGGGAGGAGGCCATGCCCGGGCCATCCTGGAAGGGACCTCTCCCGACGGCTTGCTTGTCGGGATCGACCGGGACGACGAGGCCCTTCGGGAGGCCTCGCGCGTCCTGGCTCCCTTTGGACCCCGGGTTTTCCTGGCGAAAGGGAGCTTTGCCGATCTCCGGGATATCCTGGCGGCCCATGGAATCGGCCCGGTCCAGGGGATCCTTCTCGATCTGGGCGTATCGAGCCACCAGCTCGACACGGCGGAGCGGGGATTCAGCTTCTCCCTGGAGGGTCCGCTGGACATGCGGATGAACCCGTCCTCCGGTCCCTCTGCCCGGGACCTGATCCGCAGCGCCCGGGAGGACGAACTGGCACGCATATTCAGGGAGTTCGGGGAAGAGCGGTTCGCCCGCCGGATCGCCCGCGTCCTGGTCGAGCACAGAAGGCGGGAGCCCATTGAGACCACCGTCGACCTTGCCGCCCTGATTGCCCGGGTCGTTCCCGGGGGCGCCCGGGAAGAGCGAAGAATTCATCCGGCGACGCGGGTTTTCCAGGCGCTCCGGATCGCCGTGAACCGCGAGCTGGATCACCTGGAGCGGGGGCTCCGGGAGGGAATCGAGGCACTCGCGCCGGGAGGGAGAATGGCGGTGATTTCGTTTCATTCCCTCGAAGACCGGCTGGTCAAGGAAACGTTCCGCTCCTGGGAGAAGACCTGCACCTGCCCGCCCGGCATTCCGGTCTGTACCTGCCGGGCGGAGGCAAAGGCCAGGGTCCTGACCAGGAAGCCTCTCCGCCCCCGGCCGGAGGAGGCGGAGGCGAATCCCCGGGCGAGGAGCGCGAGGCTCAGGGCGGCGGCAAGGATATGACGATGCAGCGGACGAGTGAATGGGGAGCGGCGATACCACGGGGGGAGGGAACCTTCTCCTGGTGGCGCTATTCCGCGTTCATCGTCGTGGCGCTTGTCCTCATGCTCATGCTGACCCTGTATGTCTGGTCCCACGTCCGCATGACCCAACTGGAATACAGGATTGCCGCGGAGCTCAACCGCAAGGAGCAGTTGCTGGACGACCAGCGGAAACTGAAGATGGAAGTCGCCACGCTCAAGTCCCGGAAACGCATCGAGGCGATCGCCCGGGACTCCCTGAATATGACCTTTCCCGAGCAGGACCAGGTCATTATCGTGAAGTGAGGGGAAGGAGCCGTCCATGAACAGGGAATCCTCCAAATGGCTGCGTTTCCGGCTGGCAACGCTGTTTTGCTTCTTCCTGATCCTGTTCGTCGCCCTGATTTCGAGGGCGATCCAGCTTCAGATCCTCTCCGGCAAGACCCTCAAGACGATGGCCGACCGGCAGCACATCCAGCCGGTTCTGCTCCAGCCCGAGCGGGGGATCATCTTCGACCGCAACGGGGAGAAGCTGGCCGCTAGCGTCCAGGTCGATTCCGTCTGTGCCGAACCGTCCCGGATCGCCGATCCGGATGATGCCGCCCGGAGGCTCGCTCCGATTCTCAAGATGGCCCCGGAGGTAATCCGCAAGAAGATCGCCGGGCGCAAGCACTTCGCCTGGATCGCCCGGCGGATTCCCGACAGCCAGGCGGAGGCCCTGGAAAAGCTGAAGATCGAGGGCGTCTATACGGTGAAGGAGCCCCGGCGGATCTATCCCAACGGGGAACTCGCGGCGGCGGTGATCGGGTTTGTGGGCATCGACGCCGACGGCATCGAAGGCCTGGAGATGCGCTACAACGACGAGCTCAAGGGAACGCCCGAGAAGCTCGCCTGGTTCCGCGACGCGAAGGGCAAGAAGATCTATGCCCGCGTGGAGGGAGCGGAAGCGGCGAAGGTGGAGGACAACTACAACCTCGTCCTGACCATCGATTCGCGGATCCAGTACCTGGTGGAATCGAAGCTCAAGGAGGCGGTTCAGGCCAAGGGCGCCCGGGGCGGCTTCGCCATGGTGATGGATCCGAAGACGGGCGAGATCCTGGCCATGGCCAACGAGCCCGGCTTCGACCCGAACACGCCGAAGGACACCGCAGACAAGGGGCGGAACCGGGCCATCACGGACGTCTTCGATCCGGGGTCCACCTTCAAGCCGTTCCTCGCCGCAGCGGCCCTGGAGGAGAAGGCGGTCAGCGAATCGACCCGCCTGAACTGCGAAAACGGCGCCTACAAGGTCAACGACCGGGTCTTTCACGAGGCGAACCGGAAGAAGTATGGGTCGCTCGCGTTCGGGGAGGTCATCAAGTACTCCAGCAACATCGGCTGTGTGAAAACAGCGGAGCGGCTCGGCAAGGACAAGTTCTACGAGTACATCACCAAGTTCGGCTTCGGTGCCCGGACGGGAGTCGACCTGCCCGGCGAGTCCCGGGGTCTCCTCCGCCCCGTCCGGAACTGGACGCGGGTCGACATGTCCACCATCGCCTTCGGCCAGGGGATCTCCGTGACGGCCCTCCAGCTCATCACGGCCCTGTCGGCGATCGCCAACGACGGCGTCCTGATGAAGCCCCTCATCGTCCGGTCCGTCGTGGACAAGCAGGGAAAAATCATTCGGGGCAACACCCCGACGGTGGTCCGGCGGGTCATCTCCCCCGAGACGTCGAAGCGGATGGCCCGGATCATGACCTCCGTCGTGCAGGACGACGACGGAACCGGCAAGAAGGCCCGTATCACCAATATCAATGTCGCCGGCAAGACGGGGACGTCCCAGAAATTCGATCCGGGCCGCCGGGCTTATTCGTCGGAACGGGTCCGGACGTCATTCATGGGCTTCTTCCCGGCGGAGAACCCGCAGATCACCATGATGATCGTCCTGGACGAGCCGAAGATCGACAAGTGGGGTGGCGTGGCATCGGCGCCGGTATTCAGCGGCATCGGCGAGCAGATCCTGAACTGCATCAAGACCGATCTCCGCCAGCGCACCCCGGCACCGCCGCCCCGGGCGCCAGAACCGCTCCAGCCCGAGAAGGGGGTGAAGCTGGTTTCCGCACCGACGGTGCTCCTGAACGGTGCGCAGACGGAAAACGAAGAGAATGAGGCGTTGATGCCCGATTTCCGGGGCATGACCATGCGGGAGGCGCTCAAGCGGGCCAGGGAAAAGGGAATCGAGCTGAACATATCCGGGAACGGGTGGGCCGCCAGCCAGAGCCCCCTGCCGGGTACCGCTTTGAGGGAGCGCCGTCTCTGCAGCGTATCTTTCAGTACAGGCCAGTGAAGGTGGGCGGGTGCTCCTTTCCGATGTGCTTCAGGGTGTCGATGTCCGGGGGGTCTCGGGAGACCTTTCCGGAACGGTTCGCTCCGTCTGCTACGACTCCCGGCAGTGTACCCCCGGGAGCCTGTTCGTAGCCGTTCCCGGCCTGAAGTTCGACGGCCACGGTTTTATCGGCGAGGCCATCCGCCGGGGTGCAGGATTCATCGTTCACGAACGGGACTTCGCACCCACCCCGGGCGTCACGGCCGTAAGGGTGGCCGACTGCCGGCGGACCCTGGGCATCCTGGGGCGCAACTTCTTCGGGGATCCGTCCGGCTCGCTCTGCCTGATCGGCATCACCGGCACGAACGGCAAGACGACCGTCACCTATCTTCTGGAATCGATCCTGGAAGCCGCCGGCGGCCGGCCCGGCATCCTCGGGACAGTGAACTACCGGTTCGGCGCCCGGGTGTGGCCCGCGCCCAACACGACTCCCGAGTCGCTGGAAATGCAGCGGATTCTTCGGGTGATGCTCGACGCCGGCGCCACCCACGTGGTCGGGGAGATCTCGTCCCACGCCCTGGACCTGAAGCGGGTCGACGACTGCGATTTCGACCTCGGGATCTTTACCAACCTCACGCAGGACCACCTGGACTATCACGGCACGATGGAGGCCTATTTCGCCGCGAAGAGCCGGCTGTTCCTGGAAGTCCTGCCGGCGAGCCGGAAGGGAGGGGCCATCCGCTCCGTCGTCAATGCCGACGACCCGTGGGGCCGGCGGCTCCTGGCCAGGACGGCGGTGAAGACCCTTTCGTACGGACTGGAGACGCCGGCGGACGTGTCGGCCCGAAATGTGACCCTGAGCCTCGACGGAATCGAGGCGGAAGTCCGGGGTCCGGGGATATCGACGACCCTGCGTTCTCCCCTCATCGGACGGTTCAATCTCTACAATATCCTGGCCGCGGCGGCGGCGGCCGCCGCCCTGGGGATTCCGGAACCCGCCGTTCAGGAAGGGGTGGAGCGCCTCCGGAACGTGCCGGGACGCCTGGAGAAGGTGGACGCGAAGCCGGGCGATCCCCGGGTTTTTGTCGATTACGCACACACGGAAGACGCACTCCGGCGCGTCCTGGAAAATCTGGCCATGTTCCGCCGCGGACGGATCGTCACCGTCTTCGGATGCGGCGGCGACCGGGACCGGGGCAAGCGTCCCCTCATGGGACGGGCCGCCGTGGAAGGGAGCAGCGTGGCGATCATCACGTCCGACAACCCGCGGACCGAGGATCCCCTGGAGATCATCCGGGAGATCGAGGCCGGCGTGGTCGGATTGCCGGTGCGCCGGATCCGGGCCGGGGAGTTCGACGAGACGTCCGGGAAGGCCGGGCGGCCCGCGTATTTTGTCGTACCGGACCGGAAGGCGGCCATCGAGCAGGCCATCCGGTCGTCCGGCCCCGACGACATCGTTCTCATCGCCGGCAAGGGGCACGAGGACTATCAGATCATTGGGGAGAAGAAGACCCCCTTCGACGACCGCCTTGTGGCCCGGTACGCCCTGTCGGCAAGACGGGATGGGGAGGGCCGCTGATGGCGCCCGTCCTGACCATCCGGGAGATCCTGGATGCGGCGGGGGGAGTCCTCCTCCACGGCGACGGGCGGGGGACCGTGGACGGCGTATCAACAGATACGAGGACCCTGGGGCCTGGAAATCTCTTCGTGGCCCTCCGGGGGGACCGGTTCGACGGCCACCGTTTTCTCGGGGCCGCTGTGGCGGCGGGGGCAAAAGCGGTCATCGTCCAGGAGGACCCGCCGGGGGAGTGGATTTCGGATCTCGCCGGTGTGGACGTGGTCCGGGTGGAGGACTCCCTGACGGCCCTGGGTGACCTGGCCGGCCATATCCGGGGGAAGTACACGGTGCCTGTCATCGCCGTGACCGGCAGCTCGGGGAAGACGACGACCAAGGAGATGGCCGCCGCCGTCATCGGGCGGAAAATGCGGATCCTGAAGACGGAGGGCAACCTGAACAACCTCATCGGCATTCCCATGATGCTCTTCCGTCTCGGCCGGGAGCACCGCGCGGCCATCCTGGAACTGGGAACAAACCGGCCCGGCGAGATCGCCCGGCTGACGCGGATCGTCCGGCCGGACATCGGCCTCGTCACGAACATCGGCCCCGCCCACCTGGAGGGGCTGGGCAGCCTGGAAGGCGTCGCCCGGGAGAAGGGAGACCTCTTCCGGAACATGAAAGAAACGGCCACGGCCCTGATCAACCGGGACGACCCCTTCATCCGGGGCCTGGAGGAGCAGTGGCCGGGGAAAAAGGTGACCTTCAGCATGGAAAGGGACGCGGACATCACGGCAGCGGACATCCGGACGGATGCGGGGGGGACCTCGTTCCGCCTCGGCATGGGGGATTGCCGCCGGGAGGTCCGGATTTCCCTCTGCGGGCGGCACGCCGTCTCCAACGCGCTGGCGGCGGCGGCCTGTGCCCGGGCGCTCGGCATCGACGAGGATGGAGTTCGGGAAGGACTGGAGTCGTTTCGCCCCGTTTCGGGGCGCATGACGGTCCTCCCCCTGGCCAACGGGGCGTTCCTGGTGGACGACGCCTACAACGCGAATCCCGCCTCCGTCCGGGAGGCCCTCCGGACCCTCCGGGACCTGAGGGGTGCCGGCACGGGGGTGGCGGTCCTGGGAGACATGCTGGAACTGGGGGACGCCTCGGCGGAACTGCACCGCGACACGGGCCGCCTCCTGGCGGAAACGGGGATACGGCGGGCGTACCTGAAGGGAGCCTTTTCGGGGGACACCGCCCGCGGCGCCGTCGAGGGCGGGCTGGCCCCGGGGGACGTGACGTTCTTCGAGGAGCCCCGGGAGATTCTGCCGTCCCTGCGGGAACATCTCCGGGAGGGAGACTGGGTCCTGGTGAAGGGGTCACGGCGAATGCGCCTGGAGGAAACCGTCCGGGCCATCGCCGATCGGTTCGGAACGAAGGAGACCGCATAGATGCTGTACCACCTGCTGTATCCGCTCCATACGGTGTTCTCCTCCTTCAACGTGTTCCGCTACATCACGTTCCGGACGATCTATGCCGCCATCACGGCCCTGGTCATCTGCTTCGTCGTCGGTCCCTGGCTGATCCGCAAGCTCCAGAGCCTCCACGTGGGCCAGCAGGTGCGGGACGACGGTCCGAGCACCCACCAGGTGAAGCAGGGCACTCCCACCATGGGCGGGGTCCTCATCATCTTCGCCGTCGTCGTCTCGACCCTCCTGTGGGCCAACCTTCGGGTGGACTACATCTGGCTGGTGATCCTCGTGACGATCGGCTACGGGCTCATCGGGTTCATGGACGACTACCGGAAGCTGACCCGGCGGAACAGCAAGGGTGTTCCCGCAAAGACCCGCCTGGCAGGGGAGATCGCCATTGCGCTTTTCGTCAGCGTCATCCTGTTCCTGAAGCCGGGCTTCTCCTCGAACCTGACGGTTCCCTTCTTCAAGACGGTGCTTCCCGACCTGGGTTGGGCGTACATCCTTCTGTCCACGTTCATCATCGTGGGTGCGGCCAACGCGGTCAACCTGACGGACGGCCTGGACGGCCTGGCCATCGGGCCGGCCATCACCTGCTTCCTGACGTACCTCCTGTTTGCGTATTTCGCGGGCAACGTCCGCATCTCCGGCTACCTCCAGGTCCCCTACGTGGCGGGAACGGGCGAGCTTTCCATCTTCTGCGGCGCCATGGTCGGCGCCGGGATCGGTTTTCTCTGGTACAACACCTATCCGGCCCAGGTTTTCATGGGCGACGTGGGGTCGCTGTCCCTCGGGGGGGCCCTGGGGACCCTGGCGATCATGACGAAGCAGGAGATCCTCCTGGCCATCGTGGGAGGCATCTTCGTCCTCGAGACCTTCTCGGTCATCGCCCAGGTGGGCTGGTTCAAGCTGTCCGGCGGGAAGAGGATCTTCCGGATGGCCCCCATCCACCACCATTTCGAGCTGAAGGGATGGCCGGAGCCGAAGGTCATCGTCCGGTTCTGGATCATCTCGATCCTCCTGGCCATGGTGGCCATCAGCACGCTGAAACTGCGGTGACGGATCATGGAACTGGCGGGGAAGACCATCCTTGTGATCGGACTCGGCAAGACGGGGAAGTCAACGGCGCAGTTCCTCGCCCGCCGGGGAGCGCGAGTGGCCGTGACGGACACCCGGCCCGCCGCCGATTTCCGGGAATGGATCACCGGCGGCAACGGATCCGGCCAGTATGTGTGGACTCCCTATGAGCCGTCGTCGATTGCCGGCATCGACCTGGTGATCCCCTCGCCGGGGATCCCGCCCTCCGATGCGGTGCTCTCGACGGCTTTGCGCCGGGGCGTGCCCGTTTTCAGCGAGATCGAGCTGGCCTCCCGGTTCCTCCGGATCCCCATGATCGCCGTCACGGGCACCAACGGGAAGACCACCGTCACGACCCTGCTGGGCGAGATCTTCCGGGAGAGCGGCATGGAGGCCTTCGTCGGGGGAAACATCGGGACGCCGCTCATCGAGCGCGCCGGCGCCGAGGAAAGCGACCGGTACGCCGTGGTCGAGGTGAGCAGCTTCCAGCTCCAGTACATCGAGACGTTCCGCCCCTTTGTGTCCCTGATCCTGAACGTGACCCCGGATCACGTGGACTACCACGGGAGCTTCGAGGCCTATCGCAGGGCGAAGGAGCGGATTTTCGAAAACCAGCAGGGAGGGGACCGGGTTGTCCTGAATGCCGACGATCCGTTCCTGTCGCCCCCCCTGACGGTACCCGCGGCGCCGGTGCTTCCGTTCAGCACCCTTCGCGAGCCCGAGGAGGGGATCTTTCTGCGGGGGGACAGGATGCTTCTCCGGACGGGCGGTGCGGAAGAGGAGTATCCCCTGGACATGATCCGGATCCCCGGGCGGCACAACGTGGAGAACGTCATGGCCGCCATCCTCGCGGCCCGGACGGCCGGTTGTTCCCGGGATGGAATCTCCTCCGCGGTCCGGAATTTCCGGGGGGTCTCCCATCGGATCGAGTTCGCCGGCGAGAAGAACGGGGTCTCCTTTTACGACGACTCGAAGGGGACCAACACGGGGGCGGTGCAGCGGGCCCTGGAGACCTTTTCCCGGCCGGTGATCCTGCTCATGGGAGGCCGCGACAAGGACGGGGACTTTGCGAGCCTGGAAGAGGCGGCGCGAAAACGGGTGAAGCGCCTTGTCCTCTTCGGCGAGGCGGCGGAGCGGATCGGCGGATTCCTGGGCGGGGTCGTTCCGACGGAGAACGGCGGTCCCCTGGAGCATGCCGTCCGGAGGGCCTTCGAGGAGGCGGCACCGGGGGATGTGGTGCTCCTGTCGCCGGGATGCGCCAGTTTCGACGCCTACACGGACTACCGGCAACGGGGCCGGCACTTCAAACAGATTGTCGGGGAGCTGTGAACATGGTGCCCAGGGAAGGAAGGCCCGACATCGTGCTTCTGATCGTGACCCTCATCCTGGTGACGGTGGGGACGGTCATGGTCTACAGCTCCAGCTCGATCATGGCGGCGGAGAAATACAAGGACGGCCTCTATTTCCTCAAGAAGCAGATTGTTTTCGTGATCATGGGGCTCGGGCTGATGGTGTTCCTGACGAAGATTCCCTACCAGAAGCTGAAGAAACTCGCCTACCCGATCCTGGTTCTTACGGGGATCATGCTGGCGGTGCTCCTGATTCCTCATGCCGGAGTGCGGGCCGGCGGGGCGACGCGCTGGCTCCGCCTGGGGCTCTTCAACTTCCAGGTGACCGAGTTGGCCAAGGTGGCCGTGGTGCTGTTCCTGGCCCACTATCTGACCCGGAAGGCGGCCCAGTTGAAGGACTTCAAACAGGGCATCCTGATCCCCATGCTGACGGTCTGCTTCCTCATTGGCCTGATCATCCTGGAGCCCGATTTCGGGACCTCGGCGATCATTTTCTTCATCATGATGCTGATGTTCTATCTCTCGGGGACCCGGGTCACGCATCTGGCCGGCCTGGCGGCGGCCATGGCCCCGGTGGCCCTGTGGCTTCTGCTCCGCAAGAGCTACCGGATGGAGCGGCTGCTGACGTTCCTGGACCCCTGGCGGGACCCCGGGAAGTCGGGATTCCAGATCATCCAGTCGCTCCTGTCTTTCGGGTCCGGCGGTCCCTTCGGAGTCGGCATCGGCGACGGCATGCAGAAGCTGTTCTACCTGCCAGAGCCGCACACGGACTTCATCCTGGCGATCATCGCCGAGGAGAGCGGATTTCTCGGGGTGGCCCTGGTGATCGGGCTGTTCACCGTTTTTGTCTTCCGGGGCTTCGTCATCGCCTTCCGGGCGGCCGATCCGTTCGGCACGCTCCTGGCGGCGGGACTCACGATGATCATCGCCCTGGAGGCGTTCATCAACATTGCAGGGGTCATGGGCCTGATCCCCCTCAAGGGGCTGGCCCTGCCGTTTTTGAGTTACGGGGGATCGTCGCTCATCATGAGCATGGTGACGGTGGGCATCCTCCTGAACATTTCTTCGTACGAGTCGTGACGTGAAGATGCTGATTGCCGGCGGCGGCACCGGGGGGCACCTCTTCCCGGGCATCGCCGTCGCGGAAGAATTCCTCCGGCGGGACCGGGATCACCGGGTCCTGTTCGTGGGCACCGAGCGGGGACTGGAGAAGCGGATGCTGCCGACGCTGGGTTACGAACTGGCCACGCTGGACGTGGAGGGCGTCAAGGGGAGAGGGCTGGCCCGGTCCCTGGGGGCACTGCTCAAAATCCCCCGGAGCCTCGTGCAGTCCGCGGCGATCCTCCGGCGCTTCCGTCCCGACGTGGTCCTGGGCGTCGGGGGATACGCCTCGGGACCGGCGGTCCTGGCGGCGGCCCTGAAAAGGATCCCCACGGCGGTGGCGGAGCAGAACGCCGTGCCGGGGGCGACCAACCAGATTTTGGGGCGGTTTGTGGACCGGGTGTTCGTCACGTTCCGGGAGTCTGCCGGTGAGTTCCCGGCCCGGAAAGTGACGGTGTGCGGGAATCCCGTCCGGTCGGCCTTCCTGAGGAAAGGGCCGGCGCCGGAGAGAAAGGACGACCGGTTCGGGCTCCTCGTGTTCGGCGGAAGCCAGGGGGCGCGGGCGATCAACCGGGCCGTGGAAGAGGCTCTGCCCCTCCTCGGAGACCTGCGGGCGCGGCTGCGGATCGTGCACCAGACCGGTGCCGCGGACGTGGAGAGGACGGCGGCGGCCTACCGGGATCAGGGATTCGACGCGGAGGTCGTCCCCTTCATCCTGGACATGGCCGGGGCTTACGACCAGGCCGACCTCCTGGTCTGCCGGGCCGGCGCCACGTCCCTGGCGGAGATCACCGTGAGCGGAAAGGCATCGCTCCTGATCCCCTTTCCCTTCGCCGTGGCGGACCACCAGACCTGGAACGCCCGGGTGCTGGCGGAGGCGGGAGCGGCGGACATGGTGGCGGAAAAGGATTTGACGGGGGCTCTTCTGGCGGAGCGGATCCGGCGGTTCGTCGCGGACCCGGGGCGGCTCCGGGCGATGGAGGAGACGTCCCGCTCCCTGGGAAACCCCCGGGCGGCGGCGGATATCGTGGACACCATGCTTTCCCTGGCAAGACCGGGAACGGCGGCGGCGTAGAGGGCGGCTGCCCTCGGGGCGGCCCGAAGGAAGGACGGAATGGACACAACCAAGCGCGTCGACGGCATGCGCAGGAAGATCCGGACGATTCACTTCGTGGGGATCGGCGGCATCGGCATGAGCGGCATTGCCGAAGTGCTCCTGAATCTCGGATATGCCGTGCGGGGCTCCGATGTGTCGGCCTCGGACATCACAGCCAGGCTGTCATCCCTCGGGGCGGCTGTCTTTCTCGGCCACGACGCGGCCAATGTGGGAAACGCCGACGTGGTGGTCACCTCCACGGCCGTGGCGCCGGACAACCCGGAGGTCGTCGAGGCGCGCCGGCTGGGCGTCCCCGTGATCCCGCGGGCGGAGATGCTGGCGGAGCTCCTGAAGATGAAGTTCTCCATCGCCGTCTCGGGAACCCACGGGAAGACCACGACGACGTCGATGATCTCCACCGTCCTGGCCCATGCCGGCCTGGACCCGACCATGGTGATCGGCGGGAAGCTGGCCAGCATCGGCAGCAATGCGAAGATGGGAGACGGCGAGATCCTCGTCGCCGAGGCGGACGAGAGCGACAAGTCCTTCCTGAAGCTGTCGCCCTGCATCGCCGTGATCACGAACGTCGAGCTGGAGCACGTGGACCACTACCGGGACCTGGAGGAGATCAAGGACGCCTTTCTCCAGTTCGCCAACATCGTTCCCTTCTACGGGGCGACGGTGCTCTGCTCCGACGATGCCAACGTCCGGGCGATCCTGCCGGGAATCCACCGGCGCGTGATCACCTACGGACTCGGGGAGGACGCCGATTACCGGGCCTCCGGGCTGTCCTTCGACGGCTCCGTCTCCACCTACCGGCTCCACGTCCGGGGGGAGGACAAAGGCATCATGACCCTGAACGTCCCGGGCCGCTTCAACGTCCTGAACTCCCTGGCGACCGTCGCGGTGGCGCGGGAGCTCGACGTCGACTGGGAACTCCTCAAGGCGGGAATGGCCCTGTACACAGGCGTGGGGCGCCGGCTGGAGGTGAAGGGCACGGCCGGCGGCGTCACCGTGGTGGACGACTACGGGCATCACCCGACGGAGATCCGGGAGACCCTGGCGGCGGCCCGGCACGTCTGGAAGGGGAGGTTTCTCGTCGTCTTCCAGCCCCATCGGTACAGCAGGACCCAGGGCCTGTTCAGCGAGTTCACGACGGCCTTTCCCGACGCCGATGTCCTGATCGTCACGGACATCTACGCGGCCAGCGAAAAGCCCATCCCGGGCGTCCACTCGGCGGCCCTCTGCGAGGCCGTCCGCGAGCAGGGGCACCCGGATGTCACGTACATGAAGGATTTCGGGGAGATCGTGGAGCACCTGGCCGGAATCGTCCGTCCGGGGGATACCGTGTTCACCCAGGGGGCGGGGACGGTCTGGAGGATCGGCGAGGCCCTCCTGAAGCGGCTCACGACCTGACGGCGGGAGGCATGGAGACGATGGACGCCCGGCTCCGGGACGAACTGAAGGCTGTTGCCGGGGAGATCCTCTTCGACGAGCCCCTCGCGGCCTACACCTCCATGGGGGTGGGCGGGAAGGCCGACGCCCTGGCCTTCCCCGCCGACGAGGAGGCCCTGGGCCGGACCGTTGCCCTCTGCCGGGAACGGGGGATCGACTGGTTCCCCGCGGGGAACTGGACGAACCTGATCGTCGCCGACGCGGGCTGGCGGGGGGTCGTGGTGGCACTCAAGAACCTTCGTCAGGTCAAGCTGGTCCGGGATGCCGGGGGCGAGGCGCGGATCGAGGCGGGGGCGGGGGCGCCCCTGGCGGAAGCGGTCGCGCTGGCCGCCCGGGAAGGATTGACGGGACTGGAGTTCGGCGCCGGAATCCCGGGAAGTGTGGGCGGTGCCGTGCGGATGAATGCGGGGGCCTTCGGGCGGGAGATGAAGGACGTGGTGGAGAGTGTTCGATTGCTGGATGACAGCGGGTGTTTCCGGGAAGCGGCAAGACAGGACCTGTCTTTTGCCTACCGGAACCTCGACCTGCCTCCGGGGTCGGTCATCACGGGCGCCCGATTCCGCCTGGAAGAGGGCGACGGGGCGGCAGTGCGCGGCCGGATCGCCGAGATCATGGCCCTCCGGCGGCAGAAGCATCCGCTGGAGCACCGGAGCGCCGGGTCGATCTTCAAAAACCCCCGGGGCATCCCGGCGGGGCGGCTGATTGAGGAGGCGGGCGTCAAGGGGACCCGCATCGGCGATGCCCAGGTCTCGGAGAAGCACGGGAATTTCATTGTCAACCTGGGGAAGGCGCAGGCCGGGGATGTCCTGGCCCTGATCGAGCTGGTCCGGGAGCGTGTCCGGGAAAAAACCGGAGTGACCCTGGAGACGGAAGTGCGCATCGTGGGAGGGGCGTCGTGAGGACATCGCTGCGGACAAAACTCCTGACCCGGCGGAACCGGATGCAGCGGAGCCGGGGGCCTTTCCTCAGGGAAGCGCTGTCGGCCCTGCTGCTCCTGTCCGTCGTGGCGGTGATGTCGGCGGCCGCGATCGGTATCTTTTACGGGATCGTGCAGGCGCCCTATTTCCATCTCCGGGAGACGGTGGTCCGGGGCTGCAAGGAGATCACCGAGCAGGAGGTGCTGGCGCTGGCGGCTCTCCGGCCCTCCGTGAGCATCCTGGCGGTGAACCGCGAGAAGCTTGCCCGGCGGGTGAAGCAGAACCCCTGGGTCCGGGAGGTCTCGGTGGGCCTGGAGCTCCCAGACCGAATGGTCATCCGGGTGCAGGAGAGGACGGTCCGGGCCCTCGTGAAGGGGAAAGACGGGCTGTACCTCATGGACATGGCGGGAAACCTCTTCAAACGGATGGAGAAACACGACGACGTCGATTTCCCGGTGATCACGGGCTATGAGAATCAAGCCGCCGTGGATGCCGGGTTTCAGAAGGCGGTGGCCTTCCTGAACAGGATGGCGGAGACCAAAACCCATCCCAATCTCCAGGACATCGCCAGCGTCCATCTGGATCCGGTGACCGGCCTCTCCGTCGTGACCACATCGGGCCTGTGCCTGAAGCTGGGCTTCGACCAATACGACGAGAAGCTGGCCCGCCTCGCCACGGTCATGGCGGACCTGGAGCGCCGGACCGGGCGGCCCCGATACGCGGGGGTGGATCTGGACGATCCGTCGAAGGTGACGGTGCAGAAGAAGGAAATCCTCGGTCCGGCCGGGAACGCCGATCCGGGGAAGCAATTTCGGATGTAACGAAGGAACGGGGTAGAACTCATGGCAGGAAAAGCGAAATCGGTGATCGTCGGACTGGACATCGGGACAACGAAGACCTGCGCCGTCGTCGGGGAGCTGACGGAGCAGGGGGTGAGCATCATCGGAATCGGGTCCCACCCGTCGGAGGGCCTTCGCAGGGGTGTGGTGGTGAACATCGAGAGCACCGTCGAGGGAATCCGCCGGGCCGTGGAGGAGGCGGAGCGCATCTCCGGCTGCCAGATCCGGTCCGTCTTTGCCGGTGTTGCCGGGGCCCACATCCAGGGGCAGAACAGCCTGGGCATCGTGGCGGTGAAGGGCCGCGAGGTGGACCAGGACGACGTGAAGCGGGCCATCGAGGCGGCCAAGGCGGTGGCGATCCCCCTGGACCGCGAGATCATCCACACCCTGCCCCAGAGCTACACCGTGGACACACAGGAGGGGGTCCGGATGCCCGTGGGGATGTCCGGCGTCCGGCTGGAGGCGAAGGTGCACCTGGTCACGGGCTCCGTCGCGTCCATCCAGAACGTCGTAAAATCGGTGAACCGCGTGGGCCTCGACATCGAAGGGATCGTCCTGGAGCAGCTCGCGTCCAGCCTGGCCGCCCTCGGAGAGGACGAGAAGGACCTCGGGGTGGCCCTCCTGGACATCGGCGGCGGCACCACCGACATCGCCGTGTTCACCGAGGGAAGCATCCGCCACACCGCCGTCCTGCCCGTCGGGGGGAGCTACGTCACCAGCGACATCGCCACGGGCCTCCGGACACCGGCGGCGGAGGCGGAAAAGATCAAGCTCAAGTACGGCTGCGCCTATCCCCCGCTGATCTCCAAGGATGATACCATCGAGGTGCCCAGCGTGGGCGGCCGGGAGCCCCGGGAGGTCTCCCGGCAGATCCTGGGGCGGATCATCGAGGCGCGGGTGGAGGAGATCCTCATGATGGCCCAGAAGGAGATCGTTCGCTCCGGCTACGACGACCACCTGGCGGCGGGCGTCGTTCTAACGGGGGGTACGGCTCTTCTGGAGGGGATCACGGAACTGGCGGAGCGCGTGTTCAATGTCCCGGTGCGTCGGGGCTGTCCTCAGGGCGTGGTGGGGCTGGCGGACATCGTCAACAGCCCCCTGTACGCCACGGGGGTGGGACTGGTGGTTTTCGGCGGCATGGAGGCAATCAGGCAACAACGGTCTTTCAGGGGGAAGGGTCAGGTGATCGACCGCGCGGTAGACCGGATGAAGAGATGGATTCTTGATAACTTTTAGGGGGAGGAAATGTTCGAAATGACAGATTCATTGAGCATGGCCGCGGCAAAAATCAAGGTGGTCGGCGTTGGAGGCGGCGGGGGGAACGCCATCAACACGATGATCTCCTACAACCTGCAGGGTGTGGATTTCCTGGCCGCCAACACGGACGCCCAGGCCCTTCGGGCGAATGCTTCGCCCGTGAAGATCCAGCTTGGATCGGAGGCCACCCGGGGGCTCGGGGCGGGGGCGGATCCCGAGGTGGGGCGCCTGGCGACCATGGAAGTCCGGGATGAGATGTACCGCCACCTGGAAGGGGCGGACATGGTCTTCATCACCGCCGGTCTCGGCGGCGGGACCGGGACGGGCGGCGCGCCCATCGTGGCGGACATCGCCCGGGAACTGGGCGCCCTGACCGTCGCCGTCGTGACCAAGCCCTTCCAGTTCGAGGGGAAAAAGCGGACGTCCCAGGCGGATGACGGGATCGCAGAACTCCGGAAGATCGTGGACACCCTCATCGTCGTCCCGAACCAGAGGCTGCTCAGCCTCGGGGGGCGCGGACTCTCCATCCCCGACGCCTTCAAGAAGGCCGACGAGATTCTCTACAACGCCGTCAAGGGGATCTCCGATCTCATCACCGTTCCGGGCCTCATCAACCTGGATTTCGCCGACGTGAAGAACATCATGTCCGGGATGGGAATGGCCCTCATGGGAACGGGGACGGCCAGCGGGGAAAGCCGGGCGGTGGAGGCGGCCCAGAAGGCCATCTCGTCGCCGCTCCTGGAGGACAACACGATCCAGGGCGCCCAGGGAATCCTGCTGAACATCACCGGAAGCCCGGACATCACCCTCTTCGAGGTGAACGAGGCATCCACCCTGATCCAGACGGAGGCCCACGAGGACGCCAACATCATCTTCGGGATCGTCATCGACGAGAACCTGAGGGACGAGATCCGGATCACCCTCATCGCCACCGGGTTCGACGGATCCCTCGGGAAAAAGCGGCTGCCCCTCTCGGGAATCAACCTGGGCACCACGGCGGGCGAGGATCCCCTCCTGGTGCCGGCGTGGAAGCGGAAGCAGGTTCCCCTGGAGAGCATGAAGGTGGTGAAGCTCGGCCTGATCGACGACAACGACGACCTGGAGCGGCCGGCCTTCCTGAGGCGGCAGGCGGACTGAAAAACAGGAGGACATTCCCCCTCCGGGTTTTGAGTTCCCCGGGACAATCTGGTACAAGGGAACGGAACCCGGTATGAACTCCTGGACGCTGAAACAGAAATACGCCCGTCTGACCGACGGCGAGGAAGGGGCGATCCGAAAGGCCTGGACGGAGGCGGCCACCGTCTGCCTGGCCTACCCCAACGCCTACCGGACGGGCATGTCGAACCTGGGATACCAGGTCGTCTATGCGCTTCTGAACGAGCGCCCGGACTGGATCTGCGAACGGACATTTCTTCCCGACCCCGGGGACGAGGGCTTCTTCTCCCCGGGGTCCATCCCCCTTTTCAGCCTGGAGTCGCAGCGCCCCCTCGCGGATTTCGACCTCCTGGCCTTTTCCGTCTCCTTCGAGAACGACTACCCCAACATCCTCTCGATCCTTGAAATGGCGCGGATCCCCCTTTCCGCTTCCCAGCGGGGAGACCGGGATCCCCTCGTCATCGGGGGAGGGGTCGCCCTCACCCTCAACCCGGAGCCGCTGGCGCCGTTCTTCGACCTGTTCCTCCTCGGGGAGGGGGAGGAGATGCTCCGGGAGTTCATGGATGCCTACGGGGAGGCCCGGCACAATCGCCTGTCCCGGGAGGAGACCCTCCGGAAGATCCAGGAGGAGATCCCCGGGGCCTATGTGCCCTCCCTCTGGCGGGTCCGTTACGGCCCCGATTCCCGGATCGAGGCGGCGGAGCCCGTTCACTCCGGTTATCCCGGCCGCGTGACCGTGCGGCGGGTCCGGGACATCAGCCGGTTCGCCACGGAGCAGGTCATCTCCACCGCCGGGACGGAGTTCGGGGAGATGTTCCTCACCGAGGTGAGCCGGGGCTGCGGCCGGGGCTGCCGATTCTGCGCCGCCGGATATCTCTACCGTCCGCCGCGCTTTCGATCGGCCGAAACGCTGTTGCCCTCCATCGAGCGGGGCATCGCGCAGGGCCGGAAGATCGGACTCCTGGGGACCGCCGTTTCGGACCACCCGGACCTGCGGTTTCTCTGCCGGGCGATCCTGGAGCGGGGCGGACGCGCGGCGATCGGCTCCCTCCGCCTGGACCGCCTGGACGGGGAGATGGCGGACCTCCTGGCAAGGTCCGGGGTGGAGACGGTCTCCCTGGCACCGGAGGCGGGGACACAGCGGCTGCGGAACGTGATCCGGAAGGGCATCGACGAGGATCAGGTCCTGGAGGCCGCGGAGGCGCTCATCGCCCGGGGCATCTCCAACCTCCGCCTCTACTTCATGACGGGCCTTCCCACCGAGACGGACGAGGACATCGAGGGAATCATCGCGCTGACCCGGGCGGTGCAGCACCGTGCCCTGGCGTCTACCCGGGGAAAGCGGTCGTTCCGCCGCCTCACCCTGAGCCTCAACCAGTTCATCCCCAAGCCGGCGACGCCCTTTCAGTGGCATCCCCTGGAAGACATCAAGTCCGTCCAGCAGCGGATCCGGCGCATCGTCCAGGCCTTCCGCCGCGAGCGGTCGGTGACGGTCCTCTCGGACCTGCCGAAGTGGAACTACGTCCAGGCCCTCCTGTCCCTCGGGGACCGCCGTGTCGCGGACATTCTCCTCATGGTCCACCGCTCCGGCGGCAACTGGACGGAGTCGCTGAAGGCGGTGAACGTCAACCCGGATTTCTACGTCTACCGCCGGAAGGAACCCGACGAGATCCTGCCCTGGGGCTTCATCGACCACGGCGTTTCCGGGGACCTGCTCCGGAGGGAGTACCGGGATGCCCTGGCGGGATGGACGCCCCCGGAAGGGTGGGGGGCGGCGGAATGACGGATCCGCGACAGGCGCCTGCCGCGACCGGGGGGGTTTATCTCCGGCTCTTCCTGACGGCCGTCCTGTGGGGCGGGACCTTCGTCGCCGCTCGCGTCGCCGCCCGGGAGGCGGGTCCCTTTGCCGGGTCGTTCCTGCGTTTCTTTGCCGCCTGTCTTCTCCTGGTGCCGCTGGTTCTCCGCCGGGAGGGGTTGCGGATCCGTCTCCAGGGCCGCCAGATCTTCTGGATCGCCCTCCTGGGCCTGACGGGGGTCTTCGGCTACAACTTCTTTTTCTTCCAGGGCCTCAAGACCGTGACCGCCAGCCGGGCGTCCCTCATCGTGGCGAACAACCCGGTCTTCATCGCCCTTTTCGCGGCGCTTTTTTTTCGTGAGCGAATGACCGGCCTCCGGCTGGCGGGGATCTTCCTGTCCCTGGCCGGGGCCGTCACGGTCATTACCCGGGGGAATCCGGCAGAGATCTTCCATGGGGGGATCGGAATCGGAGAGCTTTGCATCCTCGGGTGCGTGGCAAGCTGGGTGGCCTATTCGCTCATCGGGAAGGTCGCCATGGATGGGATGAGCCCCCTCCTTGCGGTAGCGGCCTCCTGCGTCGCGGGGATGCTCTTTCTCCTCCCGCCGGCGGTTGCGGAGGGCATGCTCCGGCAGGCGCCGGGCTACGGCTGGGCAACCTGGGCCGGCATCGCCTACCTGGGGGTGTTCGGGACGGTTCTCGGCTTTCTCTGGTACTACGAGGGGATTCGGGCGATCGGGCCTTCCCGGGCGGGGATCTTCATCAACTTCGTCCCCGTCAGCGGTGTCCTGTTGGGCTGGCTGATCCTGGGCGAGACCATCGACCTGTCGCTCCTGGTCGGGGCCGTCCTGGTCGTCGGGGGCGTGGCCCTCGTGAACCGCACCCCGCCGGTTACCAGGGAAGATCGCCCAGCCCCTCAAGGAACGCCAGGCAGTTGATCCCCAGGACGCGGTGGTTGTATCCGCCCTCCAGGACGGCGAAGCAGCCGGCGCCGCAGTCGAGAGCCGCCTCCTGGACCATCCTCCCGATCTCCCGGTAGTCCTCCGGGGCCAGGACGCCGCCCCAGTCTCCCTTCCCGTAGTCGAACCCGGCGGACACGGCGATCAGGTCCACCCCTTCCGAGGGGAGGGCCTCCTCCACCTGCCGCAGGTAGTCCGAAGCCCGGGAGGCGGAAGGATTGACGATGGTCGTGTAGCCCGACGAGCCGAGGATGTTGACCGTTCCGTCTCCGAAGTGGAGGTCGATGTCCAGGATGAAGGCCCGCTCAATCCGCTCCTCCCGTTTGAGTTTCGCCACTGCCACGGCCATGTTGTTGAAGTAGCAGAAGCCCCAGGAGCGGCCGGCCGAAGCGTGGTGTCCCGGCGGGCGGACCAGTGCGAACGCCGGCTCCTCCAGCCCGATCATGGCCGCCTGGACGGTTGCGCCGGCGGCGAGGGCCGCCAGGTCATAGAGGCCATAGGAGCCAACATGGTGGATGTGGGTGTCCGTGTGGACGGCGGCGATGTCCGCCTCCGCGGCGGGCTCGGCCCGGAGGAAGTCCACCCGGCCCTCGAGGACGTTGACGATCGATTCCAGCCGGCCCGGCTCCGCCGCCGGGTCGGAGGTGTAGGTCTGGTAGAAGTCTTCGTGGAAGATGACGTTCACGGGGTCTCCTTTCCCGGTTTGGCCGGCAGCGTCCGGACGAAGGCCCGCGCTTTCGCGAGCCAGGCCTTGAGGTCTTTGTCTTTCTCGACCCCCCGGGGGCCCACCATGACCCAGCCCACCATGGGCCTCCCGGTCACGTCGAAGGGCCGCGTGTGAGGCGCGTCCAGGGCCTCCTGGAACCCATCGAGCCCCACCCGGACGACCAGGGAATCCTTCCAGATGCCGCACATCATGTTGCCCTTCAGGAGGAAGCAGACCCCGCCGAACATCCTCTTCGCCGACAGGTCCTTCCATCGGTCGACAACGACCCGGATACGCTCCTCCAGCACCTTGTCATACGCCATGGTCAGCCTTTTCCTTTCTCCCGGGACCGTGGGACCGGTTTCGGGAATGCCGGGTTCCACCCGTTCCCCTGTTTATCCTTGACACCGGGGTTGACTCTACCGGAAAATCCGTTGCGGAAAAATACCCGAAAAGGCGTACGCATCATGAAACAGCGCGAAATCACGTCAACGGACCGCTTCCTGGCGGGGATCTGCGCCTCCTGCCCGGTCTGCCGCCGTGCCCGGAAGACCCAGGCCGGAGCGGCGTATTCCTTTGTCAGGACCATCGAGGCTGGGGCCTGCCCCTTCTGCCAGGCCTACGAGCGGGTCCACGGCCGCAAGGCCCATGAGCCGGTTCCCGGGCGATCCGGGAAGTAACGGCTCCGGGAGCGAGCGGAGACCGGAAGGACTCCGGTTTATCCCGGCAGCGGGAGCATCATGCGGATCGTCAGGGTCCCCTGGGCCAGGCCGCCGATCAGGAGCAGCCAGAGGATGAGCCTGGAGGTGGCGGTGTCAAACTCCGGCCGGCCTTTCGCCAGGAAATAGTGGTGAATGGCGAAGGCGAAGATCCCGCCGGCGCTGACGACCAGGGAGAGAACAAGCCCCGCGGCGGCCCCCCGCTCCACGAGCACCAGCCCATAGAGGCCCGCCAGCCAGAGGGGGAGGTGGATCCAGAGGAAGCCCGCGAGTCCCCCGGGGAGGCGGAACAGCTCCCACTCCTTCCAGTAGGCCGAGTCCATTTCGTGCAGGATCAGAAGCGTCAGGTTCACCAGGTAGAGCCAGGAGAGAATCTGCTGTTCCATGCGGGCTCCTTTCGGGCTTCCCTGCCGTCCCGGGACGGAACCCGGAAGCGGAAGAGGATGGGGTCCTAGAGGTGGTGGATGTCGATCTCTCCCCATTTCTCCCGGAGATACCCGGCGACGAGACGGCGGTGGCAGTCTTCGGGTTTCGCCTCGCTGCAGAGGAGGCACCCGCCGTCCAGGAGGTCCCGGGGCAGCGTATCCTCGATCCGCCGGGAGGCCAGGAGGGAGAGGAAATCCCGCTCCCAGGAGCCCCGATCGCCCTTCCGGCCCGCTTCCATGATCTCCGCCGTCGGCGCCAGCTCGGGCAGATGGACGTAGTGGAGGCCGCAGATCTCCTTCAGGAAGAACTCGATGTCTCCCTTCTTCGTGAAGCCCGCCAGCTGGGAGGTGTTGTTCAGGCGGACGTCCACGACCCGCTTCAGGCCGGGCCGGCGGAGGAGGGTGAAGAACTTCCGGGCGTCTTTCTTCGTGAAGCCGATGGTGAAGAGGATCATGATTTTTCGCCTTTCTGTTCCTTGCGTGTCGCTCTTCCGCCGGTAGCGGAACTCCCGCCGTCCCGGGCGGTCAGTCCCGGTCCGGAATCTCCATTTCCAGGATGGCCGAGCTGAGGGACTTCCCGTGGAGGTCGAGGGCCAGCGTCCGCGTTACGCCGCCGGAGAGGGCGTTGCGCATCACGAAGTTGAGGGCGCCGACGTTGGGGAGGGCATAACGGACGACCTCCCCCTCGACGATCCCGGTGAAGAAGGCCTTGACACGCTCGGCCGTGACATGCCGTTCAAGCCGCGGATAGTCGGCCGGGTCGTACGCGATGACCGAAATGTTTGCCGTGTTGCCCTTGTCTCCCGTGCGGGAGTGGGCGATTTCTCTCAGTTTCATTCAGGTCACCTCGTAACGGATGGAAGGATTCACCAGCGACCGCGGGATCAGGGTGGACACCATCGCGACGACCTCCCGGGCCGCCTTCCAGGCTCCCGCTCCCCCCGCCGGTCCGTTCGTGTACAGGGTTTCCACTTCGTTGCCGATGCGGACGGCCTCGGCCATGCTCTTGGTGCGCCCGGCGACCCGCACCCGGACCTCGTAGGGATCGTGCCCGGCGGAAAGCCTGTCCCGGTGGAGGGAATCGACGCCGATGAGGTCGCAGCGGATCTCGTCGAACTGCACGCCCGTGAGCTTCAACCGCTCTGCCACGATCTCCAGGGCCAGCTTCCCGCGGGCGACCGCACCGGGGCCGCCGTAGCTGATCTGGCCCTCTCCGATCCAGCCGTCGAGGCAGCCGATGGAGACCTTGAGCGATTCGGTTCTCGGCTTTCCCTTTCCGCCGGAGACCTCCACCCGGTCCGCCCCGGCCGGGGCCATCCGGACGCCGGTGAAGTCGGCCACCACGTCCGGGGTGACGTAGGACGAGGGATCGTGGATCTCGTAGAGGAGCTGCTCCTTGCACGTGGCCAGGGTGACCATCCCTCCGGAGCCGGGCACCTTGGTGACGACGAAGACGCCGTCCTCCCGGACCTCGGCGATGGGAAATCCCAGCCGGGCCAGCCCGGGCACGTCCTTGCGGCCCGGATCGGCGAAATATCCCCCGGTGATCTGGCCCGCGCATTCGAGCAGGTGCCCCATGACGGTGGCCTGGCCCATCCGGTCCCAGTCGCTCATGTCCCAGCCGAACTCGAAGATCGCCGGGGCAGTGAAAAGCGCCGGGTCCGCCACGCGGCCGGTGATGACGACGTCGGCCCCGTTCCGGAGAGCCTCGACCAGGCACTCCGCCCCCAGGTACGCGTTGGCGGAGACCATCCGGTCTCGCAGGGCCGCCGACGATTCGCCCGTCTCCTCGATGCGGGAATCGCCGGCCCGGATCACCTCCAGGACGTCGTCGCCCGTCACGGCGGCGATCTTCAGGCCCCCGATGCCCAGCCTGCGGGCGACCTCCCCGATTTTCTCCGCCCCGGCGGCGGGGTTGGCCGCGCCCATGTTGGTGACGATCCGGACCCCGTTTTTCCTGCACACGGGGAGGCAGGCCTCCATCCGCGCGGCCAGGAGCGGGTCGAAGCCCGCCTTTGGATCCTTCATCCGCGCCTGTTGGGCGATGGCGATGGTCCTCTCGGCGAGGCACTCGAAGACGAGGTACCTGATGCCGCCTTTTTCCGCCAGTTCGACGGCGGGCTCGATCCGGTCTCCCGAATAGCCGGCCCCCGAGCCGATCCGGAGGGTCTTCATGAAGTCCGTCCTTCTCCCTTCTTCACGGTACAGGCCGCAATGCAACTATGCTTTACCGGGTGCGAAATTCCCGGAGTCTTGTGTGATCAACCATGCGATCCAGTGTTTTCAGTGTGAAGATTTTCCCCTGGGTCGACTCGATCAGCCTTCTCATGTCTTCCCGCCTCTCGCCGAAACCTCTCCCTCCAATACAGGCGACGACTTCATATTTCTGCTTTGGTGACATTCCCTGATCGTAACTGAGCGTTACCAGGCGGAGAATACGGGTCACCTTGTCCCGTGCGGTTCCATCGTCCTCCGTAATCTTTGCTTCGATCACAACCTGGGGATTGAACTCGCTGGGAATGATGAAATCGGGCGTCTGATCGAACCCTTCGATTTTCTCGGCCCGTTTCGTTTTTCGATAACTGAGGCCTGCCCGGGTCAGAACATCCTCGATGGCCGATTCGAGACTGTCGCCGATCAGTTCACTCACGGAATCCCGGTGACCGGCAAATGGCCTTCCAAGGAACCGTTCGTAAAGAAGCATGGCGTACGGTGATCCCAAGGAGGCAAGATGGCGGATACTGTCCAGGCCGTGTTTTGTGTCGGCCTTGTCTAATCTGTGAATCTGATCCGGCTGTACCGTGGGTCCCCCCTCGCAGAGCAGGACGCAGGCGGTTTTCACCAGTGCATCGAGCCTTGCTGCAACAGCACTGGATGGTTTCAGGGACTTTCCCGGATTCATGCGGACCCTGCGGTCGAGGGTCCTGGCATATCCCTGGGACACCGTGACGTCTGTGCGCCGGGTTGTGACGTATCCCCATTCGGAAGGCGTAAATCCCAGCATGGCCCTGAGAACAACGAAAGAAATCGGCAGTTCCGTGATAACCGGAAGGATCTTTTCCGCTTTCAGATCGGTGAATCCGGCCGTTGCCGCTTTGAGTGCCTCGTACCCTTTTTCGAAAACGGGGTACTCAATGAAGCCCTCCCCCTTGGGCATGACCATGAACTCCGATTCCAGGCAGGAAAAGACCGCGTCGATGTATTGATTCGGTTCGGCCAGGATTTCGTCAATCGTGGCTTCAAAAGGATATTTCATCCTCTCCTCCGTATTCCGAGATGTGTTCGGCAACCATCGGTGTCAATGCAAAAGGTCGCTCTGCTCTTTCGATGGTCAGGCACCTTTCCACTTCCAGCCAGCCGCCGAAGTCGAACAGCCGGCGGGCCACTTTTTCAATCCGGACCGACGTCTCATCGTCCTTCTTCCAGTCCGTTCGAAGATGCCAGACTGCCAGCCGCGTCAGGTGGCCGTAGGCAATGCAGCGAGCGTCTCCACTTGAGGGCCTGACGCCCCCCGACTTCAATTTTTCCATGTCTCTCAGGACAAGTTCTGCAACTTCTTCCGGTGATTGCGATATCCATTTTTGGGGAATCCGCCCTGTCGATCGGCAGACAAAGACCGTGTCGATGATGGAGGAACCGGTTCCCTTGATGTGGATGGAGGCCCCCATCTCCGCCGGACAAGGCAGGGATGCGGAGCAGGTCAAGCCGGAGTCCAGAATGGCGACGGCAATGGGATAGTAGGCCTTGAGATCGTTGTGGTGATACGTGAAGGCGAGCGGGGCTCCCGGTTTCAGGGCCTCGGCCATCCGCCGGTAGACGCGGGAAATGCCCTCCGTGAACTGAATCAGGCCCCGTCCCATGCTGACGTTGCCGGTCAATTCATCCCGGTGCCTGGTTGATCGGACCTGGAAGGCGGAATGATGTTGTCCCGCCAGACGCCGCAGCCAGACGTAACAGAAATCCATCAACTCTGCGTACTGAATGTTGCCGAAGTAGGGAGGATCGGTCAGGACGGCGTCCAGCGAAGATTCTGGAAGCACCGAAACCGCCGCGTCCCCGCAGATCAGGTTCACGTTTCTGTGTTTTCTTTTGCCGTTCCCGTTCCAGTGGTCGCCGATCCACTCGTTTCGAACAGGGACGGTCTGTTTCTTCCCTCCCTGATGGCGTACCTCGAAAGGTTGATCGCAATAGGCTTTGGCCTTTCGGTACTTGTCGATGATGTTGGCCCATCCGCCGCTGCCGATGCAGGTCCGCTTCACCGGATCGACAATCCCAAGCAGGTTCGATTCGCACTGGATGAGACCGACCGGGAATCCGTGAACCGAGAAAATGTCCAATGACTTCAACGCCATCGCGTCGTAACGGCAGAGCATATTCTGGTACCGCAGAAGATCGGAAAAATTGGTGGCCAGGGCGTTTTTCACCCGTTCGTCCGCGATCGCATCGATCAAGCCGGCGCTGATCTCCAGGCCCAGAAGCTGCCGCTCGTTGAACATTTCCCGATAGTGCCGGTACCCCCAGCGGTGGAGACGGTCCGTCTCGACGCCGCCGGGGATTTCATCATCGGGAACGAAGCGGGGGTAGATGCCTTCCCAGCGCTTCGAAGCGCGATGGACATGCTCAAGATCGTCCCGGTCGGGTTTCTTGAAGAAGCGGCCGGAATGATGCTTCCGGCACTCCGGACAGACGTATTCGATGGCGAAAAGCCGGTGCTGCGGCGGGCCGTTCTCTGCATCCGCATACGTGTTGACGGATTGGCAATGAGGGCATTTGCAGCTGTTCCGACCCGCCGGGCCGCCGCGAGCCAGCGGTGCATGGCAGGAGTGGCATTTGCCCGGATGGCGTCTGTCCTCCGCTTCCGTCAGTTCACCGCATTGTGGACAGACAAGGACATTTTTCGGATGACGGACGTCTTCGGCCAGGAGATACCCGGGAAACAGATCGAACCTTTCCCGGCACTGGCCGCAGGCTCTTGTCTTGACCCAGAGGAAATATTTCGCATGGGCGTCGGGCGACCCGCAGAGCGTGCAGCGGGTCCGATAGAGGGGGCCGATCTCCGCCTCCAGGGTGTTCCTCAATGTCGCCGCCGCATCGGAATATTTCTTCAGATCGAGGTGCTCGATCTCCCGGTTGACGATCCACCAGGCCATAGGATTGATGTCGTATCCGAGGACGTCGCATCCGGTCCGGTTGGCTTCCAGGAGCGGGGTGCCGCCGCCCATGAAGGGATCGGCGATGCGGCGTCCGTGGAAGTCGTTTCCTTCATAAAAGCAGTCCTTCAGGGGTTTTGAGGCAAACTCGGAGAGGAGGAGTCCCCGGAAAAGAGTCCCCGGACGCCGGGCGAACCATTTGTGAACGGCGATCACCGGACGGTAATTCTGCTGGATCTGTTTCTCCCGGAGGGCGAGGTCGGCGATGAAAGGAATGTCGAAGTCGCGTTCGATCAAGGCGTCAACCTTCCTGAAGGATTCGGCATAAATCTTTCCATGCGGTCACGGTGATGAAAACGGGAGGATTGCTGGAGGCCGACCGCCATGATGTTTACTTGGAAACGGGCAAATCGTCAAACGGTTATCCCGGCCTCCGTCTCATTCCTCCCCGGCTCCCAAAGGTCCGTCCGTCTTCCCGTGGAAGATCGGCAGGGGCAGGTGCCTCCGGCGGGTCTCGCCGTAGAGGAGTGTCCGCTCCCGGACGGTGGGGGCGCCCCGCCGGCCCTTGCCCCGCTCCTCGATGAGGTGGGAGCCTCCCAGGTGGAGGGCGTGCTTGCCGTATTTCGCCCCCACCGCATCGGCCGCCTCGTAGAGCCGCTCGACCCGCTCCGCCCGGAGGGCGTCCTCGAAAAGGGAGTACTGGGCCTGGGCGTCCGGCATGAGGTCCAGGAGGATAACACCCGTGGCCCGGTAGAGGACGTGGCGCTCCCGCAGGCCGCCGAAGGCGTCCCGGAGGACTTCCGACAGCTCCAGGGGGTAGGAGGACGGGCGGGTGAGGCGCACCTCCGCGGCGGCGAGGGAGAAGTTCTGCCGCTTGAGGAAGAGGACGAGGCTCCGGGGCGCCAGGTCGTAGCGCCGGGCCTTGATGCAGGCCGACTCGAGGTTCCGGAGGAGCTGGGCGAAGAGGTAGTCCGGGTCCGCCGAGGGCGGGGCGAAGGTCTTCGTCTTGCTGATGGAGAAGTAGGTGCTCTTCTCCTCCGCCGTGACGGGATAGACCGACTCCCCCCGGATCTCCCGCCAGATCTCGACGCCCGGCTTGGTGAGGCGCCGCTTCACCGTTTCCTCGGAGAGGCGGGCGAACTCCAGGGCCGTCCGGACGCCCATCTTGTTCAGGTAGTTCGTGGTGGCGGGACCGATGCCCCAGAGCTTCCCCACCGGCAGGTCCTGCAGGTAGGAGGCGATGGCCCGGCCGGGGATGACGGTGAACCCGTCGGGCTTCCGGTGCTTCGAGGCCGCCTTGGCGAGGACCTTCGTGAGGCTGAGCCCCGCGGAGACGGTGATCCCCAGCTCTTTGATGATCTCCCTGCGGATCCGGTCCGCGATGGTTTCGTAGGAGGCCCGGAGGGCCCGGCGCATGCCCGTGAGGTCGGCGAAGGCCTCGTCGATGGAGTACTCCTCCACGTCGGGGGTATAGCGCCGGATGATGTTGAACATCCGGCGGGAGAAGAGGCTGTAGGTCTCGTAGTCCGAGGGGAGGACGATCAGCCCCGGGCAGATCCGCTTTGCCTCCGGGAGGGAGACGCCCCGCTTGATCCCGATCCGCTTGGCGGCGTAGCTGGCGCAGGCCACGATGCCCCGCTCGCCCCCGGTGATGAGGGGTTTCCCGCGCAGCTCCGGGTGGATGGCCTCCTCGCAGGAGGTGAAGAAGGCGTCCCCGTCGACGTGGAGGATCGCCCGGGGCCACGAGGAGAGGCTGAAAAGGATGTCGTCGGTCCTGCCGCCGGGGGGTGCCACGGGTCTGTACCTCGAAATCGGGAGCGCCGCCGGTTCTCCGGACGGGGCGGAGACGGGGGATGCGGCGCTTCTCTCCGCCGCTCCCGGAAAAGCCCTTCCCGCCGCGGAGTGGCGGGGGTGGAGCGCCCGGCGGGAAGGGCGGGGGAGTCTTCCTTTGCCTTACTTGTGATATTTGCGGACCACCGCCGTCACCACGCCGCCGAGGCGCAGTTCCGAATGCGGGACGACGGGGGAATCCGTCGGGTCGGCCGTCCGGAGGACGACGCGCCCCCTCTCCCGGCAGAAGTACCGGAGGAGCCACGCCGCCTCCGCCAGGACGACGTCGCCGTGCCTCGGAACCCGTCCCCGCTCGATGATGACGAGATCCCCCTTCCGGATCCCCTCGCCGGTCATGGAGTCGTCCCTGGCCTGCACGAGGAAGGACGCGTCGGGGAAGGGCACGAGATACTCGTCGAAGGAGAGGATGTCCCGGAGTTCCTCCTCCGCCGGGGAGGGAAACCCGGCCCGGACCTCTCCCGCCAGGAGAAGCACCCGGCCATGGCCGGCGGAGGGCACGCCGTTCCGGTCGCCCTCCTTCGGGATCCCCTCCGGGAATCCGGGACGGGAGGGCTCGCCGGGGTGCACCGCCGTGAGGCCCGCCGTTTCCAGGCAGGAGGGCGGGTGGCGGCCTTCCCGGTGGAAGGCGCCAGGGGGCGGCAATACGGTTCCGGCGGTTCGTCTCTCGTCCATGGCCTCCATTTATAGAACGTTCGTTCTATTGTCAACGGGAAAAAATCTGTGCTATAGAAACCACACTTTTCCTATCCCGGATCTTCCTGAAACAAGAGGAAAATGACCCTGTTCCGGATCGCCACCTACAACGTCAACTCCATCCGCTCCCGCCTCCACATCCTGCTTCCCTGGATCGAGGCGAACCGCCCCGACGTCCTGTGCCTCCAGGAGACCAAGGTGGACGACGCCCGGTTTCCCGCCGGCGATTTCGAGGCCCTGGGCTACCGGGCCGCCTTCCGGGGCGAGAAGCAGTACAACGGCGTGGCGGTCTTGTCCCTCGAGGAGCCGCGGAGCGTATCCTTCGGCCTCGACGACGGGGGGCCCCGGGACGAGGACCGCCTGATCCGGGCCGACTTCGGGAAGCTCACGGTGATCAACGCCTATGTCCCCCAGGGGCGGGATCGGGAAACGCCGCATTTTGCCTATAAGCTTGAATGGTTCCGGCGCTTCCGGGACGGCCTGGAGCGGAGCCTGTCGCCGGAGAAGCCCCTTGCCTGGGTCGGCGACCTGAATGTCGCGCCGGAGTCCATCGATGTCCACGACCCGAAGCGCCTCCTGGGGCACGTCTGCTTCTGCCCGGAGGTGTGGGAGGCCTTCCGGGGCGTCACCTCCTGGGGGCTCCTTGACGTCTTCCGGAAGCATCACCCCGGCGAGCCGAAGCAGTTCAGCTTTTTCGATTACCGGATGCCCAAGGCAACGGAACGGGGGCTGGGCTGGCGGATCGACCACGTCCTGGCCACGGCGCCCCTGGCGGCGAAGTCGGTTCGCTGCGACATCGACCTGGGGCCGCGGATGGCCGAGAAGCCGTCGGATCATACGGTGGTCATGGCGGAGTTTAAGTTTTGACGGCTCTGGGAGGTGTTTTTTCAGGCGGGCTGTCGAAAAAGGGCCGTCTGCGGCGTTCCCCTTGTCCTTCGCCATTCGACGTACCAGGAAGTACGACTTGCGGCTCGGGATTTAGGGCGCCTCGCAATCGGCCGGTTTTGAACGGCTCGCAGGTGGAGAGGAAGCGGTGAACCGGATCGTCCGCATCCTGATCGGCGTTGTCCTGGCGCTTTCCTTTGCGCTGGTGCTCTGGTTCGCCACCAGGCCGTCGGAGGTCCAGAAGGACCCGGCCATGCAGGAAATCATCCGTCCCTTGGGGAGATAACAAGGAGGGAGCTTGAAAGACCAGACCGACCGGCGGGAACAGATGGAAACGCTCCGGAAAAACAAGGAGCTCGCCAGGAAGTATGCCCTGATCGGAGAGGCCTTGCCGGCCTGCGCGGACGAGGGGAAACTCTTTGATACCCTCATCACGGCGGTCCGGGAGACCTTCGAGATTCCCTACGTGTGGCTTTCCCTGACGGACGCCCCGGAGGCGCTGGACCTCCTGGAAAAACTCCGCAGCGTCCCGTCGCTCAAGGACGCGCTGAACGTCGTCCGCCTGGAGACGCTCCAGGAGCTTCTGGGCGGCGGGGCGGCGCCCGTCCTGGCCAACGAGGGGCTCAAGCCCTTCTACCGGCTTCTCCCCCGGCGGCGGAAATTCTTCTTCAAGTCCATCGTGATGGCCCCGCTGATCCTGAAGGGCCGGGCCGTCGGCAGCCTCAACTCCGCCGATCCCTCTCCCGTCCGGTATCAGCCCGGCATGGACACGGGGCTCCTGGAGCAGCTGATGGCCATCGTGTCCCGCTGCCTGGAGGAAGAGCGGGCCGATGGAGCGGACGGTTCCCCCGAGTCCTGACGAATCCCTTTATCCCTGCACAGCCAGCGGGCCGATCCGCTCCTCCAGAAGGCGGACGATTCCCGCCGCCTCCTCCTCCCGGAGCACGTCCCGGAGGGTCTCCTCCGCCTCGGACCGCATCGTCTTCCGCAGCAGGTCCTTGACGACGGGGACCGCCGCGGCGTTCATGCTGAGCCGGTCGATTCCCATTCCCATGTAAAGGTAGGCCAGCCTGGGGTCCGCAGCGGACTCGCCGCAGATCTCCGCGGGGACGCCCCGTTCGCGGCAGACCGCGGCCACCCGGGCGATCGTGGCGATCACCGCCGGGTGCATGGGATTGTACAGGGGGGCTACCTTCTGGTTGTTCCGGTCCACCGCCAGCACATACTGGATCAGGTCGTTCGTGCCGATACTGACGAAGGCGGCGTACCTGAGAAGGTTTTCGAGAATCTCCACTGCCGCGGGGACTTCCACCAGGACCCCTGCCGGGATGTCCGCATCGAAGGGGATGCCCTGCCGGGCGAGAATCTCCTTCTCCTGTTCCAGGATGGCGAGGATCTCCCGGACCTCCGTGACGGAGGTGATCATGGGGAACAGGATCTGGAGCGGCCCCGATGTGGAGGCCCGAAGGATCGCCCGGATCTGTTCCCGGAAGATGTCCGTCAACTCCAGGGACACCCGGATGGACCGCCAGCCCAGGTAGGGATTGTCCTCTCTCGGATAGTCCATGTAGCCCAGGAATTTGTCGCCGCCCACGTCAAGAGTCCGGATGGTCACCTGCCTTCCCCCGGCGCCCTTGAGAATCCGCCGGTACAGGTGGGCCTGCTCGTCCTCGGAGGGGAAGCGGGCCCGGGAAAGGAAGGGAAATTCCGTCCGGTACAGGCCGATGTGGTCGGCGCCGTACTTTTCCACCAGGTCCAGGTCCGACAGGAGCCCGATGTTGGCCCCCATGCGGACGTGGAAGCCGTCCAGGGTCACCGCCGGAAGGGTCCGGAGGCCGTCGAGCTGCTCGTTTCTCCGGATCTTTTCGTTCTCCATCCGCTGGTACTCGCGGACGACGAGACGGCTCGGATTCGGGAAGACGTACCCGGAGGTCCCGTCGACGATGACGAGGCCGTCCTCCCGGACCTCGTTCTGGACGCCCGGGACGCCGATCACCATGGGAATCTCGAAGGAGCGGGCAAGGATCGTGACGTGGGAGGTCTCGCCGCCCTTCGTCAGGACGATGCCCTTGAGGTTCTCCTGGCGGAAGCGGATCAACTCGGCCGGTGAGATGTTGGCGGCGACGAGGATGGTCTTCTTCTTGAACGAATGGACCTCCTCGTTGAACCCCAGGAGGTTGTCGAGGATCCGCTTGCCCACGACCTCGATGTCGTGGCCCCGCTCCCGGAGATAGGGATCCTCGATGCGGGAAAACACCTTCGTGTAGTCCAGGACCGTCTCCTTCAGGGCGTACTCGGCGGCATAGCCCTTCCGGATGGTGTCGATGACCCTCTTCTTGAGGCCTCCGTCCCGGAGATACATCAGGTAGGCCTGGAAAATGGCCGCGTCGCCCGGCGAGAGCTCCTCCTGGAAATCGTAGAAGATGTGAAAGATCTGGTTCTCCGCTTCCTTGAGGGCCGCCTCGAACCGCGTGATCTCCAGCGGGACGTTGTCGATCTCCCGGAAATAGACGTCCGCGAAGCCGAGGGTCTCCCGGTAGAAAAAGGCGTATCCTTCTGCAAATCCGGGTGAGACGGGGATGCCCCGGAGGGGGCCTTTTTTTCGTTCCTTTTTTTCCGACCGGGCCTTTTCCGCCTGCTCCAGGCGCTCCTTGAGGCCCGCCGTCTCCTCTTCCGTCCGCTTGAGATTCCGGAGCAGGACGGCGTAGGCCGCGGCCCCGGCGATCTGGGAGGCGATGGTGGAGAAAAGGGGGATGTCCGTCTCCTTGAGGGTGTCCGCCCGCTCCGTCTGCACCACCAGGACCCCCAGCATCTCACCGTGGTAGATCAGCGGCAGTCCCAGGAAAGAGCAGTATCGCTCCTCCCCGCTGTCCCGGAAGTGCTTGTAGCGGGGATGGCAGGTGGGGTTCTGCACCAGCAGGGGGGCCGACTCCTCGAGGACAAGGCCCGCCAGCCCCTCGTCGATGTTCATACAGACCCGTCCCACCGCCTCGGGGTTCAGGCCCACCGTGGCCACGAGGGTGAGGCAGTGGCGGTCCCGCTCCAGGAGGTAGATGGAGCAGACGTCCACCCCCATCTTCCGGGCCACCAGGCGCACCACCTCCTGGAGGGTCTGGTCCGCGTTGGCGGACGTGGAGATGATTCTTCCCACGTCCTCGATGATGGAAAAACCGATTCGTTCGCCCTCGGGACTGTCCATGGGTTACCGGATCTTTCCTTCCTTCTTGAGGACACCGCGGAGTTCCTTCTTGAGAACCTTGCCGATGATGTTCTTCGGCAGGGAGTCCCGGAAGTCGATGTACCGAGGCACCTTGTAGGAGGCCATGTTCTGCCGGCACCAGTCCCGCAGCTCCTCTTCGCCGAGGGTCTCGCCGGGGCGGACCACGACGCAGGCCATGACCTCCTCCCCGTAGATCGGATCGGGGACCCCGACGACGGAGGCCTCAAGGATTTTCGGGTGGGTGAAGAGGATGCCCTCCAGCTCCTTGGGGTAGATGTTTTCACCGCCCCGGATGATCATCTCCTTTTTCCGGTCCACGATGAAGAGATAGCCGTCCTCGTCCCTGTAGGCCATATCTCCCGTGTGGAGCCAGCCGCCGCGGAGGGTCTGGGCGGTCTCCTCGGGCTTGTTGAAATAGCCCTTCATGACGTGGCCGCCGCGGATGGTGATCTCCCCGACCTCTCCCTGGGGGACCTCCCGATCGTCGTCGTCGACCAGCCGGATCTCGCTCTCCTCGAAAGGGATCCCGATGGAGCCGATCTTCCGGACGCCGTTGATGGGGTTGGCTGTGGCCCCGGCGGTTCCCTCCGTCAGGCCGTAGCCCTCGACGATGATCATGTGGAACATTTCCTCGAACCGGCGGATCGTCTCCACGGGCATCGGGGCGGCGCCGCAGACGCCGTAGCGCAGCGAGCTGACATCGACCTTTTCGCTTCCGGGGGTGTTCAGGAGGATCTGGTAGACCGTGGGGACGCCGCTGAAAATGTTGACCCGGTATTGGGCGACGGTGTCCCAGAAGTCGGAGGCGGAGAAATTCTTCCTCAGGACGATCTGGGCGCCCACGGCCATGGGGGCCGTGCCGGTGATGACGAGGCCGTTGACGTGGAACAGGGGCAGAAAGCACATGACCACCTCCCGCTCGCTGATGTCGGCGAGCTTCGAGGCCTGCCAGGAGTTGGTCAGGATGTTGCCGTGGGACAGGAGGACCCCCTTGGGATTGCCCGTGGTGCCGGAGGTGTAGACGATGGTGGAGATGTCGTCCCAGCCGATGGGGACTTCTTCCAGGCGGTTGTCTCCCTTCAGGAGATCGTCGAAGGACAGGTATCCCTCCGCCTCGAACCCCCGGGCGATCATGTGCTTCAGGGCGGGGGTCTCTCCGCGCACCCGGTCCGAGTGGGGCCGGTAAGGAGCGTCGACGAACAGGGCTGCGGCGCCGGAATCGTTGAGCAGGTACTGGATCTCGCCGGTCTGCCACCAGCAGTTGACGGGGCCGGCGATGGCGCCGAGCTTGATGATCCCGAAATAGACGTAGTAGAACTCAGGGCCGTTGTCCATGAGGAGGCACACCCGGTCCCCCTTCCGGATCCCCAGTTTCCTGAGGCCGTTCGCGACGAGGCTGCTCCTCTCGTCCAGCTGGCGATAGGTCACATCCTCATCGAGGAAGCGGATCACCGCCTTGTCGCCGAATCGTGCGGCCTGTGTCTCGATCATGTCGCGCAGGTTCTTGAACGTGAAGTCCATCTCTTTTCCCTTTCAGCGGTTATTTTTTCTCCACACGGAGGATGAATCCGCCCCGGTGAGGGGTGTTTTCCCAGTAGTCGATGATGAAGGCGCTCAGAAAGACGTCTTCCGGACGGACCCCGGAGGCGAGGCTCGGGGTGATGAAGGACACGCTGTCCCCCGGTGCGAGAACGCGATAAAAGGATGCGAAACCGTCCTGCTCGTTGGTGCTGTAGAAAAGGATGATCCCAGGGATCGGGTCGGCGTCCCGGTCCGTGTCGGGCGAGAAGAAGGCGGCCCCGGACAGGGCCACGGTGTAGGGAACGCCGGGCGTGAGGCGGACCTTGAAGGCCCTGCTCTCGATGGACTCTTTGCTCTTCATGTGGATGCAGTTCTTTTCGGCGTCGATGATGTAGTCCGCGGCCGGGGCGCCGGTGCACAACAGGAGAGAGATTGCCATTGCCAGCAGGAGTCGCTTTGCCAAGGGGGTTCCTCCTTTCGGGATACTATAGAAATAATAATAGTTTACGCGGCATGTCGGAGCAAGAATGTAGCAGATTGACCGGTTCTGCACAAGATTGATTGTTGATTTTTGAATCAATTAAGGATGGCGGGAGGATGGAGAATGGGGACTGTGTAAGCCGCTGTTCCCGGGCTGGGGGAATGCGCGGGAACGGCTACCCGCCAGGATTCGGCAGGAAGCCGGGAACTCTCGTGCTTACCCGACCATGAGCCGAATGGCGTCGACAACGGGATTCGTGAAGAGGGCCACCAGCACGGTATAGAGGGCGAACGAACCGACCGCTTCCGTCAGGTAGATTCTGGGGAAACGCTGCTTGAGGGAAACGATGAACATTCCGCCCAGTACCAGGCACCCGAACTGAAAATACGGGAAATTGTCCTTTCCTGCGGCGGCGTATTCGGCGAATCCGAACGAGGCGGTCAGACAGATCATGACCCCGACCAGGATGGCGACGTGCATGCTCTTTCTCATTTTACATACCTCCTTGGAAACTCTTCCTGTCTTTTATATATATGGCATGGAAGGTTCGTGCCAGATTTGCACATGAGCCGGGTGATATCTTCCATCCTGTCGATATCGTTTATGTATGTGTTAATTCTGGCCTTCCCTCGGGCTGTGCCGGATTCTGGATCGAGGGTTTCTCCGTTTAACGAAACGTTCAATGTGAGGCTATCTGTTTACAATGCCCCCCGGTTGTGGTAATCAGCAAACGCCCCGCAGGCCATGACGGCCGGGAAGGAGTTGTAAGCCATGATTTTCATTCCGAAAGAGGAGAAGTTTTTCGATCACTTCGAGGATCTTGCCGATAAGATCGAAGAAGGAGGACGCCTCTTCATGGAGATCGTGGAAAACTACGATCACTCCGAGGGGAAGATCTCCCGCATGAAGGAGATCGAGCACGAGGCGGACAAGATCACCCACCTGATCTATGAAAAGATGCACAAGACCTTCCTGACCCCGCTGGACCGGGAAGACATCTACGCCCTGGCCAACAAGATGGACAGCATCCTCGACCTGATCGAGGCTGCCGCGGCGAGGATGTACCTCTACAAGGTCAAGACCACCTCACGGGAGATCCGGGAACTCGGAATCATCGTCAACAACTCCATCGCCCTGGTCAAAATGATCGTCCACGCCCTTCGCAACAAGAAGAACGCCGAGATGATCATGAAGGCCTGCGTGGAGATCAACACCCTGGAAAACGAGGGAGACTACATCCTCCGTCAGGCCATGGCCCGCCTGTTCGAGCAGGAGGGGGACGTATTCGAGCTGATCAAGTGGAAAGAGATTCTCGAGCGTGTCGAGGAATCCATCGATACCTGCGAGGACGTTTCCAACATTGTGGAAGGCATCGTCCTGAAACATGGTTAGCGCTTCGCTGGCGATGGTGGTTTTCATCATCCTCATCGCCCTCGTCTTCGATTTTATCAACGGCTTTCACGACGCCGCGAATTCCATCTCCTGCGTTGTTTCCACCAGGGTCCTTTCTCCCCGTTACGCCGTCTACTGGGCCGCCCTCTTCAATTTCCTGGCGGCCTTCATGATCGGAGCCCCCGTCGCGAAGACCATCGGGACCGGCATCGTCAACCCCGTCATCATCGACAACACCCTGATCCTCTCCGCCCTGGCGGGAGCAATCGTCTGGAACCTGATCACCTGGTGGTTCGGTCTCCCCAGCAGTTCTTCCCATGCCCTGATCGGGGGGCTCATCGGTGCCGGTATCGTGAAGGGAGGGGTGGCGTTCCTCGTCTGGGAGGGAATCATCAAGACGGCCAGCTTCATCGTTCTGTCGCCCACGATCGGTCTGGTGCTGGGATTCGTCTACATGGCCCTGGTCCTCAATCTGACCAGAAAATTTTCCGCCTCGCAGACGGACACGGTCTTCCGGAAGCTTCAGCTCGTCTCGGCGGCGGTCCACAGCCTCGGGCACGGAATGAACGACGCCCAGAAGACCATGGGCATCATCGCCATTGTTCTCTTCAGCGGCGGCTACCTGGGGACGACCTTCTACATTCCCTTCTGGATCGTCCTGATGTGCAATTTTACGATCGCCCTGGGAACCATGGCGGGGGGCTGGAGGATCGTGAAGACCATGGGCACGCGCATCACCAAGCTGCGGCCCATCGGCGGATTTTCGGCGGAGACGGCCGCTGCGTCCTCCCTGATTGGCGCCACCATCTTCGGCATCCCCGTGAGCACGACCCACACGATTACGGGGGCCATCATGGGCGTTGGCGCCACGAGGCGCCTCTCGGCGGTGCGATGGGGTGTCGCCGGAAACATCCTCTGGGCCTGGATCCTGACGATTCCGGTCTCCGCCCTGATCGCGGCGGTCTGTTTCCTGTTTCTGGATCAGATCTTCTGAGCATCCCGGGTTCCAGGCCTGCCCCTTTCCCGGGCCCCCGTGAGGCGGCGGGCGAGTCAGTCCGCTTCTTCGTCCCGCTCCCGTTTCCCGCGGAGGTAGCAGGCCGTCAGGCCCACCACGGCACCGAGGACGATCCCGGCGATGACGGCCTTGCGAATCCGCCGGCGGCGCCGGATCCGCCTCCTTTCGGCGCGCTCCCGGATGGCCTTTTCCAGGAACTCTTTCCAGTCGGGGATCTCCTCCCGGGGCGGCAGGCTGTAGCAGCGCTTCCAGAGCTCCAGGTAGTCCCTTTTCTCTTCCTGCCAGCGGGCGTCGTCCCACCCCAGTTCCTCCCGGCAGATCCGGCCGGCCCCCTCCAGGATTTCCGCCCCGCCGCAGGGCAGGAGAAGCCCGATGCGGACGCGACGGAGCAGGAGGTCGTCCAGGTGCACCACCCCTTCCATCCGGCAGGCCCACCGCAACTCGGCCCACAGGGTGCTCGTCCCGGGAATGGCTTCCCGCTCCCCCTCCTTCGCGGCCGCCATCAGGAGGGGTGCCGCGGCCCCGTACCGGCCGACGATCCGCCGCTGCACCTCCGGTTCGAGTCCCGAGTCCGCCAGGATGTCCATGGCGACGGGATTCAGGGCCGGTGAATCCTCGATCGTGCCCAGGCGGCGTGCCGCATCCTCCGGCAGCCGGGATCGGATCGCCCGGAGGACGTCATGGGCGATCACCCGGAACGTGGTGAGCTTTCCCCCCGTCACCGTCAGGAGCCCCTCCTCCTCCCAGACGACGTGATCCCGGGATTCCTGTGACGGATCCGCCTTGCCCGTCCCGATGACGGGGCGGACGCCGGCGAAGGAGGAGATGACGTCCTCCGGCTTCAGGTCCAGGCCGGGAAACTGCGCCTCCACGGCGGCCATCAGGTAGGACGTTTCATCCGGCGAGATGGCGGGCTCTTCCTGAAGGTTCTCGAGGTGGTCCACGTCGGTTGTTCCCACGAGGGTGATCCCCTCCCAGGGGAAAATGAAGACCGGCCGGCCGTCGGCCGGATGGATGAAGCAGAGGGCCTGGGCCACGGGGATCCTCCAGGACGGAAAGATCAGGTGGCTGCCCCGGAGCGGACGCATCCGGGGCGGAGCGTGGACCCTGGACCGGAGGGTGTCCGCCCAGGCCCCCGTGGCGTTTACGACGACCCGGGCCCGCACCTCGGCCCGGCGGTTTCCCGCCAGGTCCCGGAGCACCGCCCCGGCGACGGTCCGCCGGCCCGACGACGGGTCTTCCTCGAAGAGAAGATCTTCGGCCGATGCGTAATTGAGCACCTTGCCCCCGGCCTCCTCGGCCTCGAGGAGAATCCGCAGGACCAGGCGGGCGTCGTCGGTCTGGGCGTCTCCGTAGCAGAAGCCCCCGCGGAGCCCTTCCCGGCTGATGTGCGGCGCCAGCAGCTGGAATTCCTCGGGCGGGTGGTAGGTGTGGTCCCAGCGCAGGGCCAGGAGGTCGTAGACGGACAGCCCGATGCCGTACAGGAGCCGCCCGGGTGAATTTCCCTCATAGACGGACAGGAGGAACCCGAGGGGATCGACGAGCCCCGGCCCTTCCGCCATGAGCTCCTGTCGCTCCTGGACGGCGGTGCGCGTCAGGAGCAGGTCGCCTTCCTTCAGGTATCGAAGCCCCCCGTGGACGAGCTTGGACGAGCGGCTGGACGTCCCCCAGGCGAAGTCTCTCTGCTCCACCAGCAGGGCCTGCAGGCCCAGCCGGACCGCCTCGCGGAGAAGCCCGGCGCCGGTGATGCCCCCGCCGACGATCAGGATGTCCCAGGGACGGCCCAGCTTCGACCAGATCCTGTCTCTTCCGGCAAATCCATCCATATCCACTCCTCCCAATATGCAGGCTCGGTATTGTACCTCTCCGTCCCGATGCGGCTGCGGTCCGCCGGAGCGACTCGGGACGGGTCCTACCCGGTCAGTTTCCCCGGATTCATGATCCCCGAGGGATCGAACCGGCGGCAGAGGTCGCCCAGGACGGCCATCCCCAGGGCGCCTTTTTCCGCCGGCAGGTAGGGGGCATGGTCCACCCCCACCCCGTGCTGGTGGCTGATGGTCCCCCCATGGGCGACAATGGCCCTGCTGGCTCCGTCCTTGAGGAGCCGCCAGCGGTGCAGGGTTTCCTCCGGGTCCTCCGCCAGCCGGAACAGGTAGCTCGTGTAGAGGCTGGAGCCCCAGGGATACAGGTGGGACAGGTGGGTGAAGAAGAGGACCTTCTCTCCAATGCCCTCGAGGGATTCTGCCAGGACCCGCTCGATCTCCCGGATCATCCTGGGGACGGAAGACCACGGCACGGCCGTTTCCAGCGTATCCACGGCGTATCCCGCTTCCCACAGGGCGTTTCTCAAGTAGGGCGTCCGGAAGCGGTTCCGGTGCCACTCCCTGCCGAAGGTTTTTCCCGCCGGGATGCCCCCGCAGTCGGCGGCGACCGCCAGGGCCTCCCGGCGGGCCATCCTTGTGATCCGTTCGCTGCCGGAGGCTGCGAAAAGGAGCATGCACTTGTGTCGTGATGCCCCCCGGGCGGAGAGGTAGCGCTCCAGTGCGCCGATCAGGAATTCATGGCCCGCCAGTGCGAGGGTGGTCTCCGTCTCCCGGGCGGTGCTGAGGCGGAGCATGGACAGGGGGATGCCCGACCACAGAATCCGCCGGGCCGCCTCGGCGCCCCGGTCGAAGTCGGGGAAGAACAGGGCGTGGAATTCCTCCGTCTGCGGAATGGCCGTCACCCGGACCACCGCTTCGGTGAGGATCCCGAAGCGGCCCTCCGATCCCAGGACGGCCTCGCGGAGATCCGGTCCGGCGGCGGATGCCGGGAACGGGGGCAGCTCCAGGGTGCCGGACGGTGTTTCCAGCCGGCCGCCCGCAAAGAGCCGCTCGATTCTCCCGAAACCGAGGGACTGCTGGCCGCTGGAGCGGGTGGCGATCCAGCCGCCGAGGGTGGAGTATTCGAAGGACTGCGGATAATGGCCGAGGGTGTATCCCCTCGAACGGAGCTGTGCCTCCAGGTCCGGCCCCGCAACTCCCGCCTCGAAGACGGCCTGGTGGCTTCGCTCGTCGAACAGGAGCAGGCGGTTCATCCGCGACAGGTCCATCGTCAGGATAGGCTCCGCGCCGGGAAGGGGGTTGATGTGCCCCAGGACGCTGGTGCCTCCGCCGTACGGGATCACCCGCACCCAGTTGCGCTTGGCATAGTCGAGGAGGTTCCGGACCTCTTCCCCGGTGAACGGCCGGGCGATGCCGTCGGGAAACGTGTCGATCCGGCCGCTGCGGAGGGCGATCCAGTCCGGGAGGCTCTGGCCGCGGGCGTGCCGCAGCCGGTCCTCCGGATCCGTCGAGACAAGCGGATGTGCCGGCAGACGCGAGGGGGGAACCCGAAGGAGGATCTCCTCCAGGGATGCATCCCGCGGAGCCGTTCCCGGGCCGATTTCCCTGCGCAGGAATTTCAGCGCCGATTCGGGCAGGGCATGGACTTCAGTGTCGTCTCCCCAGCCGTTCCATCGTCTCATCGCGGTTCCTCCTGCGGTTGCGGCGGCGCCTGTCCGGGGGCCCGCTACAGGGGTTTTTTCACGAACACCGGCACGCTGCAGAATTCCTGGAAGATCCCGGCATCCGCGGCGGATCCGACAATGTCGCCCCAGTGGATGGGGATGACCGCCTCCGGCCGGATGATGTTGACGGCCCCGGCAGCCTCGGCGGCAGTCATCGTGTAGGTCCCCCCGACCGGAACGATCACGACATCCGCCCGGACGGCTTCCATCTCCGGGGTGCGGTCGGTGTCGCCGGCGTAATAGATCCGTTTGCCTTCCAGGGTGACCACGAAGCCGATCCAGCCGCTCTTCCGGGGATGGAAGGCCTTGTTCGTGTTGTACGCCGGGATCGCCTCCACGGGAATGCCGTGGACGGAGAGCCTTTCTCCCGGTTTCAGGATCCGGACATCGCCGGACAGCCGGGGCGCGGCGTCGGCGGTGGTGACGACGACCGTGTCGTCCTTCCGGATCCGCTCCACGTCCGCCGGCGACAGGTGGTCGTAGTGGCTGTGGCTGATCAGGACCAGATCCGCCTTGTCCGTTGTCCGGACCTTCCAGGGATCGATGTAGACGGTCTTGTCGCTCCGGATCAGGACGCTTGAATGGCCCAGCCAGAAGATCTTGTCGGTGATCACGGCTACCCCCTGCGCATGTCCTTAAAAAGCGTTTTTATTCCGGATTATTACGATAAGCCCTTTTAACGTCAAACAGCGGCGGCGTCAAGAGGTCTCGCGGACCCGTTGAATCTGTGGTAATGGATCCGCATTCTGTCCGAAAGGAGACCGGAGGGACATGAAAGGGACAAAGGCCCCGCTGGTGAGCGTCGTCATGGGAAGCGATTCCGACCTTCCCCTGATGGAGGAGGCGATAACGGTTCTTCAGGACTTTCAGGTTCCTCACGAGGTATTCCTGACGTCGGCCCACCGGGCGCCGCAGCGGACTTCCGAATTTGCAGCGGGCGCCGCCGGGCGTGGGGTCCGTGTCATCATCGCCGGCGCCGGCGCGGCGGCCCACCTGGCGGGAGTGATCGCCTCCCAGACCCCCCTGCCCGTCATCGGGGTTCCCATCGATGCCACCTCCCTGAAGGGCCTCGACGCCCTTCTCGCCACGGTCCAGATGCCCGGAGGGATCCCTGTGGCAACCATGGCCGTCGGCAAGGCGGGGGCGAAGAACGCCGCTCTCCTGGCCGTCCGGATCCTGGCCCTCACGGACGCGCGTCTGCGGAAGCGCCTCGATGCCTTCGTGGAGAAGATGGCGAAGGACGTGGAGACCCGCCACGAGGGCCTGCTGAAGAAGATAACCCCCTGAAAGAGAGGACGGAGCCCCGCTTTCGCCGCGGCGGACCGGTTCGGGAAGGAGTTTTTGTGGCCGAGCGGATCGAGATCCATTCCGAACAGCCCGATCCGCGGACCCTCGGGCGGATTGCCGGCATCCTCCGGGGGGGAGGCCTTGTTGCCTACCCCACCGAGACGTTCTACGGCCTCGGGGCGGACGCCATGAACCCCGCCGCGGTGGACCGGGTGTTCGCCGCCAAGGGGAGGGACTTCAAGAGCCCCGTCGGCCTGGTCATCGGCCGCATCGCGGATCTGGACCCGCTCGTGGCGGAAATCCCCGCCGCGGGCCGCCGGCTGATGGACGCCTTCTGGCCGGGGCCGCTCACCCTTGTTTTCAGAGCCTCCGGGACGATCCTGCCACGCCTGACGGCGGGCACCGGAAGGATCGGGATCCGCCTGTCCGGCCTGCCGGCCGCCCGGGCTCTCGCGGCGGCCCTCGGCGGTCCGCTCACGGCCACCAGCGCCAACCGCTCCGGGGAGAGGGAATGCAACACCGCGGGCGAGGTGCTCGAACAGCTGGGCGGCGTCATCGACGCTGTGGCGGACGGTGGCGCCACCACCGGTGGTCTGGGATCGACCTTCGTGGACGTCTCCGGCGAGACTCCGGTCATCCTCCGCCGGGGCGCGATCGCCGAGGAGGACATCCGGCGGATTCTGGAAAAGACGGGAAAAAAGATCAGGTAAAAAAATAGGTCACATCTTCTTTTTGCAACGGAAAAACTAATCGGAGGTTTTACATTTTTACATAATGCTGCTAAGTGCGGATTCACATAGAAACAGGTATAGCTAATAGTAAGTAATCTATATAATATAGAATATCAAATCAAGTGGATGCCATTAATTATGCCAAAATATCAATTCCTCCTTGTCGAACCAATAGCGAAGACCCCGTTTCCTCCCCTTGGCCTGATGAAAATATCATCCATGCTGAAGAAAAAATATTCGAATTGTGCGATATTTTCACAGACTGGTAATGCGGTCCCATCAGGTTGTCAACATCCCGAGGAAATATATATTACAAGTCTCTTTACGTGGGATATTGATTCCGTAATAAAATCTATTCATTTCTATCAAGACAGATTTCCCAAAGCATGCATTCACGTGGGGGGGATAGCGGCATCTCTGGTGCCTGACGTTATAAAGAATGCAACCGGAATATTACCTCATATTGGTTTGTTTGATGACGCTGAGAACTGTCCTCCTGATTATTCTCATTGCTTTTGTCGCAAACTGAAAGCCTCGATCACCTATACCTCAAGGGGATGTCCATGGAAATGTAAGTTCTGTTCTGTGAAAGATCATGAACCACATTTTTTTACACGTGATAATTGGGAGCAAGATATCTGCCATGATTTGCCAAGAATAATCTTTTGGGATAATAATTGGCTCGCATCGCCAAAATTTATAGAAGATTGTGGAAAGATAAGAACACTTCACAAGAGAGTAGATTTCAATCAAGGATTGGACGTGAGATTCTATACTGAGGAGGCCGCCAAAGAACTTGCGACAATAGATATTGACCCTCTACGTTTCGCTTTTGACGATCTGAAGCATGAGAAGGCTGTAATGAAAGCGATTCGGCTAGCTAAACGATACACCAAGAAGGAAATACGGGTATATGTTTTGTATAATTTTGAAGATAGCCCCGAGGATTTCTATTATCGTGTTGATCTACTGAACAGAAACAAGATTTTATCTTTTCCAATGGAGTATAGGCAATCAACATATACAAAAAAGAAATTTCCGGGTGCCTCATGGAATACATCACTACTAAGAGCACTCAAGCTTAGTTTGCTCTATTACTACAGGAAAGGCATGATAACTGAAAGCCGAGAATCATTTCTGTCAATTTATGGAAAGAATCCTCGTGAATTCGTAGATAAGTTGTATGATATATTTGAATATGATAAATCACTAAGGAGGAAAAAGAAATGAATATATAACTACCTATCTATTGAAAGCGCCATTTCTTTCACTATTCTTTCAAAATTTTCCTTTTCTGTGGTGTTTAGAAGTTGTGGAAACCTTTCCAAAAATTCCTTGGCGACGTCATGCGCATATACTTTTTCGGCCCTTTCGGCATCCGCTGAAGCAATATGCCAGCACGCCTTCACCATCTGCTTCTGTGCAAAAGTAAAATCAGGATATTTGTCTAAAATATTCTTCAAATATCGTAACTGTTGCGTATACTCGGACTGAATGCCGTAATTGCTCGCTCTTAAATATAGCAATATGGGATCTTCTTCACAAGTACTATGCCATGCGAGTCTTAATTGTTTATCCCTATATTCTTTTCGATGTTCTCCCGCGAAAGCATCGTGCAGTTGAACATCAAGTACAGAAACTATAAGCGATTTGAGCCAATAATCATCTATTTTTTCTGGAGCAGTTGCCAATTTCTCTAAGTTACTAATCATGATCTTATCACCATTGTCTTTTGGGTCAATACGAAGACCAGAAAATAAACCAGCTCGAACTTCATATAGTATCGCTTTTTCTTCTATTCCCTTCATCGAAGAAGATATATGGTGAAACAGCACAGGCTGTCCTTCCATGAGTCGTGCGGCCTCGTTTGAAAGTATAATTTTTGAGTACATTCCATCTCTTGAAGATGATTCAACGCGCTTCGCCTTGTTTATTGAAAATCCCTCTATTTGTGTAATCTTAGAGCGATAATCTTTTATACGAGATGCAAATGCCACCTTTCCAACATGTATCCCCGCGCCGACCCCCATGCGTATAGGAAACGCTGTGGTCGCATTATCTTCTTCAAAATATAATCGACCTTTTAAATGGAGAAGGAATTCAATGGCGGTAAATACCCAATGAGCTCGCTTGTTTAAGTCAGATGGTTCAAGGTGAAATATAATACCTTCATCACCCCTTGAATCCACTCTATTAAAGCATGTCGTCTCATCTTGAATATCTGGAAAGTATCTTTGTCCCAGAGTCTTAAATAATTGCTGAAATTGGATGAGACGTTCTGCATACTTCTTAAAACCAAGGATAGAACTGAACTTCGATGAATCAATAACATCGGCAAAGACTAGCAAAGCCTCTACAGGTTGATCACTTATCTTTAGTTCAGACATACTTCACACTCCGTGTCAACTGAAAGCCATGGTCCTTCGCAGATCGTCACCGAGTGGCGCAACGTATTTATAGACATCGTTTGTTTTGATCCCTAGGAGTGATAGGAAATTTTCTTTCAATTGTTCCTGATCATCTGAGATGGCATCTGCAACCTCCAGTGCGACTATAATGTCAAGAGCAGATACACTATATCGTATAAGCTCTCTGTTAAATGGGTTAATGAAGATAATCCTATTTTCTATATCGAAGCTTACACCGGGATCTGTATCTTTCATTGCCGTGTATATCAACTCGAAGTCCTGATTTAGGAAAATGACATGCTTAGGATCAAAAAGAGTCGGTGATATAGAAACTATCACTTTCTCTTGCTCTTGATCCCAAGATACCAAATAGTCATCAGGGATATTTCTCAGCATTGGGTCTAATTTGACTAATACATGTTCTTCTTCCCCGAGTAATATTGGCTCTCGAACTGATTCCAAGATCCTATCGATCCTAGCAGTTCCCTCCTCGATTTTAACGTTTCTTTTTTCATTCAATTTATCAAAGATATTTTTGCAAAATTCATCTTCAGATTGTTGTTCCTCGTCATAACCCGCAAGTTGTCTTAGTCTCTGTTTGATGTTATAGATCGTTCCTCCTCTTTCAGCAATCTGTGAAAAAGGCTCTATTACGGTCGTTTCAACCTTATTTTTTTCTTCCCAAATAGTCCTCAATTTTTTGTCAAGTGGCGAAACAATTTCTAAAATTCTATCACGGAATTCGATAAAAGCACGTTCAGTGAAGATGAAGTCACTCCGTGAGACTTGGAGAAAATGATTCATGTTCTCGTGGAATATTTCGCCGTAGATCCAATTCCTTAAGGGAGGGCTTATAATTCTTCTTCCAGGGCCGGGTTTTTCCAGAAAATCAGCAGCTTTTACAAGATAATTCTTATTTCTTATCCAAAATCCGTTTTCTCTAGGATCTTCAGGGTTCCTGTGTAAATTCTTTGCTACTGTATGAACAATGTAGTAGGCAAAGTCCTCGTCATCGTTATATCGGATTCTTACATTTGCATCAGGGAATTCTATATCACTCCGAAATTTTGGAAAATACTTCCAAATCTGTTTCAGTTCACGTTCATTTGAAACATCATTGTCGTTATCGGGGTTGTCAAGCCCCTCACCTCTGACACCAAAAAAAACATCAATGGTCGGGCAAAATTTATTATTACTAAGCAAGGTTCGTATCTTCTTTGCCTCATCTCTCGTGAACCTTTTGAGAAAAGGATCATCAGATTCAGCTCTTAATGGTAGAAGCTTGCGTAGGTCATCAACAAATTCTGGTTTACAAATGTCTTCTAAGTCTCCACTGTTTACATTTTCGATAATTATTTCGGTAAAGTTTTCAGGTTGGTTTAGAAATGTTGCTTTTATAAAATCGTCTAACTGTGGTGCGTTCACAGCACTACGCATATCAGCATCTGCGATTTTTAGAGAGATATGTTTTTTTAGAGTAGATATTCTTTCTCCTTTCATCATTGGATCAAAAATGACTTTAGTATCGACTTCTAATAAAAGATATTCTTTTGATTTGCTAGATTTTGTAAAGAGCTTTATGCTGCTGCCAAGCTGAAAGATGGACATCAGTCCGAGTCCAAAATATGAAAGCTTTGTCGGTGAGTCTGTTGCTAAAAGACCATATCCTATGCTGGAGAAGATGGTATCAAAACGATCTTTATCAATTCCATGACCGTTATCATATATACATATTGTATTTGTCGTTCTATCTGCAAATATTATAATCCATGTTGCTTCATTATCTTGGGCGTTTGATACTGCCTCACGTATTTTCCCTACCGGTGTTGCATAGATTGCTTTGGCAATAGTATGGAGTAGCCCTATTTTGACATCGATGTTGACTTCTGACATAAATTATGCCCCCTTTTCATTAGCATGTACAGAAAGTCCCGTCGAGATAGTCCTCAAACTGATGGTTCTACAAAAAAATGAATCATTCATCTTAGAATGTTTCCTAACGTTCACAATATGCTTTTCAAGCACGTTCACTATTTATAAAAAAGTATAATAATCTAATGGTTTTCAAAATCATTATATGCAGCCTCTGAAACAAATGCTGCGTAAATTTCTAGCAGTGCTTGCCGAACGGGGTCTGTTACTTCTATAACCTGAACATCCATTGAACCAATTCTCTCTCTTGCTTTGTCGAATGCTGCTGAAAATACTGGATCATTCTTGAGGAGATCCGTTCGAGAGCCCAAAGATTGATATGTTGCATCTAATATTCCAGTCTCATGCCTCGCAATCAGGAACGCAAAAGTGGCCGTATTGTGGGATCTGTGCCGGTGCGATGCCAACCTTTTTCGCAGATTATCTGATCGTCCAACATAAAGTGGCTTTCCGTATTCAGAAAAGAGATAAATACCCGCTTTATCATTCAGTGAAACCGGGGTCCTAGCACACTTAAAAACAGGTGAGATAATAAGTGAACTGTATAGTTGCTCGACATCAATAATAATGTCTCGAAATGTTTTTTTTTGTATCTCCATTGACATCGCGCTACGGCAGCACCCGCTCCGCGTCCAGCGGAATCACGCCGGTCGTGATTTTCCCGGTCTTGTCCACGCCGGCCTTGTCCAGGGCGAAGACGATCATGAACGGGATCGCCGCGCCCGGGACCAGGCTGTCCTTGGGGGCGGGTGTGATCTGGGGGAAGGACAGGCGCTTCTGCAGATCCTCTTCCGTGAGGCTCGCAAGCTCGGCGTCGGTGAGGTGGTTCCCCGCGTAGGAGATGCGGCTGCGGACGATCTGGTCCGCCGGTCCGTACAGCTTTCCCTGGATGCGGATCCGCGTCACCGTGTGGGGCGAGGTGTTCTGGGCCGTGCCCTCCAGGACCAGCAGGTCGCCCAGGAGGACGTTGGCCGTCATGCGGCGCCGCACCTGCTGGATCCGGATGTCTCCGGGGCTGACCTCCGCCGGCTGGACGTCCTTGCCGAACACGGCTTCCAGGGCGGGGACGTTGTAGACGAGGTCCGTGATGACGGCCTTCCGCACGTCCGGATACAGGAAGAGGAACGCCGTCCCGCCGATCAGCAGGATCAGGATCACCGACAGGAAAATGAGCAGGATGGACGGGCGGTGCCGGGGGGCCTCCATTTCGGGGGGAAGGGGTTCCTCCTCGTCCTCCCTTTCATCCACCCGGGCCGACCGGTCGGCGGCCGGCGGGGGGTAGTCCACGGGCATGCTCCGGGGCTCCGCTTCCCGAAGCGCCTCCCGGATCCGGTCCGCCGCCAGCGTCACCGTGTCGCCCTGCCGGGGCGGCTCGGCGGGGGGCTGGGTTCCGGGCAGCAGGATCTTGAGATCCGAGGCCTCGGACAGTTTCGGGGGTGCGGGCGCCGGCTCTTCGGAGACCTTCTCCGGTTCTGCGGACCGGACCGCCCCCCGGTTCGGGTTTTCGTGGAAAAACACGGCCTCGCAGCGGGTGCACCGCACCCACGCCCCCCCGGCCTCCATCAGGCTATCGTCAAAGCGGTACTTCGTCCCGCATGCTTCGCACCGGATAATCATGGATCCTCCTTGCTGCGTAGTTTCCTTCCGGCCTGCCGGAAGCCCTTCCCTGCCTTTATTTTCCCGCGTTCAGGATGCAGACGTCGGGGAGAAAGCGGCCCTGTTCGTCGAAGTCGAGTCCATAGCCGACGACGAAACCGTCGTCCATGGTGAACCCTACGAAATCCGCCTCGAAGGGGACTTTCCGGCGGAGCTTCTTGTCGATGAACGCGCAGACCTTCAGGCTGCGGGGATTCCGGGCGCGCAGGGTTTCCACGAGGTAGGTCAGGGTAAGGCCCGTGTCGACGATGTCCTCGACAACGAGGACGTCTTTCCCGGCGATGTCGATTTCAATGTCCTTGGTGAGCTCGATCCGGCCGGAGGTCTCCGTGCCGGATCCGTAGCTGGCGAGACGGATAAAGTCGATCCGGCAGGGGATGCGGAGGGCCCGGATGAGGTCCGCCATGAACATGAAGGCCCCCTTCAGGACGCCGATGACGACGAGGGTGCGGCCTTCGTAGGCCCTGGAGACCTCTTCCCCCAGTTCGAGCACTCTCTCCCGGATGGCCTCCCGGGGATAGAGGACCGACTTTGTCATGGTCTCCATCGTCATCCCTCCTTATGTTGCCGATTTTCCATATCTTATGCGCTCTTCGCTGTCAACCCGAAATCCTTTCTCAGTCCTCGCTTCCAAAGGCCCGGGCGAAGGCCGCAATGTGGGACTCCAGGATCGCCTCGGCCCGCCGGAGATCGTCCAGGCTTTTGAGCTCCGAGGAAAGGCTGAGAAAAATCCGGTCGAAGGGGGAGCGTTCGCATCCCAGGGCATCGTAGTCGATGAAGGAGATCATGTACTGGGAGCCGTCGAAGTAGTACTTTCCCAGCCGGTTCACATCGGGGGAGCGGAAGGGCCAGGTAAGCTTGAGCTCGAACCAGGCAATGGCCCTCTCCCGGGTCGGTCCTTCCCGGAAGGCCTGCGGCGGGGGCATGCGGCCGACCCGCTCGCTGATGAGGCGGAAATACTCCTTGGCGAAATCGATGTCCGTCACGCACAGGCCATAGAGGTACCAGTCGTCCAGGAGATCCACGAGGGCCCTCTGCTCCGCCGGGGCCAGGTAGGTGTAGCTGGGGCAGAAGTGGCCGTCGCAGAGCTCCCGGCCGTAGAAGGAGGCGTCCCGCAGGTCGCGCCCCCCGTTCTGCATCGGATGGAGGAGGCAGCCCACCCGCGTTTCCTCCTCGTTCAGGAAGCCGACGAACTCGCAACAGTAGATGACCTCGTAGCGCTTCGTCGGGTCTTCCTCCTCGAGAACGAGCCGCGAGAAGGCCTCCGGGTCGAAGTCCGGTCCGGCGAGGCTGTTGTAGAGGGCGGTGCGCCTCCGGAAGCGCCGGACGAGGGATTCCCGGGTGCTGTCGGCGTAGTTGTAGATGCCGCAGCAGGCGCCGCAGGACTGTCGGCCCGGCTGGCAGAGATGGACGAAATCGGGACCCCGGTTCATGACGGCCGGGGCCTATTCGAAAACGACCGTTTTCGAGCCGTAGGGGAGGATGCGGTTTTCCAGGTGGAGGCGCACGGCCCGGGCGAGAACGATCCGCTCCAAGTCCTGGCTCTTGAGCTGGATGTCCTCCACGGAATCGCGGTGGCTGATCTTGATGACATCCTGGGCGATGATCGGTCCGTCGTCCAGCTTCTGCGTCACGTAGTGGCTCGTGGCGCCGATGATCTTCACGCCCCGGTCATAGGCTTGTTGATAGGGCTTGGGACCGGCGAAGGCGGGAAGGAAGGAGTGGTGGATGTTGATGATCCGGTTGGGATATTCCCGGACGAATTTGCCGCTCAGGATCTGCATGTACCGGGCCAGGACGATGACGTCGATCTTCTCCTTCTTCAGGAGGGCGATCTCCTTCGCTTCCTGGCGGCTCTTGGTCTCCGGCGTGACGGGGAAGCATTCGAAGCGGAGGCCGAAGGGCTCCACCAGGGAACGCAATTCCTCATGATTGCCGATGACCAGGGGGATCTCCGCCCGGAATTCCCCCATCCGGTGCCGGAGCATCAGGTCGTAAAGGCAGTGGGGGTGGCGGGACGCGAAGATCGCCATGCGGGGGACCGTGTCCGTGAAATGCAGGCTCCAGGTCATGTCGAACTTCCGGGCCGTGTGCTTGAAGACGCTGCCGATCTCCTCCCGGGGGATGTTGAATCCCTCCAGCTCCCACTCGATGCGCATGAAGAAGATCTTCTTCCTCAGAGAGGTGTGCTGGGCGGCGTGGACGATGTTGCCGTTCTGCTGGAAGATGAAATTGGAGATGTTCGCCACCAGCCCCTTCTGGTCCGGGCAGGACAGGAGCAGGACGGCGTTGGGCCCGTTCATGGTGCGTCTCCTCAAGGGTTCGGAATGAAAGGATAATGGAACGTCTTCCCGGGGCTATATAGGAGGAATGGAATTGCAGGTCAAGAATAAAGATGATAAGAGGACCGCTCCTGCGGCAGCCGGCGGTCTCCCGTCGGCGCAGGGAGTGGGACCCGGACCGGAAAGGGTGGAGCGCATGAGCAGGATCGTCGAGAACGTGAAGCTGTCCAACGGGCTTGTCCTGGAGGTCTGGGACCTGTCCCGTCCCATCGCGGCCGACACGACGAAGGTGGAGCTGTACATCCGGGTCAAGGTGCGTTTCGAGGAGTCCCATTTCGACGATCCCGGACACTGCGACCTGACCCGGAGGGTATTCGGTCCCGAGGGAGTCTATGAATACCGGAAGGAGCGGACCTTTGTGAACAACGCCGACCGGGAGGCCGTCTTCGCGGAGCTCTTGAGCGGTTTCCGGGCGGATGCCCTTCCCTATCTCGAACGGGCCGATTTCCCCCGGCGGTTTTCCCTGAACCGTTACCGGGAGATCTGCCAGAATCCCTGGAAGTACCCGGTCCGGCTGCCCGATGGAGACGCGACGTGAAGGAGCTGTTGACGGACCTTGCAAATGAACAGGCGGCCCTGGACGGCCTGGTGGCGGATATCCGGGAGGACCGGTGGGCCGTCATGACCCCCTTTCCCGAGTGGACCGTGCAGGACCAGATCAGCCACCTGGCGTTCTTTGACGGGGCGGCGGTCCTGGCGATGACGGACCCGCGGGCCTTTCAGGCGCAGACGGCGTCGTTTCCACAGGACGAGACGGTCTTTGAGGTCACCCTGGAAAAAGGACGGCGCATGACGCCGGCGGATCTGCTGGCCTGGTGGCGCCGCGAACGGAAATCCCTCCTGGAGGCTCTCGGCAGCCGGGGAGTGAAGGACCGGATCGAATGGTTCGGCCCCCCCATGAGCGTCCGGACCCTGGCCACGGCCCGCCTGATGGAGACCTGGGCCCACGGACAGGACGTCGTCGATGCCCTGGGACTGCGGCGTCCCGCCACGAAGCGGCTTCGCCACATCGCCCAGCTGGGGTACATCACCTTCGGCTGGAGCTTCTTCAACCGCCGCCTCGATCCGCCCGACCGGTTGATCCGGCTGGAGCTCCTGACTCCGGATGGAGATACCTGGGCATGGGGTCCCGAGACGGCCGACGAGACCGTCCGCGGAACGGCGGAGGACTTCTGCCTCGTCGTCACCCAGCGCCGCCATCCCAGCGATACGGGGCTTCAGTGTAGCGGTCCCGTGACGGAGCAGTGGCTCCTGTACGCCCAGGCCTTTGCCGGTCCGCCGACTCTCGGCCCCAAGCCGGGAAGCTTTCCCAAAGCGGGAGAGTGACGAGCGAGACTGGATGGGGCGCGCAGATGCTCCCGGCGGCGTCCGCCCTGTTTTCCTGGAAACCCTGAACCCGCAGGATTGCCGGACTGTACCGGAGGCGGAGGGATGTTCCCTTTCCCGGTGCCGCCGGGGTACCCGGCAAGCCTGCCCGCGCGGCGTTACGTTCCGCCGGGGTGCCGTGAAAGGCGGCCGCGGACTCATGAACTGGGAAGATCTGCTGGTATCCGTTGAGAAGCCCGGCCGGTATATCGGCGGCGAGGTGAATTCCCTGCGGAGGGATTCCGCCTCCGCAAGGCTCCGGTTTGCCCTGGCCTTCCCCGACGCCTACGAAGTGGGCATGTCCCACCTTGGGCTCCAGATCCTGTACTCGATCCTCGGCACGCAACCCGGCATCCTGGTGGAGCGATGCTTCGCTCCCTGGCCGGACATGGAGCGCCTGCTCCGGGAAACGGGGGGCTCCCTCTCTTCCCTCGAATCCGGAATTCCCCTCCGGGACTTCGACGTCGTGGGCTTTTCCCTCCAGTACGAGCTCTGTTACACGAACGCCCTCAACATGTTGGACCTGGGAGGCATCCCCCTCCGGAGTGCCGACCGGCGGGACGGAGATCCCGTCGTGGTCGCGGGCGGTCCCTGTGCCTTCAACCCGGCTCCCATGGCGGCCTTCATCGACGCCTTTGCCGTCGGCGAGGGGGAGGAGGTCGTCTCGGAGATTGCCGCGGCCGTCCTGGAAGGCCGCGAGCGGGGGGAGGGGCGCCGGGCCGTCCTGGAGCGCCTGGCCGGCCTGGAGGGTGTGTATGTCCCCTCCCTGCCGCCGGCCGGCCGCGTCCGGAAGCGCGTCATAACGGATTTGAACCGGTGGCGGGAGCCACGGCGGCCCGTCGTTCCCCTGGTGAAGGCCGTCCACGACCGGGTGAACCTGGAGATCGCCCGGGGATGCACCCGGGGGTGCCGCTTCTGCCAGGCCGGCATGGTCTGGCGTCCCGTCCGGGAGCGGGACCCGGCCCTGCTTGTGGAGATGGCCGACAGCATGCTCTGCGCCACCGGCTACGACGAGCTCTCGCTCCTCTCGCTCAGCTCGGGCGATTACAGCCGGATCGAGCCGCTCCTGGAGAGCCTCATGGCCCGCCATTACGACGACCGGGTTGCCCTGGCCCTGCCGTCGCTCCGCGTGGAGACCCTCACGGGGAACCTCATCGAGCAGGTCCGGCGCGTCCGCAAGACGAGCTTCACCCTGGCCCCGGAGGCGGGCACCCAGCGACTGCGGAACCGGATCAACAAGGGGAACTCGGAGGAGGACCTTCTCCGGACGGCCTCCCGGGTCTTCGAGGCGGGCTGGCGGTCCCTGAAGCTCTATTTCATGATCGGCCTTCCCGGGGAGACCCCGGATGACCTGGAGGGGATCGCCGGGCTGGCGTACCGGACGCTGGGCGTGGCGGGGAAGCGGGGGCAGGTGACGGTGAGCCTGTCCACCTTCGTGCCGAAGCCCCACACTCCCTTCCAGTGGGATGCCCAGAACTCCCTGGATGAAACCGTCGGGAAGCAGCGGTTTTTCCGGGAGCGCATCCGGAACCGGAACCTGCCCGTCAAGTGGCACGACGCCCGGATGAGCCTCCTGGAGGGCGTTTTTTCCCGGGGGGACGAGCGCCTGGCGGATCTGCTGGAAGAGGCGTTCCGCCTGGGCTGCCGGTTCGACGGCTGGTCGGACCTTTACCGTTTCGACCTCTGGGAGGAGGCCCTGCACAGGACGGGCATCCGTCCGGAGGAGTACCTGCGGGAGCGCGGAACCGGCGAGGTACTGCCCTGGGATGTCATCGACGCCGGTGTGGAGCGGGATTTCCTCCTGGAAGAGCGGGAGCGGGGCCGGCGGGAAGAGACCACGGCGGACTGCCGGACCGCCGGGTGCACGAACTGCGGCGCCTGCGATCATGACGTCGTCCGCATCGTCGAGGCCGCCGAGGAGGCGCTCCCGGAGCCGGACATAAAGGAGGGGAGCCGGATGCCCGATGTGGCAATCCCCGTCTGCTACCGAATGATCTTTGCCAAGCGGGGGACGTCGCGTTTTCTCTCCCACCTGGAGCTGTCGGCGGCCCTCCTCCGGGCCATGAAGCAGGCCGGGCTGTCCTTCGTGTTCAGCGGTGGATTCCATCCCCACCCGAAGGTCTCCTTCGCGTCGGCCACCGCCGTCGGGATGGAAAGCATGGCAGAATACCTGGAGGCCCAGGTCCAGGAACAGGACCCTTCGCCGCTTTCCCTCCCGGAGCGGATCAACGCCTTCCTGCCGGCCGGCCTGGAGATCACCGCGGTCGAGGAGATCCCCCCCTTCGGATGGTCCCTGGCGGAGCAGGTCACCGGTTTTTCCTTCCGGATCTCCCTGCCCCGGGAGACCTCCCCGGCGGAGTGGGACCGCCTGGCCGGCAGCGCCGGGGCCTTCCTGGCGGCGGAGAGTTTCCCCGTCACCCGGGAGGCGAAGGGCAAGGTCACAACCCGGGACGTCCGTCCGCTTGTAACCCGCCTCTTGGTGGATCCGTCCGCCTCCGCCGTGGAGGCGGATGTGACAATGAGCCCGGCTGGCTCCGTCCGTCCCCTGGAGATCCTCACGCAGGTCCTCGGCATCCCGAAAGCGGACGCGGTTCTCCTGCCCGTCCTCAAGACGGGGACCTTTTTCAAGTGATCTTCCGGTCCCCCGGCCGCGCCCCCGCGGATGGGCGTTACTTCCGGGGCGCGGGGGCTGTCACGGGGGCTCCAGGGCACGGTGGCCGGGGAAAGAAATTTTGGTTGACAAACGGCGTTGAATTGCGTAGGTAGCCTTTTCCAATTTTTCTGACAGCGAAGGAATTTCTCCCATGTACGCAGTCATTCAGACAGGTGGTAAGCAGCACCGGGTTTCCGAAGGCGAAGTCCTGGCGGTTGAAAAGATCGAAGGGCAGAAGGGCGACGCGGTGGTGTTCAGCGAGGTTCTCCTGGTTTCGAAGGACGAAGATGTCCGGATCGGCCGGCCTTTCGTCGAGGGCGCAAAGGTCGTCGGGGAGATCGTCGCCCAGGAGAAGGGTCCCAAGATCGTCGTCTTCAAGATGAAGCGCCGCAAGGGATTCCGCAAGAAGACGGGGCACCGGCAGCTTCTCACCCGAATGAAGATCAAAGAAATTTCTCTGTAGGCGGAGGGTCCGATGGCACACAAGAAAGGACAGGGGAGCTCCCGGAACGGCCGGGACAGCAATGCCCAGCGCCGGGGCGTGAAGGTCTACGGCGGCCAGAAGATCACTGCCGGCTCCATCATCATCCGCCAGCTGGGAACCAAGATTCATCCGGGCAACAACGTCGGCATGGGGAAGGATTACACCCTCTTCGCCAAGATCGACGGCGTCGTGACGTTCGAGAGGCTCGACAAGACGCGCAAGAAGGTCAGCGTCTACGCCGCCGCTTAAGGCGAGGGGATCCGGATCCTCCGCAGAACCGTCACACCTGGATCGGCCAATTCACGGGAAGGCACTTTGCATACAGTAAAGTGCCTTTCTTTTTGGCAGGTGGTTGATAAGGGGTTGTCTGCGGCGTTGCCCTTGCCCTGCGCCATTCGACGTACAAGCGGGTACGCCTCATGGCCCGGGACATCGGGCGCCTTGCATGCAATCCCTTTTGAATCGCCTGGATACGTCATGGCGGATGGCAGGCTGTGAAATTCATCGACGAGGCAAAAATCTACGTGAAGGCCGGCGACGGCGGTCGGGGCTGCGTCAGCTTCCGCCGGGAGAAGTACGTCCCCCGGGGCGGTCCCGACGGCGGCGACGGCGGCAAGGGCGGCGACGTCATTTTCGAAGCGACCGGCGCCCTGCAGACGCTCCTGGACCTGAAGTACCGCCAGCATCACACGGCCGAACGCGGAGGCCACGGCGGGGGCAACAACCGGACGGGGCGCAACACCCCGGACATCCTGATTCGCGTTCCCGCCGGCACTGTGGTGAAGGACGCCGATACAGGGGAGGTCCTGGCGGACCTGGCGGAGGCGGGCCGGCGGTTCACCGTGGCCAAGGGCGGCATCGGCGGGAAGGGAAACGCCTTCTTCAAGACCTCCACCAACCAGGCTCCACGATTTTCCCAGGAAGGCATGCCCGGCGAGGAGCGGACGATTCTTCTGGAACTGAAGCTCCTGGCCGATGTCGGGATCGTGGGGCTTCCCAACGTGGGCAAATCCACGTTTATCTCCCGGGTCTCCGCCGCCCGCCCCAAGATCGCCGACTACCCCTTCACGACGCTGGTTCCCAACCTCGGGGTCGTCCGGTATGCCGACGACCGGTCCTTCGTCGTCGCCGACATCCCGGGGCTCATCCGCGGGGCCTCGGAAGGCCACGGCATGGGCATCCAGTTCCTCCGCCACATCGAGCGGACGGAGGTCCTGCTCCACATCCTGGATATCTCCGGCGAGGATGCGGCGTCCGGCTGGGAACGCTACGAAACGGTGAACACCGAGCTGGGACGCTTCAATCCCTCCCTCCTGAAAAAGCCCCAGGTCGTTGCGGTCAACAAGACGGACCTGACGGAGGTCCGGGAGAGGCTGCAAAAAGAAATTGACACGTTCGCCGCAAAAGGGATAAAAATTCATACCTTTTCGGCAGTTACCGGCGAAGGGCTGACGGCGGTCCTCCACGCCGTGGCGGCGGAACTGGAAAAGAAGAGGGAACCCATCCAATGAATACGGTGCGGAAAGAGGTCCTGGATTCGGTCCGGCGGGTCGTCGTCAAGATCGGTTCGGCCGTGGTGACGGGCGAGGACGGGATCGACCGCGACATCATCGAGCAGCTCGTCGGCGAGGTGGCCGCCCTGATCGGGAGAGGGTGCCAGGTGGTCATCGTCACCTCCGGCGCCATCGCCTCCGGCAAGCACCGCATGGGCATCACGACCCCCTTGAAGAGCATGCCCCAGAAGCAGGCGGCGGCGGCCATCGGACAGGGCCGGCTGATGCGGGTCTATTCGAACGCCTTCGGCCGGCACGGCATCTACGTGGGGCAGATCCTGCTCACCATGAGCGACCTGACGGACCGGAAACGGTTCATTAACGTCCGCAACACCATAACGACCCTGATGGAGTGGGGCGTCGTGCCGATCATCAACGAGAACGACACCGTCGCCGTGGACGAGATCAAGTTCGGCGACAACGACTCCCTGGCCGCCATGGTGGCCAACATCGTCGAGGCCCACCTCCTGGTCAACCTGACCAGCACGGAGGGCCTATACGACCGGAATCCCGCCAAGTCGAAGAAGGCGAAGATCCTGCACCTCGTCGAGGAGATCACCGACGACATCCAGGCCGCAGCGACCGACGAGACCTCCGACGTGGGGACCGGCGGCATGCGCAGCAAGGTGCTGGCGGCCCGTCGGGTCACCGCTTTCGGGATTCCCTACATCATCGCCTCGGGGAAGCGGAAGGGCGTCCTGGCGGGCATCCTGGACGGGGAGGAGATCGGCACCCTGTTCCTGCCTTCCAGCGAGCACCTCAACAGCCGCAAGTACTGGATCGCCTTCACCCTCCGCTCCCGGGGGAAGCTCGTCCTCGACGACGGGGCGAAAAAGGCCCTGCTGGAGCAGGGGAAGAGCCTCCTGCCCTCGGGCATCCTGGACGTGGAGGGGGAATTCGGCCTCGGGGACCCGGTGATCTGCGTCGATCAGCAGGGGATGCTCCTGGCCAAGGGGCTGGTCAACTTCAGCGCCCAGGACGTCCGGAAGATCATGGGGCTCAAGACCTCGAAGATCCAGCAGGTCCTGGGGTACAAGGATTACGACGAGGTGATCCACCGGGACAACATGGCCGTCTCCAAGGAGCCGCGCCGGGTCCGATAGGTTCCTCGGTACGGGCAGAAAAAACGAAGGCCGCCATTCCCCGAGTGGCGGCCTTTTTCGTGGAGCGCTCGGTCAGAACGGATCTTCCGATTCGACGTTTCTCCGCTCCCGGAGATCGCAGATTCCCATCGGCCGTTGATTGCAGCCGCCGTCGCGAAGACCCGGGCGGCGGCAATCCGGCATCCGCCGTTCAGACTCCCCCGCCCAGAACCTTGTACAGGGTGACCAGGTTGGCGTACCGCGCCAGGCGCAGGGAGATCAGTCCCTGCTGTGCGCTGTAGAGGGAGCGCTGGGCATCGAGAACACCTAAGTAGCTGTCGATTCCCTTTTCGTACCGGGCATTGGAGAGGCGGAAGGCCTCCGCGAGCGCCTCGACCAGCGCTTGCTGCGCCGCGATCTGCTGCTCCACGGTTCCCCGCACGGCAAGGGCGTCGGCCGTTTCCCGGAACGCCGTCTGAATGGTCTTCTCGTACTGGGCCACCGCCATTTCCCGGGCCACTTTCGTCACCTCGTAGGCCGACCACGTGCGGGCGTCGAAGATCGGCAGCACGATCTGCGGTGCGAAGGTCCACGCAGCGGAGCCGGCGCGGAAGAGCCCCGACAGCTCGGCACTGGCCGTGCCGATGGTCGTGGAGAGGGAGATGCGGGGGAAGAAGGCCGCCCGGGCGGCCCCGATGTCGGCATGGGTCGCCTTGAGCCTGTGCTCCGCCGCCAGCACGTCCGGCCGCTTGAGGAGCGGGTCCGATGTCAGGCCGGAGGCGATTTCCGCGGGCGGCTCGATGCGGGTCAGCGACTCCGGCAGGAGATCCGGCGGCAAGGGGGAGCCGGCCAGGAGACGGAGGGCGTTCTCATCCTGCGCGACCAGTTGCGTGTACCGGGCGACGTTTCCCCGGGCCGCCTCCACCTGGCTCTGGGCCTGCCGGAGGGTCAGCGCCGAGACCAGCCCCACGTCGTGACGTTTCCGGACCAGGTTGTAGGTGGTCTCCTGAGCCTCCAGGGTGGCCGCTGCCAGTTTCAGGTTCTCCCGGTCCGCCGCCAGGGCGTAATAAGCGCCGGCCACGGCGGAGACGAGCATGATCTGTGCGCTCCGGCGGTCCTGGTCCGTGGCGAGGTACTGCTCCCATGCCTCGTCCTTCAGGCTCTGGAGCCGGCCGAAGAAGTCGATTTCCCAGGCGCTGACGCCGGCGGCGACGCTGTTCTTCCTGGAAATCATGTCCGTTCCGGAGCTCGAGAGATCCGCCGGGATCCGTTCCCTGTACACGCTGCCGGTCGCGTTGATGGACGGCAGGAGGGAGGCCCGCTGGATGCCGTAGAGCGCCTCCGCCTTTTCCACATTCAGGATGGCCAGGCGGAGGTCGCGGTTGTTGGCGAGGGCGATCTCGACGATGCCCCGCAGGCGCCCGTCGGTGATGAAATCCCGCCATTGCAATTCCCAGGCGGCCGGGGCCGACACGGCCTCGTTTGTTTCCGTGTAGGCCGCCCCGGAAGGCCACTCCGCGGGAACGGGAGGAGCGGGCCGGGTGTATTTCGGGGCCAGCGTGCATCCACCGAGGAGCACCACCGTCACGGCCAGGTAAAGAAAGGTCTTTCTGCTCATATCAGCGATCCTCTGCCGGGCTTGTATCCTCCGGCTTGACGGTTTCGGTTTCGCCCGTGCTGCGCTTTCCAAAGAGTTTTTCCTTCAGTGCCGGGAAGAATCGGCTTCCGCCGCCAGATCCCGCCTTCTCGATCCTTCCTCGCTTGCCGAAGACGCGCTCGACCAGGACGTAGAAGAGGGGCGAGAAGATGACCACGAGCACCGTGGCGGTCACCATCCCTCCAAGGACGCCGGTGCCGATGGCGTTCTGGGCTCCCGCGCCGGCGCCGGTGGTGATGGCCAGCGGCAGGACACCGAATCCGAAGGCCAGCGAGGTCATGACGATCGGACGGAAGCGGAGCTTCGCCCCCTCCAGGGTGGCCTCGATCAGCCCCATCCCCTTCTCCAGCCCGCCCTTGGCGAACTGCACGATCAGGATGGCGTTCTTGGTCGTGAGGCCCAGGGTGGTCAGGAGGCCGATCTGGAAATAGACGTCGTTGGTCATCCCCCGCATGCTCGAGGCGATGACGCCGCCGATCGCGCCCAGGGGCAGGACCAGCAGGATTGAAATGGGGATCGTCCAGCTCTCGTAAAGCGCCGCCAGGCACAGGAAGATCACGAAGATGGAGAAGGCGTAGAGCAGAGGCGCCTGGGAGCTCGATATCCGTTCCTGGTAGGAAAGGCCGGTCCAGTCGTAGCCGATCCCTTTGGGCAGTTTTGCCACGGCCTCTTCCATGGCCTGCATGGCCTCTCCCGAGCTGATCCCCTGCTTCGGTTCGCCCCAGATGTTGATGGAGGGGAACCCGTTGAAGCGCGACAGCTGGGGAGGACCGGAGGTCCAGCGGCCCGAGGCGAAGGAGGAAAATGGAACCATATTCCCCGACGTGTTCCGGACATAGAGTTTTTCCAGGTCGCTGGGCAGCATGCGGTGAGGGGCGTCCGCCTGGACGTACACCCGCTTCACCCGGCCGCCCTGGATGAAGTCGTTGGCGTAGGCTCCACCGAAGGCCGCGGAGATCGTGTTGTGGATGGACGAAATGGGGACCCCCAGGGTGCCGGCCTTTCCCCAATCCACGTCAACCCGGTATTCCGGCACGTCGGGGATGCTGTTGGGCCGCACGGAGGTGAGTCTCCGGTCCTGGGCGGCGAGCCCGAGAAGCTGGTTCTGCGCGTCGATCAGGGCGGCATGCCCGAGGCCGCCGCGGTCCAGGAGCTGGAAGTCGACCCCCCGTGCCATGCCCAGCTCGGGCACGGCGGGCGGTGCAAAGACAAAAACCATGGCGGTGCGAATGCCCGAGAGGGCGCCCATAGCCCTGCCCGCCACGGCCTTCGCCTTCAGGTCGCTCCGGTTGCGAAGCTCCCAGTCCTTCAGCTTGATGAACACCATGCCATTGTTCTGCGACCTTCCGGAGAAACCGATTCCCCGGATGCCCATCGTCGAGGCCACCGCCTCCTTCTCGTTCTCCTGGAAGTAGCGCTCGATCCGCTTCGTGACCTGCTCGGTCTGCTCCAGCGTCGATCCCGTCGGCATGATCACCTGGGCGAGGAGGATCCCCTGGTCCTCGTCGGGAAGGTAGCCCGTGGGCATCCGGAGGTACAGGAGCCCCATGACGACCACGATCACCATGAAAATGGCCAGGTAGCGCCGTTTTCGGGTCAGGGACCGGCCGACCAGCCTCGTGTAGAGGTCCCGGGTGCGGAAGAACCAGCGGTCGAACCGGAGGAAGAAGGGGCGCAGGAAGCGGATCGCGTTTTCCGCCGGTTCATGGCCCGCCGTTACCGGCTTGAGGAGCGACGCGCAGAGCACTGGCGTCAGGATCAGGGCCACCACGACCGACAGGAGCATGGAGGAGATGATGGTCACGGAAAACTGGCGGTAGATAATCCCGGTGGAGCCCGGGAAGAAGGCCATGGGGCCGAATACCGCCGAGAGGACGAGGCCGATGCCGATCAAGGCGCTGGTGATCTGCTCCATCGACTTGGCAGTCGCCTCCCGGGGCGACAGGCCTTCTTCGCTCATGATCCGCTCCACGTTCTCCACCACCACGATGGCGTCGTCCACGAGCAGGCCGATGGCCAGCACCATGGCAAACATGGTCAGCATGTTGATGGAGAAGCCAAAGAGACCGAGTATGCCGAAGGTCCCCAGGAGGACCACCGGCACCGCGATGGTCGGGATCAGGGTGGCCCGGATGTTTCCAAGGAAAAGCCACATGACCAGGAAGACCAGGAAAATCGCCTCGAAGAGGGTTTTGATCACTTCATTGATGGCCACCCGGATGAAGGGGGTGGTGTCGTGGGGATAGACGATGGTGATCCCCGCGGGGAAGAACCGGCTCATCTCCGCCATCTTCTCCCGGACGGCGTTGGCCGTATCCAGGGCGTTGGCGCCGGCGGCCTGCCGGATGGCGATGCCCGCGGAGGGTTTCCCGTTGTAGGCGCCCGAGATGTCGTAGGCCTCGGTTCCCAGTTCCGTCCGTCCCACGTCCCGGATGCGGACGGTGGAGCCGTCGGGATTGATGCGGATGGGGATGGCGGCGAATTCCTCGGGGGTTTTGAGCATGTTCTGGACGACGATGGAGGCGTTCAGGCGCTGGCCCGTCACCGCCGGCGCTCCGCCCAACTGCCCGGCGGAGACCTCCACGTTGTAGGCCCTGAGCGCGGCGACCACCTCCGCCACCGTCAGGTTGTAGTCCGTCAACTTGTCCGGGTTGAGCCAGACCCGCATGGCATAGCCGCTGCCGAAGATCTGCACTTCCCCCACACCGGGCACCCGCGCCAGGACCTTTTCCAGGTTGGAGACGGCGAAGTCCCTCAGGTCGTTGCCGTCCATGCGCCCGTCTTCCGAGATCAGGCCCACGACCATCAGGTAGTTCCGGGTGGATTTGCTGACCTGGACGCCCTGGTTCTTGACCACGTCGGGCAGGCTGGACATGGCGAGCTGGAGCTTGTTCTGCACCTGTGCCCAGGCGAGATCCGGATCGGTTCCCGCCTCAAAGGTGAGCTCCAGGCGGGAGGACCCCGAGGAATCGCTGGTGGCGGACATGTAGAGCAGTTTCTCGAAGCCCGTCATCTTCTGTTCGATGATCTGGGTGACGCTGTTCTCCACGGTCTCCGCCGAGGCCCCGGGATAATAGGTACTGATGGCGATGGAGGGCGGCGCGATGAGGGGGTACTGGGAGATGGGCAGGTTGTAGATCGCAAGCCCCCCCGCCGCCATGATGATGATGGCGATAACCCACGCAAAGACCGGACGATCCAGGAAGAATTTCGACAGCATCGCCTGTCACCGCCCGCTCTTGTCCGCTGCCGGCGCAGCTGCGTCTTTCGCCCTGCCGGCATTGTTTTCGTTCTCGGCGACGAAGGGAACCGTCTTCACGGTGGCGCCGGGTCTTGCCTTCTGCATGCCCTCGACGATGACCTGATCGCCCGCCGCCAGGCCGGAGGAGACGAGCCACTGGTCGCCGATGGCGCGGTCCGTCGTGATCATCCGCTGCTGGACTTTCCCTTCTTTATCCACGACCAGGACGAGCGGGTTTCCCTTGGGATCCCGTGACACCCCCTGCTGGGGGACAAGGATGGCCTGCTTGTGGACACCCTCCTGTACCACCGCCCGGACGTACATGCCCGGCAGGAGGATGCCCTTCGGATTGGGGAAGACCGCCCGGAGGATGACCGAACCGGTTGTCGGATCGACCGTGACGTCCCGGAACTGGAGGGTTCCCTCCAGGGGATAGGTCCTGCCGTCATCCAGGATGAGCCCGACTTTTTTCTGTTTTGCCCCGTTTGAGTTCAGGTGGCCCTCCTCGGCGCTTCGCCGCAGCCGCAGGAGGTCGGTCGTGGACTGGGGCACGTCCACGTACATGGGATCCAGCCGCTGGATGGTGGCCAGGGAAGAGGGCTGCTGGGCCGAGACAAGGGCGCCCTCGGTGACGCTGGATCTCCCGATGCGGCCCGAGATGGGTGCCGTGACGGAGGTGTATTTCAGGTTGATCCGGGCGTTTTCGACCGTGGCTTTCCAGTACTGGACGTCCGCCTCCGCCTGTTTCAGGGCGGCCGAGGCGTCATCGTAATCCTGCTGGCTGACGGCCTTGTCGGCCAGGAGTTCCTTCACGCGTTCGGCCCGTAAGCGAATCGCCGGCAGGTTGGCCTCGGACCGGGCCAGGGCGGCCCGGGCATTGTCAAAGGCCGCCTGGTACGTGGCCGGATCGATCTGGTAAAGAACCTGCCCGGCCTTGACGTCGGCGCCCTCCGTGAACAGGCGCCTCTGGACAATGCCCCCCACCTGGGGACGCACCTCGGCGATCTGGTGGGCCTTGGTCCGGCCGGCCAGTTCTGTCGTCGTGGCGATCGGCTGCGGCTGGATTGTAATGACGGCGACTTCCGGCGGTCCACCCTGCGGAGGTCCTCCCGCCGTCTGCTGCCCGCATCCGGCGGCGATCAGAACGCCCAGGAAAATACCAACGATGGCTTTGTACCCGACTCTCTCGAAAATCCGCATGCCACACCTCGATGTCGTTGCTCGCAAGTCGTTCACCGCCCGCTGCCGGGCTCGGAATCCCTTCTGAATATCCTTTCGGAAACATATGCGCGGAATGAATGTTCATTCTTTCCGGCATGGAAATGCGGGTCGGATCACCGCCCGCCTGTCCCGGTTTTCGTTATCTTTTCAACGCGTCCCAGCAGGCCTCCGCAGTTCTTTCGGTCAGGTCGTCGTCCATTTCGATGAACCCGTTGAGCTGGTCCTGGATCAGGCCGAACAGGGGACCGAAAGCCAGGGAAAAGATCACCAGAATGGGCAGATCCTTCAGGATCTGCTGCTCGACTCCCTCCTCGAAGAGATCCCGGATGGGGTCCTGCTCTTCCGGTTTGTTCAGGAGCCTGTCACGGTGCTGGGCCACGCCGTAGGGGGAGTTGTGGTATTGCTCCAGGTACCGGAAGTGGAGAGGGTTGGCGACCAGGTACCGGAACAGTGCCTTCCATAGATGAAAGAAACGCTCCCGGGCGGGCCTTTCGGCCGGGTGATCCGCCAGGAGGGTCACCATGAGCTTCGCTTTCAGCTCCTCGAAGAGTTGCCGGATCAGGGCTTCCTTCGTCTCGAAATAGCGGTAGATCGTCCCCGCCCCCACCCCCGCCTTCTCGGCGATCATGGCCATGGGCGCCCCGTGGAAACCGCGCTCGGCGATCAGTTCCAGGGCTGCCTGCAGAATCTCGTCTCTCTTGGTGGGTGTTTTCAAGCGCCGGTCAGCTCCTTGCTCGCGGTGCGGAATGAATGTTCGCTCCGCTTAGAGAAGCACAGATAAAATGTCAAGTGATTTTTTGTTAAGGATGTGAAAAGGACCCGTTACCGCAGCGGATTTCAGCGTTGTTACCGGCCTGGGTCTTCACGGTGCCGCCAGTTTCATGCCCAGGGCCCGGGCCTCCTTCATCGCCTTTTCGTCGGCACGGATCTTCCCGGCGTCCATGGCGCTTCCGTAGACCATTCCGACGAGATCCGCCTCCACGTAGGCGTAGGCGTCCTGGAAGGCCCGCAGCGCGTTGACGGCTCCGGAATCGAAGGGGTCCTCGCCGCCGTAGGCCATGGCGACCGCGATCCGCTTTCCCCGGAAGGGGTCCTTCCCGTAGGCGGGCAGGGCAAAGCAGCGGTCCATCCAGAGCTTCGTCTGGGCGGTCATGGTGAACCAGTAGACGGGGCTGGCGATGACCCAGGCATCGGCGGCCAGGAGCTTCGGGTAGATGGCCTGCATGTCGTCGTCGATGGCGCAGCGCTTCGCGTTCTTCTTCTGGCAGGCCATGCAGCCCTGGCAGGGGGATATCTTCAGGCCATGGAGGTAGACCGTTTCCACCTTCGCCCCCTTCGAGGCGGCCCCCCGGGCGATCTCCCCGGCGAGGATCGCCGTGTTTCCCTTCTTCCGGGGGCTGCCCAGAAGCACCAGCACCTTCTTTCCCGTCTCATCCGTCTTCATTGGATATTTCTCCTTGTCTTCCCTGATTTCCGTTTTCTGTCTCGAATCCGGACGCTTCCGCACTTTCCCGGAGGGCGGGCTTCCGGCCCCGCCGGCCGCCGATCCGTTCCGTGAAGCGAATCCCTCCCCGGACGCCGCCATTCGCCGCAGCTCCCTGCGCAGGATCTTGCCCATGGGGTTGCGCGGCAGGCGGTCGACGACGGTCACGCGGAGGGGCCGCTTGTGCCGGGAGAGATGCTCCCGGCAGTGCCGGAGGAGGCTTTTTTCCGTGGCGGACTCACCCTCCCGGAGCTCCACGTAGACGACGGCCTCTTCCCCGACGACCGGATCGGGCACGCCCACGGCCACGGCGTCCCGGACGGCCGGATGCAGGTGGAGGACCTCCTCGATGTCGCGTGGATAGATGTTGAAGCCCCCGCGGATGATCAGGTCCTTCTTCCGCTCCACGATGTACAGGTAGCCGTCCCCGTCCATCCGGGCCATGTCTCCCGTGTACAGCCAGCCGTCCCGGAAGGTTCGGGCGGTCTCTTCGGGGAGGTTCAGGTAGCCTGCCGCCACGTTGGGGCCCCGGACGAGCAGCTCTCCCACCTCTCCGGGGGCGGCGTCGTGGTCCCGGCCGTCGACGATCCGCACCTCCACGGAGGGGATCGGCTGGCCGACGGAGTCCGGCTTGACGGGCCGCCCCTGGTAATTGGTGCTGACCGCCGGCGACGCCTCCGAGAGCCCGTAGGCGGGATAGACGGTGCAGCGGAACGTTTCCTCGAAGCGCCGGAGGGCCGGGAGGGGAAAAGGCGCCGAGCCGGCGAGGCATTTTTTCAGCGACGAGAGGTCGTATTTTCCCGCCTCCGGGCTTCCCAGCATCATCATGAACATGGCTGGAACACCCGGGAAATCGGTCACCCGGTGCTTCTCGATCAGGGCGAAGGCCTCCTCGGCCTGGAAGCGCCGCATCAGGACGTGCAGATTGCCGTACCGGCAGGCCTTGTTCATGGTGGTGATCCCGAAGGAATGGGACAGGGGCAGGGCCACCAGCGTGACGTCCGACGCCTTCGTCCCGTGGGCCCGGGCGGCGTTGACCGCGTTGGAGTAGAGATTGGCGTGGGTCAGGATCACGCCCTTGGGGTTCCAGGTCGTCCCGGCCGTGTAGAGAATGACGGCGAGGTCCGTTTCCCGGATGTCCGCCCCTGCTTCGTTTTCCGGGCCCGTCGCGGCGAGGGAGCGGAAGGAGATCGCTCCGGGCGGAGGGGTGTCTCCCGTGACGAGGCGGTGTTTCAGGGATTCGGCGGAAGCGAGGACGGCCCGTTGCGCCTGCAGAATCTCCGGGCTCGTGACGAGGGCCCTGGCCTGGCAGTCGTTCAGGATGTGCCCAAGCTCCACGGCTCCGACCGACGGGATGATCGGGACGATGACGGCTCCGCACCGCAGGATTCCCTGGTAGCCGACGATGACCTCCGGGCTGTTGGGGAGAAGCACCGCCACCCGGTCGCCCCTGCCGATGCCGAGCCTCTTCAGGCCGGAGGCCAGGCGGTTGGCATCCCGAAGGATTTCCGCGTTGGTGAAGGGTTTCCCTTCGAAGACCAGGAACGGGTATTCGCCGAAGCGGTCGAGATTTTCGTCGGCCAGCGTGACGAGGTTCATGCTCTTTGATTCCTCCGGTCTTTGCAGATCGTGGCCGCCGATCAGGTTTTTTTCAGCCGGTCATAGACCTTGCAGGCGTCCTTGACGCCCAGGGTGCAGGCCGTCCGGGCGTCCTCCAGGGATTTCTGCACCTCCCCCTTCCGGTAGTAGCAGCTGCCCCGGTTGTAGTAGGCCCAGCCGTTGTTGGGACGAAGCTCGATGGCTTTGGTGAGGGCGGCGACGGCCTCGTCGTTCCGCTTGCTGCGGCTGTGGATCCATCCCATCCAGTTCCAGGCGTCGGCGTTCCGGGGATTCAGCGCCACCGCCCGGTCCAGGTCCACCAGGGCACGGGCTTCCTCATTCTTCCTTGCCAGGGCCCGTCCCCGCAGGTAATGGGCCTTGTCTTTCATCGGATCCGCCTCGATGGCGCGGCTGAAGGCGGCGACGGCCTGATCCAGCCGGTTCTGCTTCAGGTGCCGCAGGCCCTCCTGAATGGGCTCCGCGACGGCGGGCCGGACGGCGATGAGGGGGGTGTCGCCGGGGAGGGGAGTTTTGCCCGTGACGGGGATGTCGCCGGTGACGGGGATGCGGCCGGACCGCTCCGCTCCGGGCGTCTCCAGAACGAGGGGCTGCATCCTTCCCTGGCGGTCCTCGTAGGCGGCCGTCAGGATCTTCCAGGCGCCGCGCTGTTTCGACAGGGTCACCTGGGCCTTGGTGGACCTCGTTGTGCCTTCCACGAGAAACGTCATGGAGGCCCGTCCGACCTGCCCGGAAGTGCTGATGCTGACGGGGAACCAGGGCTTCACCTCCCGCACTTCCCCTATCTCCTGGCGGATCTGCGGATTCTGTTTCAGGTAGGTCTCGCAGAGCCGGAAGGGATCCGACTCACGGATAAAATCATAGGCTGCGGAGATGACCAGGATGATCCCGACGATGAGGAGGAATGGCAGCGCCCTCCACCCCCCGCCCTTGGGTTTGACCGGCTCGTAGGAACCGGGCGGTTTCGGAGGGGACGGCGGCGGAGACGGGGATGAGTGCATGTCCGGGTAGGACGGTCCCTGTCCTTTTTTTCTCAGGATGCTCTTCATGACCGGTGCCTCCTTCCTCTTGACCCGGGGGAATGCGTCCCCCGCGTCCGGTATCGCGGGAGCGCGTCACGCCGCGCCCCCCGGAACGGTTTTAGAGGAGAAACTCGGAGCGGACCCGGCCCCGACCGTCAAACCGGATGCCCTCCCGCTCAAGCAGCGTCCGCTTCAGGTCCGGACCGCCGCCGAAGCCGCCCAGGCTGCCGTCGGACCGGACGACCCGGTGGCAGGGGATAGCCAGGGGGAAGGGATTGGAGGCCATCACGGTTCCGATGGCCCGGGCCGCTCCCGCGTGGCCGGCGGCGGCCGCCAGCGATCCGTAGGTCCTCACCTTGCCCCGGGGAATCCGTCCCGTCTCCGCAAGCACCCGGCGCCGGAAAGGGGCCAGGGATTCCATCTCCATCTCTTCAAAAGGAACGGGGGCGGCCTCTCCGCGGATGAGGCGGAGGAGGCTCTCTTCCATGTCCCCATCCACTCGCGCCTCCCGCGGGCAGGCTCCGGGATAATCCAGGCCGATCCTGCGAATGACCTCCCAGCGGCGGGCGGGGAGATAGATGCGGACGACGGGGCCGGCTCCGCCGGCCTCCCGGACCACTCCGGCGATGCCCGATTCCGACGGCAGCAGATGGTACACGAAGACGGGCGATGTTTTCCTGCGCGAGCCGGTTTCACGCTTCATGACAACCTCCCGGTCCGGTCATGTCATGTGTTCGATGAGGATCTGGACACCGATGCCGATCAGGATCAGCCCGCCCAAGAGCTCCACCTTCCGTCCGAAAAGGGACGCCAGCTGTCGTCCGGCCAGCATGCCCGCCATGGTCATGGCGAAGGCGACGATGCCGATGACGGCGCTCGGGTACAGGATCGGCGTCTTGAGGAGGGCCATGGTCATGCCCACCGCCAGGGCGTCGATGCTGGTGGCTACCGAGAGCATCAGGAGCGTCCAGCCCCGAGTCGGGTCTTCCCGGTCCGTGCGCTCCCTTCCTTCCCCGGCGAAGGATTCATGGATCATCCGGGCTCCCACGAAGAGGAGAAGCCCGAAGGCCACCCAGTGGTCGTACGCGGAGATGCGCTCAACGACGGTTCTCCCCGCCAGCCAGCCGAGGACCGGCATGAAAAACTGGAAGATCCCGAAGGAGACCGAAAGCCGGAGAACGGGACCCGGGGAGACGCGTCCCCGAACGGCACCGATGCCGATGGCCACGGAGAAGGCGTCCATGCCGAGCCCCACGGCGATGATCAGGATGGAAAGAAAGCTCATGAACCGGCCGGGCCGCCCGGCAGTTTTCGGAAGAAGGCGGCGATCCTCTCGGCAGTCTTTTTACCAATCCCGCCGGCCTTTTGCAAGGTCGGGACGTCGGCCGCGCGGACGGCCGCGGCGGAGCCCAGGGCCGAGAGCAGGGCCTTGCGGCGGGAAGGGCCGATCCCGGGGATGCCTTCCAGGGCGGAAGAAAGATCGTTTTTTGCCTTTCGCTGATGCAGGTAGGCCTGGGCGAAGCGATGGGCCTCGTCGCGGACCTGCTGCAGCAGATACAGGAGCGGCGGCCAGCGCGACGGGTCGAGGGGGTCTTTTCGTCCGGGGAGGAAGACCCGGTCTCCCCGGGTTTCTTTCCCTCCGGCCGGGTGCTCCCGGGACTCCTTGGCCAGGGCGACCACCTCCACGTCCTTCACGCCGGTGTCCCGGAGGGCTGACAGGGCCACCCGCAGGTGCCCCTTCCCGCCGTCCACGACGATCAGGTCCGGCGGCTCCTCGTTTCCGGAGAGTCGCCGGCGAAGAACCTCGTACATCATCCCGTAGTCGTCGATGCCCTCCACCGTCCGGACCCGGTAGCGCCGATAACGCCCCCGGTCGGGCCGTCCCTCCCGGAAGGCGACCTTGGAGCCGACGGCGACCTCCGCTCCGAGGCTGGCGATGTCGAAGCACTCGATCCGCTCCGGAATTTTCTTCAGGGACAGCTTCTCTGCCGCGAGCTCCAGGGCCCGCCGGGGATCGGACCCGGGGGAGCGCGCCGCCCGGAGGGCGTTTTCCGCGTTCCGGCCGGCCATCTCCACGAGTTTCCTCGGCTCCCCCCTCTGCGGGAGGGAGATCGTGACCCCCCGTCCCCTCCGCTCTTCCAGCCACTCGGATACGACCTCCCGGTCCGGGATATCGACGGGCAGCAGGATCTCCGGCGGAATGCGGACCTCCCCGTCGTAGTAGCGCTTCAGGAGGGCCGAGAGGATCTCCTCCCGCTCCAGGGCCAGGCGGACCGGGGGAAACAGGAGCTGCCCCGTGACCTTTCCCTTGCGGACGAACAGGAGGCAGACCTGCGTCAGCCCTTCTTCCCCGTGGATTCCGAAGACGTCCCGGTCGCGATGGGTCATGGAGAGGACGTACTGCTTCTCCAGGACGCGCTCGATCGCCTCGATGCGGTCGCGGAGCCGGGCGGCTTCCTCGAACAGGAGGTTCTCCGCGGCCTTTTCCATCCGGCGTCGCAGGTCTGCCAGGAGGACCCGCTCCCGCCCTTCCAGGAAGGCCAGGCTGTCCCTGACGAGCGCGGCGTAAGGGCCCGCCTCGATGAGTCCCGTGCAGGGGGCTGAGCAGCGCCGGATCTGGTACTCCAGGCAGGGACGGCGGCGCCCGCGGAAGTCCGCGTCCCGGCAGGTGCGGAGCGGGAAAAGGCCGTGCAGGAAGGAGAGGGTTTCCCGGGCCGAGGCACTGGACGGGAAGGGACCGAAATAGCGGGCGCCGTCCTTCCGCGGGCGCCGGACGAGCTGGTAGCGCGGGAAAGGGTCCCGCGTGTCGATTCGGATGTGGAAGTAGGCCTTGTCGTCCCGGAAGTCGACGTTGTAGCGGGGACGGTGCTCCTTGATGAGGGTGTTCTCGAGGAGGAGGGCCTCCTTTTCCGTGGCCGTGACGATGAACGCCACGTCTTCAAGGCGGCCGACGAGAAAGGGGATCATGAACCGCCCGTCCGTACCGCCGGCATAGCTCTTGAGACGGCTCCGGATGTCCCTGGCCTTGCCGACGTAGAGGACCTCCCCGTCCCGTCCCTTCATGAGATAGACGCCGGGTCCCCGGGGGGCGCTGTCCACGAGGGCGTCGAGGGCGGCCCGGTCCACGGCTATCCCTCCAGGCGCCGCACGGCGCGCAGGACCTGGAGCGACTTGATCTCCCGCCCGAGCAGGTGCCGGATGAAGCAGGCCGTCAAGACCCGGCTTTCCTCCGCCGCCTGGCGGGTGAAGGAGATCCGTCCGATCCGTTCCAGTTCCACGTCCTTGCCCAGAAGAAGGGTTTTCAGGGTTCCCGCCGTGACGGCCACGGCGTCGGGATCTCCGGTTCCGCAGGCACCGCAACGGATTCCGCCCTGCCGGGGGTCGAAGCGCCAGGTCCCGCTGCCCGCCTCGCACCGGCAGGCGGTGCAGCGGTCCAGGACGGGCTCGAATCCGGAGGCCTTGAGCAGGCGGATCTCATAAAATCGCAGGTGGTCTTCCGTCAGGGCCGGCTCCCGGTCGAGAAGGCGGAGAAAATCGCGGACCAGGCCGAAGAGCGCGTCGTTTCTCTTCCCCTCCACGGAGAAATGGTCGGCCAGGTCGACGACGTACGAGGCGAGGAGCGTCTTCTCCAGGTCTCCCCGGAGGGCTTCGTGGTGGTCCACCGGATCGCTCGCCTCGATCAGGGCGAGGGAGTCCCTGGAGCGGCGGGAGAAGAGGATCCGGACCCGCGAGAATGGCTCCAGGGCGTTGGCGAACCGTTTCCGGCTCTTCCGGGCGCCTTTGGCGATTCCCCGGACCTTGCCGAATTCGTCCGTCAGGAAGGTGACGATGCGGTCCGAGTCCCCGTAGTCCAGCGTCCGCAGGACGAAGGCCTCGGCCTTAAGAGGCGTTCTCGGATTCACGGTAGACGACCTGGCCGCCCACGATGGTCATCACGGCCCTGCCCTTCATGGGCATGTCCTGGAACGGCGTGTTCCGGCTCCGGGAGCGGAAAGAGCCGCTGTCCACCGTCCAGAAGCGGTTCAGGTCCAGCACGGTGATGTCCGCGTCGGACCCGGGCTTCAGGGTGCCCCCGGGGACACGGAGAATCTGCGCCGGCCGGAGGCTCATCCGGAGGACCAGTTCCGGCAGCGTGAGGACCCCCTTGTGGACCAGCTTCAGGGTCAGGCCCAGGGACGTCTCGAGGCCCACCATCCCGAAGGCGGCGACATCGAACTCGACGGCCTTGTCGGTCAGGGCGTGGGGGGCGTGGTCGCTGGCGACGGCGTCGATGGTCCCGTCCCGCAGGGCCTCGCGGATCGCCTCCATGTCGGCGGCGGAGCGGAGCGGCGGGTTTACCTTCAGGTTCGTGTCGTAGTCCCGGAGGGCATCATCGGACAGGGTGAAATAGTGGGGGGCCGTCTCCGCCGTCACGGCGACGCCCCGCGCCCTGGCCTCGCGGAGGAGGCGGACGGATCCGGCGGTCGTGACGTGGCAGATGTGGATGGACGTGCGGGTGTACTCCGCCAGCAGGATGTCCCGGGCGATCATGGCCTCCTCGGCCGCCGCGGGGATGCCCCGGAGGCCGAGCTCCGTCGAGACGAGGCTCTCGTTCATCAGGCCGCCCGCCGACAGGGTCGGGTCCTCGCTGTGGGACAGGACGGGCATGTCCAGGGAGTGGGCGTATTCCAGGGCGCGTCGCATGACGGAGCCGTTCGTGACGGGGCGGCCGTCGTCGGAGAAGGCCGCCGCGCCGGCCTCTTTCAGGTCCCAGAATTCCGAGAGGATCTTTCCCTCGAGGTTCCGGGTGATCGACGCCACCGGGTAGACGCGGGCCTTGCCGCTGGCCGCGGCCTCCCGGAGGATGAACTCCGTCACGGAACGGTTGTCGTTGACGGGATCGGTGTTGGCCATGCAGGCCACGGCGGTGAAGCCCCCTGCCACGGCGGCCTCGCAGCCCGTGGCGATCGTTTCCTTGTACTCGAAGCCGGGTTCCCGGAGGTGGACGTGCATGTCGATGAGCCCCGGAACCATCACGAGCCCCTTCATGTCCAGAATGGACGTGCCATTGTCGGTCTTTTTCCCCTTGCCGGCCGGGGAGGGGATGTTCCGGGCGATCCGGGCCACCTTGCCGTTCCGGATCAGGATATCCATGGGGCCGTCGATGTCCTGGGAGGGATCGACGAGCCGCCCGTTTTTGAGAAGAAGGGTCATTGTTTTCCCCCTGTCAGGAGGTAGAGGAGGGCCATCCGCACGGCCACCCCGTTGGTTACCTGTTCCAGGATCACCGACGACGGGCCGTCGGCGATCTCCGGGGCGATCTCCACCCCCCGGTTGATGGGGCCGGGGTGCATGACCAGGACGTCCGGCCCTGCCAGGTCGAGATGGCGCCGGCTCAGGCAGTAGCGCCGGGCGTACTCCCGGAGGGAGGGGAAGAAGTTCTGCTGCTGCCGCTCCGCCTGGATGCGAAGCATCATGATCACGTCCACTCCCGAGACGGCCTCCTCAAGGGACGTCCGGACTTCCACGCCCAGGCCTTCGATGTCCCGGGGCATCATCGTGGCGGGGCCCGCCACGGTTACCTGTGCCCCCATCTTGTGGAGGCCGTAGATGTTGGAGCGGGCCACCCGGCTGTGGGCGATGTCCCCAACGATGGCTACCTTCAAACCCGCCACACCGCCTTTCTTCAGGCGGATCGTCATGAGGTCGAGCAGGGCCTGGGTCGGATGCTCGTTGGCCCCGTCGCCGGCGTTGATAATGGACTGCCGCACCATCCGGGCCAGCATGTGGGGCGCCCCGGAGGCGCTGTGGCGGATGACGATCACATCGGGATTCATGGCCTCCAGGGTTCTGGCCGTGTCGATCAGGGTTTCCCCCTTCACGACGCTGCTGGTGGAGGTGGAGATGTTGATGGTGTCGGCGCTCAGCCGCTTCCCGGCGATCTCAAAGGAGGTCCGGGTGCGTGTGCTGGCCTCGTAGAAGAGGTTGATGATCGTCTTGCCGCGCAGGGTCGGCACTTTCTTGATCTCCCGGGAGGATACCTCCACGAAGGACTCCGCCGTGTCGAGGATGATCCCGATTTCCTCAACCGACAGGTCCTTGATTCCCAGGATATCTTTCTTCTGCAGGATCATAAATGGACCTCGTCTGGTCTGTCCGGTCCGTCGGCCGGTTTCCTGTTCATTCCTGGCCGGGCTCGATGACGACTTCGTCGACGCCGTTCTTTTCCGTCAGGTGCACGCTCACGTCCTCCCAGAGGGAGGAGGGAAGGTTCTTGCCGACGAAATCGGCCCGGATGGGGAGTTCCCGGTGCCCCCGGTCGATCAGGACGGCGAGCTGGATGAGCTTCGGCCGTCCGAAGTCGATCAGGGCGTCCATGGCCGCCCGGATCGTCCGCCCGGTGAACAGGACGTCGTCCACCAGGACCACCTTGCGGCCGTCCAGGGAGAAGGGGATGTCCGTCTTGCCCAGCTGGGGCTTCCGTTTGGAAGTCTGAAGGTCGTCCCGGTACAGGGTGATGTCGACGATCCCCATGGGCACGCGGGCCTTTTCAATCTGCTCGATCTTGTTCTGCAGTCGCTGGGCGAGATAGATTCCGCCCGTCCGGATGCCGATCAGGACCAGGTCTTCGATCCCCTTGTTCTTCTCCAGGATTTCATAGGCGATCCGGGTGAGGGAGCGGTCGATGCCTTCCGCATTGATGACCACTTTTTTCTTTTCCATGCGATGGGTTTCCCCCCTTGGCAAAAAAAAAACCTTCCCGGGTATCGGGAAGGCGTCACGTCATCCTGTATTTGCAGAGCGGTTTTTTCATGGCGTTCCTTTTCCAATCTCGCCGGATCAAGTTAAAAGGACCGGTCCTTTTCGAAAGAGTACGTTAGTCCAGGGGGCCGCAGCCTGTCAAGGACAAACTGCCCGCCTCGCTGCTGCGGCCGGTCGACGCTTCTTATTTCGTGGAACTGTGGTATAAGGACACCCGAAAAATGCATGGGAGGGGCGGAGCCGAACGTGAAGATCATCATCGTCGGGGCCGGCGAGGTCGGCTACCACATCGCGAAGAAACTGTCGGAAGAGAAGCAGGACGTGGTGCTCATCGACAAGGATCCGGGCAAGATCCGGCGGATCGGCGAGAACCTGGATGTCCAGTCCTACCAGGGTTCCGGCACCAGCCCGCAGGTTCTCCGGGATTCCGGGATCGCGGATGCGGACATGCTGGTCGCAGCAACGGACAGCGACGAGGTGAACCTGATCTCCTGCCTCCTGGCCCGAAGCCTCAATCGCCATATGCTCAAGGTAGCCCGGGTGAAGAACGAGGAGTATCTCCGGGAGAAGGAGCTCTTCCAGAAGGAGCTTCTCGGGGTCGACCTGATCATCAGCCCCCGGATCATGATGGTGGAGTCGATCCTGAACCTCATGAAGATCCCCGGGGCCTCCGAGGCGGTCGATTTCGTCGGCGGCAAGGTCAAGCTCATCGGGTTCTTCGTGACCGCCGAAACCCCTTTTTCCGGGCAGAAGCTGAGCGCACTCCGTGGATTCGAGGGGAGCGCCCTGGTGGCGGCGATCGTCCGGGGACACCGGATCCTGATTCCCAGCGGCAGAGACGAGATCCAGCCCCACGACCTGGTCTACATGGTGGTCCGGGCGGACCATCTTGACGCCACCCTCGAACGGCTCAACCTGAAGGGGGGGCCCGTGAAGAACATCTTCATCGTCGGCGGCGGGGAAACGGGGTTCGCCGTCGCCCGGGCCCTCGACGGCCGGGGCCTGAACGTCCGGATCCTGGATCACGATGGGGACCGCTGCAAGAAGATGGCGGCGAGCCTGGACACGGTCCTGGTCATCCGGGGGGACGGGACCGAGCGGGATCTTCTCCGGGAAGAAAACGCCGGAGCCTCGGACCTGTTCATCGCCTTGACGGGCGACGAGGAGAGCAACGTCTTCATCTCCCTCCTTGCCAAGGGATTGGGCGCCCGCCGCACGATCACCCGGGTGAGCAAGCTCAGCTACATGCCCGTGGTCTCCGCCATGGGACTCGACACAGTCCTGAATCCGCGGATGGCTGCGGTGCGGGCGATTCTCCAGTACATCCGCCGGGGGCGGATCCTGTCGGTGACGCCCCTCCGGGAGGAGCAGGCCGAGGCCATCGAGGCGGAGGCCCTGGAGACCTCCGAGATCGTCCGCGCCCCCCTCTCTCGGGTGAAGTTCCCCAAGGGGGCGATCCTCGGGGCCATCGTGCGGGGGGAGGAGATCATCATCCCCCGGGGCGACACGGTCGTGGAACCGAAGGACCGGCTCATCATCTTCGCCATGCAGGACGTCGTCGCCCGGCTGGAAAAGCTCCTGACGGTGAAGCTGGAGTATTTTGAATGAACGGGCGGCTCATTGCCTACCTGCTTTCCATCCTCGTTCTCGTCCTGGGCCTGTGCATGGTCCTGCCCGTCCTGGTCTCCCTGTGGTACGGGGAGCCATCTGCCCGGCAGCTGTTTCTCGCGGCGATCCTCACCGGAAGCCTGGGCCTGGCCATGAGGGCCGTCTCGGGCCGGCCCGACGACCGGTACCTGAGCCATCGGGACGGCGTCGCCATCGTCACGGGGGGCTGGGTGCTCGCCGGCCTGGTGTCGACGCTTCCCTATCTCCTGGCGGGTGCAATTCCGAGCTTCACGGACGCCTTTTTCGAGAGCGTCTCCGGCTTCACCACCACGGGCTCCAGCATTTTCAGCACCGTCGAGGGGCTGCCCAGAGGTGTTCTCTTCTGGCGGAGCCTGACCCAGTGGCTCGGGGGCATGGGGATCATCGTCCTGTCCATTGCGATCCTTCCATTCCTGGGCATCGGGGGGATGCAGCTCTACAAGGCGGAGACGCCCAGCCCCGTCGTGGACAAGCTGACGCCGCGGATCTCCGACACGGCCAGGGTCCTGTGGAAAGTCTATGTTCTCCTGACGCTGGTGCAGATCGTCCTTCTCCTCTTCGGCGGCATGTCCCTCTTCGACGCCGTGTGCCACGCCTTCACGACAATGCCCACGGGCGGTTTTTCCACGAAAAATGCCAGCATCGCCGCCTACAACAGCGTCTATATCGAGATCGTGGTGACCATGTTCATGGTCCTGGCGGGGATGAACTTCGCCCTGCACTACCGGCTGCTCCGGGGAGACATCCGTTCTGTCCGGAAGGATCCGGAGATCCGGGTCTATCTCCTCATCTTCGGAGTCCTGACGCTCCTGGTGGCGGTGGACCTTTTCGTCCGGAACTGCGCGTCGGCACCGGAGGCCCTCCGCTACGCCTCCTTCCAGGTGGCCTCGATCCTGACGACGACGGGCTACACCACGGCGGACTTCGAACAGTGGCCGGCCTTCTCACAGATCGTGCTGCTCCTGTGCATGTTCCTCGGCAGCATGGCCGGATCCACCGGGGGCGGCATCAAGACGCTTCGCCTGCTCCTGCTGGCCAAGCACGCCTACCTCGAGATCGTCCGCGTGATCCATCCCCATGCCATGACCATCGTGAAACTCGGAAATGTCCCCATTTCCCAGTCCGTCCTCCGCAGTGTCTGGGGATTTTTCATTCTCTTCATGGGGATTTATGTCCTGGCGACGCTCGTCATGAGTGCCCTGGGAGTCGATTTCCTGACCTCCGTCTCTTCCGTGGCCACCTGTCTGGGAAACGTCGGACCGGGCCTGGGCGCCGTCGGGCCGACGGAGCATTTCGGCCACATGCCGGTTGTGGGGAAGTGGGTGCTCATCGCCTGCATGCTCCTGGGGAGGCTGGAGATTTACACGGTATTAGTATTCCTGATGCCCCGCTTCTGGAAAGACTGACAGGCTGCTGAAAAACAGCCGTCTGCTTCGTTCCCCTCATCCCGCACCGCTCGACGTACGGAGAAGTACGCCTCACGGTCCGGGATTTCGGGCGCCTCGCATCCAGCCATTTTTGAGCAGCCCTGGAAGAGGTTTTTTGACAGGCCGTTGAAAATAGGCCGTCTGCTGCGTTTCCTTCATCCTGTGCCGCTCGACGTACGAAAAAGTACGCCTCGCGGCGCAGGATTTCAGGGGCCTTGCATCCGACCCATTTTGAACGGCCTTGCTCAGCGGATCGAAATTTGACGGGCTGCTGAAAAACGGCCGTCTCCTTTGTTCCCCTCGTCCCGCACTGCTCGACGTACGAAAAACCCCTTCCTTCTCCTGTTGCCAAGTGCCATCTTCCGGGGCGCTGGGGGCTGCCACGGGGATTCCCGCCGTCGCGGAGACTTTTCCATGGAGCGCATCGTCTGGCCGGAAGTCCATCCGGATGGAAAAGTCTCCTGATTGCTCCTCTGGGAACCCCCGGTCGCGCCCCCGCGGATGAAGAGGAGAGGGGGAAGACAACTAGAATTCCTGTTTCGTGTGGAGTTGTTGCCCCGCGAACGTCGGTCGGGGAGAGGGGGCTTCCCGGAGCGCGAATAGCGGCTTTTTCGGGGCACCCTGCCGTCGCAGCGCAGCGCCCGCAAAGTCATCTGTCTGAGCGCCCCCGGGCGCGAGTTATGACTTTGCAGCGGAGCGAGACGCTGCAGGGTCGAAAAAACGCTTCTGAGCGCGAGGGAAGCCTTGCTCCTTCTGGATTGGTGCTATCTCCACACAGGTCTTTCCGGGAATCCCCGTGGCAGCCCCCGCGCCCCGGAAGAATCTGCCAGCCGTGGGGGCTGATACAGGAGAGCCGTTGTTTCAGGCGTGGTTGCGGAGCTTCAGCTCCTGCGGGTGGGGATTCAGGTAGACCTGGTCCGCGAGGTAGGGCTCGTCGAACTTCCGGACGTAGTGGCGGATCAGGGTGACCGGGACGATCAGCGGGATGTCGCCCCGGCGGTAGTCGGCGATGACCTCCTGCAGCTCCTGCCGTTCGTCCGTAGAGAGCTGTTTCTTGAAATATCCCGCCATGTGCTGGAGAACGTTGGCGTTTTTGGCCGGCGTGGCCTTGAGCCGGAGGGCCTCCGCCATAAGTGCCCCGTACCGGGCGTACAGCTCGCCCGCCGGGATCGTTCCGGCCCGGGCCACGAGCTTCCCCATCTCGCGGTAGTGCTTTTCGCTGTGGGCCAGGATGAAGAGCTTGTGGGTGGAGTGAAACCGCACCAGCTGCGAGGGCTTTGGGCTCGCTGCGGTCGTTTCGCGCCAGCGGCGGCAGGCGAAGATCCGCTCGATGAAGTTCTCCCGGAGGACCGGGTCCTGGAGTCGCCCCTCTTCCTCCACCGGCAGGAGGGGAAAGCGCTCCATGAAGATCCTGGCGAAGATGCCGGAGCCCTTTTTGACTGCCTGCCCGCCCCCTTCCGGGAAGACGTTCACTCGCTCCATGCCGCTGGAGGGCGACCGGCTCTTGAAGACGAATCCGCAGAGCCCCTCCTTCTCCAGCTCGGCCACGCGGCGGCCGGCCCAGGCCTCCATGCGGTCGGTGAGATCCCGCCCTGATTTCGTGGTGACCAGGCGTGGCCTCGCCGGGTCACCCTCCAGGTGCATCGACTCCCGGGGAACCCCCAGCCCGCATTCCACTTCGGGACAGACGGGAACATACTCCACATGGGCTCCGAGGGTGTCCCGAAGGTAGCGGTCCAGCTTGTGGCCGCCGTCGTAGCGGACGTTTTCCCCCAGGAGACAGGTGCTGATGCCAAGACGGATTCTGCCCATGGACGCCTGCTCTCCCATGCGATTCCCTTTCTGATCCGGCATGGCCGCCTCCTTATGACCGGGCCCGTCAGGTTTTTTTCAGGTGCCGGACGCCCGCCGCGCCCGCCACGACCACTTCTGAAACGGAGTCCAGGAACAGTCCGTGCTCCACGATTCCGGCCCGCGACTCGAGGACCCGGACCAGCTCCCTGGGAGCCATGATGGGGCCGAAGCGGCAGTCCATGATCAGGTTGCCCTGATCGGTTTTGAAGAGGCTCTTGTCGGCGTTGCGCCGGTGGGATACCTTCGCCCCCAGGGACTCCAGGAAAGCCAGCTGGGAACGCCAACCGAAGGGGATCACCTCCACCGGGACGTTCCGCCGGGTTCCCAGCCGGGGAGAGAGTTTCGACTCGTCCACGACGATGACGACCCGCCGGCTGGCCTGGGCAACGATCTTTTCCCTGAGGAGAGCGCCCCCTCCGCCCTTGATGAGATTCAGGGCCGGGTCCACCTCGTCGGCCCCGTCGATGGTCAGGTCGATGGAAGGCCGGGCATCCAGGGTCGTCACCGGGACGCCATGCCGGAGGGCCTCCTCCTCCGCCTGGAACGAGCAGGGAATGCCCGTGATGTCCCGGAGCCTGCCGTCCTTCAGGCGCTCTGCGATCAGTTTCACGGCGTGGATGGCCGTGCTGCCGTGCCCGAGTCCCACCAGCATCCCGGATTCAATGAATTCCACGGCGAACGCCGTGGCCTGTCTTTTCCACTCCGCGGTGTCTGTCGTCATGGCGTTCCCTCCCTGTTCCCTGGTTTTCTGGCGGTCAAGAGGAATACCGTAAACTCCCGGATGCCGCCGCTTTTCGCCTCCTTCAGGACCCGGGCCGCCGTCGTGGTCCCGACGGACTCGAATCCCGCCGTCGCGGCGTCTCCGGCCAGCGAGGAGCGGTCGAATCCGAAATGGAAAACGCCCTGGTTGTCACGGTGGAAGCGCCCTTCTTCCGCGTCGAGGTCTGCCAGGGCGATCCGCCCGCCGGGATGGAGTACGGCGAAAATCCGCCGGAGGAGCGCGGGGATGTTCCGGATGTGGTGAAGGGTCATGCTGCTCATGACCAGGTGGTACGGACCGCCGGGGAGCGGACCGGTCTCGATGTCCACCTGCAGGGTCTTCACACCTTTCCAACCCATCCGCTCGATCTTTTTGTCCAGGACCTCCAGCATGCCGCGGGACCCGTCTGCGGCGGTCAGCGTCCCCACCTTCGGTGCCAAGAGGAGCGTGAGCAGGCCCGTTCCGCAGCCCAGTTCGAGGCAGTCCGTCCGGTGGTCCAGCGGGACCTCCCGCACGATCGCGCCGGCTACGTCCCCGGCGAGACGGACCCGCTCCGGCTTTTCGTCCCAGGACGATGCCGCATGGTCGAAATCGCGCCGCGGCGCTCCGTCGGATCCGGTCACGGAGTGACTCCTGGCATTTGAGTGAGGGTTGCTTGAGGGATGGAATACTATTGCATACTTTTCGCGTCGTGAAAAGGGCCGCGGCGTCTCCACGGCCGTCAGGCCGGGAGCGATCCTGCGGACGGAGGCGTGCCGCCGTTTTCAGCCGGACGTCCCTTCCCGCGCTTCAGCCACTGTCCGATGCGGTCGAAGAAGATGTAGAAGACGGGGGTTACATAGAGGGTGAGCATCTGGGAGAACAAGAGCCCTCCGACGACGGAGACGCCCATGGACATCCGGGCGTCGCCTCCGGCGCCGATGCCCAGCGCGATGGGCAGGGTTCCGAAGAGGGCCGCCATGGTCGTCATCATGATGGGGCGAAAGCGGACCACACAGGCCTTGTGGATGGCGCTCCGGGCGTCCAGCTTCTCCTCTTCCTCCGCTACGACGGCGAAGTCGACCATCATGATGCCGTTCTTCTTCACCAGCCCCACGAGCATGATGATACCCACGAAGGCGTAGAGATCCAGCTCCAGGCGGAACAGGAGAAGCGAAACGAGGGCCCCGAAGGCAGCCAGCGGCAGGGCCGACAGGATGGTGACGGGGTGGATGAAGCTCTCGTAGAGAATGCCCAGGACCACGTAGATGATGAAGATGGTGACGAAGAGAAGAAAGCCCAGGCTTCCGAAGGATTTCTGGAACTCCTCCGAGGCCCCCTCGAACTGGGCCGTCACGGACTGGGGCAGCACCTCGCGGGAGACGTTCCGGACGTCCGCCATGGCCTGGTCGATGGAGAAGCCCTGCTTGAGATTGAAAGAGATCGTGGCCGAGGGGAGCTGTCCCGAGTGGCTCACCGTCAGCGGTACCAGCTTCTCTTCCAGGCTGGCGAAGGCCTCCAGCGGCACCAGCTTGTTGTTGGAAGATTTGATGTAGACCAGGGACAGGACGGATGGATCTTCCCGGAATGCCGGGTCCAGCTCCAGGATCACGTTGTACTCGTTGCTCGCCCCATAGATGGTTGTGACCTGGCGGGATCCGAAGGACGTGTAGAGGCCGTCCTGGATCTGGGACGCCGTCAGCCCCAGGGACGAGGCCTTGTCCCGGTCGATGACGATCCGGATCCGGGGGCTCTGGATGTTGAGGTCTGAGTCCACGTCCGTCAGCGACGGGAGGGAGGCCATCTTTCCCTCCAGGATCAGCGCCGTCCGGTAGAGATCCTCCAGGGAGTTGCTCTGGAGGGTGTACTGCCAGTTGGCGGTGGAGTGCCGTCCGCCGATGGGGATGGGAGGCGGATTGTACGGGAAGGCAACGAGACCGGGGATGCTGTTCAGCTTCGGCCGGAGCTCGTTGATGATCTCGGCCACGCTCTCCTTTCTCTCGGAGCCCGGTTTCAGGGTTACGATGCAGAAGCCCGAGTTGGCAGCGTCGCTTCCGGCGATCGAGAAGAGGCCGCGCAGGTCCGGGTGGGCCTGAAGGATCCTGTTTGCCTGGTCCTGGTGCTCCACCATGTAGTCAAAGGAAGACCGGTCGCTGGCTTTTGTAAAGACGAGGAAGTAGTCCTGGTCCTGGGAGGGAACGAAGCCCTTGGGAATCCAGAAGAACAGAAGGACCGAAAGGGCCAGGATGAGGCCCGTCACGGCCAGGGTGGTCCGGGGGTGGTTGAGGGGCACCCAGAGGGTCCGGCCGTAGAAGGCGGCGGCCCGCTGGAAAAAGCGCTCCGTCCATTCCTGGAACCGCCGTCGCCGGCCGTCGCGATAGTGGCTGAGCAGCCGGCTGCAGAGCATCGGGGTCAGGGTCAGGGAGATGAACCCGGAGACGAGAATGGCTACACCGATGCTGACGGCGAACTCCCGGAACAGGCGGCCGATGATCCCGCCCATGAAGAGGATCGGGATGAAGACGACCACGAGCGAGAGGGTCATGGAGAGAATCGTGAAGCCGATCTCCCGGGAGCCCCGGAGGGATGCCGTCATGGCGTCCTCTCCTTCCTCCATCCGGCGGACGATGTTCTCCATCATGACGACGGCGTCGTCGACGACAAAGCCGACCGACAGGGTCAGGGCCATGAGGGACAGGTTGTTCAGGCTGAATCCCAGCAGGTGCATGACGGCGAAGGTGGCCACCAGCGAGAGGGGCACGGCGAGCCCGGGGATGAGGGTCGGCAGCAGGGACCCGAGAAACAGGAAAATCACCGCGACAACGAGGATAATGGTCAGGACCAGGGTAAACTGGACGTCGTCGATGGATTCCCGGATGTAGTCCGCCTGGTTGTAGAGCAGGATGAACTCGATGGCCTCGGGAATCATCTTCTGGAGCTGCGGGATCTTGGCCTTCATGTCCTCGGCGATCCGGACCGTGTTCTGGCCGGGCTGCTTGCTGACCGCCAGGACGATGGCGTTGTACTCCTGGTCCTTTGTGAGGAACCAGAGCCTCACCTTTTCATACTCGATCCCGTCCTCTGCGTGTCCGATGTCCTCAATCCGGAGAGGGATGCCGTTTTTGCTGGCCACGACGAGGCGGTTGTAGGCCTTCGCGTCGGGGAGCTGGCCCGTCGATTCCATCGTGTAGGACTGGAAAGACCCGTCGAGGGTCCCGCCGGGCCGGCTCACGTTTCCCTGCTTGATGGCGTCGGCCACCTCGTTCAGGCCGACGCCGCGGGCGGCGAGCTTCCGCGGATCCACCTGGACGCGGATGGCCTTTTTCTGGGCCCCCATGACCTTGACCTCCGCCACGCCGTCCACGGTGGACAGGGCGCCGCTGACGAAGTCCTCCGCCAGGTCCTGCACATCCGGCATGGGCATGGACCGGGAGGTCATGACGAAGTACATGATCGGCTGGTCGGCCGGGTTCGTCTTGGTGTACGACGGGGGTGTGGGCATGTCGGTGGGCAGGAGGTAGCGGGCGGCGGAGATGGCCGTATTCACGTCCTGGGCCGCGGCGTCGATGTTGCGCTCCAGTGAGAACTGGAGGGTGATGGTCGTGCTGCCCGTCCGGTTCGTCGAGGACATGGACTGGAGCCCGGCGATCTTCGTGAACTCCTTTTCCAGCGGCGTGGCCACGGTGGAGGCCATGATCTCGGGGCTGGCGCCGGTGAGGCTGGCGCTGACCTGGATCGTCGGGAAATCGACGTTGGGCAGGTTGTTGACGGGAAGATTCCGGTAACTGTGGATCCCGAAGAAGAGGATGCTCACCATGACCAGGATGGTCATGACGGGCCGCCGGATCCAGATTGCGGAGAGGTTCATGATCCTGCCTTCAGGGCTTTCCGGCGGTTGCCTTCTTGACCTCTTTGATCTCCACGGGGAACCCCTCACGGAGTTTCAGGTGGCCGTCGGTGACGACCGTCTCTCCGGGCTCCACGCCCTTGGCCAGGACCGTTTCCGGCCCCACGGTGCGGTCCACAGTCACGGGGCGCTGGACCACCGTCTTGTCCTGCCTGATCACGAAAACGTAATGTCCTTCCTGGCTTTTCTGGACGGCCGGTGACGGCACCACCAGGGCGTTTTTCTGGGTGGTGAGCTCCAGGGCCGCGTTGGCGAACTGTCCCGGCCACAGGAAGCCGTCCGCGTTGGCGAACTCCGCCTTGAGACGGATCATGCCCGAATCCGGGTCAACGGTGTTGTCGACAAAGACGAGAACCCCCACCCGGGCGTCCTTTTCCTTCCCCGGCAGCGTGGCCGTCACTTTCAGGGGCGATTGCTGCATCCGGCGGCGGATATCGGCCAGCTGGTTTTCTGCGATGGAAAAGCGCACGTAGACGGGGCGGATCTGGTTGACCGTGGTAAGGGTCCCGCTGTTGGCCGAGACGACGGCCCCCGGGTTAACTCCGTAGCTTCCCGTCTTGCCCGCAATGGGAGACTGTATGGAGCAGTACTGGAGGTTGAGCCGCGCTTTTTCGACGGCGGCGCGGTTGTCCCGGACGGTCTGGGACTGGGTGGTCTCAGTCGTCCGGTACCGGTCGTATTCGGACCGGGAGACGGCTCCCTTCTCCAGGAGGAAGGCATAGCGCCGGGACTCCGCCCGGTCGTGTTCGAACTGGGCCTCCTCCTTGGCCAGCCGGGCCTCCGCCTGGCGAAGCTCCTCGCGAAACGGGGCGGGGTCCAGGCTGAACAGGAGATCCCCCTTCCGGACCTCCTGGCCCTCCCGGAAATGAACGGCTGCGACCTTCCCGGTCACCTGGGGAACGACCGTCACGGTGCGGTACGCCTCCACGAGGCCGACGGCCTGGATCTGGACGGGCACGTCCTTCCGGACCGCCTCGCCGGCCGTGACGGGCACCGCCGGCGGCGCATGCTGCGCTTCCTTCTTTCCGCACCCGGTGGTCGAGAAACCGACAGCCAGCAGCAATACGATCCCGAGGAGAACACCTCTTTTCATATCTTCTTCCCCGTAGCCTTTTCGATGGCGGACTGGGCCTTCCGGTAGTCATAGAGGGCCTGGATATGTTTCAGTTTTGCATCGCTGAAGCCCACCGTTGCATCCGTGACCTCCACGGGCGTGCTCAGCCCCGCCGAATACTTGAGCGTGACGATTTCCAGGTTTTCCTCCGCCTGACGGACGGCCAGGGCTGCGTCGGAGATGCTTCTTTCCGCCTTCAGCAGGTTCAGGCAGGCCTTCTGGATCTCCGTTCGGACATCGAGCCGCTTGGAATCCAGCTGGGCCTGGAGCTTGTTCCGCTTCGCCAGGGCCTCCCGGATTCGGTTTTGCGTGGCCATACCCTCGAAAAGATTGACGGAGACCGTCACGCCGGCGTTCCAGCCCCGGGAGAGGGGCCTTTCGCTCCCGTCATAGGAATAGCCGGCCTTACCGCTGAGGCTGGGGAGGTACTCCTTCCGGGCCAGGTCGATTTCCCGCTCCGCCGCTTCGAGCTGTGCCGCCAGGGACTTCAGGTCCGACCTGGACTCCAGGGCCTGGGCCATCGCTTCGTCAAGGACGACCGGGTAGCGCTGGAACGCCAGGTTGTCCTCGATCCGGTAGGAGGGGGGAGAGGGGATGCCCATGACCTGATTCATGCTCACCCGGGCCAGCATCTCTTCGTTTTCCGCGGAGGTCAGCTCCAGCCTGGCATTGCTCAGGTCCACTTCCGCCTTGGTCACGTCGTAGCGGGACTTGGTTCCGGCCTCGAAGAAGACCTTTGCCTGCCGAAGATGCGCCTCGAACTTGCCGGCCTTCTCCATCTGCACCTCCCGGTTGCGGGAGGTCCGGAGGAGCTCGTAATAGGCCTCGCGGACGGAGTGGACCAGGGCCAGCCGCTGGTTTTCCAGGTCGTGCAGGGAGGCGTCCCGGGACAGGTCCTTCATCCGGATGGTCGTTTCCCGTTTCCCGAAATCGTAGATGTTCTGGGTGAGGGTGGCGGAAGCGCTGTAGTAGCTGTACGATTCCAGGGGAATCAGGGAGTAGTTGTCGGCGGCGTTCCGGTCGTCCGGGTTGTAGCGCGTGTAGCCGCCGGTGACGTCGATTTTAGGGAGGTAGTCCTTCCTTGCCTGGGCGGCCTGGGCCTCCCGGGCCTCCACTTCATACGCATAGGCCGCCAGGTCCGGATGCCGCTTCAGGGCGATCTCGATGCAGCGGGGAAGGGCGAGGGTCTCGCCTTCCCGGATGGCAGGCGCCTCAGCCCGGGCGTACACGGTCGTGAAAAGAAGGAAAAGCGCGATCGGGAACAGGGTGAGCCGGAGATTTCTGAGACCCATGGATCGCTCCGTGTCTTTTCCTTCCGCTGCAGGGAATGGCCGGAGGCGGCGGAGATGCGCCACCATACACAAGTTTCGTCCCGTGATCAAGGAGACCCATGGAAGGGTGAGCGGATGCCCGGTCTCTCTCCCACCGGCGGTTCACTGCAGAAGCATGCCCAGCCGGTCCCAGCGGACCCAGGTGTCGTCCCGGTTCCAGGACCAGTAGATGACAAAGGCCTTGCCCATGACGTCCTTGAGGTCGACGAACCCCCAGAACCGGCTGTCGTAACTCTGGTCGCGGTTGTCCCCCATCACGAAGATCGTGTCCCTGGGAACGGTGACAGGGCCGAAATTGTCCCGCGGCTGGATGGAGGCCGGAAAGATGACTTCATCCACGTGGACCCCGTGGCCGTCATCCTGGGGCTTGCCGTTCAGAAAGATCTTCTTGTTCTTGACTTCAACGGTGTCCCCCCCAACGGCGATGACCCGCTTGATGAAATCCTTGGAGCGGTCTTCCGGGTAGATGAAGACGACAATGTCGCCCCGCTTCGGATCCCCGATCGGGATCAGGGTCTTGCGGACGAAGGGGATCTTGACGCCGTAAAGAAACTTGTTCACCAGGATGTGGTCCCCGATCAGCAGGGTCGGCTTCATGGATCCCGAGGGGATTTTGAAGGCCTGTACGATGAAGGTGCGGATGAACAGGGCGATGAGAATGGCGATGATGATCGCCTCGGCGTATTCCTGAATCTTGGACTTTGGTTTCGACATGGTTCCCGTTACGAATAGATGTTGATAAGGGTCACGACAATCATGACCAGGGCGGTGCCTCCCTTTGCCAGGATGACCGCCATCCCGCCCAGAAGCGACCCCAGGCCGGCGCGCAGGGCCGGCCGGATCTTCCGCTGCTGCATCATCTCCACGGCAAAAACGCCGGCAAATCCTCCGGCGAAGGCCCCCAGCACCGTTCCCAGGCCGAACAGGAACGGGGTGAAGAGGAACATACCGGCGATGCTGCCCAGGACCGCCGCCCAGGCGCCTCTCCGGGAGGCTCCGAAACGGGCCGCGCCGACCGCCCGCAGGCCGAAGTCGAGCGCCTCCGCCAGGGCCGCGAGGAAGACCAGAATCAGGAGGACCTTCCAGCCCAGGGTGGCGAATCCCGTCGCGGCGGCGTACACAAAGGCCGCCGCCAGGATCAGGAACTGGCCGGGCAGTCCGAGCAGGGTAGCCAGCAATCCCACCAGGAAGGTGATGATGAGAAGAAAGATGCCGGCCGATTCCAGAAAGGACAAGTTACTTTTTCCCCTTTTTCCCGGCCGGCCGGAGCCTCTCCCAGGCCAGCACGACGGAGCTGGCGATGAAAATGGACGAGTAGGTTCCGATCACGATGCCGACGATGAGGGTAAAGGCAAAGTCGTGGATCACCGCTCCTCCCAGGAAGAAGAGCGCCACCAGGACGATGAAGACCGTCAGGGCGGTCAGGATGGTCCGGCTCAGGGTTTCGTTCACGCTGGTGTTGATCAGCGTGGCCAGGTCCTGCTTGATGTTTTTCCGGACGTTTTCCCGGATCCGGTCGAAGACGACGATGGTGTCGTTGATGGAGTAGCCGATGATCGTAAGCAGGGCCGCCACGATGGTGAGGTCGAACTCCTTGTCCAGGAGCGACAGCGCTCCCACGGTGATGATCGTGTCGTGCACAAGGGCCAGGATGCCGCCCACGCCGTAACGGAACTCGAACCGGAAGGCGATGTAGATGAGCATGCCGACCCAGGAAAAGAAGATCGCCAGGAGCGCCTTCTTCGTCAAGTCTTTCCCGACCTTGGGTCCCACGTACTCGACGCGGCGGATGTCGAAAGTCCCCGCCCCGAGGGCGGTCGTCAGGGCCTGCTGGATCTTATCGCTTGTTTCTTTTGTGTTTTCAGCCGAGTCACCGATGCGCACGACCACCTCGTTCTCGCCGTACTGCTGGATGGTGCTGCCTTCCATGCCGATGGGCTTGAAGGCCGCCCGGATCTTCTCCGGGGCCGGCTCCTGCTGGAACTTGATCTGGATGAGGGTCCCCCCGGCGAAGTCGATGCCGTAGTTGAGACCTCCGTGCCAGACGATGGAGGCGATGCTGATGATGATCAGCGCCAGGGATATGCCGAAGGCGATCTTCATCTTGCCGACGAAATCGAAGTTGGTACCCGCCTTGATCAGTTCCATGCGGTGCTCCTCAGTTTGGGAAATGGCGTCCGGGGTTCTTTCCGCCCCGGGTTCATACGCTGATCTGGGAGATCTTCCGGTTCAGGACGAAGTGGTCGAAGACGATCCGCGTCACGAAGACGGCGGTGAACATGCTGGCGATGATGCCGATGGTGAGCGTCACGGCGAAGCCCTTCACGGGGCCGGTCCCGAAGCCGAACAGGAACAGGGCGGCGATGAGGGTCGTCACGTTCGAGTCGAGAATCGTCAGGAACGCTTTGCCATAGCCCGCCTCGACGGCCATCTTGGGGGTCTTTCCGTTCCTCACCTCCTCGCGGATCCGCTCGAAGATGAGAACGTTGGCGTCCACGGCCATGCCGATGACGAGAACGATGCCGGCGATGCCCGGCAGGGTCAGCGTCGCCTTGAAGGCCGAGAGGGTCCCCATGAGGAGGATGATGTTGAGAATGACGGCGCTGTTGGCGATGACGCCGGCCCACTTGTAGTAGATGCCCATGAACAGGATCACCAGGAGGCCGCCGATGGCGACGGACCAGAGACCCTTGTTGATGGAGTCCTGGCCCAGGGACGGTCCCACGGTCCGCTCCTCCAGGATGACGACCGGCGCCGGCAGGGCACCCGCCCGAAGAACGATGGCAAGGTCCTTGGCCTCGTCCATGGTGAAGGTCCCTGTGATCTGGGCCTGGCCCCCGGAGATCTTCTCCTGGATGACCGGCGCCGAGTGGACGACGCCGTCCAGAACGATGGCGAGTCTCTTCTTGACGTTTTCCCCGGTGATCCGCTCGAATTCGTTGGCTCCCTGGCTGTTGAACTTGATGGCCACGTAAGGCTCGCCGAAGCGGTCGCTGATCTTGACCTGGGCGTTCTCCAGCGCCCCGCCGGTCAGGAGGGTCTTGTTCCGCACGAGATAGGGCACGTCAGTCCGGCGGCCCGATTCCGGCTCCACCTTATAGCCGCGGAGGATCGCGCTTCCCTCGGGTACGTTGCCCCGGAGGGCGTCGTCCAGGGAATGCTCCTCGTCGAGGAGCTTGAACTCCAGAAGCGCCGTCTTGCCGATCAGGTTCTTCGCCCGGGCGGGGTCCTGGATCCCCGGAAGCTGGACGACGATCCGGTCGTCCCCCTGGGGCATGATTTCCGGTTCGGAGATGCCGAACTGGTCCACCCGGTTCCGGATGGTCTCCAGGCTCTGCTCGACGACAAACGTCTTCATCTCCGCGACCCGTTTGTCCTTGATCTTCAGGGTCACCAGGTCGCGCCCTTCCCGGGTCTCCGATTTGGCCACCTCCAGATCGGGGTAGCTGTCCTTCAGGATCTTGTCGAAGGCCCCCCGCGAGGCCGGATCCGGCAGCTCCAGGCTGATGCCCGCCTTCGTCCGCTCGATGTTGCGGAAGCGTACGCGCTTGTCCATCAGGGTTTCCTTCAGGTCGTTGGACGTGCGCTCCATCGTGCTTTCAAGGGCTTTCGCGGTGTCCACCTCCAGGATGAGGTGCATTCCGCCCTGCAGGTCCAGCCCCAGGTGGATCCGGTCCGAGGGAAGGTTTTTCTTCCAGAACTCGGGCAGGTCCGGAATCAGGGTCGGCGTCAGGTAAAACAGCGCCCCCAGGCAGATGACAACGGTAATGGCGACACGGATGCGGATGCTCTTGATCATGGCAAACCCCTGGTTATTCCTTCGATTCCTTCCCGGCCTTCTGGAGGACGGTGCTGATGAAGCTCTTGCCCACCTTGATTCTCACCTTGTCGGCGATCTCCAGGGTCACGACGTTGTCCGCGACGGCGGTGATTTTCCCCTGGATTCCCCCCGAGGTCATGACCAGATCCCCGTGGATCAGGTTGGCCAGCATGTCCTTGTGCTCTTTCTGCTGTTTCATCTGGGGCCGGATGAGCAGGAAGTAGAAGATGGCGAACAGGACGCCCATCATGATGATGAAGCTCCAGTCCCCTCCTGCGCCCACGCCTCCGGGCATCCCCATGGCATATGCGGTTCCGATCACGAAAATATCCTCCCTGATTTATTCGGGAATCTCCGATTTTGCGTCGGCATTCCCCGCCGGTTCGTCTTTCCACCGGTCCAGAAACTCCCGTTGCCAGACCGTATAACTACCCCCCCGGATCTTTTCCCGGATCCGTTCCATCAGTCGGAGATAGAACCGGACATTGTGAATCGTGTTGAGCACCATGGCCAGGATCTCCCGGGCCATGTAGAGATGCCGGAGGTAAGCACGCGAATAGTGCCTGCAGGTGTAGCAGTCGCAGGCTTCATCGATGGGAAGCTCGTCCTCCCGCCAGCGGGCGTGCTTTATAACAACCTTTTGGGTGTTTGTAAATAATAATCCATTCCTTGCGCATCGCGTGGGGAGCACGCAGTCGAAGAGATCGATGCCGGCGGAGACGCTCTTGACGATGTCGGCGGGGGTCCCCACGCCCATCAGGTAGCGGGGCTTCTCCCGGGGGAGGAGCGGAGCCGTTCCGCCCACGATTTCCTCCATGATGTCCTTCGGCTCCCCGACGCTGAGGCCCCCCAGGGCATAACCCTCGAAGTCCATGGCCGCCAGCTCCTCCAGGGCCTGCCGGCGCAGGTCCGGGTACATCCCCCCCTGGACGATGGCAAAGAGTATCTGGGAGCGGTTCGTCCGGGCCTCCAGGGACCGCCGGGCCCAGCGGTTCGTCCGCTCCATGGAGACCCGGGCCTCCCGGACCGTCGCCGGGTAGGGAGTGCACTCGTCGAGGCACATCATGATGTCCGACCCGAGGGCCTCCTGGATGGCCACGGCGGTCTCGGGGGTGAGGTCGTGCTTCGATCCGTCGATGTGGGACTGGAAGGTGACGCCCTCCTCCGTAATCTTCCGGAGGGCTCCGAGGCTGAAGACCTGGAACCCGCCGCTGTCGGTGAGGATCGGGGCGGGCCAGTTCATGAACCGGTGAAGCCCCCCCAGGCGGCGGATCAACTCGTGGCCGGGTCTCAAGTATAAATGATACGTGTTCCCGAGGATGACGTCCGCGCCCAGTTCCCGGACCGTCTCCGGAAGCAGGGCCTTGACGGTCCCCTGGGTCCCCACGGGCATGAACGCGGGCGTCCGGATCTCCCCGTGGGGCGTGGTGATCCGCCCCAGCCGTGCCTTTGTTCCGGTGTCTTCTTTTAACAATTCAAAGCCTGGTTCTGTCATGGACATCCTTCAAGCTGTTTTTCCTGTATTTTTCGTTTAAGACCCCGCAGCAAAATTTTCTTCCGGGGCGCGGGGGCTGCCACGGGGGCTTCCTCTGTCGCGGCCATTTTTCCCGCGATCCGTTGTCGACAGTCTGTCAGGCAAGAGGGATGGGAAAAATGTCCTGATCGCTCCTCTGGAAACCCCCGGTCGCGCCCCCGCGAACATCGGTCCGGGAGGGGGGCTTCCCGGAGCGCGAATAGCGGCTTTTTCGGGGCACCCTGCCGTCGCAGCGCAGCGCCAGCAAAGTCATCTGTCTGAGCGCCCCCGGGCGCGAGTTATGACTTTGCAGCGGAGCGAGACGCTGCAGGGTCGAAAAAACGCTCCTGAGCGCGAGGGAAGCACCTCTCCCGCGCATTTCCATGAATCAACCCGGCTGTTTAAAAAAGGGTTGAATGCAAGTCGACCGAAATCCCGGGCCGTGAGGTGTACTTGTCGGTACGTCGAGCGGAGCGGGATGAGGGCAACGCGGCAGACGGGCGTTTTTCAACAGCCGGCTGTATTTACAGGATCAGCATCGCATCCCCGTAACTGTAAAACCGGAATCCGTCCTCCACGGCCCGGCGGTAGGCCTCCTTCATCCGCTCCGTCCCGGCGAAGGCGCAGACCAGGATGAAGAGGGACGACCGGGGGAGGTGGAAGTTCGTCACCATGGCCCCGGCGCAGCGGAACCGGTGCCCGGGGCGGATGAACAGGTTCGTGTACCCCTCCCCGGCGGCCACCCGCCCGTTCTCGTCGGCCAGCGTCTCCAGAACCCGGGTGGAGGTCGTCCCGACGGCCACCACGCGCCGGGCATCGTTGATCAGGCGGGCCGTTTCCGAAGTCAGTTCGTAATGTTCCGCGTCCAGGCCGGCGTTTTCCAGCGGACCTTCCGGCAGCGGCTGGAAGGTCCCGTATCCCACGTGCAGGGTCAGTCGCGCCACGGGAATATTCTTTTTCTCCAGCTCCGCAAAGACTGCCGGGGTGAAGTGAAGGCCTGCCGTGGGGGCCGCCACGGAGCCGGGGGGACGGGCGTATACGGTCTGGTAGCGCTCCCGGTCATGCGCCGTTCCGGGATCGCCGGGATCCCGGCGGATGTAGGGCGGCAGGGGCGGCCGTCCGATCCTGTCCAGATAGGCGTTGAAAGGCTCCCCGGCGTGAAACCGGACCCGCCACTTCTTGTCGGAGATGCGCTCGACGATCTCCGCGCCGGCCCCTTCCGGGAGGAGAATCCGGTCGCCAGGCCGGAGTCGGCGGGCCGGCCGGAGAAGGGCCTCCCAGGTTCGTCCCTCCGGATCCGCTCCCGCCGGAAGCGGGAGAAGCAGGATCTCAACGGCTCCCCCGGTCTCCCGCCGGCCGTTCAGCCGTGCCGGGATGACCCGCGAGTCGTTGACGACCAGGACGTCTCCGGGCTTAAGAAATTCCGGAAGGTCGGAGAAGATGCGCTCCTCCTGCCCGTCCCGGTCCCGCGGGACCACCAGCAGGCGCGACCGGTCGCGCTGGATCGCCGGCTCCTGGGCGATCCGCTCGGGGGGCAGGGAATAGTCGAAGTCCGACGGATCCATCCCTATTGCCTGCCGAGATAGACCAGGAAGAGCCCCACGATAATGGCCCCCAGGCCGAGGAAGCGGAGCGTGCGCTCGGGGATTTCCAGGAGTTTCACCAGGTACTGCTTGATCTGCGCCGGAAAGGCGAAATAGGGCAGGCCCTCGACGATGAAGACCATCCCGAGGACGCAGAGAAAGAATTCCATTCCGCTTGTCTGTTCCATCCGTCTTTATGCCTCGATGGGGGTGCCCGGCATGGGTCCCTGGCATGTCCCCCGCGTATTCATCTCATCTGCATCCCGACCCGGTCACGGGAGAAAACCCACCTTCCGCAGGGCCCGCAGGGTGTTGCGCGACACGGGCAGGTTTGGCAGATCCTCCGGGGACAGCCAGCGGGCGTCCGCCGCGTCGTCGGCGCTCTGCACCCGGCCGGAGACGTACTCCCCGATGACATCCACGATGACGTAGTGGAAGCGGATCCGCTCCTCCGCATCGCGCTCGAAGAAATCAAACGTGAAGACCGGCTCGCCCGCCCGGATCACGATTCCCGTCTCCTCCAGGATCTCCCGCTCCGCCCCCGCCTGGATCGTCTCGCCCAGTTCCAGGGATCCGCCCGGGATGGCCCAGAGGCCGCGGCTGGGGTCGATGCCCCGCTGGACGAGGAGAACCCTGCCTGCATGAATGACGATGGCCCCCACGCCGACCCGGGGCCGGTCGGGGTATTCTCTTCCGCTCATGGCGTCGTCTCCCGGGAAAAGGTGAAGCGGGCCGTCGCCCCGGAATCGGGGGAGCCCTGGAAGGACCGCTCGATGAAGGTGATCCCGCCGCGGCGGTCCGTCATGAGGACGGTCGAGGAGCGGGTGCCGTACGTCGGGCTCGAAATGAACAGTGGAGACAGGATCCGTTCCCAATCGAGGCCGATCCCGGTCTCGGGGAGATCACCGTCCGGGGCCCGCTCCATGTCCGCCAGGAGCCGGAAGAGGGCCTCCGGGTCCGGTTCGGGATTCCCCTCCAGGAGACGGCGGAAGGCGTCCCGGCCCCGGCGGATCTTGGGCCAGGGCGTGTCCAGGAGGGCGTTGGAGAGCCCGTGGAAGCCCGGGGGAACGGCACCCGACGGTCCCTTGCTGGAGAGGTAAAAAAGTGAATCCGGATCGCCCAGGAACAGGTTGAAGGGATTGTATTCCGGTACGCGGGGGGCAAGACGCTCCACGCAGGTTTTCGGGGATTCCGAGCCCTCCAGGAAATCCCTGACCAGCCAGCCCCGGGAGGGCCTTCCCGGCCGGATGGCCGCCGGATCCCGGAAGTTCGTCAGGGCCGCCCAGCGTCCCTGCCGGGTCACGCCCAGCCAGGTCCCTCTGTCCTGGAGGTCCCGGCCGCCTAAGATGTCGGGCCGCTCTGCCCAGAAATCCGCCGCCGCCGTCGGCCGGTCGTAGAACTCATCCCGGTTGGCCGCCAGGATCAAAGGATATTCGGGATGGGCCTGCCAGGCCAGGAGGATCAGGCACATGTCAGGACAGCCTGGCCAGGACGCCCGCCAGGATCTTTTCCATGGCGTCGCCCGCACCTGCCTGGAGGACCAGGTCCGCCTCCATGTCGTAGGGGGTGGGCGCCATGTTGATGATGACGAGCTTCGCCCCGGCCTCCTTGGCGTAGGCGGGCATGTAGGCCGCCGGGTAGACCACCAGGGAGGATCCGATGACAATGAAGAGATCGCAGTTCCGGGCGTGCTCGGTGGCATCCCGCAGGACTTGGGGGGGCAGCATCTCGCCGAAGAAGATCACGTCGGGCTTCAGGATGCCGCGGCACTTTTCGCACGCCGGCACGTCGGAACCGCCCATGGACTGCCACAGGATCGACTCCAGGGCGTAGCGCTCATCGCAATCGAGGCACTTCACCCAGGCCATGTTGCCGTGAAGCTCGTAGACCCGCTCGGGGTTGTTTCCCGCCTTCTGGTGCAAGTTGTCCACGTTTTGCGTGATGACGGCCCGCAGCCGGCCCATCCGCTCCAGCTCCGCCACGGCCTGGTGCGCCCGGTTCGGCTCGGCGGCGGTGAAGAGGCCGCTCTCCAGGAGGAACCGCCACTGTTTCCGGCGGGTCTGCGGGCTGGAGAGGAACTTGTCGATGGTGAAGTCCTCGGGATCGAACTTCGTCCAGATCCCCCCGGGGCTCCGGAAATCGGGGATGCCGGACTCGGTGCTTGCCCCGGCGCCGGTGAAGACGACGATATTGGACGACCGGGCGATCATCCCGGCCACGGCGTCGATCTGCATCTCCAGGTTCGTCTCCGTCATGCTCGTTTTCCACCCTCTCTGGAAGTCGTTCCTCTGTATGGAGAAAGACCGGCGATGTCAACGGGAAAGACACCGGGGCGGCCCTGCCGCTGGGCCGGTGCGGTCATCCCGGAGTTTTTTTGTTTGTTTTTGCCCTGTGATTTGGTTAAGGATAATCGCTCCATTCGGGATTGGGGCTCTCCGGCAGAGGCAACCATGGCGAGACGCAGGATCAAGCGGTCGGCAAAGTCCGGCCTTCCCCCCGGAACACTTGTACACATCGGTGAGCGCCGCGTGGAGGAGCCGCGGATTACCCTGATCCGGTACGAGGGGGAGCATTTCGAGGAGCACACCGTCAGCGCCGGCCAGGTGGTCCGCCCGCCCCGGGACCAGGGAGGGGTTGTCTGGTACCACGTGGCGGGTCTGCACGATGTGAAGATCCTGGAGCGGCTGGGGGAGGTCTTCGGTCTCCATCCCCTGATCCTGGAGGACATCCTCAACACGGAGCAGCGCCCGAAGATCGACGATGGGGACGACCACATCTTTATCGTCCTGAAAGGCTTCATCAGCACCGAGGAACCCGGAGGGGATCTGATTTCCGAGCAGATCAGCATCGTCCTGGGATCCAATTGGATCCTGTCCCTGCAGGAACGGGAGGGCAACCGTTTCGGCACGCTCCGCGACCGGATCGCCGCCTGCCAGGGCAGGATCTGCAGCCGCGGTGCCGACTATCTGGCCTACGCCCTCCTGGATCAGCTGGTGGACGGTTATTTCGCCATCCTGGAACGGATGAGGGAGCGGATCGAGGAGGTGGAGGAAGGGGTCCTTGAACGCCCGGTGCCGGCGACGCTGCACGCCCTTCTGCACCTGAAGCGGGAGGGGATGTTCCTCCGGAAATCCGTCTGGCCCCTGCGGGAGGTGCTGAGCCGCCTGGAGCGGCTGGAGTCGCCCCTGGTCCGTCCGTCCACGGGGATCTACCTGCGGGACGTGTACGATCACGTGATCCAGATCAACGACGCCATCGACAACGACCGGGACATGCTCTCGGGCATGCTCGACATCTATCTCTCGAGCGTCAACAACCGGATGAACGAGATCATGAAGGTGCTGGCCGTCATCGCCACCATCTTCATGCCCATGACGTTCCTGGCCGGCGTGTACGGCATGAACTTCAAGCATTTCCCCGAGATCGAGTGGGCCTGGGGCTACCCGTACCTCTTCTGGGGGCTGATCGTGGTGATGGGCCTGTCGATGTTCGTGTATTTCAGGAAGAAAAAGTGGATGTGAAAAAATAAAAAAACAGAATCGAGGAGGTATTTGCAATGGGAAGCCTGTTTGATGCCACGGATATCGTTCAGTTCGCCGTCCGGGTCGAGGAGAACGGGGCGAATTTCTACCGGTTCGCCGTCCAGCTCATGAAGGACGACGACGCGAAGAAGATTTTCGAGAAGCTGGCCGAGGAGGAACTGAAGCACGGGAAGATCTTTTCCCAGATCTTCGCCGCCATGGAAAAGACCCCTCCGCCGCCGGAGTCGTTCGCCGGGGAATACGCGGCATACCTGAGAAGCTACGTGGACAACGCCGTCATCTTCCGGAAGGATCTTCTCGACAAGGAGATGGCCTTGGTCAAGGACACCGTCTCGGCACTGGATTTCGGGATCCGCCGGGAGCTCGACTCCATCAACTATTACCACGAGATCAAGCAGCTCCTGGGACCCGGAAACTACGACGCGGTGGACAAAATCATCGCCGAGGAGCGGAAGCATTTCTGCATCCTGACGGACCTGAAAGCGAAGTTTTCGAAGTAAATCCGGCAGGGATGCCCGGAGCGATCCGTTCCGGGCATCCCTGTGAAGGAAGAAGGAAGGGGGAGAGATCGAACGCATGGCCACAATGAACCTGATGAAGGAAGGGGCCGTTTTCGTCCTCACGATGACGAACGGCGCGGAACAGAACACCATGACCCTGGACTGGACCGCCGAATTCCAGGCCGCCCTGGACGAGGTCGCGGCGGCCGAGGGAAACGCGGCCCTCCTGGTTACAAGCAACGACCCGAAGTTCTGGAGCAACGGGATCAACCTGCCCTGGCTCCTCGCCCAGCCCAAGGACTGCTTCCCGAAACTGGCGAAGCAGCTCGACGACCTGTTTGTGCGGATCGCCCTCCTGGACATGCCCACGGTGGCCTGCCTCGTGGGGCACACCTTCGCCGGGGCGGCCGTCATGTCCACCTGCTTCGACTTTCGCTTGATGCGGGAGGACCGGGGATTCTTCTGCTTCTCCGAGGTGGACGTCCGGGTGCCCTTCACTCCCCTGATGCACGAGATGATCGCCACCCTCGCGGATTATCCCAGCCTGCGGGAGCTGATGCTGACGGGAAAGCGGATCGCCGGACCCGAGGCCCTGGCCATGAAGGTCGCCTCGGCGATCTACCCGGGCGACGTCCTGCCGGGGAAGGCCATGGAACTGGCGGATTTCCTGTCCAAGAAGGACCGGGCGACCTATACCTCCATCAAGCGTGGCCTCCGGAAGGGACTGATCGCCATGGTGGAAGCGCAGAAGAAATAGACCCGGCCCCGGGGAGGGATTTCGGATCCTTCGCCGGGGAGGGCTCGGATACAGCGATCAAGGACGGGTGAGCGACATGACCGGCCGGACGAACGACGACCACGTTTTCTACCGGAGCCCCGCGAAATTCTACCCCACGGCGGAGCGGGGGGAAGGCGTCTACCTCTGGGACACGGAGGGCAAGCGCTATCTCGACGGATCCGGAGGGGCCGTGGTGGCCTCCATCGGCCACGGCATCCGGGAGATCGCCGCGGCCGCGGCGGCCCAGATGGAGAAGGTCACCTTCACCCATGGCAGCCAGTTCACGAGCCGGCCCGCCGTGGATCTCGCGGAGCGCCTGGCCGGGATGGCGCCTCCCGGGCTGGAGCGGGTCTACTACTGCTCCATCGGCTCCGAGGCGGTGGAGACGGCCGTCAAGATGGCCCGGCAGTACCAGGTGGACCGGGGAAAGCCCTCGAAATACAAGGTCATCTCCCGATGGACGAGTTTTCACGGGAACTCCCTGGGGGCCCTGTCTCTGGGAGGCCACACGGGGCGGCGGAAGTATTACCTGCCCCTGTTTCCCCACACGCCCCACATCCCGCCGGCCTACTGCTACCGCTGCCCCTGGGGCCGGGAGCCCGCGTCGTGTTCCCTGGAGTGTGCCGATGAGCTGGAGCGGGCCATCCTGTACGAGGGGCCCGACGCCGTTTCGGCCTTCATCGCCGAGCCCGTCGTCGGGGCCACCGCGGGCTGCCTGGTGCCGAGGGACGGGTATTTCCAGAGGATCCGGGAGATCTGCGACCGCTACGACGTGCTCCTGATCGCCGACGAGGTCATGACGGGAGTCGGCCGGACGGGCCGGAACTTCGCCCTCGAGCACTGGAGCACCGTCCCGGACCTGATCATCTGCGCCAAGGGCCTCTCGGCGGGCTACCATCCCGTCAACGTGGTCATCGCGACGGGGGAGATCCACCGGGTCATCCGGGAGGCCACGGGGACCTTCGTCCACGGCCACACCTACAGCCAGAACCCCCTGGGGTGCGCCGTTGCCCTGGCGGTTCTCGACTACATGGACGCCCACGGCCTGGTGAACCGGTCCGCCGTCCTGGGGGCGTATCTCCTCGAAAAGCTCCAGGTCCTGCGCCGGCACTCCATGGTCGGGGACATCCGGGGGCTGGGGCTCTTTGCCGGGGTGGAGCTGGTGAAGGACCGGAAGACGAAGGAGACCTTCGCCCCGGCGCAGAAGGTCAACGCCCTCGTGGGGGGCCGGGCCTTCGCGAAGGGCCTCATCACCTATCCCGGTGGAGGCGGCGCCGACGGCGTCCACGGCGACCACATCCTCCTGGCACCGCCCTTCATCATCACGGAGGCCCAGATCGACGACCTGGTCGCCACCCTCGACGAGGCAATCGGGGAAGTGGCGGTGGAACTGGGATAACCGTCAACCGCACGATTCAGGCCTTTCCGGCCGACGGACCTTCCGCGGCTTTTTCATAGGCGATCTGCCGGCCCCGGCGGGCGTAGGCGTCCGCAAGGATGTCCTCCCGGCCGCGGAACATGTCCGTCTCCGCGATTCCCAGCCCCGCCACCATGCGCCGTTCCATCTCCCGGTGCGGTTCGACGGTTCCGTCCGCCAGGATGTGCAGCACCTCGACTCCGCGCTCCTGGAGTCGGCGGGCCACGAGAATGCCGCGATGGCAGTCCAGCGGATCCTTCTCCGCGCACATCAGGGCGATGCGATAGGTTTCGATTCCCCTGAGAACGCGCTCAATCCCCTGCCTGAACAATTCATCCCGGGCCAGCCGATCGAAGCAGACCCGCCCGTCAAGGTAATGGGACGGGTTTTCGCTCCGCGCCCCGAGCTCGCGGCCGAGGAAGGCATACGCGATTCCCGATTCCGGAAGCTTCCGCTGGATCTCGCTCTTGTTGAACCGGGGAACATGGCGGCTGTAGGGACGGGAGCGGACGTCCGCCACGGCGTAGATGCGGTGCCGCTCCAGCAGGACGAGAAATTCCTCCCAGGTGTGGTTCGAGTGGCCGACGGTGTAGACCTTCATGAGCGGCCGTACCGTTCCCCGGGAGGAGGATGGAGACGCCGTCCCATGTCAGGTCCTGCCCGGCCCCCCCGGCGCCGGAGCGGCCGTCCCGAAGAGCTGCTCCACCTGGGCCAGCCGCCGGGACGCTTCCCGGGTGGGCTTCCCCGCCGCGGAGACGATCTTCCGGATGGCTTCGAGGGCCCTCGCCCGCAAGCGGGCATCCGCGGGCAGCATGGCCGGGATCGCGGCCAGCGCTGCTTCGCGGTCCAGGAGCAGGCTGTAGAACTGCCGCCTCACCATTCGCTTGAATTCCTCCAGGGTGACGGCGTCGTTGCGGGCGCGCATCATGCGCAGGGCCTTGAAGTGGCGCTCATCCACCCCGAATCCCGCCTCCAGTGTGCCGATGTAAATCAGGCTGCGGACGGCCGCCTCGTGCAGCCCGCCCTCGGCGATGCGGGCCTTGAAGGCGGCAATGCGCCCCCGGATGAACTCGATCCGCTCCGGTTCCACGCCCGGCCTCCTTCGCGGGCCCGTGTCGGTCGCCCGCAGTCCCACCAGCGCCTGCAGCAGGGGGGAGCCGTACGTCCACAGGAAGACCTGCTCCACGCTCCGGTCCCTCCAGTCGCGCCAGCCGTCGAGGGCGGCGACGATCCCGTCCGAGACCGCCGACTGCACCTCTTGCAGCCAGTTGTCGGGCGGCAGGGACCGGCGCTCCCCGCGGACTTCCTCGGCGAGCCGGGCGAGGGGCTTCATCAGCGGGTTCTTGTCGGAAAAGAGCTCGAAGGGAAGCACCGCGGGATTCGTCATGTGCAGCCACGAGGCGACGGCGTCGTTGGTGAAGGTCTGTACGAAGGGCTGCAGCATCATGCGGTACAGGCCAAGATTGATTTCGGAGACCCGGCGGGCCGTCGCGAACCGGCGATCGTTTTCCAGGCTCGGCCGGACGACGGCCCGGATGTCGTCCAGGGTGCGGGGCACGAAGCGCACGATCCAGTCCCCGGGGACCAGGTCCGGGCTGGCGGCATCGCCGGTCTTGGGGGTCATGACCGCTTCGAACAGCCCCGGCGGCAGGACGTCGATCAGGTCGATGTTGGAGGCGAATTCATCGTGCTCTTTCCGGGCCACCGAGCCGGACACGAAGATGCCGAGGTGGCCGATGCTCTCGTGAATCGCATAGACGATGGTCTGGTCGCAGGCGAAGAGGTCTTCGTCCTTCTCGTACAGGTCGACGATCCAGCCGAGGGCCTGCTGGGGCGGCGTGATGTTGTCGCCTTTCGAGCAGAAGCAGACGATGGGTGAGCGGATGTTGCGCAGATCGACGCGGATCCCGTCGCTGGTGGTGATCTCGGCGGTGGCGAGCCGGTTGCCGACGAACAGATGGTCGACGATCCACTGCATCTCCGCGGCGTTGAGGTTGACGTGGCCGCCCCAGTAGTTCTCGAACTCCAGGAAGCGGGCCGCCTCGGTATCCACCTTCGCCCAGACGTTGAAGTTTTTGGTCCACAGGGTGTTGGCCGGGTTGAGGTTCTCGAAATTTTCCACCAGGTAGGCACCGTCGAACTTGCCGTTGCCCAGGTCTCCGGTGAGGGCGGTGAGCCAGCTTCCCCCCAGCAGCCCGCCGCTGTAGCGCATGGGATTCTGCCCCTCCACGCCGGCCCAGTAGGAAAGCGGGGCGCCGGCGATGATGATCGGACCGAACAGCTCCGGCCTGAGCGCCGCCAGCATCATGACCGACCAGCCGGCCTGGCAGTTGCCGATCACGCAGGGCCGGCCCTCCGCATCCGGGTGCAGCTCGATCACCTTTTCCAGGAAGACCGCTTCGGCCCGGATGATGTCCTCGATGGTCTGCTCGGGCATCGGCTCGGGCAGGAAGCCGATGAAATAGCAGGGGTGTCCGGCGCGCATGGCCACGCCGATCTCGCTGTCGGCCTTGAATCCGCCGATCCCCGGCCCGTGCCCGGCCCGCGGATCGACCACGACGAAGGGGCGCTTCCGCGGGTCAATGACGATTCCCGCGGGCGGCTTGATCCGCACCAGTCCATAGCTGGCGGGCCGCTCGAAGAACAGGCCGTTGAGAACCGGCTCGGCCTCGAAATGGAGAACATGCGGCACCACCATCGCCTTGTGCCGTCGGTACTGGTTGCCCCGCTGCCGGAGCACGTCCCAGTACAGGATCGTGCGCTGCCACGCATCCGCCCAGTAGTCGACGGCCTGCTGCAGGAAGCCGGGCACCACCGGTGCGCCGGATGGATATTCCTCTGGGGGTGTCACGGTCAAACCTCCTTGGTCTTTGGTCATTTCAAGATCAGCAACTCGTCCCATTTGCAATAGAGAAAACGAAGGAAATCGTACTCGAAGGGATAGCCGCTCTCGTAGTACCGAAACGGCACCCGGTGCCTTGTATCGACGGCCTCCAGCACGGATATGCCCGTGAGGATGACCTCTCCGTGGTTGGCGTTCCCGAGGGGGTCGATGGCGTAAAGCGCGGCGTAACGGATGCCCGCGTCCACCGCGAGCCCTCCGGTTCCACGCACCGTGCTGGGGCCCAGCACGGGCAGGATCAGGTAGGGACCGGCACCGACGTTCCAGCGGCCCAGGGTCTGGCTGAAGTCGCCGTGCTGCCGTTTCAGCCCCATCGGCGTGGCCGCATCGAACAGGCCGCCGACGCCGAGGGTGCTGTTGGCCAGGAAGCGGCCGAGCGTGATGACGAACTTTTTCCCCTGCAACTGGAAAACGCTGTTGTAGAGCGTCCGGAGTTCTCCGATGTTGCTGAAAACGTTGGAGATGCCCTTCTGGGCAAGGGTGGGGACGATGAACTCATAGCCCTTCACGACGGGAACCATGACGTATTTATCGAGGCGATAGTTGAAGTTGTACATGCCGCGGTTGAAGCGTTCCCAGGGATCCTCGATGACGGCGATCGCCTCGTCGTCGCGGAATTCCTGGATGGTATGCCTGGCCGGGACCTCGGGAAGCGCCCCGGGAGCCGTCGTTGCGGCGCACCCGGCCAGGAGGGAAACAAGGCAAAGGGCGGCGACGAGGATCGGGACGACGCGACGGAAGAAGAGAGACGGCATGCGGTACCCCTCTATTGCTGGAAAAAGCCGACCAGGTCGGCCATGTTGTCCCGGTATTCGAGATTGCCCATGTGCCCCCCGCGCGGATAGACCCGGGTCCGCTCGCCGAACAGCACGCGCAGATAGTCGATCTCGTCCCTGGAAAGGATGAAGTCGTCTTCGTTCGTCATCGCCCCGAACTTGGGGGACGCCTTCAGGTACGCCTCGATGCTCCTGAGGCCCAGGGAATCGATGTAGGCCCCCCGGTCGAGGCCCGGCCGCTTCCCGCGGAAGTGGGGGTAGACGTATTCGTCGAAGAAGGTGAGAAAACTCAGGTGGACGGAGACCCGGAAATAGTCGCCGAGCGGGTCCGTGGCGCCGAGGGCCCGGTTTTTCGGCACGACGTAGCCACCGTTGGTCATGACGTCGGAGGCAAATATCATTCCGGCCAGGGAGATCCGGAAGGTGAGTCCGATGAGCGCCCCGCTTTCCTCGCGGGAGAAGAGGTGAGCCTGGTAGATCGCGTAGAGGAACTCGTTGTCGATGTCGACGTAATCGCCCCGGCGGTAGAACTCGGTGAACCGGGCGAGCATCCGGTTGAAGAAGGTGCCGATCTTCCGCGGACCGCCGGGGATCCTGTCCAGGAGACCCTCGATGCGGGTGACCGAGTGGTAGAGGTTCACCGCCGGATTGACCAGGAGGACCCTGCGAAAGTTGAATGTGCGGCGCTCCTCGTCCAGCCTGGCCACGAAGGCCGCCTGGGTCCCTCCCAGGCTGTACCCGCAGAGGTGGAACTCGGACACTTCGATGTCCGCCTTCACCCTGTCCCAGACGAGTTCCATGGCCCTGTGGAGATCCTCCGCATCCTCGGTCAGGTCGCCGGGAACGTGGCTTCGGGAGGCGTTGATGATGAAGTTCGGGTGGCTGGGGGACGGCAGGGTGATGACGTGGTAGCCCGCCTTGTAGAGGCCCGCCATCATCACCAGCGCCTTCTGCGACTGGTCGTCGGCGCCGGTCCCGGCGATCAGGAAAACCAGGGGCGCCTTCCCGTTCTGATAGGCCAGCGTACAGCGGAGCCCCTCGTCGTAGAAGAACACATCGGGTTTCCGGAGCGCGGGACGGATGTCGACGACAACCTGGCGAACCCGGATCCGCTCAGGGGGCGGCGCCTTGAGGGGAGCGGGGGTCCCCAGGATCGTGGCCTCGTAGGCGCCCGGGATCGGGTATCCGTAGTCCTGGTCCGCCGCCGGTCCGGCAGCGGGCAGCAGCAGGAGGCAGAGAATGCACAGGGCGATGAAGCGTTTCATTCGACAGGACCTCGTTGCGTGACGGCCTCAGGCCGATAAGGAGTATGCCGGGCGAAATGCCCACGGGGGACGAATCAAGGGAACGGTCCTTTTATACATGATCGGGGGCCGCGTGCAGAGGAAAAAATCCGGGTCGAAAGAACATCTTGCCCAACGGCCGGGAGGATTGTATCCTCTGCCGCGGCACGGTTACCTGGTTCAAGCCTTCACCCCTTCCCCTGGAAAGGAGAAAATCATGTTCCGGAGAAAAACCCCGTTTTCCGGCAATCGGATGCGGCACTGCCCCGGGTGGGCTCTCGTCCTTCTTCTCCTGCTGTTCCTGGTTGCCCCGGCAATCCCGGCCGGGGCCTCCGAGACGGTCCCGTCGAAGATCCGGGACGTCATGCTTTTCACGGACCAGGCCCTGGTGACCAGGGAGGCCTCGCTCCGCGTGAAGCCGGGCCTCCACGAGCTGCTCCTGGATGTCGAGGCTTTCCAGGTGGACGGAGACTCCGTCACGGCCAGGGTCTTCGGGGACGGGGAGATCCTGGGCGTCCAGTTCCGGGAGGTTCCCCTCCGGGAGGCGGCCCAGGAGAACATCCGGACCCTGGAGCAGAAGCTCCGGTCCCTGCGCCGGACGGAACGGCGCCTGAATGACGACAGGGAGGTTCTGGCGAAGAAGGAGCAGTTTCTGAAATCCGTCGTCACCTTCTCCGAAGGGCAGGTGCCCAAGGACATCAAGACGTCTTTCCCGAAAACGGAAGACCTGGATAAGACCGTCCGGTTCCTGGGAACGCAGTTCGATGGCGTCGCGCGGGACCGGCGGGCCCTGGATGAGAAGATCGAGGACGTCCGGAAGGATATCGCGGTCGCCGAAAAGGAGTTGCAGGCCCTGCGGAGACCCTCGGGGGAGGCGAAGAAGGTCGTCGAGGTGACCTTCCGGGCTGCCCGGGAGCAGCGGATCCGCGTCGAGGCGTCCTACATCGTACGGCAGGCCGCGTGGGGTGCCCTCTACCGGGCCTCCGTTCCCGCCTCCATGGACGGCGTGGACCTGTCCCTGTTTTCCCGGATCCGGCAGAAGACGGGAGAGGACTGGGACCGGGTTGCCCTCTCCCTTTCCAACGTGGTTCCCCTCAAGGGTGTTGACCTTCCCGAGGCCGCCCCCTGGATCCTCTCCCTGCCAAGGCCCGCGCCCGTGGCTTACCGGAAAGCCGAGCGCAACGGCATGAGCCGCGCCAAGGCCGCCATGGCGGCGCCGGCCCCGATGGCGGAGGCGTTGGCCGGGGCCGTGGAAGACGAAGCCCCCGTCCGGGAGGCTGCCTTCGTCTCCGCCGCCCGGGAGGCGGGTGCACTGTCCTTCGAGTACCGGATTCCTCAGGCGGTGAGCATCGAGTCGCGGGACAAGGAGACGATCCTGCCCCTGACGACGAAGCGCCTCAAGGGGGATTTCTTCCTCTACACCGTACCGAAAGCCAGCGGCCTCGCCTTCCTGGTGTGCCGGACCGCCTCCGACGCGGAGCTCCTGAGCGGGCCGCTGAACGTCTATTTCAGCGGGCGCTACGTGGGCAAGACCACGCTCGCGGAGAAGAGGCCCGGTAAGGAATTCTACCTGAACCTGGGGGCCGATCGGGAGGTGAAGGTCCAGCGGGTGAAGAGCCGGGACAAACTGAAGGAAACCCTCTTCGGGATGGAGCGGAACACGACCGTCCGCGAGCTTTCCTATACGCTGACCGTTGAGAACCTGAAGGAGAAACCCGTCACCGTCCGGATTCTCGATGCCGTGCCCGTTTCCCGGACCGACCGGGTCCAGGTGAAGGATCTGAAGCTCGATCCCCAGCCGAAGGAAAAGGACGTCCAGGGCCAGGAGGGTGTCTACCTCTGGGAAGTCACGCTGAAGCCGCGGGAAAAGCGGGACGTCGCGATCTCCTTCGAAGTGTCCTACCCCAGGGAATCGCCACCCGTCGGCCTGTAAGGGACGCGGGGGCGAAGGCCATGGAAGCGGCCGGGCGGCGGCTGTCCCGGGAGCGGAAGACCCTGGAGGCCATGATCCGCCTCCGGTGCCGGGACGTCCACAGGCCGGAGGGAGGCGGTCTCTGCGGGGAGTGCCGCGATCTTCTCCGGTACGCCGAGGGGCGCCTCGCGAAGTGCCCCTTCGGGGAGGAGAAGCCCACCTGTGCCCGCTGCCCCGTCCACTGTTACCGGCCGGAGATGCGGGAGCGGATCCGGGAGGTCATGCGCTACGCCGGGCCCCGGATGATCCGGGAGCATCCCTGGCTGGCCCTGATGCACATGCTGGACGGCTTCCGGAAGGCACCGGATCTGCCACGCACCAGGCGAGGCGGCCCGGAGGGATGACGGCCGCAGGTATCCGCCTCGAATCAAACCATTCAGGAGAATTCGCTTCATGGACAAGGTCATCATCACCGCCGCCATCACGGGCAGCCGCATGACCCGCGACGTCGCCCCCCACATCCCCATCACGCCGGAGGAGATCGCCACCTCCGCCATCGAGACCTGGCAGGCCGGGGCCTCCATCGTCCACCTCCACGTCCGGGACCCCGAGACGGGCCTCGGCTCCCAGGACCCGGAGCTGTTCCGGCGGGTCGTGGAGCCCCTCCGGGAGAAGACGGACCTGATCCTGAGCCTCACCACCAGCGGCATTCCCGGGCGAAACCTGCCGACGGAGGAGCGCCTGGCGCCGCTGGCCCTGAAGCCCGAGCTGGCCTCCTTCGACGCCGGATCGATCAATCTCGGCGGCCGCGTTTTTGCCAACAGCCCGGAATTCCTGGACGAGGCCGCGCGGATGATGCGGGAGGCGGGGGTGAAGCCGGAGATCGAGGTCTTCGACCTGGGAATGCTCGTCACGGCCGTCCGGATGCGGGATGAGGGGAAGCTGGACGACCCGCTCCATTTCCAGTTCGTCCTGGGGACCCCCTGGGGCGCGCCGGCGACGCCCAAGTCTTTTCTCCACCTTCACGAGCATCTGCCCGCCGACGCCACTTGGTCAACCATCGGCATCGGCCGGGGCTCCCTGCCCATGGCCATGATGGCCCTCATCCTGGACGGCCACATCCGGGTGGGCATGGAGGACAACATCTACGTGGACCGGGGGGTGCTGGCGAAGACGAACGCCGAGCTGGTGGAGCGGGTGGTCCGCATCTGCCGGGCCTACGGCCGGGACATCGCCACGCCAGCCGAGGCGAGAAAGATCCTGGGAATGGGCTGATTTTGGTATTGATCGACACGATGCGGCCCCTGAAAGGATCTGTTCCTGATTCCATGGGGTATGGCATCCGATTGATTCACTCGACCATGCCGGCCAGCTCCTTTACAATCCCAAAGGCCCTCTCCAGATCGAATTCCCGAAAATCCTTTTCCCGAAGCACCGGTTTCAATTCCGTGTCAAGCTGCTGCCGAAGCGACACCAGCCGTGCCGGAGATATATCAATCGGTTCGTTGCCCGGTATGGCAAGCTTTTGCCCGACCAGTTCCGCGATGGATGATTCCAGTGGAAGGAAACCCAGTTTCCGCACAGCGTAATCAATATCATAGAAATCCCGGATGGCTGCCTCGCGTCTGGACAAGGCTGCCCGCAACTTTTCAGCCATTGCCTCGCTCCAGGAGAGACACGAAACCGGTATATCCGGTGCTATCGGTCTGCCCGACACGGGATCGAGGAGGAGCGTACGAGCCTTCCCGAGCGATACAGGCGCCAGGAGAGGCTCGCGCAACCCCGCCTCGATCTTGATCGTTTCCTCTTGTTGGTTGATCAGCGATGTATATGTAACGACTGCGGCATACTGGGTTGAGTTGTTTGCGCCCATAAGCGCTTTTTCAATCCGGAAAACGTTGATCTCACTCGCAAGCCGGGAGACGGCCCTCTTGAGCCCTTCCACCAGAGTGCGGCGGTCGGATCGGGAGGCTGAGGGGGGCGTCGGGATGACAAAGTCCAGATCCTCGCTGAGGCGGAAAAACCCGGCATAAATCTTTGCAAGGCAAGTCCCGCCCTTGAATACGAGAGAACCGTCCTCCGCCGACAGGTAGTCCAGCATCAAGGTACAGAAGTAATCCTTTTCGATCAGCCGGGGAAGGAACCGGGTTTCCGCTGAGGTGAAACGAATGGCCTCCCGGAACCGATCAGGATCTTCATGAATTTTCATTCAATACAACCCCCCAGCGACGATTGATCTTTCCCCGTTTCGGTTTTGTCGGTATCCATGGAATCAGGCCCTTGGACGGATCTAATGTCTTTTCCAGCTTTTGCATCAGATCCGGTTTTAAACCTTGCATCCCCAGGAGTGCTCCTATCCGGCGGATCGTTCCCTTGTCGCCATAGCGCAGGGTCACATCCACCAGCTCAGCCGCCCCGATTCGACCTGCAGCCAGTTCTCCCCGGATCCAGTCATAGGCCCGAGGCAGGCTGTTGAACCTGGACCAGTCATACACTGCATCTACCAGGGTGCGCACCCTTGATCCGTAGACGGCTATGCGGCCGTCCGCCGTTATCATTTCTTCCGTATCGCCGAGACGTCCGTCCGCCACCTTGATCAAGGTCAGTTCGATCGCTCCAATGGTCCGATCGCCGGAAATCCTGTTATTGTATGCATAGACCCGGTTCGGAATCTGATCGTCAAAGCCGTAGCGATTGAAGGCGTTCGGCCCGCAGATCTGGTAGCGTCCCTGCCTGTCTCCCATGAGCGTATTCAACGCAAGGGTCTCATCCGGAGTCCAGGAACCACCGAGCGGCAGCCGTTCCGGAACAAGATAGAAACCGGGACGGACCCGTGCGATCAATCCCCCTCGCGCCATGCGGCGGAAAAGCTCCCGCTCCTGTTCCCGGCTCAGTTGCAATGCCTCTGTCAGATCGCCTGTTTTGACCGTTTGACGCTTGCGCATCTGCAGATAGGCCAACATCTGCATTTCCTGTTTTCCCAGCTTCGCCTTCATGGGTGCATTGTATTTCTTTTAGATGGTTTGTCAAGCCATTAGTATAAAATACAATGCAACATGCTTTGCCGGGATTCCATCACGAAAAATCATCTTGACAATGGACGAGGCAAAACTTAATTTTTGAACCAAAAGTTAAGTTTTTCTGGAGCGACTCATGGCCAAAAATCTCGACAAGGAAAAAATCCTCGATGTGGTCCGCACGATGTCGGTGAAATACGGCTTCGACAAGCTGACCCTGGCGGACATCGTCCGTCCCCTCGGCGTCAAGAAAACGGCCCTCTACCACTATTTCCCCGGCGGAAAGTGGGAGATGATCGAGGCCATGCTGCACTCCGAGGAAGAGAAGATCATGCGGAAGATGGAGGAGGCCGTCGCCGGGGAATCCGATCCCCGGGAGAAGCTGCGGGCCATGGTCCTGTCGGTCCTCGAACACACCCGAGGACTGAGGGAGATGCTGGACGTCCCCCGCGAGATGGCGGAGCAGCTGGGCGTCATTTACGGCAACATCGAGCTGTCCTTCAACCGGAACATGATCGGCATGCTCGTTGCCATTCTCGAAGAAGGGAAATTACTGAAGATATTCATGGACATCGATACGAGTCAGCTGGCGATGTCGATCCATTTCATCATGCATCGCATCCATCCACCCCTTGCTTACGTGGAGAGCTGGCCGGTTCTGAAGGAGCGGGTGGACGGGTTTCTGAACCTGCTCTTCTACGGGATCGTCCGCCCCGAGTGCCGTCCGGTGCCTGAACAAGCATGAGTTGTACGGTGACGCCGCATGTTGAAAACCAGAGGGAATCGCATCGAAATCGTCTGTTTCATCGCCTGCCTTCTGTCGATCGCCATCTTCCTGGCGGCCGGCTGCAGCGGCGGAAAAAGCGCGAATGAGCAGGTCAGCACCCCCATTCCGGTGGTCGTCAAGAAAATCGAGAAGACGGATGTCGAGAAGGTGATCTCCGTAACCGGGAACGTCGAGGGGCTGAGAACCGCCCGGCTGGGTTTCCTGGTGGCCGGGAAGATCAATTCCATCGCCGCCAGGGAAGGGGAGACCGTCCGGGCGGGGCAGCTCCTGGCCAGTCTCGACCCGGAGAGCTACCGGATCGGCAAGGAGATGGCCGATGCCGCCGTCGCGCAGATCGAGGACGAGCACCGGCGGCTGACGCTCATGCACGAGCGGAAAAGTGTCTCCGACAGCGACTATGCGAAGATCACCAGCGGCCTTCGGCAGGCCCGGGCGCAGCAGCGGCTGCAGGCGAAAAACCTGGCGGACACGAGGCTGTACACGCCTTTCAGCGGGATTCTCCTGAAACGCGGGGTCGAGGTCGGGGAGATCATTGGTACGGGCATGCCCGTCTTCGCGGTCTCCGACATCCACGTCGTGAAGGTCAACGCCTCCGTTCCCGAGACGGACCTGCAGTTCATCCGAATGGGTTCCGAGGCCCGGGTGCGCGTTTCCTCCCTTGGTTCGGAGTTTGCCGGGAAGGTCGTGGAGATCGGCTCCCTTGCGGAAGCGACGACCCGGGCGTTTCCCGTGAAGATCGAGGTCGGGAATCCCGATCTGCTCATGCGGCCGGGCATGACGGCGGACGTTCGGATCCAGTCCGGTCGGAAGACGGAGATCATGGCCGTGCCAGGAGAAGCGGTCCTGCGCGACCCGGACAACGCGGCCTATGTCTTCGTTGTCGATGAAACCCGGAAACAGGCCTTCAAGCGCCGGATTTCCCTCGGGGAGATCCGCGAAAACAGCATCGCCGTCGTCTCCGGCCTCGCTCCGGGCGAGCAGGTCGTGGTTGGAGGCCAGCACAAGCTGAACGACGGAACGCCCGTCACGATCAAGCCGGAACCATGAACTTCGTCAGGAAATCCCTGAAGTATCCCCAGGTCACCGTCTCTGTCCTCCTCATCCTGTTCGCTGTCGGCACGTACTCTCTCCTGGAGATGCCGCGGCGCGAGGACGCGAAGATCCGTATCCGGGTGGGGCAGGTCATTGCCTTCTACCCCGGGGCCGATTCCCTCCAGGTGGAGGAGCAGGTCACGAAGAAGCTGGAGCAGTACCTGTTCCAGTATGAAGAGGTCCGGAAAGAGAAAACCACCTCCACCACCCGCGACGGGGTCGTCCTCATCAATGTATGGCTGAACGACAGCGTGAAAGACCTGGATGTGTTCTGGAGCAAGCTGAACCATCAACTGCTTGTCCAGAAGGCCGTCAGCCTGCCGCCGGGTGTGCAGGGCCCCATCGTGAATTTCGAATTCGGCGACGTGGAAGCGCTGATGATCGCCATTGAAATGGACGATCCCGACTATGCCCGGATGAACGACTGCGCCCGGAAGCTGGAAGACAGCCTCCGGACCCTCAAGTCCGTCTCGAAGATCAAGCGCATCGGCGGCCAGAAGGAGCAGATCCTCATCTCGGCGGACAGCGCGAAGCTGGAGCGCTACGGGATGACGTTTGCAACGGCCATGATGGTCCTGCAGTCGCAGAACACCATCGGCCCCGCGGGCGACCTCTCGACTGCGGACTCGCAGGTACGCCTTTACACCAAGGGATATTACCGGACGGAGGCGGAGATCGGCGACCAGATCATCGGCCTGGCCAGGACCGGCGAGACGGTCCGCCTGAGGGATGTGGCGGCGATCCAGAGGCAGTACCAGGAGCCGGCCTCCAGGGCCACGGTCAACGGCAGGAACACCATGCTCCTGGCCGTGCAGATGCACGAAGGCCGCAACATCGTCGAGTTCGGGAAAGAAGTGGACAGGAAGCTTGCCGAAACGTCGCGGCTCCTCCCGGCGGGCGTCAAGCTGACCACGATCGTCAACCAGCCCGCCGTGGTCTCGAAAAATGTCGGCCATTTCCTTCGCGAGTTCATGCTGGCCATCGTCGCGGTCATCCTGGTCATCGTGCTGCTCCTCCCTTTCCGCGTGGCCGCCGTGGCCGCCATGGCCATCCCCATGACCGTCGCCGCAACGTTCGGCGTTATGCACGCCCTTGGCATCGAGCTGCACCAGGTCTCCCTGGCCGCCCTGATCGTGGCGCTGGGCATGGTTGTGGACGATGCCGTCGTCGTTGCCGACAACTACGTGGAGCTGCTGGACGGGGGAGCGGACCGGAAGACCGCCGCCTGGCGGAGCGCCTCCGACTTGGTGGTGCCCATCCTGGCGGCGACGCTGACCATCATTGCGGCGTTCCTGCCGATGACGCTTCTGACGGGGATGGTCGGCGAGTTCATCATCGCCCTGCCCCTGACCGTCTCCATCGCCCTGGCGGCTTCCTTTCTCGTCGCCATGGTCCTGACGCCGCTCCTCTGCCTGACGTTCATCCGGAAGGGTCTTCACGACCGGGAAGAAGCCGGGAAAAAGCGCGGGAAAAGAGGCCGGTCCCTTCTCGACTTCATGCAGCTTGGATACGACCGGGCCATCGCCTGGTGCATGGCCCACTCCCGGGCGGCGATCTCCGCCTGCCTTGTTATTCTTTTGCTGGCGGTCGCTCTGTATCAGGCCATCCCCCAGAAATTCTTTCCGGCGGCGGAGCGAAACCAGTTTATCGTGGAGTTGTGGATGCCCACGGGTACGAAGCTGGAGAAGACCGGGCAGGCCGTCCGGAAGATCGAGAGCATGCTGAAAAACGACAGGCGGGTCGTGAACTGCGCCGGCTTCATCGGCATGGGTGCACCCCGTTTCTATTACAACTTCATTCCCGAGCCGCCGGGCGCCCATTTTGCGCAGGTGATCGTGAACACGAACACCGACGAGGAGGCGAAGCAGCTCCAGCGCGAACTGAACGCCCGGGTGGACGGGGAGGTCCCCGAAGGGAGGATCCAGGCCAGGCTCATGCAGCAGGGAGTCCCCGCCGCCGCGTCCGTCGAGGTCCGGATCGTCGGCGACGACATCGCGACGCTGAAAAACGCCGGCCGCCAGGTGGAGGATATTCTCCGGGAAACCCGTTCCGCCGCCTTCATTCGCTCCGACTTCCGGGAGGATTATTACGGCGTCTCCGTCCGGCTCCTGGACAACGCCGCCCGCATGGGATTCACCACGGAAAGCGTCGCCAGGTCCATTTACGCCGGCTTCACCGGTGCGCCCGTGTCGACCCTGTACGAGGGCAGCACGCCCGTGGATATCCTGCTGCGCCTGGACGAGCGGAGCCGGGGCAGCTTCGACCACCTCAGGAACATGTACCTGCCGTCTCCCGTAACCGGGGCGGCGGTGCCGCTGCGCCAGATCGCGACCCTGGAGCCGCAGTGGCACCACGGCCAGATCCGGCACCTCAACGGTCTCCGGACGCTGACGGTTCAATGCGAGCCGGCGGAGGGCTTCCTGGCCTCGCAGGTTCTTAAAAAGGTGCGGCCAAAGATATCCAGAATCGCGCTCCCCGCGGGATTCCGGATCGAATACGGCGGGGAATACGAAAACCAGAGAGAGACCTTTTCGGAGATGCTGGTGGTGCTGGCCGTCAGCCTGGTGCTCATCTTTCTCGTTCTCCTGTTCCAGTTCCGCAACCTGAAGCAGTCCTTCATCGTCATGCTGACGATTCCCCTGAGCATGTTCGGGGCGTTCCTGGGACTGCTGATCACGGGCAACCCCTTCGGATTCACCGCCTTTGTCGGCCTGATCAGCCTGTCGGGCATCGTGGTCCGGAACGCCATCATCCTCATCGACCATGCCAACGAACTCTGCCGTGGCGGCGCTTCCATCCGGACCGCTGCCCTGGAGTCCGGGAAAAGAAGGCTGCGCCCCATCTTCCTGACGGCCAGCGCGGCGGCGATCGGCGTCCTTCCCATGATCCTTTCCGGGTCGCCCCTGTGGAGCCCCCTGGCCAGCGTGATCGCCGTGGGCATCATGCTCTCCATGGTCGTCTCGCTCCTCCTGGTGCCCGTTCTTTACGCCGCCATGATCAAGCCTTCCGGCGTCATGGCGGAGTCTCCGGCTGTGCATGAAAGGCCCGTCCACGCAGGCCTTCGGGAAAAAGTCGCTTCCCTGCTCCTGATCGCCCTGATTCTCTTCCCGGCCGGTGCCGGCGCCCAGGACGGCCCGGAGCGGCTGGACCTGCAGAAGGTTACGGAACTGGCCGTCCGGAACAACCGGCTGCTCCATATCAAAGGTCTCCAGGTGGATGAAAAGCGGCAGAAAGTGAACGAAAGCAGGGTCAAGTATTTCCCCGCCGTCGTGGTCGGCGGCTCGTATCAGTACAGCAGCGTGGCCGGCACGGTCGATCTGAGCCAGGGATTTCTCGGCACGGTTTCCACGGGCTCGGTCCATCTGCCGGTCCCCTCGGTGGACCTGGCCCTGGATCTGAAGAGTTACGATATTGCCAGCGCAGGAGTCCGGTTCTATCAGCCCGTCTCGCAAATCCCGAAGATCCGGTCTGGTGTTGAAATTTCCAAGGCGGACCTGAACATTTCGGAAATCGAGCAGTCCAAGGCGATCATGCAGGTGAAGCAGGCCGCGGAGAAGCTCTATTTCGGCCTGCTCATCCTCCAGAAGCAGAAGGAGGAGGCCGAGATCAAGCGGACCCTGGCGAAACGGAAGCTTCACGACGTCGAGAGCGCCGTCCTGGCCGGCAAGACGACGCCGTCCAGCCTGGCGGGATTGAAGGCGGCCGTGGCCGACGAGGAGCAGAACCTTCTGAAGATCCGGATCCAGATCGACGACTGTTCCGCCGACCTGAGGCACCTGATCGGCCTGCCGTCCTCCACTCCGTTCGTCCTTGATCCGGTAACCTTCGAGGACGCTGCATACGATGTCATGCCGGTGGACGTCATGGCCCGGGAGGCGCAGACCGGCAACAGCGATTTGAAAGCGGCGGCCGTTCAGAAAGCCAAGGCCGAGCATGCGATCGATGCCAGCCGGTACAGCTACCTGCCGGACTTCGGCGTGATGGGCGGCTATACCTGGCAGGAGGGCAATGCACACTTCCGGCAGAGCGCGATCCATTCCGGGTTCGATCCGGGGTGGAACGTCCGGGACGCCTTCATCGGCGTCTCTCTCCAGTGGAACATCCAGGATGCCGTCTCCAATGTGTACGTGAAGAGGCAGCGCCTCGCCCTGAAAAGGCAGGCCGAAGAGAACCTGGCCAACACGCTGGAGCAGGTGAATGCGGACATCGAAAAGGCGCACCGGAAGGCCTCCCAGGCAGTCGAGCTGATTTCCGTCGCCCGGAAGGTGGTCGACTACCGCCAGGAGGATTACCGGATCCAGAAGGACCGGTACGAGGCCGGGCTGAGTCTCGAAGCGGACTATCTCACGGCGAAGGCGGCCCTCATGAAGGCCGAATCGGATCTCTTCGCCGCGCAGCTGAATTACCGGATCGTCGTGACGGACCTTAAGCTTCTGGCGGGGAGGCTGTAGCCGTTCGAGAGGGGATGGATGTCCGATTCCATCGGTCCATTGTCCGCGGCCGATGCCGATTCAGTCATGTCCCCGCGGGGAACCCCGGTCGCGGCAAGCGGCAGCCGGCTCACTCGAATCGATGCCGGACTGGAACCGGATCGACCTGCGTCGCTGTGGCCGAAATCGCAGCAACCGGCTCCATTCGACGGGAATGAAGCTATATATTTTTTGACATACTGAGCCATTTCTTTTATACAGCCCAGCAAAACAATCATTGTTTTCTAATAATTTCCTCAACTCAACCGCGAAAAGGAGAACATCATGATCTTTCCCCGCCGATTTTCCCTCTCTCTGTGCTGCATTTTTTCGGTTGCCGTTGTTGCGTGGTTCTTCCTGTGCGTTCCTCAGGCCCAGGCGTTTTCCCTGGAAGGTGCGCTGAAAAAAGTGATCCCGCCGATCAAGAAGGCGCCCGCAGCGCCAGCACAGCAGTCTGATCAGAGTGCCTCGCCGGCGGGCGGCTCTTCAATCCCGTCGGGCATCCCCGTGAAAGGGCTGACAGGCGAGATTTCGCCGAACCTTCAGTTTTCGGTGACAAAGAACCTCACCACCTATGAAGGCGCCAACATGGAGTTTGTACCGGGAGACTGGGTCGTCGGATTTACGAAGAGGTTCGACAAGCAGGTCGCCGCCGAAAACCAGGACAAGGATGTCATGTTCATCTACGAGTTCCATACCAACGGCCAACTGCTGGCAACGCATTCCTTCAAACGGAAATTTCAGCTTCAGGGCAGCTATTTCCAGTTCAACATCCTGCCGGACCCCTCGTCCTCGGTAAACAAGTCCCTGCGCTGGGACTGGTCCGGCCGCTTTGCCGCCGCCCTGTCCACCCTGTCCGCAGGCAAACATCCCATCCTGGTCAAGGGATACATCGAGTCGGGCGGCAAGAAGACGCCCGTGATGCTCGGCACCGTGACGTACAACAATACGGGCGGGAACGGCCAGATGGCCAGTTACGGCCCGCAGATCGACAAAAACGCCAGCTTCGATATCGAAGCGGAGAACGCCAAATTCAAGAGCAAGGGGGAGTGGGAGGACTTCAGGCTCAACGTCTACAACGACTGCGGCGTGAGGGTGATCATCAAGTTCGCCAACAAGAAGAGTTCCGACTGGACCTTGTCTCTTTCTCCGCTTGAGACCAAGAGCATCACCATCACGGACATGGAGTCCATTTATGTGAAAAAGCCCGGTCGGGATTTTATCAGCGGCCCGTCCGTGTCGACCTTCGACAAGGGGAAAACCATCCGGCTGTGCCGCTGACGGAGCAGGCGATTTCGAGAAAGCGGTCGGGAAGAAGAAGGTTGAACGTTCAAATTGTGAACAGGAACGATCGATATCGAGAATTTTCTTGAGCCCGGGCCGGTTTATAAACCGCACCGGTGTCCATTTCGGAGTCGTGCTCAAGAGATTTCATAAAAAAATTAAAAGGAGGATGTATGAAAAAACTGTTGATCGGAATGGTTGTGGTTGCTTTCTTGGCGTCAAGCAGTGCCTTTGCCCTCCAAGGCAAGGAATTGGTGGATTGCGGTGTCCAGGTGAAAAAAGTGTTGGATGAAGACAACAAGAAATGCCACGAGAAATTCGGGCAGGACGGATCGAAAGACAGAAAAGGATTCACCAAGTGCAAATATTTGGCGAAAGATAAATACGAGGAAGGCAACAAAAAGTGCAAAGAAAGAACTAAGTAGATAGCAGCATTTCGTGTGGCGAGTGGACGTGCGGATCAATATGTCGCGATAACCGATATCTTGAGCACCGGCTACTCACTCCATCAGCACAAAGAAAGGGCTGCAGGCCATTGGTGGTCTGCAGCCCTTTCTTATGCCGGCCGCGCCACGGGACGCAGCGTGGCGGCGGGCGTTGATGGACGGGGCCGCAACGTTTCTTCGATGGATCGTTAATCATTTGTTGCTGTGATTTCAATCGGATGTGCCGGAACCATGAAAATTCTATTCCTGCAGGAGAAATTTCATGTGGTTTCTCACCGCCCCAGCCTTACCATCCACCCGTCAATGTAGGCGGCAACCTCCTGCCAGCCCGGTTCGGCGATGAGGAAGTGGTCCCGGCCGGGGAACACGCGGTACATGGATACTTTCCCGTATTTGCGATGGATCTTCTGCACGATGGAAGGGGGCAGGAGGCGGTCCTCCTCCGCGGCGATGGTCAGGACCGGGCAGGTCACCTTCGATTCGTCCACCTGTGTGGCCTTGGTGGTGTCGAGGAACCAGAAGCTGATCTCCAGGGCCGCCTTCGGAGATTCGTAGGTCAGTTTTTCGAATATCCGTTTCCGCTGATTTTCCGGCACGCGGTGGAAGGAGGAGTATACCGCCCCCTCGAAGGTCGGGCGGATCGGCTCTTTCCAGGAGCCCCAACGCCCCATGTTCATCCAGGCGCTCTTGAAGCCGGTCCAGGACAGGGGGTTGACGCCCCGGGGAAAGGCCGGCGCCACGAGGACCGCCGCCTTCGCCACACCCCTGCTCGCCAGGATCTGGGCGATGAGTCCGCCCATGGAGTGGCCGATGATGACCGGCTTGGTTGGGAGGGCCCGGATCTCCTTTTCCACGTCCGCCGCATAATCCAGGACGCCCGTGTCCGTGAGCCGGGGATCCGGCGGAGAGCTCAGGGGGATGTTGTGGTAACGGAGGGTCGGGGTGACGACTTGATAGCCCTGTGCCTCGAAGTAGCTCCGGAAGGAATCCCAGCACCAGGGGCCGGCAAACATGCCGTGAATCATGACGAGGATCGGCTTCTCACCCCGTATCTTGCTCGCGGTGTCCGCGGCGGCCTGTGCCGGGGCTGCGAAGATCAGCAGGGCGATCAGGATTGCCAGGGCACCGTTCACGACGTGTTTCATGTCTTCCTCCCGGTGAGGTCCCGCGGGATTCCGTGTCCAGCGGAACGGGGAACAGGAAGGATCAGCCGGCGGTCCAGGCGTACATCAGGATCGCCGCCGCCTGCGGCAGGCTGAGCGATTCGGCGTCGCCCTTCCCGGGGATCGTCCATTGCTCGTCCGCCAGGGCCAGGAGATCATCCGGCAGGCCGTGGCTCTCACTCCCAAGGAGGATCGCCGCTGCACCGCCCGCGTGCGGGGGGGTGCCGCCCGCAGCAACGGCCGCCGCCACGGGGCCCCGTTTTTTCAGGAGCGGGATCGCCTCCCGGAGATCTACCCCCTCCAGCACGTTCAGGTGAAACAGGCTCCCCATGGAGGCCCGCACCGCCTTCGGGTTCGTCGGGCTGACCGATCCCGGGTCCAAGAGGATCGTCCCGATCCCGAACCAGTGGGCCGTCCGGATGAGGGCGCCCAGGTTGTTCGGGTTGTTCACCTCGTGGAGGCAGAGAACGGGTCCGGTCTCCCGCGAAAGGACCGCGGACGGCTCCTCCCGCTCGGCAACGGGAACGACGGCCAGAATCCCCTCGGGCTCAACGTCCTGGCTCAGCCCTTTCCAGTCTTCCTCCCTCACCGCATAAATGGGGGCTTTTTCAGCCAGGGAGTCCGGCAGGGACGGCCAGGACTCCCCGTGATCCCTCCGGATAAGGAACGCCGCAACGGGCCGGTCGCTTCGCACAAGCTCCCGGACCACCTTCACCCCCTCCGCCAGGAACAGGCCTTCCCGCCGCCGGTATTTCTCCAGGCGGAGCTTCCGCCAGGCCTGGATCTCGGATCGCGAGGGGGCTGGAAAGTGCTCGGTCAAGGTCGAATCCTCCGGTTATGCCGGCGGGTGCCTGCCGTCCATGGACACCCCGGTGTCTCCCTCCTCGACCGGCTTGGGCCACAGGACGGAGGTCAGGATGGCCGTGAGCAGGACGCCGACGATCACCCCGAGGGAGACGAAGACGGGGATCTTCACCAGGTGGGACAGGAGCATCTTGACTCCCACGAAGGACAGGATGACCACCAGACCGTAGTGGAGGTAGTGGAAGATCCGCATCAGGCCGGAGAGGGCGAAGAAGAGGGACCGGAGGCCCAGGATGGCAAAGACGTTGGACGTGTAGACGATGAAGGGGTCCGTCGTGATGGCCAGGACCGCCGGGATGGAGTCGACGGCGAAGAGGATGTCCGTCGTCTCCAGGGCCAGGACCACGGCGAAGAGCGGCGTGGCGTGGCGGACGCCGTCTTTGACCAGGAAGAAGCGCCCCCCGTCGTAAGAGTTGTCCACCGGCATGATCCTGCAGAGACCCTTCAGGACGGGGTTCTTCTCCGGGTGGACCTCCCGGTCCTTGCTCACGGCCATCTTGGCCGCGGTGAAGATCAGGAACAGGCCGAAGACGTAGATGACCCACTCGAATCGCTCGATGAGGGCGACGCCGGCGAAGATGAAGACGGCCCGGATCACCAGGGCCCCGAGGATTCCCCAGAAGAGGGCCTTGTGCTCGTACTGGGGGGGGACCTGGAAGTACCCGAAAATCATGAGGAAGACGAAGAGATTGTCGACGCTCAGCGAATACTCGATCAGGTAGCCTGCCAGGAACTCCAGGGCCTTGTGGTGCCCTTCGAACCAGTAGACACCCCCGCAGAACAGCATGGCCAGGGCGACCCAGAAGCCGGTCCACAGGAGGGCCTCCTTGACGTTGACAACGTGAGCCTTCCGGTTGAAAACACCCAGGTCCAGGGCCAGGAAAACGAGAACGAGAATGGCGAAAACAATCCAGCCGACCACAGTGACAGTCATTTCTTCCTACCTCGGTTGTGTTTCCGGAAAACCGGCACGGACGGTGTGCCCTGCGAACTGGGAGAGGTTGTGGATGATGCCCTTCTCCCGGCGAAAGCCGAGGCCGCAGGGCTCCCAGGAGAAGAAGACCCCCGCCTGGTAGAGACGGCCTTCGCCGTCGGCGGGCAGGTCCGTGAACTCCTGGTAAATGGAGCGGTACGATACATAATCCCCGTCCCTTCTGTCCAGTTCATTTCCGGATTGGTCGAGGATCCGCACGTTGTCCCCCTCCCGGCTGAAGGTTTTCTTCTCCACGCAGGTCTTTCCGCGGAGCGGATCGAAGGATGTCTCCAGGAGGAGCGGGTGGTCCGGGAACAGGTCCCAGAGGACCTTCAGGATCCCCTTCGACTGGAAGAGGAGCGAGTAGGGCGGGTTCAGGAGGATGACCCTGTCGCGCCGGAGGAGGCCCGTCAGCATCTCCGCCAGCTCCGGCTCCTCCAGGGCGATGTACTCGTAGGGAAGGAGCTTGTACCAGAAATCGAAGCGGTCGCCCGCCGGATTGTAGATTCCCTCGTCATCGAAGAACACGTCGTGGGCATACTCGAAACCGGTGATGAAGCCCGCTTCGTAGGCCATCTCCTCCAGGAGGCGGGTCGTGTTCTCGTCTTCGAGGCCCAGGTCCAGGCAGGAGAAGAGGGCGCAGGGGATGGGTGCGTCGGGTCCGGCGAAGGCCGGGTGGAGGTTGCGCATCCGGATGAATGATTCCTGCAGGGTCTCGTAGAGGCGGTTGAACTGCCGCTCTTCGTCGATGCCGTTGTGGCGGAGGATCATCCACTGGATCAGGGCGGTTTCGAAGATCATCGAGGGCGTGTCGGCGTTGAACTCGATGAGCTTGATGGGCTTTCCGTCCAGCCCGCCGGCGAGGTCGAAGCGCCCCAGGAGGTGGAAATGGCGGTCGTCCTCCCAGCTGAGCCGGATCATCTCCACCAGGTTTTCCGGGATGTCCAGGAGGTCGAAGAGACCGTGATCGATGACGTGCTGGGCCGCCTGAACGTAGAGACCGTAGAGCTCCTCCGCTGCCCGGTAGTAGGCTTCCCCCTCTTCCTCCGTTACCTGGACCAGTTCCTCCGCCACGTAGTCCAGGTTGTCGGGAGACTGGTACCAGTAGAAGCCCACCTTTTCGAAGATGGACGGTGGAATGGGGTTCACCTGCAGGAGATGCACGGCCTTCAGCCCGAGAAGCTCCGGAAGCTGCTCGTCATCCGGGAGAAAAACCCGGCCTTCCGGACACCCGGCGAGGTCGACGTGTAACGGCGGTTTCCGTAGCTGTATCCGTAATAGCGGCTTCCGTACCAGTAGCTTCTTGTGGGATTGCCCGACTGCCTTTCCTCTTCCTTGAGGCGCTCCTCCAGGGGCAGGCGGCTGGCGAGGCTCTGCTGGTAGACCGCTTCGTTTGCATACACGAAGGGGTTCGGGGACGTGGTCTTGCCCATCATGTACCCCAGGAGGCCCGCCGACAGGACGGTCCCCAGGCCCAGCATATTCCGCTCCTGGCCTGCCCCGTCCATGAGGTTGCGGACCTTGTCCTCCGGCAGGGTCTCGCTGGTTCCGTCCCGCCGCTTCACGACCACTCCCGTGGTGCTGCTGGGGTATTCGTTCACGATCTTGTAGTCCCCCGGCGCCGTTTCCTCGATCTGGGTCATGACGCCGGCCTTCCGTTCCTGCATGACGTTTCCGTCCGTGCCGCCGGTCGTCGTGACCGGCGCTTCATCACACCCCGTGAGCAGGGTGTGGGCCAGGAAAAAGACGCCCCCGGCGATGACTCGGCTTTTGCGTCCCGGTTGTTTCATGGCTTCCTCCCGATCCCGGTCAAACGATCATGCGGCTGATGACGACGGCGAGGGCGATGACGAGGCCCTGCACCAGGAGGGCCGCGGCGGTGTTCCCCGCCTGGATCTGGTCCTCCAGTTTCGTTTTCGGGAGGAAGATCCAGTCGGAAACCTTCTGGAAAATCAGGAGGAACAGCATGCCCGAGGCGGCACTGATGAGAAACCAGCCCAGGCTTTCGGCCCAGCCGGTGAAGTCTCCGGCGATGCTCGACCGCAGGATGATGCTGTAGGCCACGAGCAGCCCCGCCACGGTGATCCCGGCGCTGAGGTTGCCCTCCCGCAGGCAGGCCGCCGTTCGGAACCGGTAGATCCGCTGGTGCATGAAGACCGCCAGGTACAGGAAGAGCTGGCCCAGCCCGAAAAACGCCATGGCCGAAAGGATGCCCCCGACCTCTCCGGCGAATGCGCCGTTCAGCAGGATCCCTGTGGCGATGAAGCTGCCCGCCTCGACGATCCCCGTCGGTACGTTCCCCGCCTTGATCAGGTCGTTGTTGCGGATGCCCGGCACGAGGATGCGGTCGTTGAGGAGATGGGCCGCGAAGAAGAGGACCGTCGTGATGGCGCCGTCGGTGAGAAAAACCACCAGGTCCGCCCTCCGGAGCCCCCCCTGGAAGACCCCCGCCAGGGCGGTGCAGATTCCCACGTAGAGGCCGAACCGGCGGAGCGCCACGGCCGTGTTCGCCTCCTTCTCCACGGCGAGATCGTCGTCGAATTTCGTGAGGACGTCGGCGATCCGCTTGGAAAGGTAGAGAAATGCCAGGATGAGCGCCATGTACACCACAATCATGCCGTATCGTTCCATCGTTCGCTCCTTGTCGGAAAGTCCGTTCCGCCGCAAGCGGCGGACCGGGCGCTTTTACGGATCGGTCAGAGCTTTCGGAGCAGCCCCTGGGCGGCGATGTGGATCGGGTCCCAGGCGCCGCCGAAGGGCGGAGAGTAGGCTAGGTCGAGGTACGCCACGTCCTCCAGGGACATGCCCGCCCAGAGGGCCGCCGAGAGCGTATTGACGCGGCTCACCGCACCCGCCTCCCCGACCGCCTGGACCCCCAGGAGTTTTCCGGTACCCCGGTCCGCTGTGAGCTTCAGGCCCACTCTCTTTGCCGTGGGCATGGATCGGGCCGCACTGTTTCCCCAAAGGATGGTGCTGACGGGATGGAAGCCCGCGGCGGTCGCCTCCCGCTCGCTCAATCCCGCGGCGGCTGCCTCCAGGCCGAAGATCTTGAAGGACTGGGCTCCCACGATGCCGGGAAAGGTCATGGGGTCTCCGCCGATGTTGCTGCCGGCCACGCGGCCCTGCTTGTTGGCGATGTCGCCGAGGGGAATGTTGACCCAGCGGCCGCTCACCCGGTGGTAGGACTCGCAGCAGTCCCCCGCTGCGTAGACGTTTTCCGCACAGGTGCGCTGGGCGAAGTTGACGGCGATGGCCCCCGACGGTCCGAGGGTGATGCCTGACTCCCGGGCCAGGTCGACGTCCGGTCGGACCCCCAGGGCAAGGAGGATGATGTCCGCTTCCAGGGGGCCGGCGCTTGTGTTGAGGCGGTTTCGGCAGTCCGATCCGGGTTCGATGGACGTGACGCGTGTGTTCGGCAGGAAGGCCACGCCATGGCGCTCCATTTCCTCCAGGATCGGACGTGACAGCTCGGGATCCCAGCGGGCCGCCGGCAGGGTGCCGCGGTGGACCATGGTCGTTTCGATGCCCGCCTCGCGGAAGGCCTCAGACATCTCCAAGCCGATGAAGCCGGCGCCGATGATGACGGCCCTCCGGCAGGGGGTGTCCTGAAGAAGCTGCTTGATGCGGATGGCGTCGCTCAGGCCCTTGAGGACAAAGACACCCTCGCGGTCCTCTCCGGGCATCCCCGGTGTGAAGGCCCTGGTTCCGGTACCGAAGACGAGGAAATCGAAAGGCAGCTTTTTCCCGTCTTCCGTGAGCACTGCCTGCTCCTTGATGTCCACGGTTCCCACCCGGGTTTCCGTGAAGACTTCGATTCCCGTCTCCCGGAACTTCTCCGGGGTCCGGGCCACCAGCTTCCGACTGTCCTTGATTACATCGCCGATGTAATAGGGCATCGGTCAGGCGGCGGTGGATGTGTAGGCCGTCCGCTCGATGATGGTGACGGTCAGGTCCGGATCCTTCCTCCGGGCCTCCGCCGACGCGGATGCGCCCCCGGCGCCCCCTCCGATCACGACCATGTTCTTGCCCATCCTGAAGCCTCCTTTCGGGTTACCGATTTCGCTCCGTTGCGGTCTTGCGCATCCAGAAGACTGCCAGTCCCGCCCCGATCATGAGCAGGCACAGGATCTGGCCCATGCTGAGGGAAAGCCAGAGAAGCCCAAGCTGGGCGTCGGGCTCCCGGTAAAACTCGATGACGAACCGGATGAGGCCGTAGCCGATCAGATACATGGACAGCAGAAAACCGTCAAAGGGGCTTTTCCGGCGGATCGCCCAGAGGACCACAAAGAGGACGATGCCTTCGAAAAGGGCCTCGTAAAGCTGGGAGGGATGGCGAAGCTGTCCCGTCGGATCGAGGGGAAAGTACATTCCCCAGGGCATGGTCGTGGCTCGTCCCCAGAGCTCGCCGTTCAGGAAATTCCCGAGCCGGCCGAAGGTGTAGCCCAGCGGAACGGTCGGGCAGATCAGGTCCGCCATGTTCCAGAAGGCGATGCCGTTGCGCCGGCAGAACCAGACGGCCGCCAGAACCACTCCCACGAGTCCGCCGTGGAACGACATGCCGCTGATGCCGACGAAGCGGATTCCGTTGCCGAATTCGAAGGGCAGGAAGATCTCGAGGGGATGAACGAGGTAGTAATTCAGATTGTAAAACAGGACGTACCCGAGGCGGCCGCCAAGGATCAGGCCGAGGATAATCCAGATGAAGAGGTCCTGGATCGTCTCTGGCGTGTAGGGGTATTTTTCCTGCCGGATTCTCCGGACCACCAGGAAATAGGTGAGGCCGAAGGCTGCCAGGTACATCAGGCTGTACCAGCGGAGCTGGAAGGACCCGATCTGGAAGAGGAAGGGACTGATGTGGCTGGGGAGGTCCGCCCAGCCGCCCGGATGGTCCATGGGGTCTGCTTTCTCCCGCCTGCATCCCTTTGGAGCCGGCGGGGATTGGGGAATTGTCCGTGCCCGGTGGGTGGCCCTTCGAAGACCCGGCCGACGCCGCCGATGATACACGGGCAGTCTCTTACCACAGCGGGCGGTCCCTGTGCAACGGAAGTCCTTGAAACCGGGGTGTATTGACAGGGGGCGGCGCCTTCTGTATCGTGGCTCCGGCCGGGGCGGAGCGGACCGCCGCCATCCGGGCGTACCCTGCCGCGCGTCGTCCGGTCCAGATTCTGCGTCGCATGTATCGAAACGGAGGCTTTATGAAGTGGGGGATCCTGATTTTTCCGAACGTCGAGGAACTCGATTTCGCGGGTCCCTGGGAGATCCTCGGCATGTGGGGCAAGTTCGCCGGGGGGCCCGACACCCGGCTGATCGTTGCCGAGACGTCCGGGCCGGTCACCTGCGCCAAGGGCCTGACCGTCCTCCCGCACGTTTCTTTCACGGACTGCCCGCCGCTGGATGGTCTCCTGGTTCCCGGGGGCGAGGGAACGCGCCGGGAGGTGGACAATCCGGCCCTGATCGACTTCATCGCCGCACAGGCAAAATCGTGCCGGGCCGTCCTCTCTGTCTGTACCGGCTCCTTTCTGCTGCATCGAGCCGGTCTCCTGAACGGCCGGAAGGCGACGACCCATTGGGGCTCCCTGGAGCGGCTGCGGAAACTGGGAGACGTGCACGTCGAGGAAGAGCGGTTCACCCGCGACGGCAACGTCTGGACCGCCGCCGGCGTGTCCGCCGGGATCGACATGATGCTTGCCTTTATCGCCGAGACGGCGGGGGAGAAGGCCGCGGGCGTCGCCCAGTTCGCCGCCGAGTATTACCCGCTCTGCCGCTCGTACGGAGACTATCATGCGCGCCCGGAAGCGCCGGCGTATCTGAAAAGAGGGCGCTGAGACGGGCGGGCAGCGGCCGTCGCCGGGATCTCCCGGTGTGGTCATATCCATCGATTATTCAAGGCATGCAGACGCCGGCTCGTTGAGGCACGCCGCCGGAATGCATGCCCCGGGGGACTGTATGAAGCAGTGGATATTTCTCTCGATCGCCATTGTGAGTGAGGTGGTGGCCACCTCGGCCCTGAAAAGCAGCGAGGGGTTTACAAGGCTCCTGCCATCGCTGCTTGTTGTTGCGGGATACGGCGCCGCTTTCTATTTCCTGTCCCTGACGCTTCGGACGATTCCGGTGGGGATTGCCTATGCGGTGTGGTCGGGGGTCGGCATGGTGCTGATTTCCGTGGTGGCCTGGCTGTTCCTGGACCAGAAGCTCGACGCCCCGGCGATTGCGGGAATCGTCCTGATTGCGGCGGGGGTTATTGTCATGAACGTGTTTTCGAAAGCGGTGGTGCATTAGATAGACGGCTGTTGAAAAAGGGCCGTCTGCGTCGTTCCCCTCGCCCTTCGCCGCTCAACGTACAAAACAGTATGCCTCACGGCTCAGGCCATCGGGAGCCTCGCATCCAGCCCTTTTTGAACAGCCGGGGAAGGTACTGGACAGGTGGCTGTTGAAAACGGGCCGTCTGCGTCGTTCCCCTCGCCCTTCGCCGCTCAACGTACAAAACAGTACGCCTCACGGCTCAGGCCATCGGGAGCCTCGCATCCAGCCCTTTTTGAACAGCCGGGGAAGGTACTGGACAGACGGCTGTTGAAAACGGGCCGTCTGCGTCGTTCCTGTTGAAAGGAGACCTCCGCGGCGCATGGAAAACCATTTCCGGGATTACAACCTGGCCCTCTTCTCGGGAGTGCGCCGGGTCTTCACGTCAACAGGGAAGGGGCTCCGGCCGCTGGTGGAGTGCCTGGACGCCTTCCGGGACCTGCGGGACTGCGTGCTTCACGACAAGATCATGGGGCTCGCGGCGGCCCGGCTGGCGGCGGACTCGGGGATCGTGCGGGAGATCTTGTCCCGGACGGCCTCGGAGCCGGCGGTGCGGTTCCTGAAGGGGAGGGGGATCCCGCTGGATGTGGAGGAGACCGTCCCCGCCATCCTCACGATGGATGGCGGCGCCGTCTGTCCCGGGGAGCGGATCGCCGTGGCCGTGGAAGATCCTGTGCAGTTTGGAAAGGAAATCCGGGCCATGATCGCCTCCGGTGCGGCCGGGAGGCCCGCCGGTCAGTAGGCCATGCCCTTGAGGTCCTCCACGTAGAGCTGGGCCGAGAAGGCCGCAACGGCTCCGTCGCCGCAGGCGGTGATGACCTGCCGCAGGGGAGTCGCCGTGCAGTCCCCGCAGGCGAACAGGCCCGGTGCCGACGTCCGCATTGCCCGGTCCACACGGACGGCCCCGTCGGGCTCCCGGTCGGCCAGGTCCCGGACGAGATCCGTGTTGGGAATCAGGCCCACGAAGAGAAAGACCCCCTCTGCCGGGATCTCGCGCTCCTCTCCCGTTTTCACGTCCCGGAGGCGGACGGCCTCCACGGTCTCCTTCCCGAGGATTTCCTGGACGACGGAGTTCCAGGCAAAGGCGATTTTCCCGTTGGCGAAGGCCCGGTCCTGGAGGATCCCCGTGGCGCGGAGACGGTCCCGCCGGTGGACCACGGTGACCTTCCCGGCAAAGTGGGTCAGGAACAGGGCCTCCTGGACGGCCGTGTTGCCTCCCCCGACGACGACCACTTCGCGGTTCCGGTAAAACGGTCCGTCGCAGGTGGCGCAGAAGGAAACCCCCCGGCCGATGTACTGTTCCTCCCCCGGGACGCCAAGCCTCCTCCAGGAGGCCCCCGTCGCCAGGACAACCGACAGGGCCTCGATCGTTTTGCCGCCCGCGCCGATCCGCCAGACCGGAAGGTCTCCCCGGCGGCCGGCTTCCAGGGATGTCGTGTCCTCGGACAGGATTTCCAGGCCGAACTGCGACGCCTGCTTCTTCAGGCGCTCCACCAGGTCGAATCCGTTGATGCCCTCCGGAAACCCCGGATAGTTTTCGATCATGTCGGTGATGGTGATCTGGGAGACCGTGGAGGCCCCCTGGACCAGGATCGTCCGGAGGTTGGCCCGGGCGGCGTAGATGCCTGCCGTCAGGCCCGCCGGACCTCCGCCGATGATGGCCACGTCGAAGAAATGGTCCGGGTGTGCCGCTTCTGCCATGGAAAGCCTCCTGCCCGCCGGTTGCGGAATGGTTTCCCATCCTTTAGACAATCGGACCGGCCGTGTCAACGGGAGGCCTTTTTCCCTTGGCAACCAGGGGAGGGTGTGCTATGAAACGGCGAATAAATCAGAATATTTATGGAACTTAATCCCTTCCGTTTCCAAGGAGAAAATCCCTTATGTCCGGCCATTCCAAATGGAGCACCATCAAGCGGAAAAAAGGTGCCATCGACGCGAAGCGAGGCAAGATCTTCACGAAGCTCGCCAAGGAGATCAGCCTGGCGGCCCGGCTCGGCGGCGGCGATCCCGAAGCGAACGCGCGGCTCCGCCAGGCGGTCATTGCCGCCCGGGATGAAAACATGCCCAAAGACAACATCGAGCGGGCCATCAAGAAGGGAACGGGCGAGCTGGGTTCGGTGACTTACGAGGAAGTCACCTATGAAGGATATGGGCCCGGCGGCGTGGCGCTGATGGTGGAGATCATGACGGACAACAAGAACCGGACGGTGGCCGAGATCCGACACATCCTCTCCAAACATGGAGGGAACCTGGGGGAAAACGGCTGCGTCTCCTGGATCTTCTCGAAGCACGGCAGCATCCTGATCGAGAAGAAGCTGATCGGCGAGGACGAGCTCATGGAGCTGGCCCTGGAGGCCGGGGCGGAGGATGTCCGGGAGGAGGAGAACGAATTCGAGGTCCTCACCGATCCGCTGTCCTTTGAAGGTGTCCGGAAGGTCCTGCAGGAGAAGGGCCTGAAGTTTCTCGAGGCGAAGGTGACCATGATTCCCCAGAATCTCGTCAAGCTCGAAGGGAGCAAGGCGGAGCAGATGCTCAAGATGATGGAGAAGCTCGAGGACAACGACGACGTCCAGAACGTCTACGCGAATTTCGACATCGCCGACGACGTGATGGAAAAAATGAGCTGACCGGTTCCCGCGCCTCTCTTTCGGCATGCGTCCGGATCATCCCTTGAGAATCCTCGGCATCGACCCCGGAAGCCACGTAACCGGGTACGGCGTGGTGGAGAAACGGCGGACCGGCCTTTCCTGCATCACCTTTGGCGAGATCCGCCCGCCCCGGGGGGCCTCGCTCACCAAGGCCCTTTCCGTTGTTTATGAAAGGATCGAAGGCCTGATCCGTGAATCCGCCCCGGACGTCATGGCCATCGAGGACATCTTTTTCGGAAAGAACGTCCGGAGCCTGATCCGCCAGGGGCACCTGAGGGGCATTGTCCTTCTCGCCGGGACCCACGGAGGGTTGCCGGTTTTTGAATACACCCCCCTGGAGATCAAGAAGGCCGTCGTCGGTTACGGCCGGGCGGAGAAAAGCCAGGTGCAGAGCATGGTGAGGGCGATCCTGAAACTCCCCGGGGAGGCGCCCGCGGATGCATCGGACGCCCTGGCGGCGGCCATCTGTCACGCCCATTTCGGAAAGGACGAAACCGTCTGATGATCGCCCGCATCCAGGGCATTCTTCTCGAGAAATCGCTCAGCTGCGTCACCCTGGACGTCGGCGGCGTGGGGTACCGCGTCTTCGTTCCCCTCACCGCCGTCTACAATCTTCCGGAGGCGGGCGAAAGGCTGGCCCTGCACATCCACACGCACGTGCGGGAGGATGCCATCCAGCTCTTCGGCTTCCCGGACCCCGCCCAGCGGGATCTCTTCCAGATGATGATCGCGGTCAGCGGGATCGGTCCCCGCCTGGCCATGAACATCCTGTCGGGAATCACACCAGAGGACCTGGCGGCGGCCCTCTCCCGGGGAGACCTGGCCCGCCTGGTGAGGATTCCCGGCGTGGGCCGCAAGATGGCCGAGCGGATGGTCCTGGAACTGAAGGAGCGGATCCTCAAGGCCGGCTTTACGGCCGCGGCGGGACGCGGCGAGGCGCTGCCGGAAGCCGCGGGCATGGAGGACGACGTCCTTTCGGCGCTCCTGAACCTCGGGTACAAGGAAGCGGCGGCGAAGAGCGCCCTGGAGAAGGCGGCCCGGGAGGTCGCGGAGCCGGCGACGTTGGATGGGTTATTGAAAGGAGCCCTGAAAATCCTTTCAGGCAGTTGAAAAGCGGCTGTCTGCGGCGTTGCCCTTGTCCTTCACCATTCGACGTACGAAAAAGTACGCCTCATGGCTCGGGACATCGGGCGCCTTGCATCCAACCACTTTTGAACTGCCTGGCGATGTGATGTTTCAGGCAGGCTGATGAAAAAGGGCTGCCTGCTGCGTTCCCCTCGTCCCTCACCCTTCGACGTACAAAAAGTACGACTCACGGCTCGGGACATCGGGTGCCTTGCATCCAACCACTTCTGAACTGCCTGGCATGTGTCATCGAATGAGCCGGGATTTGGCGGGAAACGGGCGGCTGTAATTCCGCCGGAAGTGAAAATGCCGGTTCCTGAACCGGAAAGGGAGATTCGGGTGGCGAAAAAGCGGAAAGAGGAACCACCGGAGGAGAGAAACCCGCTGGTCCATCCCGCGGTCCTGGAGGAGGATGCGGGGCTGGACATGTCCCTGCGCCCCCGGAGCCTGGACGAATACATCGGCCAGCCGAAGATCAAGGACAACCTCTCCCTCTTCATCCAGGCCGCCCGGGAGCGGGGCGAGGCCCTCGACCACGTGCTCCTCTACGGTCCTCCCGGCCTCGGCAAGACGACCCTGGCCTACATCGTCGCCCGGGAGATGGGAGTGGACATCAAGGTGACCTCGGGTCCCGTCATCGAGCGGCCCGGGGACCTGGCGGCGATCCTCACGAACCTCCACGATCAGGACGTCCTGTTCATCGACGAGATCCACCGCCTTTCTCACGTGGTCGAGGAGATACTATATCCGGCCATGGAAGACTACCACATCGATATCCTCATCGGACAGGGGCCCTCCGCCCGCTCGATGAAGCTGGGCATCCCCCGGTTCACCCTGATCGGCGCCACGACGAAGGCGGGGCTTTTGACCTCCCCGCTCAGGGACCGGTTCGGCATGAGCTTCCGCTTCGATTTCTACAGCCCGGAGGAGCTCGCGGTGATCATCCGGCGTTCCGCCGGGATCCTGTCCATCGCCATCGACAACGGCGGTGCGGTGGAGCTGGCCCGCCGCTGCCGGGGCACCCCCCGGATCGCCAACCGGCTCCTCCGGCGCGTCCGGGACTATGCCCAGGTGAAGGCCCGGGGAAAGGTCGACCTGGACGTGGTGGTCCGGGCCCTGGAGCTCTTCGAGGTGGACGGACGGGGATTCGATCACATGGACCGACGAATCCTCGTGACCCTGATCGAGAAGTTCGGCGGCGGGCCCGTGGGCATCGACAGTCTTTCGTCGGCCATCGGGGAGGAGCGATCCACGCTCGAAGACGTCTATGAACCCTTCCTGGTTCAGGAAGGCTATATTCAGCGGACCGCCCGGGGAAGGCTGGCGACGAAAGCGGCCTATGACCACTTCGGAATGGCCTGGCCCGGGACCCGCCAGGGGGAACTGCTATGAAAGTCCTGCTTCACATCTGCTGCGCCCCGTGCGCCATCGTCCCCGTGGGGGAACTCCGGGACGAGGGCCATGACGTCACGGGCATGTTCTTCAACCCCAACATCCACCCCTTCCAGGAACACCAGCGGCGCCTGGAGACCCTCCGGGAATATGCGGACATGGTTTCCTTGCCGGTCATCTGGCCCGAAGAATATCCACTGGAGGAGTATCTGCAGGCGGTGATTTCCCTGGGTACCGAACGGTGCACACAGTGTTACCGGATCCGCCTGGAGCGGACAGCCGAGACCGCCCGGGCCGGAGGGTACGATGCCTTCACCTCCACCCTCCTTTACAGCCGGTACCAGCGGCATGAACAGATCCGCGAAGTCGCAGCGGAAATGAGCAGCAGGCACGAGGTTCCATTCCTTTACCGCGATTTCCGGGAGGGATGGCAGGAGGGGCTCCGGAAATCCCGTCACATGGGACTCTACCGCCAGCCCTATTGCGGCTGCATCTTCAGCGAGAAGGAACGCTTCTATCGCCCGCCCCGGACGGCAAAGCACGCGGCCTCACAGGAGCCGTCCGCCGACCGGATGCCTCCCGGATGCGGATGACGGTGTACCGGGGCATGCTTTCGGTTCCCGGGCCTTACCCCGATTCCCTTTTCATGCTGATGGCCGCCTCTGTGTTCTTTTCGACACACCGGGCACGGATATTCGTTCCGGCAAGCTCGGGAATGGTTCCCATTAAGGGTTCAATATGAGGGGTCATTTCAAACCCCAATCCTGTTTTTCGTCAGGACGGGGGGGCATGGTGCAGAACTTGCTTTTTAATGCTCCATCACATCGGGAATCGCGGGTTTTATGCATTTACAAAGAACCATAAACGAAGAAATCTATTGTAACAGTACGGGCTTGCACTCGGGGCGGAAAGTCTCCATGACGATCCGGCCCGCCCTGGTGGACGAGGGGATTGTGTTCATTCGCAAGGATATCCCCTCCGGATACCGGATTCAGGCGGACTATAACAACGTGGCGGATACGACCCTTGCCACGACCATAGGCACCAACGGCGCCAGCGTTTCCACGGTGGAGCACCTCCTGTCGGCCTTCTCGGGCATGGGAGTCGACAACGCGATCGTGGAAGTGAACGCCCCGGAAGTGCCCATCATGGACGGCAGCGCCCTGCCCTTCGTCGAGATGCTCAAGGGGGTGGGAACCCGGACCCAGGGCAAGTACAAGAAAGTCCTGGTGGTTCGTCGGGAGGTCTCGGTCTCGGACGGGGTGGGGACGGCAATGTTCCTGCCGGCGCCGGAATTCAAAATCACGTATAAAATCGATTTCAAGCACCCTATTATCGGACAGCAGTCCCACTCCATGACTTTCACCGACGAGTGCTATGAGCGGGAGATTTGCCCCGCACGCACGTTCGGCTTTCTCCGGGACGTCGAATACCTGCAGGCCCGGGGACTTGCCCTGGGCGGCTCCCTGGGGAACGCCGTCGTTCTGGACGATGAGCGCGTCCTGAACAAGGAAGGCCTCCGCTTCCCGGACGAGTTCGTGAAACACAAGATCCTGGACGCCATTGGAGACCTGGCACTCCTGGGGATGCCCATCATCGGCCACTTTGTGGCGTACAAGTCCGGTCACAAACTGAACAACCTCCTCCTGAAGGAAATGATGTCCCGGGAGGAAAACCGGGAAATCATCGACCACCCGACCGCGGAGGCCGCCCCGGAGCGGTTCCGATCGCTGCGCATTCCGGCCTTTCGGGTTCTCGATGCGGCCCGGGCCTGATCGGGCTCAGAAAATACCAATCTTCCCGCCTTGTTGTAGCTTCCGCGATCCATATCTGGAGCTTGCAATTTCCGTGACAGTTCCTTAGAATCCCTCTTTGCTTTTCCGGCGGACAGGTTTCGGAAGGTTTCGAAAACCTGTTGTATCCGGGGGAGAATGCTTGCACCGGGGAAAGACATCCATGAAAAAAACCAGCTTGTTTGCATCGGCCGTCCTGATCCTGCTCACGGCCGTCATGGCTGCGGCCGCAGCGACGTCGAAGCCGCACATCCGGGATATCCTTGTAACCACAAAAGGAGAACAGGTTCTTCTTTACGGAAAGGTAGCCAACGGCTTCACCCCGGAGATGAACGCGGAGATTATGGCCGGGTTCCCCGTCCGGTTCACGTTTTATGCCGGCGTCTACCAGGATCGTTCCTTCTGGTTCGACCGCCGGCTCGCTGAAATCGAGGTCAACCGGACGCTCAAGTACGACAACCTGAAGAAGACCTTCCTGATTACCTCCGACGGCACCGCCGAGCCCGCCGTTTTTCAGACCCTGGGAGAGGCAAGGTCCGCCATGTCCGACCTGAACGGGTTCCCCGTCGGCTCGGTGAAGTCGCTTGCCAAGAACACGGAATATTACCTGAAGGTGATGGCCAAGCTGGACCGGGTGCAGCTTCCGCTCCGGCTGGAATACGTCTTTCTGTTCGTCTCCCTGTGGGATCTGGAGACGCCCTGGCACACGTACAGGTTCATCTATCGCGAATGAAACCGAATCGGAAGAACCCGGTCATCGACGAGAAGGAAGCCCGCAAGCGGCGGCGCGAACGGCTCATCATCCTCCTGACGGTGTGCCTGATCGTCCTTCTGGCCTACGTGGAGAGCAGGATCTCCTGGCGGGGCCAGGTCCTGCCCATTTCGGACAATGTCCTGATCTTCGGTTTCATCAACATCAACATCATCCTGATCATCCTCCTGATCTTCCTGATTGTCCGGAACGTGGTGAAGCTGGTGTTCGAGCGCCGGCGCGGCGTCATCGGTTCGAAGTGGCGGTCCAAGCTGGTGGCGGCCTTCGTGAGCCTGTCCCTGATTCCCACGGCTCTCCTGTTTGTCGTGTCCATCAACTTCCTTTCCTACAGCATCGAGAACTGGTTCAATGTGCGTCTCGGGGATGCCCTGAACACGACCCTGGAAGTGGCCCAGTACTATTACCAGCAGGGGACCGAATACGCCCGCTACCATGCCCGCGGCATCAGCGGAGAAATCACGGACAACCGCCTCTATGAGCCGGAGAAGCAATCGTACCTGAAGGCCCTCATGGAGCGGCGCCAGTCCAGCCTGAATATCGGGGTCCTGGAAGTGCATTTCGACAGCCAGGGGGAGGGGATGATCGTCCGCAGCAATCCCGCGGAGAGGATCCCCCCGTCTACCCTGACGGCCTCGCAGCTCGAGAAGGTCTATGCAGGGCAGGAAGTGGCGGAGATACAAACCAGCACGGCCGCCGGGGAGATCATCCGGGGGATCGCACCGGTTTACACGTTCCTGGTTCCCAGGGAGGTGATCGGGTATGTGACGGTCAGTTACATCATGCCCAAGGCCATGGTGGATAAAATGGCCGTCATCTCAACCGCGTCGGAACAGTACCGCCAGCTGAAAATCCTGAAAAACCCGGTCAAGTTTACCTATGTGGTCACCCTGTCGGTCGTGACGCTCCTGATCCTTTTCTTCGCCACCTGGTTCGGCCTGTTTCTGGCGAAGGGAATCAACGAGCCCCTCGAGGATCTGGCGGAGGCGACCCGGAAGATCGCCGCCGGTGATCTGGATTATCAGATCAACCTCGCCGGGGATGACGAGATCGGGGTCCTCGGGCAGTCCTTCAATGCCATGACCCGGGAGCTCAAGAAGTCGAACCAGCGCCTGGAAGAGGCGAACAGGGACCTGGAAGAGCGCCGGAAATACATGGAAACGGTCCTGGGTAACGTCTCGGCGGGCGTGATCGCCGTCGACCGGGACGGCATCGTTACGGCCGTCAACCGGGCTGCGGAGCGGATGCTCCATATCCGGACGGAACAGGTCCTCTGGAAATCATACCTGGACATCCTTACGGCGGAGCAACTGGTGCTTGCGCGGGAAATGCTGCAGGAAATGAAGGAAAGCCCGGAGGGAGCCCTTCAGAAGCAGATGGAAATCGTCGTGGAAAGCAGGGCTATCACGATCCTCATGACGGCAACGGACATCCGGGATGACGATGGACGCGACATGGGGGTCGTCGTGGTCTTCGAGGACCTGACGGAGATGCAGAAGGCCGAGCGGGCCGCGGCCTGGCGGGAAGTGGCGCGTCGCATGGCCCACGAAATCAAAAACCCCTTGACGCCGATCCAGCTTTCTGCCCAGAGACTGCAACGCAAATACGGGGATCGCCTCGGGGAGGACGTCAAGGTCTTCCAGGAATGCACGAAGACCATCATCGATCACGTGGACGTTCTCAAAAACCTGGTAAACGCCTTTTCCCAATATGCACGGATGCCCGTTACGAATCCGTCGCCCAATGACCTCAACGAGGTCGTCACCGATCCGGTGGTCCTGTTCCAGGACGCCCACAAAGACCTACGGTTCGACCTGGACCTCGATCCCGGAATCCCCCGGCTGCTCATCGATCCGGAGCAGATCAAGCGGGTCATGATCAACCTCCTGGACAACGCCGTGGCGGCGGTGCAGGGCTCCTCCGGACACATTGCCGTCCGCTCCGCCTTCGACCGGCGGAACTCCCGGGTGACGGTGGCCGTGGCCGACAACGGGTGCGGGGTGCCGCCACGCTACAAGATGAAGATTTTCGAGCCCTATTTTTCAACAAAAGTGTCCGGGACCGGACTTGGCCTCGCCATCGTCAGCTCCATCATCTCCGACCACCAGGGCCAGGTTCAGGTGGCGGACAACAATCCCTGCGGGACCGTTGTGTCTTTTTATCTTCCCGTGACGGAAGGGGACGGGAACGCAGCCATGAAGCAGCCTTCCCTGGAATCGGAGCATGCATAAGAACATCCTGATCGTTGACGACGAGAAAAGCATCTGCCAGTCCCTCGAGGGAATCCTCGCCGACGAGGGCTACGAAGTCCAGACGGCGCCGAGCGCCGAAGAGGCACTCCGCATGATGGAGGAGGAGGCCCCCCACCTGGTGCTTCTGGACATCTGGCTCCCCGGAATGGACGGCCTCGAGGCGCTCAAGATCATCAAGACCGAGTTTCCCCAGGTCCGGGTGGTCATGATGTCGGGCCATGGAACCATCGAGACGGCCGTCAAGGCAACGAAGCTGGGTGCCTTCGATTTTATCGAGAAGCCCCTGTCGCTGGAAAAGATCATCCTGGTGATCAACCACGCGATGGACATGATGCGCCTGGAGGAGGAGAACGTCCTCCTGAAGCAGAAACTCACCCAGAGCTTCGAGCTGACGGGCAAGAGCCCCGTTATCATGGAGCTTAAGGAACAGATCTCCATCGTGGCTCCCACCAACGCCTGGATCCTCATCATGGGGGAAAACGGAACCGGAAAAGAGCTGGTGGCCCGCTCTATTCACCGAAGGAGCCGGCGGAGCCAGAAGCCCTTCGTGGAGGTGAACTGCGCGGCCATCCCGGAGGAACTGATCGAAAGCGAGCTTTTCGGCCATGAAAAAGGCGCCTTCACAGGGGCGACCTCGAAAAAGCGGGGCAAGTTCGACCTGGCCAACGAGGGGACCATCTTCCTCGACGAGGTGGCCGACATGAGCCAGAAGGCCCAGGCGAAGATCCTCCGCATCCTCCAGGAAAAAACCTTTGAGCGGGTGGGGGGCAACCGGCTCATCTCCACGGACGTCCGGGTCCTGGCGGCCACCAACAAGGACCTGGAACGGGAAATGGAGGATGGACGCTTCCGGCAGGACCTGTACTACCGCCTGAACGTTATTCCCCTGCATGTGCCGCCCCTGCGGGACCGGCGGGAAGACATCCCGCTTCTTGTAGCCCGTTTCATCCACGACTTTTCGCTGAAGGAAGGCGAGGTGGAAAAAACGATGAGCAACGAGGCCCTGGAGAAGCTCATGCGACACGACTGGCCGGGGAATGTCCGGGAGCTGAAGAACATCGTCGAGCGCCTGGTCATCATGACGCCCGGCAGGATCATCGACGTGGCGGATATCCCCCCGCTCCAGAAGACGGAGAACGGCCATCGGCCGGAGACCGCCGACATTCCCATTCCCTCCGACTCGGACTCCCTCCGGGAGGCCCGTCAGGACTTCGAGAAACAGTTCATCATGAAAAAGCTGAAGGAGTTCGAGGGGAACATCTCCCGGACGGCGGAGGCCATCGGGCTGGAGCGGAGCAATCTTCACAGGAAGATCAAGTCCTACGGGCTGGACGCCAGGCCGGACGACCGGGAATCCCAGCCGTCCTGATCAGGACTTTTCTCCGCCGTTCATCTCCCGCCGCAGGTCCGTCAGCGAGAATTTCATGAAGGGCAGGAACGGAAGCCCCATGGCCACGATGAACAGTACGGAAATGAAATGGTAGACCACGGCGAAGGGCAGTGCCTCCGCCTTGGCGATTCCGAACAGCCCGAGACCCAGGATACAGGCGTAATGCCAGTTCCCGATGAACCCGGGGGCCGTGGGAATGGCGATTCCGATCAGGAGGATGACCATCAGGATCAGGGCTGCCGTGACCGACAGGGGAAGGGAAAAGGCCGCAAACATGGCGTAAATGATCGCCACGTCCACAACCCAGATCACAAGCGAAAGCGCGCCCACCTGCACGAGCAGGCGTGCGTCCCGGATGATCCCGAACCCGTCGATGAAATGGAGGATCATCCCCCGGATCGGGGCGGCAAAACGGCCAGGAATCCGTCGAATGACGAACTCCGCCGCCTGCAGGGCGTTTTCCCGCCGGAAGGACAGAAAGATCATCAGGAAGATCAGCACCAGCATGGCCGCTCCGAACAGGATGCCGGAGCGGACGAGCCAGGGCGGGAAGGGCGTCCACTGCAGGGCGATCATCGCCAGGAGGAGAACGGTTGCTCCGTCCATGACCCTCTCCACCAGGATCGTGCCGAGGGCGGCGGTCATCCGGATGTTGCTGTGGCGTGCGATGAGATAGGGCCGGACCAGCTCTCCCAGGCGGGCCGGCAGGGCCGTGATGCCCAGGAACCCTACGTTGGAGACTCCAAAGACGGTCCACGGGCGGACCGCTTCCAGGGGTTTGAGGATCAGGCCCCAGCGCCAGGATCGCAGGACCTGCATGGCTAAAAGGCCTGCAAGCGCGGGAACGAGAAAGCCGTAGCGGATCGACCGGAACCCCTCGGCCACGTCCCCGAAACGGATTCCCCGCACGGAGAGCCAGACCAGGACCGCACTCAGCAGGATTCCCAGGATCAGTTTCTTTTTCATGGGCATTCCCGGCCGGTGGCGGCGCTCAATCCGCCGCTCTCCCCGCAGGGGGCCGGGATCCGTCGTTCATCAGGGAGTTCCGGCCGCGGCACCGGTTGCCGGAAGAGATTTTACAACCGGCGCGGGACTGCTTCCCAGCCCTCCGTTCCCGATCTTTGCAAGATTTTCCCGGATCCGATCCTGGATGAGCTGCGAGGAGACCTTGTTGCCGAACAGCCCCACGCGGACAGAGACCGTCGTGACGTCTTTGTCCTTGTACTTCAGTGCGATGGTCACGTCCTCACCGTCAATGACGGCCTTGATCGTTCCCTCGCCGATCTTCCGTTCCGGCGACACGTCCCGACCCTTCATGTCCGCCACGGTCTTCTCGCAGGCTTTCCAGGTCTTGTCCATGGCGAAATAGTAATCCGTCTTCATCTCGCCGTTGATGTACGCATAGGTGCCGCCTCCGGCCCCCGCCGCAGCGACTCCCCCGACGATCAGGGCTGTCTCCAAGCCACATCCGGCAAGCATCAGGACCCCGAACACGACCGCCAGCGCTTTTTTCCACTTGTCCGTCATAAAACCTCCTTTTGCTTCCTGGTGTTAGGTGGCTGCCGGTGCGATATGGACGGGCGGAACGCCGGCACCGGTGTGTGGGTCTCTTAGCACATTTTTCCGGGGACGTCACGGATGACCATGCCGGGAACGAAGGGGGGACCCCTTATTCTCTCCCGAGGCGCTCGAACTCCCGGAGGAGTTCCTCCTGCTTCCGGTTCAGCGACGTCGGGATTGCGACCACGGTTTCGATGATCTGATCGCCGCGTCCGTGGCCGCGCAGGCGGGAGATGCCCCGGCCTTTCAGGCGGAACGTCTTGCCGCCCTGGGTGCCCCGCGGGATCTTCAGCTTTTCCGTCCCTTCCAGCGTCGGCACCTCGATGCTGGCGCCGAGGGTGGCCTGGACGAAGGAGATGGGGATCCGGCAGTAGATATCGTCGCCGCTGCGCTCGAAGAACTCGTGAGGCTCCACGTGGAGGAAAATATAGAGATCTCCGCTGGGGCCTCCGTGAACCCCCTTCTCGCCCTCTCCCCGCAGGCGCAGGCGGGAGCCCGTTTCCACACCGGCGGGAATCTTCAGGTTTACGGTCTTGCGGACCCGCTCCCTTCCGGATCCGCCGCAAGTTTTGCAGGGGCTGGTGATGACCGCTCCCTGCCCACGGCAGGACGGGCAGGTGGAACTGATGCTGAAAAAGCCGCTCGTCTGGGTAACCTGGCCACGGCCCCGGCAGCGGCTGCAGATCTCCGGGGCCGTTCCGGGTGCCGATCCGGATCCCTCGCACTCCCGGCACGGTTCGTATTTCTCGATGTCGATATCCCTGGAAATGCCCCTCACCGCCTCCATGAAGGAAAGGGAAAGGTCGTAGCGGAGGTCGGCGCCGGCCCGGGCCGCCGTTCGGGAGCGGCCGCCGCGAAAACCGAAAATGTCTTCGAAAATGCTGCCGAAGCTGGAAAAAATGTCGTCGAACCCGGAAAAACCCCGGAATCCGCTGCTGGTCAGCCCCTCGTGGCCGTAGCGGTCGTAGATCTCCCGTTTCTGCGGATCGCTCAGGACCTCATAGGCCTCCGCGGCTTCCTTGAACTTATCCTCCGCCTCCCGGTCCCCGGGATTCCGGTCCGGGTGGTACTGCATCGCCAGCCGGCGGTAGCTCTTCTTCATCTCCTCTTCGCTGGCCGTCCGCTGGACTTCGAGAATTTCATAGTAGCAGCGTTTGCTCATTCGACACCTCCGCCATCCACCGGAGCCTTCCCGGCCTCGTGAACCTGCCGGAGACCTTCGGTGTTGCCGCTCTTCTCGAAGGCGTGGTGGGCAAAGGTGAGGCGGCCCCTCCGGAGGGCCTGTTCTCCGAGCCGGTTCCACTCTTCTACCGTCGCTTCCCGGCCCAGCCCCTTGACGACCTGTAGAAACAACTGGACGTCCCCCTCTTCGCCGGCACGGGTCAGGATGGCGCGGAGCTTGTCCGTATCGTTCGCCCGGCCGAAGCACTCGACGGCGTCGGCGATCCGCCCGGCGGCGAGGTATCGGTCTCCCAGTGCGGAGAGCGTCGCCGGTTGCGTCCTGTCGAGATGGAGAATGCGCTGCTTTTCTTTGTAATCGGGAAGTTCTTGACGTTTCATGAGGAATTACGGGACCACCCTGTCCGGCCGGTGCAGGTTGCGACGGCACCGGGACCGCTTTTTTCAACACGTGAAGCTAATCACGGGGGATAGGTCTGTCAAGGCGGGCGCCTGTCATGCGGTCAGCCGCTGCAGCGCCTCCTCATACCGTTCCAGGGTTTTCCGGACGATGTCCGCGGGCAGGGGCGGCGCCGGAGGCTTCTGGTCCCAGTTCAGCGACAGGAGGTAATCCCGGAGGAACTGCTTGTCGAAGCTCTTCTGGGACCGTCCCTCCCCGTAGGAGTCGGCCGGCCAGAAGCGGGAGGAATCGGGCGTCAGAATCTCGTCGATCAGGATCAGCTCGCCGTTCAGGAGTCCGAATTCCATCTTCGTGTCGGCGATGATGATGCCCGCCTTGAGCGCCCGCTCGGCGGCCCGCCGGTAGACGGCAATGCTCAGTCCGATCACCCGTTCCGTAAGCTCCGCTCCGATCTTGTCCTCCATTTCCTTCCGCGTCATGGGCAGGTCGTGCTGTCCGATTTCCGCCTTGGTGGTCGGCGTGAACAGGGGCTCCGGCAGTCGGGCCGACTCGTTCAGCCCCTCCGGCAGGGGGATTCCGCAGATGGAGCGGCTCTTCCGGTATTCCTGCCAGCCGGAGCCGCTCAAATAACCGCGGACGATGCATTCCACGGGAAGGGGGCGGGCCTTTTCAACCAGCATCGAACGGCCCTCCAGGATCTCCCGGTGCGGGGCGCAGGATGCGGGGAAGTCCGCCGGATCCGTGGACAGCAGGTGATGGCGCACCAGGTCCTTCATGACCCCGAACCAGAACGAGGACATGAGGGTCAGGATCTTGCCTTTGCCGGGGATGGGATCGGCCATGACCACGTCGAAGGCGGAGATCCGGTCCGTTGTAACGATCAGAAGCCTGTCTCCCAGGTCGTAGACGTCGCGGACCTTGCCTCGGCCAGCCAGGTTCAGGCCGTCCAGGTTCGTCTCCATCAGGCCTTTCGATTCCTTCATGGGTGCTTGCGCCTCCGTTCGAGTCGTTGTTTCCTGCCCGGAGGGCATCCGGCTATCGCAGGAAAGGGTTGAATTTTTTTTCGTGTCCGATGGTGGAGGTGGGTTGGCGTCCGTAGTTGTGGCCCGGCAGGACCACGGTGTCGTCGGGGAGGGAGAGAAGACGCTCCCGGATGGATCGGCTCATGACCTGCCAGGATCCGCCGGGAAGATCGGTCCGGCCCACCGCCTCGACGAAGAGCGTGTCTCCCGTGAAGACGTAGCCTTCCGTGTAGAGGGCCATTCCTCCGGGCGAGTGCCCCGGGGTGTGGATGACCTTCAGGGAGACGCTGCCGACGGTGATCGTGTCGCCGTCCCGCACGGTGAGATCCGCCGCCGGGGACTTCTGGGCCCGGAACATGGCGAGCATCATGGCCGGTGTGGACGTCAGCATGTCCGCGTCGTCCTCGTGAACGACAATCGGGGCGCCGGTCTTTTTCTTCATGTCCTGATTGCCGGAGATGTGGTCCACGTGGCCGTGGGTGTTCACGATATACTTGATGGTAAGGTCGGCCCTTTGGGCCTCCTCGAGAATGCCGGCGGTGTTCGCCGCCGGATCGATGACCAGGCCTTCCCCCGTCCGGGGATCGCCGACGATATAGGCGAAAACGGCCATCATCCCCACCTGCATCTGTTTCAGAAACATGGTTTTCTCCCGTCTTGGACAATTCGGGGCAGGCCTATCACTTTTCCTTTTTTCCCGTCAACGGAATTTGACCGGGCAACCGCCGGCGGATTGTTTTGACACGCCGGCCGCCGATGCCTTATGGTGCATCCGGTTCATCACGGGAAGCGGAACGGAGGAGCGGGACCCATGATCCGGGAGAAATCGGACCGTCACGACTGCGTCGGCTGCGGATACTGCTGCATCCGCCACACCTGCACCTTCGGACTGCACCGCCATCCCGGCAAGCGCGACCGCCGCTGCCCGGAGCTGCACTGGAACGGCTCGCGATACGTCTGCCGCCTCATGGTCGAGCCGGGGGGCATGTCCGATTTCATCCGGGAGCAGCTTCAGGCGGGATTCGGCTGCCGCTCCTATCACAATCCGTGGCGCTCCGAGGTGCGGGAGCGGACGGAAGAAGAAGAAAAAGTCCTGTTTGACCGCTGAACGGAAGGACCCCGGCTGCCGGGAAGTGCTTCAGAGCAGAGACCGGTCCCGGAGGATCCGGAGGAGTTCCATGGCCTTCTCCTCCGTCGTCCCTTCCAGGAAGCGGCAGGATGCGGCCGGCGGGGCCGAGACCCGGAGGGAGCGTTCCCGGATCTCCGGGGCCGGCAGGGTATCCGCGGGGACTTCCGTGAGCCCCTGGGAGCGGGCCCGGAGCACGTGCGACAGGGCCGGGTAGCGAGGCCGGTTGATTCCCGTCTGGACCGCCACGATCGCCGGGAGACGGATCGCCAGGATCTCCCTTCTGCCCCCCTCCATCTCCCGTTCCACGACGATGCAGGGACCTTCCAGGCCGGCCTGTTCCCCGGGGCGGACGTCCAGACGGACCGCGGAGGTTGCCCACGGCCAGTCCAGGCGCGCCGCCAGCATGGGACCGGTCTGGCCGTGCATGTCGTCCTCCGAGAGCGTTCCCGCCAGGATCAGGTCGTATCCCCGGCCTTCGGCCCAAGTGGCCAGGAGGGCGGAGATTTCCGAGGGCATCGGGTTCGCGTCTTCCTCCATGAGAATCAGGATGCCTTCGTCGGCGCCCATCTCCAGGGCCCGTCGCAGGGCGGCCCGGACGCGCGGAGGACCGGCGGAGACGGCGTCGATCCGCGTGCCCGGGATCGCCTCCCGGATCCGCAGGGCTTCCTCCAGGGCATGCTCGTCGTAGCGGTTGGCCCGCCAGTCCGCTCCTTCGGCGGCCCTCCAGCGAGTCCCGCTGTCGTTCGGCGCCACCGGGGCGTCGTCGTCCGGGACCTGCTTGATGCACACCAGGATCTTCATGGATTCGCCTGCATCAGCCCGTACTGTTTCAGCTTCTTGTGGAGGGTGCGGCGCGTGATGCCGAGCCGGCGAGCCGCCTCGCTCTTGTTTCCTCCGGCATCCTCCAGGGTTTTCAGGATGGCGGCCCGTTCCAGTTCTTCGAGGGAGGTTCCCTCCACGGAAAGGGCCGGCTCTCCCGGGATCGAAGACGGGGCGGGCGGGGCGCCGCCGGGAAGCGTCAGGGCCAGGTCGTCCTCCCCGAGCCATTCCGATCTGGCCAGGACCACGCCTCGCTCCACCGCGTTCATCAGCTCCCGGACGTTTCCCGGCCAGGCGTGGCGGAGAAGCCGGTCCATCGCCCGGGGCGCGAATCCCTTGATGGCCTTCTTGTTTTTTTCCGCAAACCGGGCCAGGAAATGCTGGGCCAGGAGAGGAATGTCCTCGCGGCGTTCCCGGAGGGGAGGGACGGCCAGGTTGACGACATTCAGGCGGTAGTAGAGATCGTCCCGGAAGCGGCCCTGGCCGATTTCCTGGAGGAGATCCCGGTTCGTGGCGGCGATGATCCGCACGTCCACCACGAGGACGTCGCTGCCGCCCACTCGCGTGATCTCCCGCTCCTGGAGAACCCGGAGCAGCTTGACCTGCATTCCCAGGGACATCTCGCTCACCTCGTCGAGGAAGAGGGTTCCCCCGTCGGCCTGGCGGAACTTTCCCTCCTTGCGCCGGTCGGCCCCGGTGAAGGCGCCCTTTTCGTGGCCGAAGAGCTCGGACTCCAGGAGGCTTTCCGCCAGGGCGGCGCAGTTAATCTTGACGAAAGGGCCGTCCTTCCGGAGGCTGTTGTAATGGATGGCGCCGGCGATCAGCTCCTTTCCCGTGCCCGATTCTCCCGTAATCAGGACCGTCGCCTCCGTGGGGGCGATCTGGACGACCGTCTCCAGGAGCCGGGTCATCGCGGCGGAGTGCCCCAGGAGGTTGGTGCGGTCGTACTGCTCCTTCAGGTTTTCCCGGAGCATCCGGTTCTCCTCCGCCAGGTGCAGGTGCTCCATGGCCCTCCGGATCGTCAGCTTCAGCTCGTCGAAGTCCAGGGGCTTTGTGAGGTAGTCGTAGGCCCCCTTCTTGAGCGCCTCCACCGCGGTTTCCACCGATGCGTAAGCGGTCATGAGGATGACCGGCAGGGCGGGGTTGAAGGCCTTGATCTCCGCCAGGGCCTCGATGCCCGAGACGCGCACCATCCGGATGTCCATCAGGACCAGGTCGAACGGCTCCTCCCGGACCGCGGCCACGGCGGCGGCTCCGTCGTCGGCCTCGGCGACGGCGTATCCCCATCCTCCCAGGAGGGTCTTCAGCATGGTCCGATGGGCCCGGTCGTCGTCGACGACGAGAATGTGTTCGCTCTTTTTCATGTCGTTTTCCTGTCGGGGATCCGGAACGTCACGGCGGTTCCCCTGCCCGGACCGCTCTCCAGGCGGATGTCGCCGCCGTGGGCCTCGACGATTTTGTGGACGATGGCCAGGCCCAGGCCCGTTCCGGACGGTTTGGTCGTGTAATAGGGATCGAAGACGCGCTCCAGGTCCTCCGCCGGAATGCCCGTCCCCGTGTCCGATATCTGAATCCGGACGGTTCCGTCCGGGTCGGCGGCCGCCGCGGTGGTCAGAATCCCGCCCTTCTCCATGGCCGCCAGGGCGTTCAGGTACAGATTGAGAAACACCTGGTGCAGCCGGTCCGGATCCGCCTCGACGGCCGGCAGATCGTCCGGAATCCGGTTTTCCACGGCGACGTTCTTCGCCCGGGCCTCTCCCGCAACGACCCGGAGCGCGCGTTCGGCCGCCTCTCCGATGGCAACGGGTTTCTTCTGGAGCGTCACGGGGCGGGCGAACTCCAGGAGCTGGGTGATGACCCGGTTGAGCCGGTCCACCTCCTGGATCAGGATGTCCGCGGTACTGCGGTCTTCCGGGATCTCCCGGTAGCGCTCCCGGAAGTACGTGGCGAATCCCTTGATGGAGCTCAGGGGGTTGCGGATTTCATGGGCCACGCCGGCGGCCAGGCTGCCTAGGGACGCCAGGCGCTGGCTGCGGGCGACTTCTTCCTTGAGCTGGCGCATTTCCGTGATGTCCCGGAACAGGAGAATGGATCCGAGCGGCGTGCCCTCTTCCGATTCCAGGGTCGTGACCAGGGTCTCCAGGGGAAGGATGCGGCCGTCATCAAGCAGGCACTCCAGCTCCTGCTCGAGGGTTTTCCCGTCTTTCCGCAGATCCGCCAGCAGATCCTGCAGGCATTGGGGGAGGATTTCCCGGGCCGGCTTGCCGTCCACCCCACCCGGAGCCAGGCTGAGGATGTCCTCGGCCGACCGGTTGCAGGCGGCAATGAGGCCGTCGTTTCCGACCGCAATGAGACCGATGGGCATGTGCTCCACGAGGCGGTCCGAGAAGGCCTTGATCCGGGAGAGCGACTGTCGGGTTGTCCGCCATTCCTGGACGATGAAGAGAATCAGGAATCCGGCGCATCCGACCAGAAGGAAAAGGGCGCCCTGGGCGATCGACTGGTTTTTCTGCCGCTTCCGGATGTCCTCGATTGGAGTGGTATCCAGGCCGACGAAAACAATGAGTTTCCCGATCGCTTCCGGATTCACCGGAGGAGCGATCCGTCCCCCCGGGCCGAAGAGAGGACGGCCGGCAACCGGTTTGAAAGCCCTGTAAACCTCGAAGCTGTCTTCGCCGCCGGGGTTTGGAACCAGTCTCCAGCGTACCTGCCCGGAGCGGGCGATCTCCTTCAGGTCCAGGTCGGTTCCATAGGGACGGCCCACCGACGAGGGATCGCTGTCCGCCAGGATGGCTCCCTCCCCGTCCACGACCACCATGTAATCGACTCCCTGCTGCTCGGCCGTCTCGATCAGCAGCTTCTGCAGTTCCAGGTAGCCCCAGCTGTGCAGGCCCAGGCCCGTTCGTGCCCCCGCCTCGTAGGAGCGGATCAGGGCTTCCCCCTTCTCCAGGAGAAGCTGGTTCATGAATGCCTCGTGGCGGGTCATGTTTGTCAGCGCCATCCAACCGTACAGGGGGGCAAGAATGACGGCGGCGCCAAGGACGATCCAGGGCGAGAACCCGGCCCAGAATGGTTTTTCGGGGGAGAAACGGCTGCGTTTCGTCGGTATCGTCCGGGTGTTCATGATGCCATCTCCCCAGGGTGGATAGTTAGTATCCAGCCGGATACCACAGGCGGATATTCTGTATCCAGTTTTTTCTCGCCGGGGTGTCAGGAAGCGGAGCGGTGTGCCGTTTGTTTTTAAAAGAATGGTCATATCAATATGTTATGGATCGTTTGCCGTGTTGGCACAGCGGTTGCTTTGTATCCCTGCAAAAGGGAAACGGAACCACAGAGAAGAAATTTAAAAACGCAAAGAGCGATACAGAAAGGAGATTCGGAAATGAAAGCCAAGAGATTGATGACGACCGTGGCGATTCTGGCGGTTGTCCTGATGGCTACCACGACCTGGGCTTACGGTCCGGGAGGAGGCAGAGGATGGGGGAGGGGTCCCTGTTACAATACGGGAGACGTCGGCGGTCCGGCGGGCCTGAACCTGACGGCGGAACAGAGCGCGAAGATCCAGGCCCTGCGGGTGGCCCACCAGAAGGACGTACAGCCCCTCCAGGCGGCCATGTTCGCGAAGCGGGGCGAGCTCAGGACCCTCTGGCTGGAGACGGCCCCGAACGAGGAGAAGATCCTGAAGGTGAACAGAGATATCGATGCCATCAAGGCCCAGTTGAATGAAAAGGCCACGAAGCACCGCCTCCAGATGCTGAATGTCCTGACGCCCGAACAGAAGGCCCAGGTCCAGGCACGCGGTCCCGGCTTCGGTCGTGGCTTCGGTCCGGGAGCGGGTGCCGGATGCGACGGTACGGGCCCCGGCCGCGGACAGGGTCGGGGAATGGGTCCCCGGGGCTGGTAAGCAACTCCCAACCGGCGCAGAGCGCCTGACATAGAGAAAAGGGTCGGAGGACCGTGAGCCTCCGGCCCTTTTTTTTCGTCCGGGCGCGGGGGCTGCCACGGTGGTATCCGCCGTTGCGGAAGCGTTTCCGCAAGCGGCGTACCCGGAGCGTTAAGCCGGCAGGATGGAAACGCTTCCCAATGCTTCCTCTGGAAACCCCCGGTCGCGCCCCCCGCGGACGATGGGCGATGCCGGGGCGCGGGGGCTGCCACGGTGGTTTCCGCCGTCGCGGAAGCGTTTCCGCAAGCGGCGTACCCGGAGCGTTAAGCCGGCAGGACGGAAACGCTTCCCAATGCTTCCTCTGGAAACCCCCGGTCGCGCCCCCGCGGACGATGGGCGATGCCGGATGATCAAGCCTCCGGGGCTGCAACCCGGCGGTTGATCTCCAGGTCCGGAAAGCGTAGAAAAGATTTCCTGACGCTTTCCTGGAGCAGACCCGAATGATCCGGAACATCGAACGAGTATTTTTCTCCCGCGCGCTGCAGCGACCGTCCTTTTCCCGGGAATTCCACCCGCCGCGCAGGCGGATCGTTCCGCTGCTGCTCTCCCTGCTTTTCCTGCTCGTGGCCGTTCCCGCCGCGGCGGAGCGGACCTGCCGGCATCTCGTCGTCCTGGGCGATCCCCACATCCCCGGGCAGCACATGGAGGCGAAAGAGCAGGTCCTCCGGACCGTCAACTCCTGGCCGGACGTGGATCTGGTCGTTGCCGTGGGGGACCTCTGCGAGGACCGCGGGACCGTCGAGGAATACTGGACGGTGAAGCGGTTCTTCGGTGGGCTCGCGAAACCGTTTCTGCCGATTCCGGGCAACCACGATGTCATGTATCGGGACGAGCTGAACGCAAACGGGCGGAGGGTGCGCGGAGACGATGCCTCCCGGGAGGAGAAGCGGCGGCGTTTCCGGGAGGCCTTCGGGTTGGCCGCGGACTATCACAGCAGGAAAATGGGCGGTTACCTGCTCGTTTTCCTCGCGCCGGAGCGGCCTGAGCACCTCGCGGAGATGTCGTACCGGCAGGTCGACTGGCTGAGATCGGAACTGAAAAAGCACCGGCGGCTCCCGACCATCGTTTTTTTCCACGCCCCCCTCCGGGGCACCCTCCCGGACTACAATTTCCGCGTCAACACGCCGAACTATATCGCCCAGCCGGCCGACCGGATCCACGACGTCCTGATGGAGAATCCCCAGGTCTTCCTCTGGGTCTCCGGGCACACCCATACCGTACCGTTCCGGGACGGCTTCGCCTCGCCGATCAACACATACGGGAAACACGTCACGAACATCCACAATCCCGACATGAACCGCGCCGGTATCTGGACAAATTCCCTCTACCTGTTTCCCGACCGCGTTGTCATCCGGACCTACGATCACAGAAAAGGTGCCTGGCTTCCGGAGCTGGAGCGGACCATCCGGCCGGAGGACCCGCGGAAAACGTCAGGCCGGAGCCGTGCCGGCATTCCGCCCTGACGGTGGCCTGCTCCGGAACGTTCGGGTTGATTAACGGGCGAAGATATTATAGAAAGAACGCCACCCGGCATTTGTGGAGCGAGTACAAATGGGCCTCACCATTACCGAAAAAATCCTTCTCCGGCACACCGATCTCACGGACATCCGTCCGGGGATGCTCATCAATGCCCGTGTGGACGTGGCCCTGGGGCATGACATCACGGCGCCCATCGCCATCGACGAGTTTCGTAAGGCCGGAGGCGGGAAGGTCTTCGATCCTGCGAAGGTCGTCCTGGTGGCGGACCATTTCACCCCCAACAAGGACATCCTCTCGGCCGGACAGGTGAAGATCCTCCGGGAATTCGCCCGGGAGCAGGGCCTGACCCACTATTACGAGGGGGGGCGCTGCGGCGTCGAGCACGTCCTGCTCCACGAGAAGGGGATCGTCGTCCCCGGCGACGTGGTCATCGGCGCCGACAGCCACACCTGCACGTACGGTGCCCTGGGAGCCTTCTCCACCGGTGTCGGGAGCACCGACCTCGCGGCGGTCATGATGACCGGCGAAGTCTGGCTCCGCGTCCCTGAGAGCATGGAGATCGTTCTTCGCGGCCGTCCGGGGCGCTGGGTGACCGGGAAGGATGTCATCCTCCATGTCATCGGTCGGATCGGCGTTGACGGCGCCCTGTACAAAGCCATGGAATTCAAGGGAGACGGCGTTTCCGCCCTGACCCTGGCAGACCGGTTGACGATGGCCAACATGGTCATCGAGGCGGGAGCCAAGAACGGGATCTTCGAGCCGGATGCCGCCGTGGAGGCCTATGTGAAGGAACGGGCCGGCCGCACCGGAAGCCTCCTTGCCTCCGATCCGGACGCCCGGTACGCCGGGCGCCTGGAGGTGGATGTGGCCGCCCTGGAACCCCAGGTGGCCTTTCCCCACCTGCCCTCCAACACCCGGGGAATCCGCGACGTGGGGAACGTTCCCATCGACCAGGTCTACATCGGCTCCTGCACGAACGGCCGGATCGAAGACCTGCGGATCGCCGCGTCGCTGCTCAAGGGGAGAAAGGCGGCGCCGGGACTCCGCCTGATCGTTGTCCCCACCACGCCGGAGGTATACGGGATGGCCCTGCGGGAAGGGCTCCTGGAGATTTTCCTGGCCGCCGACGCCGTCATCGGCCCCCCCACGTGCGGCGCCTGTCTGGGCGGGCACATGGGGATCCTGGCGGAGGGCGAGCGGGCCGTGGCGACGACGAACCGGAACTTCGTCGGCCGCATGGGCCACACGAAAAGCGAGGTCTACCTGGCCAACCCCGCCGTGGCGGCGGCGTCGGCCGTCCTGGGCCGGATCGCCGGACCGGACGAACTCGAGGGGGGTGCCCGATGAAATTCCGGGGCCGCGTGTGGATCTTCGGGGACAACGTCGACACCGACGTCATTTATCCCGCCCGGTACATGAACATCCACGATCCGAAGCAGATGGCCGCCCACTGCATGGAGGACGCCGACCCGGATTTCATGAAGAAGATCCGCCCCGGCGACGTCATCGTGGCGGGAGAGAATTTCGGCTGCGGCTCCTCCCGGGAGCACGCCCCCATCGCCATCCGCGAGGCGGGCCTTTCGTGCATCGTGGCCCGGAGCTTCGCCCGCATCTTCTACCGCAATGCCTTCAACATGGGGCTGCCCATCTTCGAGTCGGCGGAGCTGCGGGACCGGGTAGCGGAAGGGGACGAGATCGAGGTGGACGGCGTTGCCGGGACGATCCGCATCCTCGGCGGGGAGGGGGAGATCCTGTCCATCCAGCCCATCCCGCCGTTCATGCAGGAACTGCTCCGGGACGGCGGTCTCATGAAGCACCTGGCGAAGAAACGGTCCGCCGGGGAGGGAGGGACATGAGCGGGAAGCGTTTCCGGATCGCCGTATTCCCCGGCGACGGCATCGGGCCGGAGGTCGTCCGGGAGGCCCTGCGGGTCCTTGCGGCCTTGACGGAGGAGACGGGCCTGTCCGTCGATATCCGGGAGGGTTTTGTCGGCGGGGCCGCCTTTGACCGGTTCGGGGAGCCCCTGCCGGAGCAGAGCCTTTCGCTGGCGATGGAGTCCGATGCGGTTCTCCTGGGCGCCGTGGGCGGTCCCAAATGGGAGGCCCTCGAGTACGGCCTCCGGCCGGAGCGGGCCCTCCTGGGGCTCCGGGAGCGGCTGGGCCTGTTCGCCAATTTGCGTCCCGTCCACGTCTTCGAGGACCTGCTGGACGCCTCCCCGCTGAAGCGCTCCGTCGTCGAGGGAACCGACGTCCTGATCGTCCGGGAGCTGACGGGAGACCTCTACTTCGGGACTCCCCGGGGGGTCCGGGTCGAGGACGGGCAGCGGGTGGGCATCAACACCCTCGTCTACACGGAAGGGGAGATCCGCCGCATCGCGAAAACGGGCTTTGAAGCCGCCCGGGCACGGAGAAGGAAACTGCTCTCCGTGGACAAGGCGAACGTCCTGGAGAGCACCCAGCTCTGGCGGGACGTGGTGACGGAGGTCGGCCGGGACTACCCGGACGTGGAGCTTGGCCACATGTACGTGGACAACTGCGCCATGCAGCTGGTCCGCAACCCGCGCCAGTTCGACGTCATCGTCACGACGAACATGTTCGGCGATATCCTGAGCGACGAAGCCGCCATGATCACGGGATCCATCGGCATGCTGCCGTCGGCGAGCCTCGGGGACGGCCGGGGGATGTACGAGCCCATCCACGGATCGGCCCCGGACATCGCCGGGGCGGACACCGCCAATCCCCTGGGGACGATCCTCTCCGTCGCCATGATGCTCCGCCATTCCTTCGGCCTCGAGGCGGAGGCCCGGCGGATCGAGGACGCCGTCCGGGCGGTCCTCCGGGACGGTCTCCGGACCCGCGACATTGCCGGGGACGGGGCGCGTCCGGCCCCCATCGGCACCGCCGCCATGGGGGACGCCGTCGTCCGAAAGATCCGGGGCGGGGCCTGACCGTTTCCCCGGGCAAGGACCGCCGGCGAGCCGATCCGGCCGCCCCGAAGGGAGCGAAGATGCAGGACACACCCGGCCGGTTCTGGCCGGTCACCGTTTTCGACGCCATTCCCCTCCGCACGCCCGTTCGGGAGATCTATCGCCGCCTGGGCTGGCGGTCGGGACGGACGGAGCTTCCGGACGAGCGGCGGCGCGAGGTGGACCGGCAGATCCGGGAGGCCGAATCGCTGATTCGTCTTCGGGGCTCGGCACGGAGAATTCCGATCCGCGGCCGGGAGAGCGGACGGATTGTCCTGTCGGGAGGAGAGACGCTGGAGAGCGCGAAGCTGTCCCGTTTCCTGGAAGGGTGCCCGGAAATTCTCCTGATGGCCGCCACGGCGGGTGGGGATATCGTGGCGGCGGCCTCCCGGGATACCGCCGCCGGAAGTGCCACGCGCGGAGTCGTACTGGACGCCGCGGCCAGCGAGATCACCGACGCCGCCCTGGACTGGATTGCAGCCTGGTTCAATGGCACGCTCCTCCGGGAGGGGCGGAGGCTGCTCAAGAGGCGGTATTCCCCCGGCTACGGGGACCTGGCCCTGGAGAGCCAGCGGATTCTCTTCGGTCTCCTGGAGCTTGACCGGATCGGCGTCTCCCTGACGGACCACAGCCTCCTCGTGCCGGAAAAGTCCGTCATCGCCCTGACGGGCATCCTGCCGGGGACGGAGCCGGATCATGATCGCTGACCACGCGTTCCTGTTCGAAGAGGGGCTCTGGGTCGCCCGTGGATTTTACATCGATTCCATCGGGGTCCCTTATCCGGTGGACGGAGAATCCCGGATCACCCACGAGGGGGACTGCTGGATCAACGATTCGTGGATGCGCATCCCGGCGGACCCGCCTGTGGAATACCGGAACCGGTACGTGATCACGCCCTTCGAGGAAGGGACCGACTGCACCGCCTGGATTTCCGACAATCCGGCGCTGGGCCGCCTCCGGGGGACGTTCGTCCTGGTGGACGACGCGATCCTGTCCGTCTACGGGACGGAAGACGGCCGTCTCCGGGGCAGTGAGGCGCTCTTCAGGGTTTCGAGCATTCTGTACCGGGGGCGGGGGTGCCTCATGGAAGGGGAGAAGAAGATTTCTTCCTGGTCGGTGGAACTGAAGCGGCGGGAAAGCGGGACAAGATGAAAAATAGAAGGACAGCGGCAAAACGATCGATCCGGAATATCCTGAGCGAGCGGATCCTGGTCCTCGACGGGGCCACGGGCACGGAGCTCCAGAAGCGGGGAATGCCCGCCGGGGTCTGCCCCGAGGTGTGGTGTCTCGAACACCCGCGGCACACCGGGGAAATCCACCGGGCCTACGCCAGGGCGGGATCGGATATCCTTTTCACCTGCACCTTCGGGGCCAACCGCCTCAAACTGGAAACGTACGGCATTGCGGGCGTGCGGGAGATCAACCGCGACCTGGCCCGCCTGGCCAAGGAGGCCGCCGGTCCCGGCGTATTCGTCTTCGGGGACATCGGCTCCACGGGCCGGTTCGTGGAGCCCTTCGGTCCCCTCGAATTCGAAGAGGCAGTGGCGATTTTCCGGGAGCAGGTGCGGGGTCTCCTGGAGGGCGGCGCCGACGGGTTCGCCGTCGAGACCATGATCGACATCCAGGAGGCCCGGGCGGCCCTCCTGGCGATCCGCGAAGAATCCGACGCCTTTGCCATCGTGACCATGACCTATGAAGCCGACGGGCGGACCCTCGGTGGGACGGACCCGCTGACGGCCCTGGCGACCCTCCAGGGCCTCGGGGCCGACGCCGTGGGCTGCAACTGCTCCGTGGGGCCCGAGGCGATGGCGGAGATGGTCCGGGCCGTGAAGCCCTATGCGAAGGTCCCCCTTGTCGCCAAGCCGAATGCGGGGCTGCCCCGCCTCATCGACGGCCGGACCGTCTTCGACATGACGGCCGATGCCTTCGCCCGCGCGGCCGTTACAATGGTTGAGGCGGGAGGAAATCTCCTGGGCGGCTGTTGCGGGACGACGCCGGAGCATATCCGCGCCCTCGCCGATGCGGTCCGGGACCGGAAGCCCGCGGCGCCGCTCCGCCGGCCCCCGGCCGTGCTCAGCAGCGCCCGGGGCTGCCGCGTTCTCGAAGACGGTCCCCTGATGATCGTGGGCGAGCGGATCAACCCCACCGGAAAAAAGGCCCTCCAGGAGGAGCTCCGGGCGGGAAGCATGGAGACGGTCCGCCGGATGGCCCGCGAACAGGAGGATGCCGGTGCGGCTCTCCTGGACGTCAACGTCGGCGTACCCGGCATCGACGAGGTGAAGACCGTCCGGGAGGTGATCGGCAGCGTCATCAGCGTCACCGCCCTGCCCCTGGTGATCGACTCCTCCCGGGTGGAGACCCTCGAGGCGGCCCTCCGCCTCTACCCCGGTCGGGCCCTGATCAATTCGATCTCGGGCGAACGGGACAAGCTGGACCGGCTGCTGCCGCTGGCCGCCCGCTACGGGGCCATGTTCATCCTCCTTCCCCTGAAGGGCCGCGAGGTGCCGGAGACCTTCGAGGAGCGGCGGGAGATCGTCCGCGAGGTCCTGAGGGAAGCGAAACGGCACGGGCTGACGAAGGAAGACGCCGTTGTGGACGCCCTGGTGATGACCGCCGCATCGAGGCCCGCGGCGCCCCGGGAGACCCTGCGGACCGTGGAGTGGTGCGCCCGCAGCCTGCGCTGCCGAACCGTCGTGGGGCTCTCCAACGTGTCCTTCGGGCTTCCGGAGCGGCGGTGGATCAACGGCTCCTTCCTCGGCATGGCCCAGGCGCTGGGCCTGACCATGGCCATCGCCAACCCGGGACAGGAAGAGCTGATGAGCCTAAAGATGGCCGGCGACGTCCTCCTGGCGAAGGACCGGAACGCCGCAGCCTACGTCCGGCGCTTCTCCGCGGTCCGGAAGGAACCGGAGCCGGCGGCCGCGGCGGATCCCTCCCGGCGGGTGGCCGACGCCATCCTGGAAGGGGACCGTGACGCCGTCGTCGCCCGCGTCGAGGAGGCCCTGTCGGCCGGCATCGGCGTCGGAGAGCTGGTGGAGGGCACGATGATCCCGGCGGTCGTCCGGGTGGGGGACCTCTACGAGCAGAAGCGCTATTTCCTGCCCCAGCTCATCGCCGGCGCGGAGGCCATGCAGCGGGCCATGGAGCACCTGGAGCCGCGCCTTCGGGGAGATGCGGCCCGGGCACCCAGGGGCTCGGTCGTCCTGGCCACGGTGGAGGGGGACATCCACGACATCGGAAAAAACATCGTCTCCCTGATGCTCCGCAATGCCGGCTGGCGGGTGGTGGACCTGGGGAAAGACGTGAGCGCCGCCCGGATCGTCTCGGCCATGGAAGAAGTGCAGCCCCGGGCCGTGGGCCTGTCGGCCCTGATGACGACGACCATGGTTCACATGAAGCAGGTGATCGACCTGGCCCGCGACCGGGGCTTCCGGACGCCGTTCCTCGTCGGAGGCGCCGTCGTCACCCGGGAGTACGCGGACTCGATCGGGGCCGCCTACGGGAAGGACGGCGTGGATGCCGTCCGGGTCCTGGAGGCCCTGCCCCCGCCGGAGGATTCCTGAAGCCATGACGCACATCCGCCTTCCCTCCCGGCAGAGGGACATCCGGATTCCCATCCTGGTGTCGGCGGCCCTCCATGCCGCCTTGGCGGTGGCCTTGCTGCTGGCCGCCGCTGAATCCGGCCTGCCGAGGCTCCTGAAGGCGGAGGGGACGAATCTGATCGTCTCCTGGATCTCCGTGGTGCCGGCGGTTCAGGAGACCGCTGCGACTCCGGCGGGCAGGGCGGCCTCGCGCGTTTCCGCGCCGGCGGTTCCGATCCGGCAAACGAAGGCGCCGCCCGGACCGCAGGAGGAACACGCGGCGTCCGAGGTGGAGGCGGAGGCCGGGCGGATGACTTATACTCCGGCCACCCTGACGGCCGCTGTGTCGGGACGGGCGGTTAGCGTTTCCGGTGTCCCAGCGGCATCCGTACCGTCCGGAAGCGGGGCCTCCGGGGCGGTTCCGACCGCGGCGCTTCCACGCTACCGCGACAATGCCAGGCCCGCCTACCCGCTGGCAGCCCGGCTCCGCGGATACGAGGGGATGGTCCTCCTGTCCGTGGACGTGTCCGCCGACGGCCGGGTGGACGGCCTCACGGTGAAACGGTCGTCGGGCCATGACGTCCTGGACCGTTCCGCCCTGGAGGCCGTCCGGACCTGGACGTTCGAGCCTGCCCGCCGGATGGGCCGGCCGATCCGGATGCGCGTGGACATCCCTGTGAAGTTCGTACTCCACGGGGAGGAGTCCCTGTCCTGAAATCTCTGATGGAGGAAATTGACCCTATGGACCTGTCGAAAAGCCGGGATCGCCTGGCGGAGCTGATTCTCCGCCGATCCTTTCAATACCGGGAGGACCCGCCGTTTACCCTGGCCTCCGGGAAGACGAGCTTCTACTACTTCAACTGCAAACCGGTGACCCTGGATCCCGAGGGGATGAACCTGATCGGCCGCGTCCTCTACGGGATGGTCCGCGGCACCGGCATCACCGCCGCCGGGGGCCTGACCCTGGGGGCGGATCCCCTGGCCAACGCCCTGTCGGTGATCTCCTTCCAGGAGGGCGAGCCGATCAAGTCGTTCATCGTCCGGAAGGACGTGAAGGCCCACGGGACAAAGAGCGCCGTCGAGGGGAACGTGGCGAAGGGAGAGCACGTAGTCGTCCTCGACGACGTCATCACAACGGGAGGATCGACGATCACGGCCATCGAGAAGGTCCGCGAGGCGGGCCTCATCGTGGACCGCGTCATCGCCCTCATCGACCGGGAAGAGGGTGGGCGTGAAAACATCCTGGCCCTGGCGGGCCGCGTCGATGCCGTCTTCACCCGGACCGAGATCATGGAGCGGTACAAAAAAAGCTGAGCCCCGCTGCTTTCAGGAGGAGCGGGTCCACCGCGGGCTCCAATGCCGAAAGCAATGAAGAAATCAGCGAAAAACGGGCAGACCGCTTCGAAGATCCGTTCGATCGAGCAGCGTTACCGACGGATCTTTGAGGCGCTCAGCAAGTCGGAACAGGAGAAGTCGGTCATCCTCGACGCCATGACCGAGCTGGTCCTGTATCTTGATACGGACATGCGCATCATCTGGGCCAACAAGGCCATGCACGACGCCTTTCGCCTCGTGCCGGGCCGGTTGACCGGAAAGCACTGCTACCGGGCGCTGCACCGCCGAACCAGGACCTGCAGCATCTGCCCGGCGGAAAAAACCCTCGAATCCGGCGAGCCCCGGGAAGTCGTCGATTTTTCGTCCTACGGGAAGAACTGGGTGCTCCGCAGCTATCCCGTCCGGAATGAAAAGGGCGCTCTCACCGGCGTCGTCGAAATCGTCACGGACACCACCGAACGCATACGCGCCGAGGAGGCGATGCGCCTCTCGGAGCAGAGATACCGCGAGCTTTTCGAAAACGCCGGCGACATCATCTTCATTCTGGACCTGAAAGGCCGGATCCTCTCCTGCAACGCCTCCGTCTCCAGGACGTACGGCTACGAAAAGGAACAGCTCCTGGGGCGCAGCATCGAGACCCTTCTGGACCCGGACTATGTGCCCGTCGTCCGGGACCTGATCCGGAAAAAGCGGGATGGCCTGCAGGTCCCGAATCCCATCGAATTTCTTACCTGCACAAAGGACGGCGAAGCCGTATGGCTGGAGGTGAGCGCCCGGATCGTAAAGGAAAACGGGCGGCAGGTGTCAATCCACGGCATTGCCCGCAACATCACCGAGCGCAAGCTGATGGAGGAGGCCCTGAAGAAGAGGGAGCGGGAGCTGGAGGAGCAGTCCCGCAACCTGGAGGACGCCAACACGGCCCTGAAGGTTCTGCTCAAGCGCCGGGAAGAGGACAAGTCGGAGCTGGAGGAGAAGGTCACCTTCAACATGAGGGCGCTCATCCTGCCGTACATCGAAAACCTGAAGATCACCCATCTCGACAGCCACCAGCGGAATCAGCTCGACATCCTCGAGCAAAACACGAGCGAGATTGTTTCCCCGTTCCTGCGCACCCTCTCCTCGAAATACCCCAATCTCACGCCGATGGAGATCAAGGTGGTCAATTTCATCAAAGAAGGGCGCACGACGAAGGAAATGGCGGCACTTCTGCACGCATCCGCCCGGACCGTGGAGGTTCACCGGGACAACATCCGGAAAAAGATCGGACTGAGGAACCGGAAGGCGAATCTGCGGTCCCATCTCCTGTCTCTCTGATCGGCGGCGGTTCGCAAAGGCCGGCACGTATTTGAACTACGTATAGAATACGTATTCTTTCCGGATTGCCCTGTTCCAGAATCGGTGGTTTTGTTCCATCATGCGTTATCCCGGGGGTTCCCGGCGCGGAAATTCGAGGGGGATTCTCCGTCTCCGGAGAGTCCTGTCAGCCTGTCCACTTCATCGGGGGGAAAATCGATGACGAAAGAAGAGAAGATCGAGGAAATCCGTCAGCGGGCCCGCAAGAATTTCTCGCTCGGCTACAACTGCGCCGAGTGCGTGACCGAGGCCGTTCTTTCCCTGGTCGACACGGGGCTGCCGGCGGAGGTGAAAAAGTGCGCCACGGGCTTCGGCGGCGGGATCGGGCTGTTCGGAGACACCTGCGGGGCGCTTGCCGGGGCCGTCATGGCCGTCAGCGCAGTCCACGGGAGAAGCAGCCTTCCCGAAGGCGAGGGGAAGGAGGCGGTGAAGAAGGCCGCGGACCAGCTCTATGGAAGGCCCGGCCTGTACCGGCTGTTCAACATCATACCCAACCGGTTCCAGGACAAGTACGGGAAAACCCTTTGCCGCGAGCTTACCACCCAGTGGCAGTCCACCTGGCTCTGCCGCGATCATGCACTTTTCTGCAGGGATCTCATTACCGAGGCGGCGGGTATTGCGGCGGAACTGGTTCTTGCCGACCGGGAGGCGCTGGCTTCGGGGAACTTCGGAACCAACGTCGAAAACCTGAAAGACTGACAGGAGATCAACGACATGAGTCAACGATTGGTGGTCATTGGCGGCGGGGCTGCAGGCCCTTCCACGGCGGCGGAAGCCAGGCGGAGGAACAAGTCTTTCGAAGTATGCATGATCGAGGGCGGCGACTTTGTCTCTTATGCCGCCTGACCGATGCCTTATTACATCGGTGATGTAATCAAGGACTACAAGCGGCTGGTGATCCGGACACCGGAAGAATTCGGGAAGACGGGAATCGAGGTTAAGATCAGGACCAGAGCCCTTGATATTGATCTCCGGAAAGGACTGGTCCATCTGTCCGATGATTCCAGCATTCCCTATGACTTCCTGGTCATGGCTACGGGTGCTGAGGCCACCCGCCTGGATATCCCGGGGATCGATCTGGACGGAGTCTTCGTCATGAGAAACCTGACGGATGCCCTGCGCTTCAAATCCTATCTGAACGAGCACAATTGCCGGAAAGCCGTTCTGATCGGCGGCGGTTTTATTGCGATGGAGATGTGCGAGGCCCTCAGGAACCTTGGGATTGAGACAACCGTGATGATCCGGGGATGCCGGCCGGTCACCCGCTGGGACCCCGAATTCACGAACGTGATTGTCGAGGAGCTGAAGAAAAACGGTGTCACCTTTCTTTCGGAAACGAAGCCCTTGGCCATCGAAAAAGGACCAAACGGCGGACTCGTCGTGAACACGGACAAGGGTGATCTGTCTGCCGACATTGTTTTGTCGGGAGTGGGCATACACAGCAATACGAAGCTGGCGAAGGCCATCGGCCTGGAAATGGGTGCCAGCGGGGCCATCAAAGTGGATCATCGGCAGCGGACCTCCATCGAGGGGATCTACGCCGTCGGCGACTGCTGCGAGGTTTTTCACAAAGTCGCCGGGCGCTGGGTTTATCTGCCCCTGGGGGACATCGCCAACAAGCAGGGCCGGGTGGCCGGCCAGAATATCGGCGGACACATGGCGGAGTTCCCGGGTGTCGTCGGTGCGCAATCGTTCAAGGTGTTCGATCTCGAGGTCGGTGCCACGGGTCTGACAGAGGATGAGGCCGTCCGCTATGGATTCCAGCCTGTCAGTACCATGATCTGGGGTCTTCCCATCGGGCGCCCCATGTCGAGAGGCGAGAAGCTGGGAGTGAAGCTCATTGCCGACAAAACGTCGGGAAAGCTCCTCGGCGGCCAATGCATCGGTGAAAAGGGGGCCATCCAGCGAACCTTTGCCCTGTCGGTAGCCCTGTGGTCGGGATTGAGCATCGACGAGGTGGGCTATCTGGACTTGCCCTACTCTCCGCCTTTCGGAGGTGCCTGGGACGCGATTCACGTTGTGGCCCAGTCCCTGAGGAACAAGATGTAACCGGCAGGCGTCCTGCCGGAAGGCGGGAGGAGCCGGCGAGAGCACACGCATGGGCAAATGAATCGCGGGACGGAAGGCAGGTGCCGGATGAAAAAGAAAGCGAAGAAAACAGACGCAAGAGCGGTTGAATCGGGGTTTGACGTGATCAATGTCCACATCGGGAGCGAAGATCCGGTTGTCTACAGGGGACTGGGTGGAACGTTCGCCAGTTTCGCCGACAGCTGCCTTCGCAAGCGGATCCTGCCGGGCTTCCATCAAAAGGGGCTGATCGCGGAAGCGGAGCCGAAAGAGTCGGGTCTTGTCCTCTGCTTATCCGGCAGGCGCAGCGAGACAAGACTGCGGGAAATCATGGACATCGCGTTGATCAACACGGGAGCCTATCCTTCCGGGGGGGGGGGGGGGGGGGGGGGGGGGGGGGGGTTTTTTTGT